>ERZ1023814.51-NODE-51-length-34910-cov-22.729737_pt1 | contig 34910 bp, 42 predicted proteins | sample MGYA00380377_ERZ1023814 | MGnify/ENA primary metagenome ERZ1023814 (study PRJEB33179, sample SAMN07449063) | human gut metagenome | biome: Human-gut; feature: Human associated habitat; material: Faeces | host: Homo sapiens | place: India:Kasaragod | collected...
GCAGCGAAATCAAGTATATCAGTGGTGCAACGCTTACGATAAGTAGAAATTTACTCGAAGTCGTTGAAGAAGATTAAGTTGTAGAATGCTCTTGTTGCATAAAAATTGAAACGTTGGTATACATTCTTGAAAGTAGGTAGTTTCACGGAAAACCCTTATATTTGCAGGCGATATTGAAATAAAAAATTATGGGAAAAATCATAGATAAGACGATAACAAAGATAGTTACAGAAGAGGGTATCTCTCTCTTTCGCCGTGTAACTAAGGTTTTGATGCCAAATGGCAAGTATCGTTATCCTGTAGATTATTTCGATGCAACTCCCGGAGTTGTTAAGGTTTCGAAAGAAGAAATGGATAAGGTTGCAATACCTGTTTACAAAAAGTTAATCTAATGGAACGGTTGATGTTTGATGGTTATCCTTTTATCTTTCAAATGATAAGATACATCCTCTTATGCTGATGAACTAGCAAATATTGTGCAACAATATTTATAAGATAACATCCTCATTCGAGCGACGACAAGTGCAGAGCGATACTGCAATGAGGAACAAAATAGTTTCTAAAATACAAAATCATGACACATGCAAGAACGGCGATAGATACTATTCGTGGTTATTATTATCAGTTTGACTTGTACGCTCTTCAGCTATTGGAAAGTGATAATGAAGAAATAATCTTAGAAGGTATAGAAGACATAGATATTTGCAAAGCAACAGAGACTACTGCTATACAATGTAAGTATTATGAGGGTACTACTTATAATCATTCTGTTATAGCAGAACCCGTAAGATTGATGTTGAATCATTTTGCGAAACATATGACTAGTTCTTTTTGTTATAAGCTCTATGGATTTTATAAGAACGGATAAGAGAAATTGACCATTCCACTTTCTGTTGAGTTTGTAAAGAAAAAGTTTTTAACTTTTTCCACAAAAGGTGTAAAGCATGAATATCATAACGAACTTGGCTTGAAAGATGAAGAACTTTCATTATTTATATCTCGTTTGACAATTGACATAGAAGCAAAGTCTTTTGATGAACAAAATGCAAAACTAATAGAAGCAATTAAAAGCAATTTGGATTGTACACAAATAGAAGCTGAAAATTTGTATTATCCTTTGATTTTAAAGTTGGTTCGAGAGATTGCAACAGATAAGAATGTAGTTAATCGTCGAATTGATAAGAATACATTTATAGCCAGAATCAATGCAAATAAAAATCCATTGGTGGATATTTGGTTTGCTGGCAAATGTAAGTCGGATGATTATCTGAAAAGAATGCATAAAACATATTTTTCAGTAGGTCTTAATATGAATCCTTATGAGCGTTTCTTCTTGATAGATTGCGACAAAAATATAACAGATATAGAGATTAAACATTTAGTTAGTCGAATATGTACAAAATGGAGTAAGTGCTCTTTAAGAGAGCCACACCCTTATGTCCCATATATTTATTTGCATGGTATATCAAATGTGAGGTTATTAAGATTAAAAGAACTACTCTATGGTGACGGCATCTTGATAAATGATGGGCATCCGTTTCACTTATCGAAATTTCAAGCAAAAGAAATCGTATTGCAGCCAACTCCTGGTAAACAAACAGTAAAGATTATAGATGAAGTTGCTACTATAGATGAAGTTCTTCAGTCTATCCATGATAATACAAGAGAAATATATCAATTCTATTTAGATAAGCCTTTTTATACTACAACAGAAGAACACAGGATAGTATCTATTTTTATAGAAACTACAAAAGAAGTAGAACAAATAATATAGTATTATGGTTGACAAGATTAATGCAGAAGTAATATCTGTGTATCCTAATAAAGTGAGAATTTCTGTAGATAACTTGGAAAACTTTCAAGTTGCTGATGAAAAACTCCGAGTGGGCTCTTATCTTCGTATAGCGGATAATGATGATTGCATATTGGTAGCAATCATAGAAAATTTCTCTATAGAAGTAGGAACAGACAAAGAAGGGAATGCTACTAAGAGTTATATTATAGAGGCTCAACCTTTAGGGTTAATTACTGAAGGTAAATTTGAACGTGGAGGCGATTCTATTGCTATCCCACCGAAAAGCGTTGAACCGGCTAAGGCAGAAGAAATCTCTAAGATTTTCGAAGAGTCGATAGAGTCAAAGGATAAGTTTGAGTTTGCTACACTTGCGACAAATGAAAGAATCAAGGTTCCAGTAAACGGCAATAAGTTTTTCAATAAGCATATTGCAATAATAGGTTCTACAGGTTCAGGAAAGTCTCATACTGTAGCAAAAATAATCCAGACTGCAATTGATGGTAAAAATGAAAAGTATGCGGGGCTGAATAATTCTCATGTAGTGATATTTGATATTCACTCAGAGTATCATGCAGCATTTCCAAATGCTAACTATATTGGTATAGATAACTTGGTACTTCCTTATTGGCTACTAAATAGTGATGAGTTGCAGGAGCTGTTTATAGAAACAGAGGCAAATGATCATAATCAACGGAGTTTGTTTAAGGATGCAGTTGTTGAAAGCAAGAGGAATCATTATGAAGGAGATGCAGTCATAAAAGAGCGAATTCATTTTGATTCTCCTTATTTCTTCGATATAAATGATGTGCTTGGAAAGGCTATTGAAGAAAATGAAAAGATGATAGATACGGGAGAAAAATATGCTACAGGTGAAAAGAAAGGACTGCCTAAAAAAACAAAAGGGTCTTTAAATGGAATGTTGACAAATTTCATAAATAGAATGGAGGTAAAACTTCATGATAAGCGTTTGGAGTTTTTATTAGGTGATAAAGCAAAAAAGATAACTTTCCAAGATACGTTAAAGCAATTTCTGGGTTATAGTGATTCTAAATCAAATGTGACTATTATTGATTTGAGCGGTATTCCTTTTGAGGTATTGAGTATCAGTGTCTCTTTGATATCTCGAATTCTTTTTGAGTATGGTTATTATTATAAGAAAGTATTAGAAAGTAAAGAAGCTCGTAATAATAATGATATACCGCTTTTATTGGTTTATGAAGAAGCTCATAAATATGTGCCAAACAATGACATGGCGAAATATAGAGCTTCTCGTGATTCAATAGAACGCATAGCTAAGGAAGGCCGCAAATATGGCGTATCTTTACTATTGGCAAGTCAGCGCCCATCTGAAATTTCGGATACAATATTTGCTCAATGTAGCAATTTTGTTGCAATGAGATTAACCAATCCGAATGACCAAACATGCGTTAAAAAACTGTTGCCAGATACACTTGGTGATTTAATTAACAAATTACCATCCTTAAAGGCTGGAGAAGGGTTGCTGATTGGGGATGCTGTTGTCTTGCCTTCTGTAGTAAAGATAGATAGGTGTAATCCTGCACCATCTTCCAATGATATTCCATATTGGGACTTGTGGAAGGAACGTTGGAAAGAATTACCTGTAGATGAGATTAAAAATCTGTGGTGTAAATAAAGACGATAAGAATTTTTGTGTTATATGAATTGGAAATATTGGTTGATACTTATAATATCCGTAATCATCTTGATTATAGCTCCAGGGCTTTTTACTCAAACTGCAATTTTTGATTTTTGGAAATTTGATACTGTTACAGGTTCTGTTGGTGACACAATAGGTGGAACTACTGCTCCAATAGTAGGGCTTATTAGTATTTTTCTTCTTGTTGTTACCTTATGGGAACAGAAGAAATCTAATGAATCTCAGCTAAAATATATGAGAGACGAGAAGTTTGAAAGCACATTTTTTAATCTTCTGAATGAGCAGCGAGAAATTCAAAAAACATTGCGTGCACGATTTTGGGGATTGGCAAGGAATAATGTGACGAAAACAGTTGAAAAATACGTTTTTGCTCAGGAATTCTTTTCTATGGCGCATTATGAATTGGATATTCTTTTCAAATCTTTTGATAGAGACGATTATATTCATGGCTATGATTCTGATCAAATATCAGAAATTTTAGAGTCTGTTTATGACGAAATGTACGTAGGTATGAACGTACCACAAGAATTAGAAGAGGAGAATGCTGCAGCTTTAGCTGAGGTTCAAACAAAAGCGTTATGCGCATATTTTAATGATTTATATAACGTGTCAAATGCAGATTTCCTTAGATATAAGTCCTTAACAGCAGAACAGAAGATAGCTTTTGTGTATTCCAAGTTTTTCAAAAGACGAGATAATTGCGGTCACTATTTTAGACATTTATATCGTATTATGGCTTTTGTTCAATATTGTGAAGAAAAGGAACTGAAAGCGAGTAATTCAAAAAACAAGAATGAAGTTAGGGATAAGTATAAAATGTATGCACAATTTATTCAGGCACAGATGTCTTCTGAGGAATTACTTTTGCTCTTTTATAATAGTTTTTGCTTTCCAAAGACAAAAGAATTGATTATAAAATATAATCTGTTAGAAAATTTAAATATAGAAAATTTGATAAAGCCAGAGCATAATTGTATAGAAGGATTTGCACTTAAGCATAGAATTTAAATTGTTATACTATTAAGGTACAAGTATTATGATAGCAAAAGAATATTGTATAGCCTTTTGTGAAGGCTACTTCTACGCCCAATTAGGCGAGAAGCTAACAAATGGCAAAGTGACAGAACATACACTGGACTTAGCTAAGGAAACGGCTCAGACCTGTATAGAGCAACAGATAGCCTATTCCGGTTTTGATGAAAAGCAAAAACAGGTGATGAAAGAAAACCTTCATGAATGGGCAGATACTGTAATGCAAGGTTTTAAAAAACGTTTGCGTGAGAGCGGAAGATTGATAGAATCTTGATGATGCGCTAGCCGACAAACAATCGCAACTCTGTTGCGTAGACACTTATTGGCAGCCCTTTAGGGCACAGGCTCCGCTGACAATACCAAAACTCTGGCGGAGGCTATAGCGTAGCCAGCTACATCCTCTCGTCCCTGAGGGAAGAGAGGCTTGGTGAGAAAGGTGGAGCTCCCTTTGGCTAAAGGGAGAAGGAGGGATTCGAAAAAAAATCCTTTAAGGAAACTTGGAGGTAAAAATAACAAGATTGTTGCACGACATACATATTATTATCATGGCTGGCGGCGTAGGCAGCCGCTTCTGGTCAATGGCAACCCCTGATTGCCCAAAGCAGTTCATTGATGTGATGGGTGTGGGTCGTTCCCTCATTCATTTGACAGTAGTTAGAAGCCAATCTGCCCAGTCGAAAATATGTGGGTAGTGACAAACGAGAAATATATCAGCATTGTCAAGGAGCAAATCCCTGACATGCCAGTCGATAACATATTAGCAGAGCTGGAGGCTCGCAATGTAAGTATTCGGTGAAAGCCGTATTGTGCGCCTAAATAAAGTTTCGTACCTTTGCATCGTTAATTTAAATATTCTAATTATGGTACAAGGTAAGAAACAATTAAGCAGTAAGCCAAAGTTCGCCGAGGTTGTAATCGGTGATAATGAGGCGAAGAATATGCGTGAGTCTGATGTAGACAAAAAAGCGGAGCTAAGACCGAACAGATAGCCTCTCTTGTCAGAATGATATTTACTCAAAAGCGTGAGCGGGTAGTCTTTAGTAAGGAAGAACGTGAAACCATCTATATCTATGATAAGCTGACCAATTATATAGACATCCCAGATATGCCTTTGGACAACAATGATACCGAACGCTTGATCCGTGACATGGTGATGGGTAAGAAGGCTTATATACTCTTCTTCCTGAGTTCTGGGAAGATTAGGAACAATAAAAATGAATTTCAAATTTAGTCAAATTAAGGTATAACCACCATTAGCTTGTGCTGATGGAGGGCTAAACTTTGTATTCTAGTCTCAAAATTAGAAAAATGCTGCCGCCGTGCAAAGTTACAATATTATTTTGAGATATGCAATACGACGTTGAGCGGATACTTACGGTACTGCTTATATGTGGATATACAATAAGATAAATGAGTTTGCGATAATAGCAAGAAAAATAGAAAAGTATGCATAGTGGAAATAAACCTACACAAACTCATTTAGTGTATGTAATGGACTTTAAAAAATAAATATAAAAATTAGGAGGAATATTATGGTTTCTATATTAGTTAAAATAGTCGTTATAGTTGTGAGTGCTATCGCTGGTGGTTTCTTTGGAGCATGGTTTTCTTACCGATTTCAAAGCCGAAAAATCGTCAAGGTACGTCGTATAGCAATCAAGGCATTGGAAATCTTCTTGAATTATGCAAAGAAAAGACAGACTTATGACTTGGCTGCTTCGGAATTTAACAATAAGATTAACATAGTAGAGAAAAGAGCAATATTAGTTGCTTTATGTAAGCTTGGTATTCCTATTGTAAAACCTGTTGATGATGTGTTTTGTATTGAACATGTTCGGTTTGAGCACGAGGAAATTTACCGAGATACGATCAATTTGATGATAGAACAAATCAATAAGGGTAATTGTGATGAATTATTTTTCTCAGATGTTGATGCCTATTTCTCTTCCAATTCTCGTTTGTTGGCAGTTAGGGCTGTAGCTAAAAAATATGTAGATATAGACTTTTCTAAATGTGATTATGACAAAACGAATAATGTCATTAATCATCCTAATTTTCCTATAGAGTTGTTTACCCCAGGTGAGTTTAATGTTATAAGCGTCTTTAGACTACGTACCAATTGGGATACTTATTTCGATGCTAATGGAAAGGCAATTCCAGAGAAAATGACTACTCTAAAGAAAGAGATAGATTTAGGTATTTGGGATACCTATCTGTTTTGGGATTTGGAATCTTATCAGAATATGCAAAACCAAAGCAATATGGCAAATGTTTTTGCAAAAGTGATGTTGCAAAACATGGGTATTCAGCTAAATGCAACAGCCTCTAACGAGAAGTTTGATGGTCACTAAAATGCAGATAAAAGAAGATGTTGCTTAATTGCTTAACTATCTGTTTATTAGTGTTTTAGTTATAAAAAAATCTTCGAAAAAACTTGCATATGTCAGAAAAAAGGTAGTACCTTTGTAGGAATGAATGACGAAATGAAGTTACGTTTGACTTGGAACAGATAACTTATGTTCTTACCGAGCATTTCGCTTACAATACTCCATTTACGAGAATTGTAGAGAAGCTATCTCATATGGGATTGAATATGAATGAGAAAACCTTGAGAGTCATCGTACATAAGATAATCTCTTATATCCGCAAGGAAATGAAAGATGTCTGGGAGGCGACTATCAAGAAGACTCACAATTGGATGATTGATGAGACCTTAGAGTCCTTGGAAGAGAATCATTCCTTGTTTATGTGGTTTATCGATGAGATAGGTAGACTATTGGGAATCGAGCATGACTGCAAGAAGGCAGGTTTAACAACCGACCAGGTTCTTGTGGAAAAGCTTCAAAGGAGCAGACCTATCATGGACCGAATCAAAGAGAAGTTTGAGCGATTTGCTAGATCGAATTACAAAGGCTTGGGCGCTTTGACAAAGAAGGCTCTTAAATATATCAAGACTGAATGGTCGGCAATGCAAACCATTTTGCAGGATGGCAACCTTGAGTTGTCTAACAACCTGGCAGAACAAATGATGAGACACATCAAGCTGAATCTTAAGAACAGTCTGAACATCGGCAGTGAAGATTCTGCGCTTGACTATGCCTTCATGTTTTCTGTCATAGAAAGCTGTAATATGAACAAGTTATCTCCTGGGTGTTACATCAAGGAGCTAGTTAGTCGTCTTACTGCCAAGTCTGTTTGTACAGCAGAAAAAGTGGCACTTTTGCCTTGCGTTATGCAAAAATAAATGTTAAATCCAATCATTTTTTATTTTTAACATCTCTTGAATCGCCTTTAAATAAAGGCGGTTCAGAGGGTGTATGGAAATATAGATGGTTATTTGAACCCTATCTGTGGTCTTGTTTACGGCAGATAAAAGACAATCTCTGAATAACCCTTTAAATTAAGAATAGTATTATGGCAATATCTGATAAATATAAAGGAAAGTATGTCTTCCACTTTACTGATTTGCGAAATCTAGATTCCATCGTTAAGAATTCTTTGTTGAGCACTAACGAAAAGAAAAGATTAGGAATTAACCATCATAATATAGCAAATCAGACAATACAGGCGCGTAGGGATGAAATGGACGTTACGGTAGGACCTGGTGGTAAGGTTCATGATTATGTGCCTTTCTATTTTTCTTCTATCAACCCGATGCTACTCTCTTTATTGAATCATAAAAATTGTGATCAGAATCTGATTATCTATTTATGTATCAATATAGAGCGGCTTGATAAAGATGATGCGGTATTTACCAATGCCTCTGCTAATACTACATCACCTCCTACTTTTTATGATGATACAAGTCATCTTGATGAATTGGATTGGGATTTGATATTAAGTAGGAAGTGGAAGATGGATTCTGATGAAGCCAAGCATAAGAAGATGGCTGAAGCTTTGATACACACTAAGGTTGATATTTGTGAAATCGATGCCATTGTTGTGTACAATGAAGATGTGAAAGAAAAAGTAGAAAAAGTGTTTAAACAGAATGGTTTAAAAGCTCCTGACATTTTATTTAAAATCCGCGAGTATGGATTTTACTATACAAAATTCTTTTTTGACAGCAGAAAAAATGAGACTCTTGTTATTGGTCCGCAAACTCTTCTTCATGCGTACAAAAAAATATTGAAACAGGTGAAGGATGTTAGGCGTGTAAACAAAAAAGAGTATCAATATAAAACAATTGGGGAACTGGTTGAAGCTTTGAACCAAGATATAAACTGTCTTCCTGAGATGAGGGATGCTGTGAAAATTTCTCAGAACTATCCTCCACACAACGATACTGTTGGTGAACATACCCAAAAAGTAGTAGCTGAGATTCGGAAATGTAACTATTATAAAAATGCTTCTAGTCAGGTACAAAATGTATTGTTGCTGGGAGCTTATCTTCATGATATGGGGAAAGGACCTGCTAGTAAATGGAAAAATGGTCAGATGGATTCTCCCTATATTGACCATCCTGCTGATGCCATACCTATGCTTAAACGCATATTGACAGAAGAAATAGAGTCCGTAAGTGATGATGAAATACGCAGGCTTTGTATGCTTGTTGTTTATCATGATATCATTGGCGATTGTTTGTTGAAAGAACGTGAAAAGCAGCAAATTGCAGATATAATAGAAAATGAGGATGATTATGACATGCTTTCTGCTATATCAATTGCAGATTCAACATCTATTAATGATGTTTGGGGAAGAATGATTAGCAAGAATGCACCCGATATGAAAGCCGAAGTAATGAATCTTAAACATGGATAATTATGGCAAATCAACTGAAATATGCTTTCCGACTGACGCATATAGACAATATTCAGGGCATCATGACTAAAGGCTTGGTGCGTGCATCTTCTCCATTACGGGATGAAAACTATGTGTCAATAGGTGATGTTCAGGTTATACAGGTTAGAAAAGACAGAAAGTATCAGGGCTTCCAATTAAGTGACTTTATGCCATTTTATTTTGGACCTCGTTCTCCTATGCTATATGTAATTCAACATGGATTCAATGGTGTACCTAAGGTGAAACCGGAGGATATTGTATATTGTGTTATTCGGATTGAAGATATTATAAAAAATGATATCGATTGTATTTTTACTGATGGCCACGCTTTAAGTTCTCTGACTAACTATTATTATAAGAGTAGTCTTGCGAATCTTAATAATATAGTCAACTATGACGATGTATATTCCACTTATTGGAATATTGAAGAAGACCCTGACTTAAAAAGACGTAAGGAAGCTGAATTATTGATTAATAATGACCTTCCTGCACAATATATACGGGGATTCGTCGTTTATAATGAAACGGCAAAAGAACATCTCATTAGTATCGGCGTTGATGCCAATCTGATAGTAGTTATGCCAGGGTATTATTTTTAAAAGCCAAACAATTATGATACATTACGTTAAAGGAAATCTGTTGGAGAGCGAGGCTGAAGCTTTGGTCAACACTGTAAATACCGTCGGTGTAATGGGTAAAGGGATAGCCTTGCAGTTCAAGGAAGCTTTCCCTGAAAATTTCCGTATATATAAAAAAACTTGCCAGAAAAAAGAGTTGCAGATAGGAAGCATGCTGATAGTTAAGGATTCCAATTTGACAAGCGGTCAGAAGCTAATTGTGAATTTTCCGACTAAGACCCATTGGAGATTACCTTCTGAGTATTCATATATAGAGAAGGGGTTACTGTCGCTGCGAAAGGAAATTGAAACCCGTCATATCCGTTCTATAGCCATTCCGCCACTGGGTTCACACAATGGTGGTCTTGACTGGCTACGTGTAAAACGGATGGTGGAGCAAGCCCTTTCTGCGGTTGATTGTGATATTTATTTATATGAACCTTCGGATGCCATAGTGGAACGTATGAAAACAGAGCGTGTGAAGCTAACACCAGCCAGAGCCATGCTCTTGTTGATGTTTGCTGATATGAATCGTGAAGGAGAGTTTGCCTCCGTCTTTGCAGCAGAGAAACTGATATACTTTATGCAACGTTATGGTGCAAAGCAATATTTCCGTATAGATTTTAAACCCTACCATTATGGACCATATTCAGGAGGTAAGGTTGCTCATGTTCTTTACTATATGAATGGTAGTTATGTAAAGGGTATGGGAGGCATGAGTGCACGGCCGTTTGACTATATCTGGCTCACGGATGATGCTGCTGTTGAGGCAAAAAAATATGTAGATAATTATAAGGAAGGTCGTTTGCGTGATATTTGCGATAAGGCAATGCATTTTCTGCGTGGCAATTATTCCAATTATTCATTAGAACTGCTCTCTACTGTAGATTATTTATTGGAGACCAAGCCAGAGATGAAGGGATGGAAGGATGCTGATGAAGAAAAAGTTGTCTCCTTTCTTGAACATGAGATAAAGGAATGGAGTTTTCGTAAGGGCAAAATGTTTGATGCCTCATTCATTACGTTCGCTTTGAAGAAAATAAAGGAATTGTAATAGAAGGATATGACTTTATCAAAGTGTAGGATAATGTCCTACATCTTGGATAGAATAGAAAAAATTACGTATAGCCATGAATAATCAGATTTTTGATTTCTTGAACGAATATGCAAAACTCCCATCTCCTCAGTATGCAGTCTTGCTACGGGGAAAGTGGGGATGCGGAAAAACTTACTTTGTTAAGCATTGGCTTGAAGAATTTGATAAGTCAGACAAGTTGCCAGCTAATGAGAACAGCATCGAACTGAAACCAACAGATATAATTTATCTTATAATGTGAGCAATTGGATACATGAAACGAATGATGATATCAAGCCATTGGAAAATTGACAATCATGTGATGTAATAAGAATGAATACAACGAACAAAGGGGAACGACCAAAGACTGGTTGTTCCCCTTTGTTCGTTTAGAGGCAATTGTATCAGGTGTATCTGTCATCTCTGATTTTCCCATCAATTATCGGCTTGCGGTATTCCTGCAAGGTGCGGCGACTGAGCTTTAAGTGCTCGGAGAGTTCCTGATGGACAGACAAAGCCACGGCAAATGACATATATAATAAAGTAGATGATGCCAACGCCAAGATACTGGCAGCCCTATAAGCCACAAAAAAGAATAAAAAGAGGGATTTTGTAAAATGAACCAAAATGAATCATTTTTCCTGAATCTTTACATGAGAGATACAGAAAAACCGAAAACTTTCGTTCAATCAACGACTTAGGAAATTATGTACGAAAAGAATAGTAAAATAATGTTGATTTTCGTAGAATGATATTAATTTTTTAACACGCATAATTTGCTAGTTTCCAACAATTTTCGTATTTTTGCAAGGAGATTCTGTGTCTCTTATATCGAGATTCAGATGAACGTCATCAAAAAACGAACTTGATTCGCATGATGAAAGAGACAAATATACACTCACAGGTTACGTCCACTATTGCAGGGGACGACGGCGAAGCCATGGCAAAAAGTGAAGGATATGTAGCTGAAAATGGTTTTGTAGCAACAGATCTGACGCACTTTGGAAAGACGTATCATGATAAACTCCTTTAGCTAGCAATGCCAGCCAAAAGGAGTTATAAGAGTTAATCAAGGCGGTGTCGAGCAGCCCAGCTTTCAGCATCCAGACACGGACACTCCTTTGGAGTAGTCCCAGGCAAGTCCCGATGGCCCACAATCTTCGCTTTCGGAAAGAGAATCTTCAGATTTCTGAAAAGATCAATGAGTCTCGTTTCCTGCTCAGTGGTCATGGTGTTGCAAGGCTTGCCTTGCTCATCGAGCCCTCCCTCATAGCAGATGCCGATAGAGCATCTATTATAAGGTCTGGCATGAGCCCCCACCTCCAGCAGCTTACGGTGCTGCGTCATCGTTCCATCCTTACGGATGTAGAAGTGGTAGCCGATGTCATAAAACCCACGAGCCTTATGGTCGCGGCGCAGCTGTTCCACACTATAGTCCTGATTGCATCGGCTAGCCGAGCAATGCAGTACCAGAAATCTCACAGAGTCGGCAGACATCATGTTCTTGCCGTTCTCCTCTTTGGCGCGGAGCATGCGCTCAGAGCGTACCTTCTCTCCGCCAATGTTCATTGGAAATGTATCTTTCGTCATAGGAATAATTCAACATTCAACACTCAACATTCAACACTGCTATAAGGCATTTGCGCACGAGCTTACTCCCAGTGCCGTGAGAGCAGCAATCAGCGCCTGTACGATGGCATTCACGATTTGAGTCCAGGAAATCTTGTTTGGATTTGATTCAGAGTTAGAACGAAACATTTTCATAATCAATAAAATTTAAATGAAACAATAAGTTATCAGAGTTTAGCAGTGCCTCCCTTTCAGAGAGGTAAGGCACTGCCAGAGTTGGAGACTATTCCAATCCGTCACCATTGTCGGAACCTGTTCCGCCAGCCTCGGTGCCGGAACCGCCGCCAGTGGTTTCACCACCAGTAGTCTCACCGCCAGTGTTCTTTCCGTCAGAGGTCTCGCCGCCAGTGGTCTTATCCTTCTTCTCTTCACCGTACTTGACGAGTTCGATGGAATCAGGAATCAGGTTGTAGAGACGAGTACCATTCTGCAACTTGGTGAAAGAAGGACGGAAGGCAGGAACGAGACTCTTGACGAGTTTAGCGTTCGCCTTACTCTCATCTTCTACAGCTTTGCCGGTAATGAAGCGGATGAAGAGCTTGCCGAATCCAAGCAACTCGATGTCGTAACCCTTCTTCAGGTTCTCCTTCACGTAGTAAGCATAGCGGTCGAGTACCGCCTTTACGTCTGCAGGAGTAGCTGTAGACTCCACTGCGATTTGGTTAGCAACCTCCTCGGTGGTCAAGGTTCCGTAACTGTAAGGTCTAACAGAAAAGAGTGTCTGACCCTTCTTCTCACCCATGTTAATGGTCTTCTTTGCAACTTTGTAGCTTTTACTCATAATTAAAACATTTAAAAGATTAATACTAAAGTTTTGTCATCGTCAGTTCAAAGAGATTTGCAATCCCGTTTGTTCTGATTGACGTTGCGAAGATACAACATTTCGGAGGCGAAAACAAATGCCTTCACTGACGTTCACCATCTGTTTACTGCTCATTCACGATACGTTCACTTTTAATAAAAATCATAGCAATGGAAGATAATAATAAGGCAAATATCGTCTTTAATATCTCTGGCGGTAACAACCAGATTCTGCCCAATGCTATCAAGGCAGAGCAAAACTTTTATGGCGACAAGTACGTAGAGGAGATGATGAAGGCGAAGACCACAAGTCAAGAGCCTGTTCTCTCACCCGAAACAACCCGTCTCTCCTTATATATTAATAATGTGGAAGCATTAGCAGAATATATAGCCAAGCTCTCTGCATGCACCAATGCCAAGGAATTGGCACAGGTGGTGATGGATATGGTAAATGATACAGATGTAAAGGTTGACCAAGATATTATGGTGAAGCAGGAGTTCATCGAAGTCTTACAGCCCTTGGCTCCTCAGGTTACTACAGGCATCAGTAATATCCGCAAGTATATCAATGAAGCTTGGTATAAGTGGAAATGATCACCAATGAAGTAGCGTGAGGAAAAATACTGACAAAAGGCACTTTTACGCACTCCATAATTTCAGAATTTTCAATGAATCCAAATTCGTTTTGTAGAATTGAAATTATGTTGAGGCTAGGTAAGTTACTGATAATCAATAGTGTATAAAAATAAAAAATATACTTGGTCTCTTGAAAATCTATAGTTGTACGACTATGAACCCTATAGTTGTACGACTATAACTCCAGAGTTGTACAACTATAGCATGTATAGTCGTACAACTGTAGCTTTACAGTCGTACAACTATAGGATTTTCAACTCGCAAAACTTGCGGATTATGGTCAATTGCTGCTGAAAATTGGCTTTTATTGATTCTAGATGGTTAATTTAGTATGGAGGATAAAAATTTGTACATGATACAGAAGGCACAGGAGTTCATGAATGAGAATCACTTTGCCGACGTCTCCCGAGTGCAATGTCTGTTACGCAAGATGATGTCCAAGGAGTATCATGGCCTCATCGATCAAATCAAGGAGTGTCAGGATCCCCATGCTATCTTCAATATTCATGGCGGTAACAATTTCATTGCGCCCACAGCCAGCCAGGCTGAGCAAAAATTGGTGGAGAAACCTGCTGACGAGATAAAAAAAGATAAAGAATAATCAAGAAAGAAGACCGAGATGCTGAACGATTTCGATTCACCATTCGATATCACCGTAGATCTCTACAAGTAATTGCGCGGAGTTGAAAAAACACCCCAAAAATTTGGTAGTTTCACAGAAAACCCTTATATTTTCACCTATAAAAAGGAGATACAATTATGAATACAGCTACATATACATTAGATGTCCCTGCAACCGATATTTCTCTTTTCAAATCATTGATTAAGAAATTCGGGTGGGTTGCCAAAAAGCAAAAAGCCCCTAAGGCTTGTAGATTAGACAAGGCATTAGAAGCAGCAAAGAATGAAAAACTCTTTGCTACTAATGATTTGGATGAATTAATGAAGAGTCTTGCTGAATGATGAAATATACAGTTAAGTATTCAACATTGTTTAAAAAGTCATTTAAAAAATGTATGAAACGAGGTTGCTCTGAGGGTAAATTTCGTAAAGTCATTTCTATTTTGGCAGAAACTGGAACTTTACCACCAGAATATAAACCACATCCTTTAAAGTCAAACTATAAAGGGTGTATGGAATGTCATATTACTTCCGATTGGCTTTTAGTTTGGAAACAAAATGATAAAGAATTGATTCTGATTTTAACCGATACAGGTACACATAGTGACATTTTTGGCTGGTAGCCCACTAATATGAGTTATCTGAGTAAAATGTTATAGAAAGTTATACCCAGGCGGTCCCATCCCGCACAACATGGCGAAGACCGCTTTGGTCCGCCAACCTTAGAGCGTAGCGGTTCCGAGCACCGAGTAGGGCGGTTACATCCCTAATCCCTATGGTAGGGATTTAGGGCTTGGGTATAGGGTAAGGACCCCCTCTTCGCAAGAGGGGGACAGGGGAGTCGAAACAAAACTTACGTTATGAACATAGAAGAAAAAAAAGCAGATTTTATGCGTCGCTTCAAGGCTTCTAGGGAGCGAAAGGCAGAATACATAGCACAAATGGAAAAGCGAATGCGTGATGATTATCGCCGCAGAACCGGTAAGGAAGCAGAATCATTCTGTGTGTTGTAAGAATGAAAAAATTAGATTTAGTCAAGATTAATAGTTGTGCACCATATTCAGTGAAAGAAGATACGCAAGAAGGTGCATATACTTTTATCGCAGATTCAGGAGCTGAGTTTTCAATCGGCTTTATGCCTGATGATTTGATTCGATCCGATGAGTCCTACGAATGTATCATAGGTAATCTCAACGGTGTGAAATCACCTTGTGATAAAAATGTCAAAGCTACAGTCATAGCAATTGTAGAGGAATTCTTCAATGCCAATAAGGCGACGATGTTGTTTTTATGCTCTACAAGTGACGGCAAGCAATTGATGAGAGGAAGGTTGTTCAAGAATTGGTTCGATACATATAAGTATCGTAATCGTTTTACAATGGTGACATCTACTTTGTTAGATGAGTATGGAATAGACAATAGTACTATTGCATGTGATGCTCTCAATGCGCTATAATACGAATAAATAACATTCTTTATTTAAGTTTTTATAGAAAAAATAAATAGACGTGGTAGAATATAAAACATCAAAAGGAAAGTTTGTATGTTTGGAAGGTTTGCATAGACCTTTCAATATACCATTATGCCAACTAGTATGGGTATGTAAGTTTATTGTTTCTTTATGGAAGGATGAACAGCTAACGTGTATGCCTTCTGAAATCAATTATCGATTTTTTAAATCTCATTTAAAAGATTTGCATCATAAAATGAAATCTGAGAAGAAAATAGAAGGGGTTATTCAAAAAGATAATGCAGATTTGATATATGAAAGGATCAAAAAACTCAATATTAAAGAGTTAAAAGAACTTATCTCTAAGGTACTTTTATCTCGTAAAGAGAAAGTTGACAGAAAAATCTATAGTGCATATAAAAATACGTCGTATTACATAACATTGGCTAAAAAGTTGGATTTGATAAATGAAAGATATTATCCTTCCGAACGGGCAAAATCATTAGCACGCCATAAGACTACGTTTTTTTATTTAGATTCTTTTCAAAAAGATTTGATTTTTCGGATTTTGGTAGAGAAAGATAAAGATATGCTCATTCCTTTAATTATATCTCTTCCATTTGAGCAAAATGAAAAAGCGCCAAGAATCTATTTAAAGTATATTGAGAAATGTTGTGATGTAACGTTCTTTAAGTATATCACCAAAAGTCAGACTTCTAATTATGATAAAGTTAGACTTAGTTGGATAAAGCAATTAGGTGCTGTATCAAAGCGGGGCTATCTTTTAAAGAAATATGAATGGCTTAAAAATGAAGAAGCTTTCGCTGAACACAATGAAAACGAAAGGAAATTTTTAAAGCAAATTGTACGTAATGAAGAGAAAATGAACAAAGCTTTTAAGCAATTTGAACGCTCGTATCATACTTTGGTTTCGGAGGGGAAGCATGATGCTCTTTTCGTTAATTTGTATGATATTATGTCATTGATGCATTGCTCATATAATACATTGAATAAGATAATAGTTCAATATTATGAACAAAAAAAAGAAGAAAAAATAGTGCTTTTTACAAATTTGGTGCAATCCATTGATAAACGGCGTAGATTCTATGTTAAAAATCAAGTGCCAGTATTAAAAGTTAAAATTATATAGTTATGGATATTTCGAATTTATGGGAAAAGTTAGAGCCTAAACCTTGTAATTTAGAGGCAATACGGTTGGACCTCAAAGCAGGTCTTGTTCCAAATTTACCATATTTTGTTATTGGTAATGAAGAATTGAAAAAAAAATTGTCTGATAATATATCTGCAATAGATTCTCAATTTTCTTTTTCGTATATTGTAGCAAATTATGGAAATGGTAAAACTAATATATTGCGATACCTTGAATATTTTTTTAATGAAGTATTCAAAGAGCGTAATGTTAAAGTTGCATATTGGAGAGCAGATGTTGATAAATATGACTTAATCATTTTTTTGCTTTATATTATTCAGGTTCAGTTTAATGAATCATTGCGCAATGCATTAATACAGATGTCTTCTGAAGAAATTGATAAAGCAGCCTTTTCATATAAGGATTCTTTTGTTTCACTCAAAGAGTATGTAAGTGAAATTAAATCGCATAAGGAAAGTTCTGATGATTTGAACTATTTAATCGAGTTAGGGACAGGGCGAAAGTACACTAAAGGTGCTTTTCAAAAATATAGCATTCCGCAACTGTCTGATTATAATCGACGAGAAGTTTTAGTCTTTTTCTTGAATGTATTAGCAGTTAGCGGTAACTATATCATATTTGCTATTGATGAATTAGAAAAAATTCATGAGAAGTCAAAAGCAAGATTTAGTTCTTTTTTGACTTCTTATAGAGAGTTGATAGATTTAAAGGGGGCAATCAAAGGGCATTGTTTGTTAACTGCGGCAACGGATGCAAGTGGTAGTACTCTTGCAAGTATTAATCCTGCCTTTGAGAGAAGAATTAGTTCTTTTAAGTTGTCGTTGGAAGTTATAAATGGCAAGGCAAATATTTCGTTGTTGGCTTCTTATTTAAAAGACTTGATAGGTAGTGGTAAAACTAGTGATCAAACAGATAAAATAGTCAATACCATATCTTCTAAGAGTTTTTCAAATAATAATACTATTTTAGAAAAGTTGTGTTCGGAGTTATTTGAAGAGCATTCTTCTGATTGGAACGATTTATTGAAATCTTATAGCTTGCAAGAAAAATTTTTAGAAGAGAAAGATAAACTTTCTGCAAATTCGGCCTTTGAAGGTATTTATACAAAATTCTTTGATTCTTTAAACAGATATATAAAGGTTTATACGGTCAATGATAACATATATATAAAAGCTTCAGAGCGTATTCTTCTTAAGCATGATGAGAAAGAAATTATTCTTTTTATGTTTTCAGATGACTATGTTGCAAATATAAACCGACTAAATAATTTGACTTTGATATATCCAGATTATCAAATCAGAGTATTTCGTCCTCTATCTACAGACATGTCGTTTGAACTTAAGGGAATAAAAATTAAAGAAATAGTGACTTATGAGCCAGAGGATTTGATGACATTATTTGACTTGTATTATGACTATTATGCGGAATATGGTGAAGAGATAGAAAAGATAATTCATGCGTACTCAAAAAATATATTATAAAGATGTTTAAACCATTGCGTTATAATCGTTTTGTAAGTTTCAGAGTTTTATCAGAAGATCTTCTATTGCCTTTGTGGAATTTAACAACTTACTTTCTTGATCCTAAGGATATGTTACAAAAATATGTCCCGGATATGAAAGTAAATATTGAAAATCTTAATCAAGGAAGCCCAAATGAAAAATCTAATGATGAAAAATTAGATGATATTTTGAATAGTGCTTTTAGGCAATACAATAATCAGCTTATTTCTGAGATAATGAGCCCTTCTTCTTTGGAACAAGAAGCGAAAGTTTTACCATTGCTTATGGTGTTTCAAATTCCCACAAATTCTTGTTTATATTATATTGCAGATAATGATGAAAAAGATATAAAAGAGCAAGATTTCGAAATGTTAAGGAAATATATTATAAGAAAGAAGCTTGTTTCTCGTATGCTAGATAAAGCAGATTCAGAACAAGTCAAAAGAATAAAACTTCTAGATAATCCTCCATTATATAATAAAATTATAGATGAAGATCAAGCAATTCTCATTGAGATTCCGATACTGCCAGCTTCTTATGTAAATATTGAAGACCTAGATTCTGAAGATTTGGAATCTGGATTAGTTTGGTTTAATAAAAAACGCATTTCATATTATTGTAATACTTTTCCAGAAATACCAGCTGCAATTAGTTTGAAAACTTGCAAACATGAGAACATTGGGCTTTTGGTTGATAATTATTTCTTTCCGTTAAAACCCATGTTAAATAGTCGTTTTCTTAAACCAGAGTATAAATTTGATTATATTTGGTTGTGTATTAAGTATAAAGTGTTGTATAACTTTGATCATAAAAAAAAGAAAAGTAATATTTCTGAACTTGTTAAAGAGTTTTTTCTTTCATCTAAAGATGATCAGCTGGTTTCAGATATATCAAGATTACAAGATAATTTATATATAGAATCTGATATTTTGTCAGATCAATGTACGAAATACTTTGATAGAATGTTGATAATAGAAGATTTAAAAAAACTTCATACATATAAATTCTATATTGATGAGCCTACTGATACTAATGAGTCTACAGTATTAGGCATATATCAGAAAGTAAAATTGGATGAAGATTATCAACTTAAATATTTATTTGAAAGTCATGGTAAGAAACTTCATGACAAACAGGAAGGTGCTATAGAAAAGAAATCTGTATGGGTTTTGAAACCGAAAATAGCTCAATTCTTTATATCAAACTTTTTTGAGCAATTCTTGTTTTCAGCCCTTAGTGATATTAAAGGGAGTGCGATTGAAGATTATGTAGAAAATTATCATGCCCAATGGTCTAATAGTAAAGACTGCGAGTTAGATGCCATTGTAAAGACCTCAAACAATATTTATTATGTTGAGGCAAAGACAACTTTATCCGTTCGTCTTATCAATGAGTATATAACCAAATGTAAGAAAATAATTAGAGACTTTGAGGAGATTGATGGACATCTAAGATTTCTTATAGTTGGATATTTTAGTAATCCAGAATTGAATGTTTTTAGTCAGACGGTGAAAAAAGAAGATTTGCCAGAAGGTTATAATAAAAAACGTACAGACTTATATAATATCCCTTATTATTTTAAGGTACCAATTGATAATACACATGATTTAATATGTTTTACAGAATTATCATATGCTAAGTTAAAATCAACTTTAACAGATGTTTTTAAAGAATGAAGTTACCCGTAACCCGATACTACGGCTCTAAAAGAAGAGTTGTGGAAGAAATTTGGTTTGCCCTAAAGAAGTCTCGTATTGAGTTTGATACTTTTCTTGATTTATTTGGTGGAACAGGTATTGTATCTTATTATATGCTAGCACAAGGAAAGCAGGTTTGTTATAATGACTTATTTGCCTTTAATTGTGAGATTGCTAAGGCTCTTTTGGCTACACCAAAGAATACGTTGAGCGAGTCTGAGGCTTTGGCATTATTAAATAGAGAACCTATGGTGTTTTATGATAATATCATAGAGCGTAACTATCAGGGTATATATTATCTTGACGAGGAAAATAGGCAAATAGATACAATTGTTCAGAATATCTTACGGTTATCGAATGAAAAAAAAGCGTGTGCTTATTACTTGTTATTTCAGTCTTGTTTAATAAAGCGCCCTTTTAATCTATTTCATCGTAAAAATTTGAATCTACGAATTAATCATAGTGAGTCGTCATTTGGCAACTATGTAACATGGGAAAAGAGTTTTGAGCAGTTATTCAAACAGTTCGTAAATGAGTTGAATACATATCAGTTTGAGCAACTTAAAAATGTCAAAATATCAAATCTCGATGCTCTAGATTGTGATACAAGTTATGATTTAGTATATATAGATCCACCTTATTTTAATAATGGTACTCCTATAAGCTATCATTCTCGCTATCATTTTCTAGAGGGGTTAATGCATTATAATGATATAGAACAAAAAATTAATAGGAAAAAGGCAAATTTGGAAATAGGGCTAAATTGTGAAAGTGAATTCGAAGATAAGGCATCATTTTCACAGAATTTGAGAAAGTTATTTGCTCGTTATCATAAATCGGTTTTGGTTCTATCTTATACAACAAATGGTTATCCTTCTATAGATGACTTGGTTTGCATCATGAAAGAATTTAAAGACCATGTTAAAGTGTTGTCATTAGGTAAGAAGCCTTTTGCTCTTAATAGAAGTAACGAAGGACGAGAGGAAGTTCTTGTAATTGGCAAATGATTTTCTTCTCATTTTATAAGTTCGACTTTTCAAGATTTAAAACAGTATATCACCATTACAGCGTAAGGTTTTAACACATTAAGTATTTACTTTTGCATCTGAATTCTTAAAAATTCGAATTATGGAAACAAGGAAATATTTCGAAAAAGTGATGCAGGAACTACAACCAAAATAGTAAAGGTCGTAGCTTGCGCAATTATTTCAGAGGATGTGTAAGTTTCTAAATAATGAATAAGGTGATTTTCCATCGATGACTTGCCGTTCTAAGTACTTGTTTTTTTCTCCAGGCGGTCCCATCCCGCACAATATGGCGAAGACCTTTGATGGTCCGCCAACCTTAGAGCGTAGCGGTTCCGAGCACCGGAGGGCGGTTACATCCCTAATCCCTATGGTAGGGATTTAGGGCTTGGGTATAGGGTAAGGACCCTCCCGCTGGGGAGGGACAGGTGGGGCAGATATAGCACTGAGGGCGGTTACATCCTTCCTTTCTGAGAAGGGAAGGCTTGGTTAGGATGTGGAGCTCTCCTTGCAGGAGAGACGGAGAGGTAGAAAAATTCCTTCTTTAATGGGAAAAAGCGATGCCAGTGAGCGCAATGAAAGCTGGCTTTCAAATTGCCGAGTGCAGCTTATCTTCTGCAAAACGATACAAAAATAACTTTTTTCAAAAAAACTGATAGGTGTAACTACTTATAATATAGTGGGGACGCTGTATTGGTGATATACCTTATTCGTGTAATTCGTGCAATTCGTGTTCAGTAAAATCAATGCGTAATTCGCGTGCAGAGAAATATCTATTGCTGCGAAGTTTAGTGAGAACCGTTGCTGCAACGAGAGTATCTGTGCAAATCCGTGAATTGAAAATCGGCGGCCGAAGGGAGATTTGTCCACCGGACCCACTGACCAGCGGGAAGTAAAGCCAAATCTGTGGGAGATTAGAGCAAGGATCAAAAACTCCTCTAAAAATTTGGTGGTTTCACAGAAAACCCTTATATTTGCAGCCAATAATTAGAATATTACGCTTATGGCAACATTGGTACTCGATAATACATTATATCAAGGCTATGCAACGATAGCAGAGCAGAATAACATCAGTGTGACTGATGCTATGGCAGAAGCTTTGCGATTATTGAAGCAACACTTGAAAAAGAAGCCAAGTCTTTCGTTAAGACAACGACTTGAGAAGCGAATTCTTGAACTTCGAGATTTGCCAGCAAATTGGGATTACGCCGGTTCACCTTCTATATCATCAGAAGCGTGTGATTATTCTCTGAAGGTTGTTGCATGCTGTAGCGAATCGTTACTTCAAGGATTAGCAATATTCCCAAATACCAATGGCTATATATTAATGCAATGGAAGACCTCCAAAGGAGACGCCTGTTTGTCTATTCTTAGTGATAGAATAGTATATGATGTCAATTATGGAGAGATAGAGAAAGAAGGTATCCTTCCTCTTTCAGAACTCCCTAAATTTTTGGAAGTCTTAAAGAACATAGCCTAATGGAATGTGATATAACATTTGAGAAACCAGTATTGAAAGATATGGAGGAGATTGCTCGATTGTTGTCTTCTCCAGCCTTTTATGATGAAAATACCCATCAGTTGAATTTTGCGGCATTTAATCTTCGACGTTTTACGAATGGTGAAGTAGAGTCTTATGTCTCATTGTCCAGGCTGTCTTTTATAGACCAAAAGCATTTGAATAAAAAAGGTAAGTATGTTTTTAAAAAGACAGAAAGCCATTATGTGGGTTATGCTCTTTTTACTCCAAGTTATTTAGCAAACTTACATGATAGATTAAGAATATATCCTGTTAAAGCAGGTCTTAATGATCATTGTGGTATGTTTTTCTTGGGTAAGGATAAGAAGTTAATCTGTGATGACTTGACGATTCGTCCTTATACATTAAAAACGTTACGCTCTCTTTGTGACTTATTGCAAGCTAATGTTGTTTTAAAATAGGGGTAGTACCCAGCACCTTTAGCAAGATAATAGGAAGGCGGTCCCATCCCGCACAATATGGCGAAGACCGCTTTGGTCCGCCAACCTTATAGCGTAGCGGTTCTGAGCACCGGAGGGCGGTTACATCCTCTCGTTCCTGAGGAAAGAGAGGCTTGGTGAGAAAGGTGGAGCTCTCCTTGCAGGAGAGACGGAGAGGTAGAAAAAAGCCTTTATCAACAAGGAAGGACGGGATGATTTGCATGCAAAGCCATTTTGACAATCATGTGATGTAATCAGAATGAATACAACGAACAAAGGGGAACGACCAAAGACTGGTTGTTTCCCTTTGTTCGTTTAGAGGCAATTGTATCAGGTGTATCTGCCATCATCACAAAGGTTGCAACCAAACGAAAGATGGAGAAGGCACCACGCAAATCTATCTCAATTCTATCAAAAGCTCAGAAGTAGATGATGCCAACGCCAAGATACTGGCAGCCCTATAAGCCACAAAAAAGAATAAAAAGAGGGATTTTGTAAAATGAACCAAAATGAATCATTTTTCCTGAATCTTTACATGAGAGATACAGAAAAACCGAAAACTTTCGTTCAATCAACGACTTAGGAAATTATGTACGAAAAGAATAGTAAAATAATGTTGATTTTCGTAGAATGATATTAATTTTTTAACACGCATAATTTGCTAGTTTCCAACAATTTTCGTATTTTTGCAAGGAGATTCTGTGTCTCTTATATCGAGATTCAGATGAACGTCATCAAAAAACGAACTTGATTCGCATGATGAAAGAGACAAATATACACTCACCGGTTACGTCCACTATTGCAGGGGACGACGGCGAAGCCATGGCAAAAAGTGAAGAAAACGCTAAGGAAATGGCTCCCAAAAAGCCTAATGAAGGGCTTAAAAAACCTGATGATGCAGGATGGTACGTGGCTGTAGTGAGAGTGAATTGTGAAACGAGAATCGCTGATTCTATACGAATAAATCTCAATCGCAATCATGTTTGGTTTGATTACTGGATTCCTAAGGTAAAAGTAGTTTATATAGACAAGCGTTCCAATAAGCGAAGAGTGAAAGAAAAGCTATTTCTTTCCACTTTCATCTTTTGTAACGTCTCTCCGTCACAACTTGATAAGATCCGCTTCCGTTCGGATGTGTATAAGATGCTGACGATGCCAGGTCAAAGGAAAATATATCAAATTCCCGATCAGGTTGTTGCCAACTATCGATATTTTGTAGAGAATGATGAAGAGCCTGTCACTGCTGCCCCTGTTCCTTTGAAGAAAGGTATCAAAGTGCGAGTGGTGTCGGGTAGCATGAAAGGTGTGGAAGCATACGTGCAGAGCTATAATGGCAAGAAAGCCGTCATCGGCAGCGAAATCAAGTACATCAGTGGTGCAACGCTTACGATAAGTAGAAATTTGTTGGAAATTGTAGAAAATTAAAAACTCCTCCAAAAATTTGGTAGTTTCAAAGAAAACCCTTATATTTGCAGGCAAAAAGGAGATACAATAATGAAGACAATAGATCAGATTTTGAAAATAAAGGCAGTAGTGCTTTATATACTGAAAGCATTCCCAGAAGGAGTTGATTATATTCATCTCTTTAAGGTAATGTATTTTGCGCAGCAAGATCAGTTGAAAGAGTATGGATTGCCAATCATTTACGATACCTTTGTAGCAAGAAAGCATGGTCCTGTACCAGCTTTAACCTATAAGGTGTTGCGTGGAATAGAAGGCAAGGCAGACCTTTCTTCGCCAGAATTGAAGGATTTTGCAGATTCATTGAATATAGCTATCTCTCAAGATGGTCATCAACTTGTTCTAGCTTCCAAGAATGCGGAATGCGATATGGATGAATTGTCTGTAGCTGATGTGAAGATGTTGGATAAATGGATTGAAAAGTGCAAGGATGTAGAATCCTTTGACCTATCTGACAAGTCACATGAAGACAGAGCGTGGAAACGTGCAAAACGTCAGGCAGACAAAACAGGTGAGGACTCCAAGATAACCATGTATGATATGGCAGCTGCGGCAGGAGCAAGCAAAGACATGCTATGTGTGATTCGTGACCGTCAATCAGTTCAAAAAGCATTGTCATGGATTTAAGGGAGTTGCAGAAATCCTATCTTGATAATCTTCGTAAGGTTACCGAAGATAAATTAGAAATAGGTTCGTTGGTACGAACAGTTATTTCTATAGAAGAAGGTTTGGTTTTCAAGGATGGAAGAAAGCAGAAACCAAAGAAGTTAGTAATTATCGGAGTAGATAAAGTGAAAAAAGTATGTTATGGTTCTGTATTGGTTAATACAAAAATGAATCCTAAGGCAGCTTATTCTGATTCTTTTCTTTCAGCCCAGTATCTTCTTCATCAAACAGATTATCCTGATTTCTTGAAATATGATAGTTTTGTTGATTGTGGCATGCTCTTTTCCATCCCATTAAAGAAATTGATGGAAGGAGAGTATTTTGGAACTTTGACCTCCCAAGATCTCCAAGGCATCTTTGAGGTACTTAAAACAACCGAAACTCTTACTAATAAGGAAAAGAAGAGATTTGGAATCGTTTGATAAATCTTAAAAATCTGTGTACTCAGCGAAATCTGTGGGACATTAGAAAGAATAAACTCCCCCATTCGAGTGGCGACAAGCGCAGAGCGATACTGCGGTGGGGAACAAATTAGAAAAATAAGATTCTTTGATAAATTTCTGGTAAATTCTGAATTGCAATTGTATTGTTTATGAGAAGAGTTTACCCTTATAATAATTCTTTAGTATAATATATGGGAACTGAAACAATAGAAGTATTTACTTATTCCATTCGTGAAAAACGAGCCAAAGAGAAATATTCCTTTGCTGAAGGTATCGATTTGTATGAAATGATGAAAAAAGACTTCATTGATTTTATACATAATAGTCAAACTGGAGATGTTCCATCAGAGAAACGGACGGTTCGAGTGCCAAAAGCTAATGGTAAATATCCTTTTTGGGGAGTCAATGACGATTTACGCTGTGTTTATGGAGTAATAGAAACAGGACTCTACGGAAAGAAAATAGAAGTTGTAAATAAAGATAATCCTACAGCTCCATTGTTTGAAGCTGATGATAAAAATGCTGCGGTGATAAAACCGTTTTTCTTCTTGGTGAAAATACCGAAAGCCGGAGATGTTGGCTATATGGTATTTGAACGTACGGATAATGAAAGCATAGCCACGTTGTTTGTTACAATCTTTCAAGCCTACCTGAAAAATAAAATTGCAGATAATGAATCTAAAGGGTTCATGATAGACCGTGAGAACTATGTTACCAAGGAGTATGTGAATGCCCTCAAAAGTGGTAGGCTGAAATCTATGACATTTAGACTACGAAAAGTTCCAAAGGACATTGCTGATCGTTATATGATGAAAGGACTAGGTGTGGATACATCTATCACAATGACAGTTAATTTTCAGGGTGGCATCACAAAGCCTAATGTAACTAAGGCTATCATGGATGAAAAGCAATTGTTTACGACTACAGATGGTATTCTTGGTGATATAGTTGCAAGTGACAGAAGTGTAGTTACTGATGCCAAGATTAATGGGCAGATGAAAGAGCGAACAATTTATCTAGATGATAAGAATAATTCTTTGATTCGTCCTTATTATTTAATTGATGTTACCATTGACGAAAGAGGATACCCATCCTTTGAGTCTTTAAAAAGTTCTGTGCTTAAATTTATAAATGATAATCAAGAACTTAAAACCGTAATAGCATGATAGATATAAATATCATTTATCCAAAACGATTGTTTGTGGATTTCTATCGGAGCATAAAAGACTATAAAACAGTATTTTTCATTGTTCCGATTTTAATAGGAATGTTCATGGCATTTTTAATAGACGATAGTCAAAAAGATAGCATAGATGGATTGATTAATTCTTCTTTGACAAGCTTTGTCCCTATTTTTGCAACAATTCTTTCTGTCTATATATCATGGGTCTTTGCAAAAAGAAAGACAAGGCATGATAATGAACGTATACAGATATTTCAAGAGACAACAAATGCTATATTTGTTTTGATTCCATTAGTGTTGTTTGCAATAGGTGCGTTTTTTATGTCTCATATGTCTGTTCCGCAAATTCTTAAGGGAGTTTCATATATTCATTCTATATGCCATGTGGGGCATATAGCATTAGAATTCATATACTATACCCTATTTACAGAAATCGCTTTGATTATTTTCATGATTACCAAACGTTCTTATGTTATCATTATAAACGAGATAAGATTATTGGAAGAAGATAAGTGATAATTAGGAAATTGCTGAAAATAAAAAGACGGAAAACTATGATAGATTTTAGTAAGAAATTAGGTGCAAAACCAAAAGAGAAGAAAATAAATCCACTTGAAATATATGCCGGTCTTGACCGTAAAACGGATGCTGGACCTTTGCGCCCTACCCAAGAACGTGTATTGCAAGAGTGGAATGCCAATCGGCGAAATGAGAAAAACTTAATCGTTAAGTTGAATACGGGTGAAGGCAAAACTCTTATAGGTTTGCTTATGCTCCAGTCTTTACTTAATGAGAAAGGGGAACCCTGCTTATATCTCTGCCCCAACGATTATTTAGTAGAACAAACTTGTAAAGAAGCTGAAAAATTTGGTATCAATGTATGCCAGTTTTCACAAATAGAACGAGGGATAATACCTGTTGATTTCTTGAACGGTAAGAAAATCTTAGTTGCTACTGTCCAAAAGATGTTTAATGGAAAAACCGTTTTTGGTATTAATGCAAATTATGAAAGAGTTGGCAGTGTAGTTCTTGATGATTCTCATGCTTGTATAGATTCCATTAAGTCATCTTTTTCTATCCGCATAAAGAAAGACAATGATTTGTATGATGAGTTGTTGGAACTCTTTTATGATGACTTGAAAAAGCAAGCTCAAGGTACTTTGATAGACATAGAAAATGGATCGTCTGAATTACTTCAAATTCCTTATTGGGCTTGGATAGTTAAGAAAGGAGAGGTCGCACAGTTGTTAGGCTCGAAGACGGAAGATAAGTCTGTAATATTTGCATGGCCTCTACTGAAGGATAATTTGGAAGACTGCGAAGCTTTTATTACAGGTAATGGTATTGAGATTACTCCCATATATTGTCCTGTTGAAAAATTTGGAAGTTTTACCAATGCTTCCCATCGCATATTGATGTCTGCAACAACGCAGGATGATTCTTTCTTTATAAAAGGCTTTGGATTTGAAGAAAAGGATGTAGTCAATCCTTTAACCGATAAGGAACAGAAATGGTCTGGCGAAAAGATGATACTTTTTCCATCTTTGATTAATGAGAAAATGTCTCGTTTATCAATGATAAAGTTGTTTGCTAATGAGAAAATTCCAATAGCTCGTTTTGCAATAGTTCCATCTTTTTATATGACTCAAGACTATACTTATGAAGGGTGTACAATTGCAAACAAGTCAAATCTGAAAGAAATCACAGAAAGCATTCGTAATGGTGAACGGCATAAGCTGAATGTACTTGTTAATCGTTACGATGGAGTCAATCTTCCTGACAACGATTGTCGAATTTTGATTCTGGATTCTTTACCTATATGGGAGAATCTAGCGGATAGATATGAGATGGAATGTAGGGAAGGCAGTGAGGTTACCATTCTTAAGCAAGTTCAGAAGATTGAACAGGGATTAGGACGTAGTGTGCGTGGAGAAAAAGATTATAGTGTCATTATAATCATTGGTTCTGACTTGGTAAACTTTATGATGAACCATCATACAGCAAGTTACTTCTCTTCTCAGACGAGAAAGCAAATAGAGATTGCAAATGACCTCGTAGAAAGTTTGAGACAAGAATTAATGGAAAGTCAAGATTGTCTGAAAAGTCTAATTGAATTGATTAACCAATCATTGAAGAGAGATCCTGATTGGAAAGCCTATTATCAACAAGAAATGAATAGCATATTGGAAAATGATGAGAAAAAGCATGTATATTCCATTATGCAAAAAGAACGAGCTTATGAGTATGCTGCATATAATCGTAATTACGAGAAGGCTTGTGGTATCGTTAGTGAAATTATCAAACTTTGTGCAGGTAATCCACAAGAACAGGCTTGGTATCAACAGATTCTTGCTCGTTACAAATTCTTTATTAGCGAAATGGAGTCTATTCATATACAGAAAGTTGCCTTTGAGAAAAACTGTCGTCTTCTTTATCCGCAAAATGGAATTGATTATAAGAAAATGGAATTTAAGAGCGGCGAACAACTTTCTAATATAAAGCAATGGCTCAAAAAGTTTCATAATTATAGAGAGATGCGCATAAAAAGCAAAGCTATTTTTGATAATCTGTCTTTTGGTAGAGCGGCTAATCATTTCGAAAATGCTTTGAGAGAAATAGGTGAAATGTTAGGTTTCAAGAGTCAACGACCAGACAATGATTACAAAGTTGGACCAGATAATCTTTGGTGTGGAGTACATAATCAATATATATTCTTTGAATGTAAGAATGAGGTTAAAGAGGATAGAAACACCATCAAAAAGTCTGAAGCGGGGCAAATGAATAACCATTGTGCTTGGTTTGAGGAAAAATATGGTGATGCAAAGGTTTGTAGAATATTTGTGGTTCCTACGAATATCCTTGACCATAAGGCAAATCTTACTCACAAGGTCGTAGTGATGACCCCAAAACTATTGGATAAATTTAAGAGTAGCCTCGATAAGTTCTTGATGGAGTTTAAAGATTATGCTTTGAGTGATATTGATAAAAACCTTATTCAAGAAGCTTTAGTTACTCACCATTTGACCATTGATTGCATAAAGAAAGATTATGTCGAGAAAATAGTCAAAGAAAAAGTATAGGTAAGTTGATAGAAATTTAATTACTTCGAATCTTATGAAACGACTAGTTGTGTTTTCTCGTCTAAGGAATCTTCTTCATAAGGCAGATAAAGCTTTAGGCAAATATATCGAGCCTAGACGAGGAGAATATAACTTCTTAGATGTCGTTAGCAATATAAAACTTACAGAGGCGCAGATAAATGAGGAAATCCATAAGCATCATCAGAGAAACAGACAGATACCAATGCTTTTGACATTGGTAAGTTTGCTTTTTGCTTATCTTCCTAAAATAATATCTTACATATTTAAGAATGAGATAGTTGGAATTTGGGAATATGTGTTATTTGGCATATATTTGGTGTGTTTAATAGCTGTTGCCGTCCTCTTTTTCATCTTTGCCTACCCTGGAAAAATTCCACATCGCTATTTACCATCTCAGTTTTATCATGGGATATTTGAATTGTATAAGGAACAAGGATATAATGAGATAGAGGCAAATAAGGGAGTGCAATATTCTTATCTTTCCTATTTGGAAGAGTTCTTGGCAACATATACAAATTACAATAATCGCAAGGAAAGTACATTTCAATGGTTCATGCGGCTTTTACCTATTACAGCTTTGTTGTATGCGGTAATTTGCACTGTGGTGCTACTTAACGATAATACTAACGTAAATAAAAATAATATTATGATAGTTCGTGGTAAGAAAATGAAACCTTCTTCTGCTATAACTGTTCATCCTATAGTAGAAAGAGAAGGAACTCGCATTCATTATAGTTTAAGGGATAGCATAAGTCTTGATATCCCTCATAAAAAAGAAACGGTAAGGTTGGATTCTTTGCAGATACCAAAACGTTTTTTAGGACATCGGAAAACTAATAAGATGGTATATAGGGCCGGTGGAGGAATTTCACCAGAAAAATAATATGCATTATGACACCAAAAGAATATTGCACAGCCTTTTGTGATGGCTACTTCTATGCCCAATTAGGCGAGAAGCTAACAAATGTCAAAGTGACGGATAAGGAGCTTGACCTAGCTAAGGAGACAGCTCAGAAATATATAGAACAGCAGATTGCCTATTCTACTTTTGATGATAAGCAGAAGCTAGAGATGAAAGACAATTTCGAAGAATGGGCAGAAACTGTTATGCAAGGATTCAAGAAACGTTTGCGTGATAGTGGTAGATTAATAGAAACAAAATGAATATAATTAAAACATCTATAGATGGCGTTCTCATTCTAGAGCCACGCCTCTTCCGTGACGCTCGTGGCTACTTCTTCGAGAGCTTCAGTGAGCGAGAGTTTGAAGAAAAGGTTGCCCCAATCCTGGGACATAGTGTTCACTTCTGCCAAGATAATGAGAGTATGAGCAGTATAGCCTAATCATATAGGGTCGTTGGTTGCTCTCTTATCTTATAAATTGAAGCTTGTTAGCTTGGCTTTATCTTATTTTTAATAGCAAAACAAGTTTCCCATTTAACCAAACAGTTTACGCTGCTTGGATAAACGCTTACTTACAAAATATTCTTCTCAAAAGAAAAATAAATAAAATGTATAACATAAAATTACAAAATAGCGATGGATATAATTTCAATAATAAACTATAAGGGTGGTGTTGGTAAAACAACCCTTACCACCAACATTGCAGGTGATTTAGCACTGCTTGGGTACAAAGTATTGATGATAGACCTTGACCCTCAGGCTAGTCTGACATTCTCATTCTTGAAACCTGATGAATGGAAGGAAACGGTGGCAGACAAGCACACTATCAAGAATTGGTTTTCCGATTCGAAAAAAGTAAGAACTGAAAAGTTTGAGGATTTAATCATAACACCTCATACGGTTAAGGATTCTCTGAAAAACAAAGGGAAACTTGATTTGGTATCTTCACACTTGGAGCTGATAAACGTTGACTTGGAACTTGCAACCAAGTTGGGCGGTGCCAATATGACCCAAGCTAAGGAACAATTTATTAAAGTACATCATCGACTTTTGGATGGCATAAACCAGCTACCAGATGATGCTTATGATATAATTTTGATAGATTGTCCACCAAACTTCAATATCGTTACCAAGAATGCTATTGTCGCAAGTGACTATATTCTGATTCCTGCCAAGCCTGACTATCTGTCAACAATGGGTATCGACTATCTGAAGAATAGTTTGGATAAGTTAGTCAAGGAATATAATGAATACGTTTCTATTGAAGACTCGGATTTGGATGATTACGAGCCAATAAATCCTCAAATACTGGGTGTGGTATTTACGATGGTTCAGTATTATGGAGAGAAGCCTATCAGTGCCCTTCGCCCTTTCATCGCCCAAACAAAGCAATTGGGATTTGATGTATTTGAGGATACCTTGCGTGAGAATAAGACACTTTTTGCAGATGCTGCTCAATATGGAGTACCAGTTGTTATCAGCAAAAGAAACTCTGGCATCAACGTAATAGATGGCATCAATGGAATAGTAGATGAATTGTTAAATAAGTTGTGATATGAGTAGAACGAATTTTTATATCTCTGAAATGGAGCACTTTCTTGCTTTCTTAAACAAATTGCCACAAGCTATGGTTAAAGAAATTGAGAATGGTGAGAAACAGATAGAAATAAATATAATTTCTTCTTCCAAAGAACCAAATGAGCCAATGTCTGAAAACTCCATTGTTGTTTCAGAAGCTATCACTTTTCTCAACTCCATGCAATCACGTGAGGAAGCCTCTTCTTATTTTTCTACCAATGACTTGAAAAGGGTTGATTTAGAAGCCATTTGCAAACAATTAGATCTTCCTTTTACCAAGAAGGAGAACATGAAGACTCTACAGGAAAAAATTATAGAGGGAACTGTTGGATATAAGTTGAGGTCACAGGCAATACAAAAATAGAAATGAAAGATACTCATAGATATGTTATAGAGACGGCAAACCTTGATACAGCATTGAAAGAGTTTGCTCAAATGAATCAAGGAATAAGCATAAATCGTACGGATAATGATAATGAAATCAGATTAGATATAACAGATGGAAGCCGAAAAGGAATTCTTCATTTGTATCATAAAAATGGTGGAAACTATAGTCACACCGAGCAAGGAGATTGGGCGAATATAGCTGAAGCGTGTTGGAGCTATTTATTGACAAAGTATGGAATGCAATTGGAGCATTGTACCCTACCTTCTATTCAAAATGTGGAGAAAGTCGATTTTGAAGCTTTCCTTGATTGCTTCAAAGAATCTGAAGATTATGTAGTAAACGAAAAGGAGCAACTTCCTAAATGTATGTTGTTTAACGTTGAGATATCTGATAGCAAGAAAGCGAAAGTAGTAATTTCTTATTATAACAACAAGAAAATGCTCATTCAAGGTGCTGTTACAAAACTTCTTGTAGATATAGTGTCTGAATGTTTAGAGGTGATACCTCAAGCAGATCGTTTGATGTTGGATAAGATTTTGCCTCCTGATAGAAATGGCCGTTCGTCACTTGATGCAAAGATAGAGGCACACATTAATAACATAGAGCCAATTAAGGGTGGAAAAATAGAGAAAATGATAAAAACATCACTGGTATTAGTGAACTCTGGTGTAGTTGTCGAGGATTACAGTTGTTTTTCAGCAAGCGTACTACGAGCTCTTGATGCAACAATTAATGGAAAGATTAGTCAAGTTGCGGGACCTGTTACAAGCTATGGTAAGTATTTTGAAGGTAGTTCTGCATGTGGCTATAAAATTGTGGAGAAAAATAATCCATTCCCAGATGATATAGAGTTGGCGCAACTTTTAGCTAACGCTTATACATATTATCATAATCATAGGCATCCAATAGCTCATACAGACCATCAGAATGTAGAAACAACTCGTATTCTTACTTATGAAGAAGCAGTAATGGAGGTCAAAGACACTTTAAACTTTATCAACCGAATTTATGAAAAATGGTAATGCGTAGCAACTATTATAATATTCAAGCGATTCAACCAAATGTGTGTTTAGTAACAATACTCTCTTGTGAAATGACCGAGGTTTATTGGAAACAACTTATGGCTGACTTAGAGCCATTGTCCAAGGATGTATTGGTGTGCGTGGATTTTCTGTTTAGAAATGGCTTTCATGATCGATATTATAAATTGACATCAAAAACAAGTAACCAAGTGATATTGGAACCATTTCAGATAGGTTGCCAAATATCACGCATTGCCGACCTTTTTTTTGCCGAGAATCCAGTTTACATCGAAAACAGTATTTTAAGTCGTTTTCAGAAAAATTTTTATTATAATAGACTTAAAAGAATCTTTGAGACTCCATAAATAGACCAAATAAATATGTCTCAAAAACGATAATTATGGCAGAACAACAATACAACGAATTGCTGAAAGCTTACACAAAGGAGGTTTTGGCAAATATGATAAAGGCTGATATACGACAAAGGTTCCCTGAACCTTATGCAAGTATGTATTGCCAGCAGTTTGATAATTTCAAGACCGTTGCAGATTTCTTTGAATTTGCAGCAAAGTTAATGAGGAGATAACAATATATTTATTGCTAGTCTTTGTTTTTCTCAGACTTGTGTAAATAAGCATTAAACTTATGCACATAGTATCGTTATCCCCAGGCGGTCCCATCCCGCACAATATGGCG
>ERZ1023814.104-NODE-104-length-22540-cov-23.385146_pt1 | contig 22540 bp, 14 predicted proteins | sample MGYA00380377_ERZ1023814 | MGnify/ENA primary metagenome ERZ1023814 (study PRJEB33179, sample SAMN07449063) | human gut metagenome | biome: Human-gut; feature: Human associated habitat; material: Faeces | host: Homo sapiens | place: India:Kasaragod | collected...
TATGAGATAAAAACTTATCTCATTCTCAATCACTTATAAAAAATACGTACTTTCCCTTAAGAAAACTATAAGTTGCTAGCCACAAAACTATGAGTTGAGAACCACAAAACTATGAGTTAGTTTTTTTAACTTTTTAGCCCATTTTCTATCTTTTTTATGCCTAAACGGCTCAAAACAGAGACTTTTAAATCTTCTTCTTATAGCAGCGATGACGGCGATGCTGTTCGCTCTCCAGATACTGCCACTGGCTCTGAACACCGGTATTGGTCTCCATCTGCGGCATTGCCTCAGCCCATTTAAAGCCATAACGGTGATACTGCTCTATCAGATCGGCAAAAATAAGCGCGTTGGCTCCCTTCTTGCGATATTCCGGAAGAACACCAATCAAGAGCAAATCTACCGTATCCGTCTTGTGCCACTTCAGTACCTTCAGCACCTTCAGCCAACCCGTAGGGAAAAGCCTGCCATCGCCTATCTCGCGCAGCGCATCGGTAAACGAAGGGAAGGAAACACCAAAGGCTACCAGCTTGTTGCCAGCGTTGCCATCTACCACCCCCGTTACCAGGTTCAAGTCAGCCTTCTTGATATAAGTATTTACATATTCATCTATCTGCTTCTCCGTAAGCTGTTGGAAATCATAGAGATTCTTGTAAGTCTCGTTCACGATTTCGAACACCTTCCTGCCCATTCCTCCCGAGGTCAGTTCCTGGCGGGTGAACTTATGCACATGCAGATTATATCGGCTCTCTATCATCTGGGCAGTCTTGGCAAACTTAGCCGGCGTCACTTCCGGAATCCTGATGCGGTACTCCAGCCAGTCATTATCCTTCTCATAGAGCGGATAACTCTCCATATGCGTCTTATAATAAGGATAATTGTAATTGATATACATCGTAGACTTCCGGTCGAAGCCCTCGATGAGCAAGCCTTCACGGTCCATATCCGTAAATCCGAGCGGACCTACGCATTCGTTCATTCCCCTGCTCTTGCCCCAGTTTTCTACCGTGCGCAACAAGGCACAGGAAACCGCTACATTATCCACGAAATCGAACCAACCGAAGCGAACCTGCTTCTTGTTCCACTCTTCGTTGGCACGATGGTTGATAATGGCAGCAATTCTACCTACGATACGAGCCTCGCTGTCAACCGCCAGGAAGTATTGAGCCTCGCAGAATTCGAAGGCAGGATTCTTCTTTGGGTCCAGCGTATTCATCTCGTCGAAACGCAAAAAAGGAATGGCAAACTTATGGCCTCTGTAGAGATCATAATGAAACTGAATGAAGGTTTTCAGCCCTTTTTTAGTCGTTATCGGTATGATTCTTATCTCATCATTCATTAGTATATTATTTTATGTATATATATTCAATTGCGGTGCAAAAATACAATAAATTTACGAATAATGCAACTCTTTTCTTATAAATTTATAAAAGTTTGTTCATAATTGTCCAACTTTGTGGATATTTATGTACCTTTGCAGGTTGAAATGCCCAAAAGAGCATCATAAAGTTATGAAGAAAGAGAAAAGAGACAACTATACGTTCCTCACTCATGCCCCTGTGCATCATGTGATTTTCACGATGGCCATACCAACGATTATCAGTATGCTGTCGACGAGCATGTACAATCTCGCCGACACCTATTTCGTGGGCAGCATCAACACGCAGAGTGTGGCAGCGGTAGGCGTTTCCTTTGCAGCAATGGCTGTGATTCAGGCGATAGGTTTCTTCTTCGGTCACGGAGCGGGCAATTATGTTTCGCGACAGTTGGGCGCCAAGCATACGGAAGAGGCACAGAAGATGGCAACAACGGGCTTTGTGCTGAGTTTTCTTACCGGTCTCCTCATTGCCATCCTGGGTCATCTTTTCCTCACACCGCTCTGCCTTCTGATGGGTTCTACGCCCACCATTCTTCCTTATACAGAGCGTTATCTGGGCATTATCCTGCTGGGTGCTCCCTTTATGACCACCTCGCTTACGCTGAATAATCTGATGCGATTTCAGGGCAATACGATGTATGCGATGAAAGGCATCATGTCGGGTGTGCTGCTCAATCTGATTCTGGCTCCTCTGCTCATTCTCTACTTCCAGCTGGGCATTACCGGAGCCGCCGTAGCCACCCTCATCAGCCAGTGTTTCGGCTGCGCCATGCTGTTCTGGATGACGCATAAAGGCGAGAACATCCGCATCCGTCTCAGCAATTTCACCCCTACCCGCGCCTTTGCCAAGGAGATTATCTTCGGCGGAACCCCTTCGCTGTCAAGACAGGGACTGGGAAGTATAGCTACGCTGATGCTCAATGTGGCAGCAGGTGCGTTTGGCGATGCAGCCATTGCGGGCATGAGCATCGTTACCCGCATCTCCTTCTTCACCTATGCGATGGTCATCGGTCTGGGTCAGGGATTCCAGCCGCTCTGCGGATTCTGCTACGGAGCCAAACTCTATGGGCGCGTAAAGGAAGCCTTCTTTTTCTGCATTAAATGCGGCACGGTTTTCCTCAGCGTCTGTGCCCTTCTCGGCTTCATCTTCTCAACTTCCATCATCAGTATTTTCCGCGATGATGCAGCGGTTGTAGCCGTAGGTTCGGTGGCTTTGCGATGGCAGGTGCTCAGTTTTCCGCTCGTAGCCAGCATCGTGCTCACCAACATGCTGATGCAGACCATCCGTAAACCGGTGAGAGCCAACATCGTAGCGGCAGCACGCAGCGGACTTTTCTTCATTCCGCTCATCTTCATCCTCCCCTATTTCTTCGGACTGCTGGGCGTGGAGATGTGTCAGATGTGGGCAGATTGCTGCTCGTTTGCCGTAGCGGTTCCGATAGCCTGGAGCGCTTTCAGGGATATGAGAAGAGAGCAGATGGAACTTGGGAAAAGCCACTAGAAGATAAGAAGATACTAGAAGATAAGAGAAATACTTGAGATAAGAGAAATGGAGAAAACTTATTACATAGGATTGGACGTTGGCTCTACGACAGCCAAAATAGCCGTTATCGACAGCGATAACCGGGTAATTTACTCAAAATACGAACGCCACAACGCTCGTGTCAACGAACTTGTGTCACAATATTTCGATGAGATTTTAGCCCTCACGGGCGATGCAGAGGCAAGAATCTGCGTAACGGGAAGCGTAGGAATGGCTACTGCCGAACAGCTCCAGGCGGAGTTTGTACAGGAGGTGGTGGCTGCATCGGTCTATGCCCGTACTGCCCATCCTGAGGCGAAGGCGCTCATCGATATTGGCGGCGAGGACGCGAAGGTTATCTTCTTCAAGGAAAACGGAAATATGGAACTGCGCATGAACGGCAACTGTGCCGGCGGAACGGGCGCTTTCATCGACCAGATGAGTGTGCTGATGGGCGTAGAGAACCAGAAGATGAGCGAGTTGGCGATGAAGGCAGAGCACGTTTATCCGATGGCTGCCCGCTGCGGCGTATTCGCCAAGACCGACATCCAGAACCTGATGGCGCGCAATCTGCCCGAAGCTGATATTGCAGCCAGCATCTTCCATTCCATCGCCGTACAGACGGTGGTAACGCTTTCTCACGGCATCAGTTTCGAGGCTCCTATTCTGCTCTGCGGCGGTCCGCTGACCTTTCTTCCGGCTCTCCGCAAGGCTTTCTGCGATTATCTCCATCTCTCTCCAAACGATTTCATCGTATCAGGAAACAGCAATCTCATTCCGGCTCTGGGCTGTGCTTATCGGGCTAAATCGGCAGATTCTGCAGCCTCAGTATCTGTTCTCAGAAGCCGGATGAAAAAAGAAATACAAACGGAATGGACCAGCAGTCTGCTGCCTCTGTTCAAGAATGAGAAAGAGCATCAGGAATGGCTCAAATCAAAGGCGAAATTCGCTACCGAAACCCAACCGCTGAACAAAGGAAAACAGCAGGTTGTGATTGGTATTGACTCGGGCTCTACTACGACGAAGATTGTTGCGGTAAGAGTGAATGCGGAGACGCCTACGGGAGATATTGTCTTCACCAATTACCGCCTGAATCTGGGAAATCCGATTAAGGCAGTAGCGGATGGACTGAACGCCCTGAAGCAGGAAGCAGCATTGCGAGGCGCTGAACTGGAAATCGTAGGCTCCTGCTCTACAGGCTACGGCGAAGAACTCATCAAGGCGGCTTTCGGCCTAGACAGCGGCATTATCGAAACAATGGCGCACGAAAGAGCGGCTGCCTCACTCATGCCCGACGTGAGTTTTATCCTGGACATCGGCGGACAGGACATGAAGGCTATCTTCGTGGAGAAAGGGGCTGTGGTGCGCATGGAACTGAACGAGGCGTGCAGTTCGGGCTGCGGAACATTTATCCAGACCTTTGCCACCAACATGGGTTATTCTGTAGGCGATTTTGCCCAACTCGCCTGCCAGTCGAAGGCTCCCTGCGACCTGGGAACCCGCTGCACCGTCTTCATGAACTCGAAGGTGAAACAGGTGCTCAGAGAGGGCGCATCTGTAGCTGATATTTCTGCCGGAATCTCTTATTCGGTCATCAAGAACTGTCTTTATAAGGTATTGAAACTCCATGGTAATGAGAACCTTGGAGGCAAAATCGTTGTGCAGGGTGGTACGATGAGAAACGATGCGGTGGTAAGAGCATTTGAGTTACTCACCCATACCGAAGTGGCACGAAGCAACATGCCTGAACTGATGGGTGCTTATGGCTGTGCCCTTCATGCGGCGGCAGATTACAAGCATCGCACATCTGGAGAAGACGAGCAACCTGCCTCATCAAGATCCATCGATGATCTCCAGAATCTGGCTCATTATGAAACCAAGCAACTGCAATGCAAAGGCTGCGAAAACCATTGTTATGTTTCCCGCTACACCTTTGCCGGCGGCAACCGATTCTACTCCGGAAACAAGTGTGAGCGTGTGTTCAACAACAAGGGAGCAAACGGAGAAAAAGGCAAAAATATTTACGAATACAAATATAGTTTACTCTTTGACAGAGAGACGGTTAACCCACTTAACGTTGTAAAACACAACGTCAAAGTAGGCATTCCTCGCATCCTCAATATGTACGAGGAATATCCGTTCTGGAATGCGCTGCTCCGGGCAGCCGGATTGGGCGTGATTCTCTCTTCCGATTCCACTTTCAGCCAGTATGAAGGAGCCTTGAATACGGTGATGAGCGACAATATCTGCTTCCCGGCTAAACTGGCTCACAGTCATCTGAAGGAACTCAACGAGAACCCGAAGGTTGACCGCATCCTCATGCCATACGTGGTTTATGAACATAATGACGACCCGAAGAATACGCTGAACAGCTTCAACTGTCCGGTCGTTTCGGGCTACAGCGATGTCATCAAGTCGGTCATCAATCTGAAGAAACCGATCGATACGCCCGTCATCAACTTTGCCCAGCCTAAGGCGCTGGAAAAGCAGATTACCGATTATCTCAAGCAACTGGGAGTAAGCAAGAAGACTGCACATAAAGCGCTGAGAGAGGCCCTCTATGCTCAGGCAGTATATGCTGCTGAAATCAAGAAACAGGGCTGGGAGATTCTGAAAAATGAAGAAACAGAGGCTCAGAAAACGGACGAAACCAAAACTCAGAAGCCAAACAAGGGACTTACGATTCTGCTGGCGGGCCGTCCTTATCATACAGACCCGCTGATTCAGCACAAGCTGAGCGAGATGATTGCCAATCTGGGAGTCAACGTCATCAGCGAAGACATCGCCCGGGGTAATCTCTTTGCAGATTTCAAAGAATTCAATCTGGAGAACCTGGCGGCAGAAAGAAATAAGGCAGCATTAGCCAGCCAAGACAACAACGAAGCATACAACTGTCAGCCAGAGACTTATCTCGTGAAGCAATGGGCGTATATGAACCGCATTCTGAAGGCAGCGCAATGGGCAGCCGAACAGGGCGATGAGGTTCATTTCGTCCAGATGACCAGCTTCGGCTGCGGTCCTGACAGTTTTATACAGGACGAGATTCGCGACATCATGAAGCGCCACAACAAGCCGTTCACGCTGCTGAAGATAGATGATGTGAGCAATATCGGCTCCCTGAAGCTCCGTGTCCGCTCGCTGATAGAAAGCCTGAAGGGAGTAAAGGAAGTGAAGAGTGAAGAACGAAGAGTGAAAAATTCAACAGCAGAAGAAATTCAACATTCAACACTCAACATTCAACATTTACAGCAGACCAAGGTGTTCACCAAGCAGGATATTCATCGCAAGATTCTCGCTCCTTTCATGACCGAATACCTCACCCCTATCATTCCGCCTATCCTGAAACTGATAGGCTATGATGTAGAGGTACTTCCGATGAGCAATGAGGTAAGCGCCGAACTCGGCTTGAAGTTTGCCAACAACGAAGTCTGTTATCCGGCAACACTCATCGTCGGCGACATCATCAAAGCTTTGAAATCAGGCAGATACGACCTGAATAATACGGCGGTAGTGATGAGTCAGACGGGCGGCCAGTGTCGCGCAACCAACTACGCCGGTCTCATCAAGCGTGCGATGATTTCCAACGGATTCCAGGACATTCCGCTGCTCACGCTCGGTGTAACAGCCTCAACAGGCGAAGCATCAGGCTCTACAGACGACAAGCAAGACTATAACGAGCAGGACGGCTTCAATGTGCCTTGGCTGAAATACAGTCAGATTATCGTTACCGCCATTTTCTATGGCGATGCAATCAACGAGATGTACAACGCCTGCATCGTAAGAGAGCGTAAACCGGGCATTGCCAGAGAGTTGCGCGATAAATACATGCAGCTGATAGACGGACCTATCGCCCAGAATTCAGCCAAAGGACTCATCCGACTCCTGGAACAGGCAGCCGAAGAATTCAACCAGATGACCCTCGACAGAACGTTGCCGAAGGTAGGAATCGTAGGCGAAATCTTCCTGAAGTTCAATCCTTTCGCCCACCAGTTCCTGGAGCAGAACATCATTTCGCGCGGCATAGAGGTGGTTCCGCCTCTGCTTGCCCCTTTCTTCCTGCAGGAATTTGTGAACGTAGAGATACAGAAACACATGCGGCTGAGTTGCACCAAAGTGCCCGATTTCATCATCAAGGGCGCTTATCAGGCGCTGATAGGCAGAAGATTGCGCCAGGTAAACAAGGCAGCCGGCAAGTTCCGCTACTTCCGTCCGTTCACCAATATCTATGATGATGCGAAGGACGTACAGGGACTGGTTTCGCTCGCAGCCCAGTTTGGCGAAGGCTGGCTTCTGCCTGCCGACATCGTAGGTTACATCCGTGATGGTGTAAACAACATCATCTCGCTCCAGCCTTTCGGTTGCATCGCTAACCACGTGATTTCCAAGGGCATCGAGAAACGTCTCCACGACCGTTTCCCTTCACTCAACCTCGTATCGCTCGACTTCGATTCCGGTGTTTCAGAGGTAAACGTCACCAACCGACTGCTCCTCTTCCTGGACAGCATCGCAAAATAAGACAAGCCAGGCCCATGTACGGTAAAACACCGTACATGGGTCTTTCCGTCTTTCATCCCTCAAAAAATCACTCTAAAAAATACAAAAAACCGTAGCTATTTCTTTGTCATTCAAGAAAATAATCGTATCTTTGCACTCAAATTTTATTGAGACATTAAGAAAATGAGTAAAGATACATTAACTCATCAGCTGACAGAGACCATTGAGGAGCTTTCGAGCGCCGAATCTTTGAAGGGTCTCTTCCATCAGCATCGAGACGGGAATCCACTTCCTTCGGGCAAGGCGCTCGAAGAAATCATCAGTTTGTCCCGTTCTATCCTCTTTCCGGGATATTTCGGCAATTCTTCGGTAAATATCTCAACCATCAAATATCATATTGGAGTAAGAGTAGAGAAACTCTATGAGATGCTGTCAGAGCAGATTCTCGCCGGTCTCTGCTTCGCCAACGACTGCGAAACGGAAACCCAGGCAGAACTGCAGCACCAGCGTGCCAAGGCAGGCGTGATTGCAGCCAAGGCAATCATGGAATTTCCGAGACTGCGCAAGATTCTGGCTACCGATGTAGAGGCTGCCTACGAGGGCGACCCGGCTGCCATGAGCCACGGAGAAATCATCTCCTGCTACCCGGTCATCAAGGCGATTACCAACTACCGCATCGCCCATGTGCTGCACGAACTGGGAGTGCCGCTCATTCCGAGAATGATGACTGAACTGGCGCATTCGGAAACCGGTATTGATATTAACCCGGAGGCTACCATCGGCAAGCACTTCACCATCGACCACGGTACGGGTGTGGTGATTGGAGCGACCTGCATCATCGGCGACAATGTGAAACTCTACCAGGGTGTAACCCTCGGAGCCAAGAGTTTCCCTCTCGATAAGGACGGCAATCCTATCAAGGGAATCCCTCGCCACCCTATCCTCGAAAATGATGTCATCGTCTACGCCAATGCCACCATCCTCGGTCGCATCACCATCGGAGAAGGCTGCGTAGTGGGAGCCAACGTATGGGTTACCAAGGATATGAAACCGAAAACAAAGAAATATAAAAAAGAAAAACAAAGTTTATTAGATATAGAATTCAATAATGGAACAGGAATTTGAACTCATTGCCAAGACCTTCATGGGCCTCGAGCCTGTCTTGGCTGAAGAGCTCACCCAGTTGGGTGCCAATAATGTACAGATCGGTCGCCGCATGGTGTCTTTCACTGGCGACAAGGAAATGATGTATCGTGCTAACTTCCAGTTGCACACAGCCATCCGTATCTTAAAGCCTATCAAGCACTTCAAGGCTAGAAGCGCTGAAGAGGTGTATGATCAGATCCAGAAGATCAAGTGGGATGACATCTTAGACGTGAAGAAGACTTTCTCTGTTGACTCTGTAGTCTACTCAGAGGAGTTCCGCAACTCACGCTTCGTAACCTACAAGGTAAAGGATGCGATTGTTGACTGGTTCCGCGAGAAGCAGGGTACACGTCCAAATATCAGCGTATCTAACCCGGATATCCGCCTCAACATCCACATTGCAGAAGACAATGCCACCTTGAGTCTCGATTCGAGTGGTGAGAGTCTGCACCGCCGTGGCTACCGCCAGGAGCAGGTAGAGGCTCCTCTGAACGAGGTTCTCGCTGCAGGTATGATTCTGATGACTGGCTGGAAGGGCGAATGCGATTTCATCGACCCGATGTGTGGTTCAGGTACCATCGCCATCGAAGCTGCCCTCATCGCCCGCAACATCTCTCCAGGTGTATTCCGCAAGGAGTTTGCCTTCGAGAAATGGAACGATTTCGACCAGGATCTCTTCGATACGATTTATAACGACGACTCTCAGGAGCGCGAGTTTGAGCACCATATCTATGGTTACGATGTTGACATGAAGGCTGTCAATACAGCTAATCTCAACGTTCGTGCTGCCGGTCTTAGCAAGGACATCACCATCTCACAGGCTGATTTCAAGGACTTCACCCAGCCAGCAGAGAAGAGCATCATCGTGATGAACCCTCCATACGGCGAGCGCATCTCTACCCCTAACCTCCTGAACACCTACAAGATGATAGGTGAGCGCTTCAAGAAGGCTTTTGCCGGCAACGAGGCTTGGGTATTGAGCTACCGCGAGGAGTGCTTCGAGCAGATTGGTCTGAAACCATCTATCAAGATTCCTGTATTCAACGGAAGCTTGGAGTGCGAATTCCGCAAGTATGTGATGTTCGACGGCAAGATGAAGGACTTCCGTTCTGAAGGCGGTATTGTGAAGACTGAGCGCGAGAAGAGCGAGATGGCTCAGAAGCACCGTTTCAAGAAGGAGCGTGAATTCAAGAAGCGTGTTAGCGAGGAGACTGAAAACGAGGAGGACGATATTCGTTCTTTCAAGTTCCATACTCACCGTCTGGAAGACTTCGAGAAGAAGCGTGCTGAGTTCCATAAGGGCGGCCGTTCACGTATCGGTGGCGGTCGACGCAATGATGACGACGATGACAAGCGTGGCAGCCGTAGCTTCAAGGGCAACCGCAAGGGTGGCCGTGACTTCGGTGGCAAGCGCGACGGAAAGCGTTTCGAGAAAGGCGACAAGCGTGGTGGCTTCAAGGGCGACAAACGTGGTGGCCGTAATTTCGGAGGCAAGCGCGGAGGCAAGAAGAACTTCAGCGTTGACTTCGACGACGAGGATTAAAAAGACATACTACCCATACGTCGTGTTTCACGACACATGGGTGGTAAACCCGATAAAGTAAAGTAAAGAATATAATGAATCTGAAGAATTCAATTTATAAATTATCTTTTGCTGCTATGATCTCTATGATGGCTATGAATGCAACCGACTTACAGGCTCAGGGCGTGGTTCCTGCTCAGAAAGGCGAGAAAACCTTTACTTTGGAAGACCTGAACTTCGGCGGCAACAACTATCGTAACATGGTGGCTAAGAACCGCTGGTGCACCTGGTGGGGCAATGAACTCGTTCGCCAGGATGTGGATGCCTGCTATCTCGTCAACAAGACGACAGGCAAGGAGACCAGACTCTTCGGCATCAATGACATCAACCAGTGGATTGTTCCTACCAAAGACATCAAGGTAAGAGCCCTCTACAATGCTCTCTTCCCTTTTGCAGGCAAGAGCATCGTGATGGTAAGCAACGGCAGCAAGACTTATACCGTAGACTTCAAGAAGCATAAGCTGCTGAGCGAGATGAATTTTGCTGACGGCGAGAACCTCCTGGAGGCTAACGCCCAGCAGAACGCCTTCGCCTATCTGAAGGGCAGCAACCTCTATGTGCGTACCTTCGATGTAACCAGCAACGCCCTGACAAAAGAGAAAAAATCTCACGATTTCCAGCTCTCAAAGGACGGAAGCCGCGAAATTGTTTATGGACAGAGTGTTCACCGCGATGAGTTCGGTATCAGCAAGGGAACCTTCTGGAGTCCGAACGGCGAACTGCTCGCCTTCTATCGCATGGACCAGAGTATGGTAACCGACTATCCGCAGGTCGACATCCCGGAAATCGGTTTCAATCATCCGGAAACACAGAGTTGCATTGCTACTCCTGCACCAGACAAGTATCCGATGACTGGCGAGACATCACACAAGGTAACCGTAGGCGTGTTCGACTGCATGACCGGCAAGACCGTCTATCTGAAGGCTGGCGATCCAACCGACCGCTACTTCACCAACATCGCATGGAGTCCAGACAGCAAGACCATCTATATGTTCGAACTGAACCGCGACCAGAACGACTGCCGTCTGACTGCCTACAATGCAGAGACCGGCGAGAAGACTGGCGAACTCTATCGCGAGACCGATGAGAAGTATGTAGAACCATGTCATCCTATCCAGTTCCTGCCTTGGGACAGCAACAGCTTTATCATGCAGAGCCGCAAGGATGGCTACAACCACCTCTATCTCTGCACCCTGGGCAAGCACGGAAGCCGCATGGCAAGCAACACGGAATCGCTCGAAATCAAGCAGTTGACTTCCGGCAAATGGGAAGTGATGGAAGTGCTCGGTTTCAACAGCAAGCGCAAGAGTATCATCATCGCATCCAACGAGAAGTCGCCTATCCAGAGAAACATCTTTGCCGTAGATACAAAAACCGGCAAGCGTACGCTGGTAGATGATTGTGGCAAGGGATGGCACAGCGCCACTTTGAGCGAGAACGGACAGTATGTCTTCGACAACTACTCTACTCCTACCGTGCCTCGCAAGATTGCCCTCGTGAATACCGAGAACGGCAAGCGCACCGCCTACTTTACAGCCGAGAACCCTTGGAAGGGCTACAATGTGCCTGAGTACAGCTGCGGTTCCATCAAGGCTGCCGATGGCGAAACAGACCTCTACTGGAGAATGGTGAAGCCGGTAAACTTCGATCCAAACAAGAAGTATCCTACCATTATATATGTATATGGTGGACCTCATGCCCACAACGTAGATGCCCGCTGGAACTACTCTAGCCGTGGTTGGGAAACCTACATGGCAGAAAAGGGCTATCTGCTCTTCATCCTCGACAACCGTGGAAGCGAGAACCGTGGCAAGGCTTTCGAGCAGGCTACCTTCCGCCAGCTCGGACAAATTGAGATGCAAGACCAGATGAAGGGCGTGGAATATCTGAAGACGCTTCCTTACGTAGATGCTGACAAGATTGGCGTTCACGGCTGGAGCTTCGGCGGATTCATGACCATCTCGCTGATGACCAACCACCCTGATGTGTTCAAGGTAGGCGTAGCTGGCGGTCCGGTAATCGACTGGCACTGGTACGAGGTGATGTATGGCGAGCGCTATATGGACACCCCACAGACCAACCCAGAGGGTTACAGGAAGACCTCTCTGCTCTATCAGGCAAAGAACCTGAAGGGCAAGCTGCAGATTATCCAGGGCTTGAACGATGTGACTGTAGTGCCACAGCACTGCCTCACCTTCCTCAAAGCTTGCATCGCAGCAGGCACCCAGCCAGACTTCTTCGTCTATCCAGGCGAGCCTCACAACATGAGAGGTCATCAGAGCACTCATCTGCATGAGCGCATCAGCAATTATTTCTTCGATTATCTCAAGTAAATATCTAGGAGTAAACATCCCCCGAAAAGGGGAGTTTACTTCTACATCAAATAACAAACAATAACTTACAGCAAATGAAAATTTTATTGTTAGGAGGCGGTGGCCGCGAGCACGCCTTAGCATGGAAAATCGCTCAGAGCGAGAAGTGTGAGAAACTCTTCATCGCTCCAGGTAATGCCGGTACACAGAATGTCGGCGAGAACGTAGATATCAAGGCAGACGACTTTGAGGCGCTCAAGAACTTCACAGTAGAAAATGGCGTTGATATGGTGGTAGTTGGTCCGGAAGACCCATTGGTAAAGGGTGTTTACGATGACTTCAAGAACGATCCTCGCACCCAGAACATCCCTGTCATCGGTCCATCAAAGGCTGGCGCCGTATTGGAAGGCAGCAAGGACTTCGCCAAAAAGTTCATGAAGCGCCACAACATCCCTACTGCCCAGTATGAGACTTTCGACGGCGAGCACGTAGAGGAAGGCTTGAAGTTCCTGGAGACACTGAAGGCTCCATACGTACTGAAGGCTGACGGTTTGTGCGCCGGTAAGGGCGTTCTCATCCTCCCTACCCTGGAAGAAGCTAAGAAAGAGTTCAAGGAGATGCTCGGCGGTATGTTCGGCAACGCTTCTGCACGCGTAGTCATCGAGGAGTTCCTCAGCGGCATTGAGTGCTCTGTATTCGTATTGACCGACGGCAAGAACTACAAGATTCTGCCTGAGGCTAAGGATTACAAGCGCATCGGCGAGCACGATACCGGTCTGAACACCGGCGGTATGGGTAGCGTTACCCCTGTACCATTCGCTACCAAGGAGTGGATGCAGAAGGTTGACGAGCGCATCATCCGTCCTACCATAGAAGGACTTGCTGAGGAGAACATCGACTATAAGGGATTCATCTTCTTCGGATTGATTAATGTAGAAGGCGAGCCTATGGTCATCGAGTACAACTGCCGTATGGGTGACCCTGAGACAGAGAGCGTGATGCTCCGCCTGAAGAGCGACATCGTGGATCTCTTCGAAGGTGTAGCAGCAGGCGATTTGGACAAGCGCAGCATCGAGTTTGACGAGCGTGCAGCAGTCTGCGTAATGCTCGTAAGCGGCGGTTATCCTGAGGCTTACAAGAAGGGTTATCCTATCCAGGGCATCGACGATGTAGAAGGTTCGGTAGTATTCCACTCCGGTACAGCTATGAAGGATGGTCAGGTAGTAACCAACGGTGGTCGTGTCATCTGCGTAAGCAGCTACGGCAAGGACAAGGAAGAAGCCCTGAAGAAGAGCTTTGCTGAGGCACAGAAGATCCAGTTCACCGACAAGTACTTCCGTTCTGATATCGGACAGGACCTTTAGTTTTTTAATGTTGAATGTTGAATGTTGAATGTTGAATTGCCTAACGGACTCAAGGGCGCTAGCCTAATTCAACATTCAACACTTAACATTCAACATTCAACATTCAACATTCAACATTGAATTAGATGTTAAGAAAGAAAACTTTTCAAAATAAAGTAGCGGCTAGCCGCTACTCTTTACCTATTACTGCAACCCTTGCCACGCTGGTTTGGGTTGCAGTAGGTTTATTGGTATCCAATATCTGGGTAGAATTTGCTTTCACAGCCATGTCTACCCTGCTGATGGTGGAACTGAACAACCGTAATGCCCTGATGCGTACCTACAGCCGAATGGTATCTTGCAGTTTTCTGGCATTAATGACGATGGTAGGACTCCCCCAACTCTCTTTAAAAAGCAGTATTGTGACGATGTGTTTCATCGCCTTTTATCTCATTATCTGGAATTGCTATCAGGATAAACGCTCTACAGGCTGGACTTTCTACGCCTTTGCCTGCATCGGTCTGGCATCGATGGTTTTCGTGCAGATAGGCTATTTCATGCCTATCCTATGGATCATGATGATGGTGTTTACCCTCTCGTTTAGCGTAAAGACATTCTTTGCATCCCTGGTAGGTCTCATCGTGCCCTATTGGTTTGCAGCCGGTTATTTCTTCTATACCGACAACATACAGGGGCTGGCTGACCACTTCTGCGAATTCATCAACTACAGCGAACTCTTTGATTATTCGCAGGTTACCGACCATCAGGTACTGAACTTGAGTTTCGTTACCCTGCTCACCATCATCGGTTCCATCCACTTCATACGCACCAGCTACGGCGATAAGATACGCACCCGCATGATCTACGAAACGTTTATCATGATATCGGTTGCCTGCATCATCTTCATCGTCCTCCAACCTCGACATATACAGGAACTGGGCGGCATCCTGATTGTGAATACAGCACCGCTTATCGCCCATTTCATCACATTCACCAGAGGTAAGTTTACCAACATCTCCTTCATCCTGCTGCTCATCATGCTGGTACTTATCATGGCTTACAACATACTCGTACCAGAGAGCATATTACTATGAGTTGGATTATCAGTTTCTTAATCGACTGGGGCTATTGGGGCATGCTTGCTGCAGCTTTTCTGGCAGGTTCTTTCTTCCCATTCAGCAGCGAGGCAGTAATGGCAGGCTTGCAGGCAGCTGGACTAGAGCCTCTCCCCCTCGTTATCTACGGTAGCATCGGCAATGTGCTTGGTTCCATGTTCAACTACGGTGTGGGCAGAATGGGTAAGATGGAATGGATAGAGAAATACCTGCATGTGAAGAAAAAAAGTCTGGATAAGGCTGAACGTTTCATGGCAGGCAGAGGCGCCTGGATGGGATTCTTCGCCTTTCTCCCACTATTGGGAAGTGCCATCACCATCGTTTTAGGCTTGACAAGAGCCAATATTCCGATTTCGATACTCAGTATCACCATCGGAAAAGTACTAAGATATGTTTTATTGGTCTATGGACTGAGTTTTATCGTTTAATTATGAAGAGATTTTTATACCTTATTATAATATGCGCCCTAATGGTTGGCTGCAAAAGCAACCAGCAAAAGGCTGGCATGGCTGAAAGTACTGCCAAGCCTACTGTAACCGTTACCATCCCTCCCTACCAATATTTCGTAGATAAGATTGCCGGAGATAAGGTGGATGTCAACGTAATGGTATCGAATGGCAACAACCCGGAGACTTACGAACCATACGCCCAGCAGATGATGGAACTTTCGAAGAGTGCCCTCTATCTGAAAGTGGGCAGCATCGGTTTTGAGCAGACCTGGATGAAGAAGCTGCAGGACAACGCTCCGGATATGAAAGTGATAGATACTTCCGTGGGCATCAAGCCTGCCAAGACTCCGGGTGGCAACATCGACCCACACGTATGGATGAGTTGCAGCAACGCCCGCATCATAGCCAGCAACATCCTCAAGGCGCTCTGCGAACTGGAGCCGAAGAACAAGGCTTTCTTTGAGAAGAACTATCTGTCGCTGCTGAAGATCATCGACAAGCGAGACAGCACCATCAGAGAGTGTTTCAAGAATCATCCGGAGATGGTACGCAAGTTTGTGATCTATCACCCTATCCTCACCTACTTCGCCCGTGATTACCAGCTGGAGCAGCTTGCCATCGAGGAAGAAGGCAGGGAGCCTAGTGCCTCCCAGCTGAAGAGCCTCATCCAGAGAGCCCGAAAAGAGAATATCAAGTTCTGCCTGATACAAGCAGAATTTGCCAACCGCAACACCACTACTTTCATCAAGGAAAGCCAGACCAAGGCAATGAATATCAACCCATTGCAGGGAGAATGGAACTGGGCAATGCAGGAAGCGGCAGCCGCAGTGCAAGGCAAAGAAATAGTGGTTGGAAAGTAAGCTCGTCAATATTTTATAAAAAGTATAAAGAACAACAACTAATCATAAAGTTCAATGTTCAAAGTTCAAAGTTCAAAGTTAATAGAGATAGAGCATCTTTCTGCTGGTTACGAAGGCAAGGAGGTGCTCCACGATATCAACCTCACCGTCTACAAAGACGATTATCTTGGCATCATCGGTCCCAATGGTGGTGGCAAGACAACTCTCATGCGCCTCATTCTGGGACTGATGAAACCCACAGACGGCAGCATCCGCTTTTATAAAGACGGGGAGGAAGTAAGGGAAATCAGCATGGGATATCTGCCCCAATACAATCATCTCGACAAACAGTTCCCTATCTCCGTTTATGAAGTGGTACTCTCAGGACTCAGCAAGACCAAAAGTCTCTTTTCGAGATACACCCAGGCACAGCACCAGCAGGTTCTCGACTGTCTGGAACAGATGCAGCTCACGGAGTTGAAGGACCGCCATATCGCAGCCTTGAGCGGCGGACAGCTGCAGCGAGTACTCCTCGCCCGCGCCATTGTTTCCAAACCCGATGTAGTGATACTGGATGAGCCCAACACCTACATCGACCGCCGTTTCCAGAAGCAGATGTACGAGATGCTGGAACAGATCAACCGGGAGTGCGCCATTATCATCGTAAGCCATGATGTAGCCGAAGTGCTCAATAACGTAAAGCACATCGCCTGCGTAAATCATCATCTCCACTACCACGATACGGCAGATATGCCGAGAGAGAAACTGGAAGAGCATTTCTTAAATGTATAGGCTTATTATATAATAATGCCTAAAAAACAGGTGCAAAAATCCATATTATCTCATCTTTTTATTATCTTTGCAACTGAAATGTGCCTTCCTTGAAAGGCACAGAGAAAGCATTCAGAAACAGAGAAAGCATTCAGAAAGAAATATAATACATTAAAGTTTAAACAATAATGAAACAGTACAGATTAGTGGACAATATCTTCGGATGGGTCGCATTCATCATTGCGGCGTTCACTTATTGTTCCACAATTGAACCGACAGCCAGTTTCTGGGACTGTCCTGAGTTTATTACGACTGCTTACAAGCAGGAGATCGGTCACCCACCTGGGGCACCATTCTTCATGCTTTTAGGCAATTTCTTCACACATTTCGCCAGCGACACTACCCAGGTAGCCAAGATGGTAAATACGATGAGCGCCCTGCTGAGCGCCGTCTGTATCATGTTCCTCTTCTGGACCATCACCCACCTGGCTCGCCGACTCGTCATCAGCGACTGGAAAGAACTGACCACCAGTAAGCTGATTGCCATCGAGGCATCCGGTATGGTGGGCGCACTCATCTACACCTTCAGCGATACCTTCTGGTTCTCAGCTGTCGAGGGTGAGGTTTATGCGTTCTCTTCTGCCTTTACCGCTGTGGTATTCTGGCTCATCCTGAAGTGGGAAGACCATGCTGACGAGCCTCATAGCGACCGTTGGCTTGTGCTCATCGCCTATATGACCGGTTTGAGTATCGGTGTCCACCTGCTCAACCTGCTCTGTATCCCAGCCATCGTATTGGTTTATTACTACAAGAAGGTGCCACATGCCAACCTCAAGGGGTCACTCCTGGCACTGTTCCTTTCATTCCTCGTAGTGGTAGCCGTACTGTATGGTGTGGTTCCAGGTATCATCACCGTAGGCGGCTGGTTCGAGTTGTTCTTTGTCAACACCCTCGGCTGTCCGTTCAATACCGGTGAAATCGTATACATCATCTGTCTTGTAGCCTCTGTTATCTGGGGTATCTACGAAACCTGTAATGCATCAGAGAAGAACGAGAAGAAGCAGAATATCGCCTTCGTTCTCGGCTTCGGCATGCTCGGCATCCCATTCTACGGATATGGCTGGACAGCTGCCATTACCGGCATCATCGTGCTGGTTATCCTCTGGTTCGTACTCGGCTACAAGCGCAAGCAGGAGGTAGTAACAGGCGTTGACGAATCTACTGGCATCGCCAAGAAGAAGATGCAGCTTCTGCCACTCATCTCTGCACGCGTCAAGAACACAGCCTTGCTCTGCATGCTGATGCTGATGATTGGTTATTCCAGCTACGCACTCATCGTGATCCGTTCTTCTGCCAACCCTCCTATGGACCAGAACTCTCCTGAGGACATCTTTACCCTGGGAAGTTATCTGAGCCGCGACCAGTATGGCGACCGCCCTCTGTTCTATGGCCAGGCTTATACATCACAGGTAGCCCTCGAAGTAGACGGCAACATGTGCAAGCCTGTCATGAAGGAAGGCGCACCGGTTTACCAGCGCAAGGAGAAGGCTTCGGCTGATGAGAAGGACTCTTACTTCGTAGTAAGTCACAAGAATAAGTATATCTATGCCCAGAACATGCTCTTCCCTCGTATGTACAGTTCGGCTCATGCCCAGGCATACGAAGACTGGATGGGCGGTGTAGAAGGCACAGAGATTCCTTACGACCGCTGCGGAGAGAGTATGATGGTGAAGATGCCGTCACAGTTTGACAACATCCGCTTCTTCCTCTCTTACCAGTGCAACTTCATGTACTGGCGCTACTTCATGTGGAACTTTGCCGGCCGTCAGAACGACATCCAGGGCAATGGTGAGCCAGAGCACGGAAACTGGATTACCGGTTTCTCATTCATTGATGATTCACTCTATGGCGACCAGAGCAAATTGCCAGACGACCTGAAGGAGAACAAGGGACACAATGTATTCTATTGCATGCCGCTGATTCTCGGTCTCATCGGACTTTTCTGGCAGGCTTGGTATACCCGCAAGAAGAAGGTAATGAAGAACGGCAAGGAAGAGGAAGTACTCCTCCCTATCGGAATCCAGCAGTTCTGGATTGTATTCTTCCTGTTCTTCATGACAGGTCTTGCCATTGTCATCTACCTGAATCAGACTCCTATGCAGCCACGTGAGCGTGACTATGCTTACGCCGGTTCTTTCTATGCATACGCTATCTGGTGCGGTCTCGGCGTACTCGCCATCATCGACATTCTGAAGCGCAAGATGAAGCTCAGCGGTACTGCTGTAACAGCTATCGTAGCAGTCATCACACTTCTCGTACCTATCCAGATGGCATCACAGACTTGGGACGATCACGACCGCTCAAACCGTTACACCTGCCGTGACTTCGGTCAGAACTACCTGATGTCACTCCAGGAGAAGGGCAACCCTATCATCTTTACCAATGGTGATAATGATACCTTCCCACTCTGGTACAACCAGGAGGTAGAAGGCGTTGGAACAGATGCCCGCGTATGTAACCTGAGCTACCTGCAGACCGACTGGTATATCGACCAGATGATGCGCCCTGCATACAACTCACCATCTGTGCCAATCACCTGGCCACGTCTCGACTTCTGTTCAGGTACCAACGAATATGTATCTGTTGAGCCTGAGGCAAAGAAGCAGATTCTCGACTTCTACAAGCAGGATCCAGAGAATGCCAAGAAGCAGTTTGGTGCCGAACCGTTCGAGCTCAAGAACATCCTGAAGAACTGGGTACGCAGCAAGAACCCTGACATGCACTTCATCCCTACTGATACCCTCTATGTCACCATCGACAAGGAGGCTGTAAAGAAGAGCGGTATGATGATGGCATCAGATTCTATTCCAGACAAGATGGTCATCTCTCTTGCCGGCAAGAGCGCACTCTACAAGGGCGACCTCATGATGCTCGAGATGCTGGCACAGTGTAACTGGACCCGTCCGCTCTACGTAGCACTCACCGTAGGCGAAGAAAACTACATGAACCTTGGTGACAACTTCGTACAGGAGGGACTTGTGAACCGTATCACTCCGTTCACCACCAACAAGCCAGGTGCCAAGAACTTCGATACAGAGAAGGCTTATCACAACATCATGACCCGATTCAAGTTCGGCAACCTGAAGCAGAAGGGACTTTACATCGACGAGACAACCATGCGTATGTGTTATACCCACCGTCGCCTGCTCGCCCAGACAGCCCTCCAGCTCATCGCCGAAGGCAAGAAACAGAAGGCTATCAACATTCTGAAGAAGGCTGATACCGAGATTCCTGCCTACAATGTTACGCTCGACTACATGAGCGGTGGCTTGGATATGGCTCGCGGCTGGCTGATGACCGGTCAGAAAGCCAAGGGCAAGGAATATATAGAAGCGGTATGGAAGAATGCCTCACAATACCTCAACTACTATCTCTCGCTGCCAAACGACCGTTTCCTCCAGGCAGAGAACGATTGCATCCGTCAGATCATGATCATGCAGAGCATCTGCGAGGCTGCCGGAATGGTGAGTCCACTGTTGGAGCAGAAGTATGAGAAGCAGCTAAACAACCTCTACCGTCTCTATCATGGCAGAGGTGGCAGAATGCCGGAAGGCAATCAGTAAAAAATAGAAAAAAGTTTGGTGTCGCGAAACACGACACCAAACTTTTCATTATTCATATAAACCTGTTTTATCCATGTTCATAGAGCAACCAGCCAAATGGCTCAGATGGTTATATCCAAAGGCCATCTGGAGAATGGACAAGAAAGACCATTCAGTCTATCTTACATTTGATGACGGTCCGATTCCAGAGTCAACTCCATTCATCTTAGAGACCCTGAGAAAGTACAATATCAAGGCTACTTTCTTTATGGTAGGCGAGAATGTATTGCGCCATCATGACCTCTACAACCAGATTGTGGCAGAGGGTCATCAGGTAGGCAACCATACATTCAATCATATCGGTGCCTTCAAGCACCGTGTCATTTCCTACGTGCTCAACACCAATAAGGCGAACGACATCATCCATGCCCATCTCTTCCGTCCACCTCACGGCTGGATGCGACCAAGTGAGTATTGGTGGCTGCACCGCACTTACAAGGTCATCATGTGGGACGTGGTGACGCGCGACTATTCCAAATGGATGACGGCAGAAGATGTGGTGAACAATGTGAAGCGATATGCCCGCAATGGCAGCATCATCACCTTCCACGACTCGCTGAAGAGCATTGAAAAGCTGAAGACAGCGCTCCCTCAGGCCATAGAATGGCTCATGGAACAGGGGTATGAATTTAAGACTTTTGAATAAGAAGCTGTTATTCCCAAACAGGAACAGCCCAATAAACACAGACAAGAAATGAGTAAAAGAATCAACAGTTATCAGGCAGTAGCTGCATTTGTAAGAGGTTTCTTCGAAGCTTACGCACGTGGCATCATCGATGCTACCATCGAAGGCAATGACTTCAGCAAGAAGAACGACCCGAAACAGATCAAGCAGATGATGCTGGAGCACTATGGCGAGGTAAACCAATACTTCTTCGACATCATGTTCTCTACCCTCGTACGCCTCAACTACAAGACTGCCGAGGAAGCCAACGAGCGCATAAAGAAGAACTTCGACAGCATGAAACAGGCTGACCCGACCTTTGAGCCAACCATGCTCGACTACTTGCGCATAGCCTGCAAATCGAACCAGCTTTACAAGGCGATGGAATCAGAATACAAGCGTAACTTCACCTGGCTTCTTCAAGGTAAGTTTACCACTCTTGAAGAGCATGTACGCGATTATACCCACGGCATTCTCATCAGTCTCGCCGACGAGCCGATGGCCATCCATCTCCTGGTCCGCATCATCGTAAAGGCATACGCCGCCGGACTGAAATGTGGTAGCAAGGAGGGCGAGCAGCACCAGCTCCACATGCCTACCCTTCACGGCATGTTGCTGAACAATGTCAACATCCTGCTCAACGAGACTCCGCTCAAGAGCAGCACCGAAGATCCAGTTGCCCTCTTCAAGGAGGCATGCAAGAATGAAGAAGAAAACATCAACGTTCTTTTCAACACATTAAACGATGCGATGAAAGAACTGGCAGAAGAATAAGAGAAAAGAACAAAAACTGGACAACTTTTGTTGCTCAGGCACTTAAAAAGTTTAAATTATAATAGTGTTGTGTAATAAAGGCAATAAATAAAAGAATATGAGAACATTTACTTTTAAAAGTCTGTTTTTAACAGTGCTATTTGTGTTGCTTGGGAGCACGGCAATTCTGGCTGCAGATGATGGCTTGTTAACCACACAAGTAACAATCAAGTTGGATGAGGCTGGTACTTTACCTAATAAGATTAGTTATGACCAGAAGAATCTGATTACCAATCTGAAGATTGTTGGTGAAGTTAATGGTACGGATTGGAATTATATCCGTGAGATGGCTGGTCGTGATTTTAAGGGGGAAAAAACCGACGGAAAACTGTCTATATTAGATTTGTCTGAAGCAAAAATTGTAGCAGGTGGAGATGCTTATGCTCGGTTCAGCGAGAACTATTATACCTCTAATGATAAGTTGGGCGATTATGCTTTTTATGGTTGCAGTGG
>ERZ1023814.116-NODE-116-length-21179-cov-17.609165_pt1 | contig 21179 bp, 41 predicted proteins | sample MGYA00380377_ERZ1023814 | MGnify/ENA primary metagenome ERZ1023814 (study PRJEB33179, sample SAMN07449063) | human gut metagenome | biome: Human-gut; feature: Human associated habitat; material: Faeces | host: Homo sapiens | place: India:Kasaragod | collected...
ATTTATAAAAAAATCAAATAAGAGTATTTGGCATCGCCAAATACTCTTATATATTAGTGTCCAAAATCGTAAATTGAGGTTTCGTATACGAATGAATCGTACTGACAGAGACGGAGGTCAGGCTCGACGCTCTTCCACCAATCGGGGCAGTATGTAATCTCAGGATAATGTTCAGCGCGCTGACACATCTGAATATCATCATCCAAGAGTTCCTCAACAAATGCGAGGCAAATCTCTTCGGCCTCTGCGCGGTCGATGCCGTGGAAAATATAGCGCTGGTCAGCATAGAGGGAATCGGGCTCGACAACGAATGCTTTGCGGATTTTAACAGCCATTTTCAATTCTCCTTGTATTGATTTTTCCAAAATTATTTGGTATAATGATAATAGAAATATAAGGTGGTGAAAATCTTGACGAATTTAATTACTCATATTCATCAGCATCTATTACTACGAGGTCTTCGTAATCGCGGTCGTCAAGTCGAGCGGGTACTACGTAATAATCAATATAATCATCACGCGCTTCAATGGCTAAGTCAACAGCGTGCTGATACATTTCTGAGGTTATTTCTGCTGATTTGCCTTCTTTGCGCGCATAGTCTTGTAAGTAGGCAATCATTTCATCAATGGTAGGGAGTTTATACTCCTGCTCATTGTCTTGATAGCGCAAGCACGTTTCATTCCAAGCATCTGATTCGGCTGCTTCGGCGTCATCGTAGTGAGCCGACCATAGATATACAAATGTATCAGGGTCATCGACCACGTCAATATATGAATAAAGGTTATAGACTTCCACAATTAATACGCTCCTGTCTATTTTCCCAAGCCTCGACGAGACGCTTAGCATCCTGCGGGCAAATCGTGATAGGGGCAATATACTCAGAACCTCCGATAGGGAGAATTTTTAGTTTATTGCCGATGCCGATATAGAATGAACTGATGGTGTCGAGGTCAATACAAAAACAGCCACAGTCTTCAAGGTTAATTCTAAATAATGTCATTCTCTTCCATCCTCCGGTATCCAAATTACTGCCGGGATTGCTTTCCATACTACTTCTGGAATATCGCCAAACTTGTCGAGTGCCTTATCATAGGCATAAGTATCTGCGACGAGTGGATTATTTTCCTCGATAGTTTCGAGGTAATAAATCGCACCACGTTTGCCGATGTAGATGTCGTAGCCCTTACGTTTCATACGCTCCTCCTGGTCAGTTTTGTTAAATTTAAGAATTTTGCCCAATGGCCTCACACATTAATGATTACATCAGGCGCAGGAAAATTTGTTTTAGTTCGAGCAAGAAGCCAATTCTGGCGAATCTTGTTGAGTTGTTCATCTTTTGTGGGAAACGGAAATTTATAAGAACCGCCATTTTTGAGAAGCATTACTGTGCTGAAATTTACCTCGCCATTATAGACTTTGGCGACACCAATGATTTCACTGGCCTCAACGGTGAAGTAAGGAGAGCCGTTATGCATTACTGTAAATATCATATAACCTCCTGAATGTTAGCGCAGTATCGAAGTTGTTTATTACAACTTTCTGTTTCAGCATCCCAACAAGGACATTTGACTTCGCAAATCTGTCGAACCCTTTCGGGGTTTTTTATAATCGTCTGTCCTATCATATTTCCCTGACGGATTTGTTTTTGTATTTGTTTCGGAAGTGGCGATGGGTCTGTTTCAAAAAGGCAGATATTCCCATTATGGCAATTATCACACGTAGACAGACGATTACAGCAATCTGAACAAACAATCTTATTACTTTTACTATCATAGATTACCTCAGTATGGTGAATTTGACGGTGGCAAATATCGCACTCGTAGCGTTTACTACCGAATGAGGCACAAGCAATGTTGTGAGAGATAGCCGGTTGTCCGTTAATCTTACAGCGCATATCATCGAAATAGGCGCACTCTTTACAAGTTCTTTGCCACATTAGGTTTCATCTCCGTGGCTGGGCATCTCAATGGGGAGGCCGTTCTTAATGCACTCGTTGATATATTCAATAGACTGCTGAGACAGGGGGAGCTTGTCAGAGGGGCCATAATTGCCGTTGGTCAGATGCTTCTCAATCTCCTTCATAACTTCGTCATTCTTAAACGGCGGAGTAGGCTTAGTATCATAGGCATGAATACATTTAGAAAGTTCTTCGGCGGTCGGCAAAGAATTAACATTCTTAAATTGAACATTTTTGTCCTCGCGCGCGTAATCGCTGCTGAAATAGTCATACTTAGTAATCTTATCAGCAATCCAGTCGGGCATCAGGAGGACTTCACCGGGCTCCATACCTTCAATTTTGATATCTGCGATGTCTTCATCATCAACCATATCACAAACTTTCTCAACCGCATTAGCATAATTCTCGGCATATACGAAACCGTGAGCATTCTGTTCAGCGCCATCGAAGAAATGGACGTCGAAACGATAAAAGCCGGCAGTACTCATATTTATTACCTCCTGATTAGTTGTAGTTGAACTGTTGTTAATTCATTTCTTATTGTTTATATATATATTATATAAAAATTTTTATTAAAAATCAATTAAAGATATAAATGTCCGGGTGTCGGTCAATGGAGTGGCGATTGGGTAAAACTTGATAATTTTACCTCTTGAAAACGCATAATCTAATGAAAGGAAGTGAATTTCATTGGAAGAAAATTATGATAAACGATTTCCGGCTAATCCTAAAATGGATTGTCTTACCTTCTTGAATGATAAGAAGATCAATGGTGAATTATATGCTTATCTTCAAGAATTGTCTGTCGCAGTAGGGCGTGAATGTTATAGAATGACAATAGTGAAAAAAGATTCATTACCTACTCAATCAGTAATGTGTGAGAAATTAGGTATTAAAAGTCCTAAAACCTTACGCACTCATATTGATTATTTGAAATAGATGGGTTATATTATTGAAGATGATGAAGGTAATTATGTATTACCAGAAAAAGAAGATATATTCTTAATGTTGCCGTTAGATACTCTTAAATATTTAAATAATAATTGTCGAGATCACGTTATTAAAATATATGTTTATCTTGGTCAACGTTTTAAAATGGCTAGTAGTGAGTTTAGACAGTATGAATTTACTCTACAAGAAATAGGGGAACATATTGGTATTAAAGTAAAAAATAATAGTAATGGTTATGGTATTGTAAATAATGCCCTAGAATTGTTGTATAACAGTGGATTAATTGATTATTGTAGTTATTATGATGGTAAAATGCAGAAAAAGAAATTAACGAAGTTTAGTACAGAGTATAAGAAAAAGCGTTAAATTTCGTTAAGCGCGGTTAATGGGTAATTTTTAATATCTGGTAGGTAATTTTAAATAGTTGGTAGGTAATTTTTAATATCTGCTTCATTTAAAAAGTTTATTTTTATAAGGTTTTTTAGGTAATTTATCATACCTGGTATTAAATTTTACCCATTAAAAGACCGGCTGATGGGTAAAAATCCATAGTCAGTAGGTAATTTTAAATAGTCAGTAGGTAATTTTTAATATCTGCTTCATTTAAAAAGTTTATTTTTATAAGGTTTTTTAGGTAATTTTAAATAGTTGCTTCTTAAAAATGCTCGGTTTCCGCCCGATGAATGGGTAAAAATCCATATCTGGTAGGTAATTTTTAATATCTGCTTCGAGCATTTTAGGTAATTTATCATAGATTATCTAAATAATAGGGGTGTTATTTATGGCAGGATTAGACGTTATATTTTATCACTAACGTGATAAAATATAACTATGAGTGATGAGCCCGCGTAAAAATCGTAGAAACGAGGACAAATAAATGTTAATGCTTATAGATTCAAATAATTTAACAATTGGAACAATAAATATGATAGGACAAGATTATGGTATAATAAAATGTAGTCCTCATAATACAGAAGAAGAAACAGAATATGTTATTAATTATTTTAATAACCAATATAAATTTGAAGAACAAAAGGAGAAATAATAATGGGTTATTATAGTGGATTAAATGGGGAATACAGTATTCCTGTGGAAGTAAATAGTAAGAATGTAAAGCATTTTCAAAGATGCTGTAAAGAAGAAGTACCTGAAAAGGCAATTAAAATAGAAACATATTTAAAAGATGATACAATCTATTTTGTATTACCAAATAATTATAAGCCTGTAAAAATCTGTTTCGATAATGATGTTTATGGTGGAAAAGGCAATCAAAAGTTAAATGTAGATTTTCGTTCTACTGGACAGGGACTCCGTCCCCGTACCCCTAAGGTTGATTCTACTGGGTATTATCAAGATGATAATTGTGTAAATATTAGTGATTCAACTAATTACGCATAGCCCAATAATGAATATCTCAGTTTATATGATTCTCTTCTGGATTTAAATAAGCAATTAAATGGTATGGGGTGTAGTGCGGGAGATGCATTAAGTAAATTATTTGACCAACTCTATAATAAATAACAAGGACTCTCGTCCCCGTACCCCTGGGGCAATACTGTGGCACTTGATTTATATATAAAAATATTATATAATATATTTAGAAAATGAAATAGAAATAGGGGTGCCTTAGTAATTGGGGATATTCATCTGAAAATTAGGGCACTATCTTAAAACATCAAGGAACGTTTTAGAAAGTGAAATGAAAAAATGAAAAATGAATTCAGTTATGATGTATTAAAAGATAAGTATGGTAAAAGAGTTGGAAATTATAAAGGTAGAGATGTAATCGTAAGAAGTAAGTATGATGACCTTGGTGATAATGTATATATTCTATATGATTATAACAATGCCCTTATTGTTGATGGCTATTGGATTGCAAAAATTGAGGAGAATGGGGCATTAAGTCGTAGACAGGTGTCTAGTGTGTGGAAGCCTATGGAGAGAGAAGCTTCACCAGCGGACAAGCCATTAATGTGTTCTGAGGGTGATTCAGATATTAGTTTTAATGTTGATTCAACTCTTGTTGATTCTCTCCTGGAATCGGCGTACAATGATATTTTAAGCGATTTAATGTATAAAGAATAAAAAAATGGAGTGGTTTATCGCCACTCCATTTTTTTTAACCAATGATGTTTTTTTTGACTTATGACGTTTTTTTTGAGTCTGAGGTTTTTTTGATTATTGTTTTATCTCCACAGAAACTAGATCATAATTAAATAAACCTATTAGCGGGGTTGATGAATATAATTGTAAACAACGAATAATGGAATTTATAATATTTTCTCTTAATAACAAAATGATTGTGGTAGAATGATGATAATAATAAAAAATTGAAAAATGATGGAAGTTTGGTGCCCCCCCCGCTCGGTACCAACTCATCACTCAATTTCATCGTTATCGTCATCCTCTGAATTTTTCAAGATACCCTTTCCAAAAAACGTCGAGCCCAGGTATTCTAATCGCCAATTTCCCAAATAAAAAATACCTGGGCCGACACGTTAATCGAAATTAAATGCGAGAAATCCAGTCGTTGAGGATTTCATCTACGGTTTTACCCTTCTTAATCGCACCCTTAGAGTTCGTCTCAAAACGGAATCCAGGGAGTTCAATCTTGAAGTTACCGGGGTCCTTGTAGAATTTAAGGAAACTATCCATTACCTTAATGACGTCCTCGCCCTTCAACTCTGCGCCCTTATAGCCGACGTAGGCCGCATAGTCGTTGATAGCATCGGCAACCGCTTCCGCTCGGGCCATCTTTTCCTTGTCCTTCTTCTGGTCAGCATATGCCTTGGTAGCGTCATTCAGCATCGCAGTCATTTCCTTAGCAATATCCTCAGCGCTCTCGCCATTCATTAAGCGCGTCAGAATATCGTTCTTATTCATATAAATAACCTCTTTTCATTTTGTATACATATATTATACAAAAAATTTTTTTAAAAGTCAAGTGAGAAAAAAAATGGTTTTTTTTATCATTATAACATAAATTTTTTTTTATGTCAAACCGGGCGGCATATGGGTACCGCTCGGGGCTCGGGTTTTCGGGAAAATGTGGCGCGATATGAGGGTTGCTAGAATTACGGAAAATTTTCCATATGGGGTGGAAGAATGGAATTTCGGACCGCAGCGCCCGCGCTCGGCCCGTTGTATCCCCCTCTTTTATTATACCACACTGGGCCCACGTTGTCAATAGGCAAAATGAACAAAAATTAAGGGTGGATTTCTCCACCCTTAATTTTTAATCCTCCCACGGCAGTTCGGGCGAAATTTCGTCCAGTTCTGCCTTGTCGTTATAGTCAGCGTTGATTGCCGGAATGTCGATAAACGAACGGCTTGCCACATAGTCAGCCATGTGTACCAGTCTGTCGATAGGAGTGAAAGGTCTGTCCGCCTTATCGGTAGTCCACTGACCCATGTGAGAAAGAATAGCGTGTGTCAACTCGTAGGGGCAATAATTACAACAATTGCCCCACGCATCGAAAAAGTCATTCCACACTTGGGCGACGTGTTCAGACGCAAGCTCACCGTGTCGGGGGTACTTTTCCTTGTCGAACTCCCTGATACCATACTTGGCTGTATCGTGGAGCAGACAGGCAACTCTTGCGTAGTCCTTGCGCTCGTCAGTCAGATACGCCCACTGGCTCATACGGAGCAATTCCTCGCAGAACCACGCCACCGCCTTAGTGTGCCGCACCAAACCACCCTCGCCTTGGCTCATAGCGGGATGGAACTTACCGGAAGAACTTGCGCCGATAGTCCAAAAATAGTCAGGCACACATTCATCGAAGTAATACCGCACGAACGAGCGCAAATCCTCGGACTGAATGAACTCGATTTCGTGATCAAAAAACTGGCTCTTATTCATAGTAGTATCTCCTTGCTGTTGGTGGGTTCCAGCTCCCTCAGATTGTTTATAGTATAGCGCATTTCGGGATAAAATACAATAGTCAATTTATACAAACTTTCGCCGGAAAAATTGTTGAAAATGTGTATTGACAAAAATGCCGGGCGCCACAATCGTAAGCGCCCGGTCCATTATACCACATTTTTTACTATTTTGTCAAGTTTTTTAAAAAAATTAGAGGAAAATTTAAAAATTTTCCTCTAATAATGCCAATAATTTCTATTTTGTACCAGAATAACCGTATTTTTGTACCATTTTTGCTATAATTTCTTTAATTTCTGTGTTATTTTGGTCAGAAAATTGTATATTTTCACTCTAAAATACCCATCTTAAATTTTCTAAGCGATTATCATCTTTAATTCCATTAATGTGGTCTACTGCGAACTATTCAGAATTTTCAATTGGATTAAATGTAAGCATAATAATACGATGGTTAGATACTTGTCCTAAGCCAGCTATTCGCGTTCTTAAATATCCTTTATTCATCGTTCCTGTTAAAATTCCCCCATTAGGATGTTTAATACGCCCTAAATTACTGGCCTAATATTCTGGGGCAAATGGAATATTTTTCCAAATTTCATTGGGTAAATCTTCTTGTAATTTTTCAATTTCAAACATTGCATTTTTTCCACGTCCTTGCATACTAATAACACGATAGCCTTTTTTTAATGCTCCCTATTGCAAATGTTCAAAATTTGATGGACATAAATAACGCGATAATACTCCGAATAAATCTGCTGTTTCTTCTCTTGTATAAGTCATTTTATTTTCAACTCCTTCATAGATACTTAAAAATTAAATTAGGTAAAATTACCGATTTTGTCCAATGGTAGAAAAAAATCGGGGAAAAAATCCCCGATTATTTCTTGACACGCTTTTGTACCAGTGTTAGTTCGTACTTGTTCGAGCCAATCGAAAATGCGATCTGTCTCTCTTTGTTGGTAATTTCCACATTTTCACAGGCATTTTCGCTGTTTTCGGTCAAAAATCTTGCCAATTCAGCGATAATGGACGCTTTCGTGGGATTTGCCTTGCGCTCTCTCGTGGTGAATTTGTATGCGGTGGGGGTCTTGCGTGTGCCAGTCTTGGCGAACTTTTGGGCAACTTTGAGCTGTTCTTTCGACAGGTCAAAATCCTGTGCCTTGCCCTTGTCGATTTCTCGGTCAGAATTCCACACGGCTTCCGCTTCATCAGCCGTCCAGCCCATTTTCGCCATAGCGTTTTTCAGCCATTCAGTTTTGGAGATTTCAGCCATAAAACACCGCCTTTTCAGATTTTAGAGGATAGGGGGGGGAGAATGTCTCCCCCTCATACCTTACTTGGCGGTGAAATACGCCTTGCGCTTATCCTCGATACGGTCTGCCTGACCGTCCAGCACCATCTGACGCACCAGAGAGGAGACTTTCTGGTTGGACGCCTCAGCGATAGCGGGAACAGACTTCATCAGAGCGGACACGGTGAACTTCTCGCCCTTGTGGGCGTCCAGGAACGCCTTGATGTCAGCCTTGATACCCTCGTTTGCCACCTGCGTGGCGGTCGGCTTCTTGTCCACGGTGTTCTTGCGGTCGAGCAGTTCCAGCTCATGCTTGGCGAACTCCGCCATCTCTGCGGGAGAAATGTCCACATAGACAGTCTCGAAGTCCTCGGAAGTGCCGATACGCTGGGAAATGGGGAACTTGAACTCGCCCACCTCGGCAAAGGTTTTGAGGGCGGTGAAATAGTCGCGCTTGGTCATACGGCGGTTAGCGGTGGAAGTGATAGCAGTCATAATATCAACCCTTTCTGCGTTTTTAGGTGTCGCCCACCATATTGTTGTTTCCCTCTTGGAACATCTATATTCTAACACATATCCGAAGCCTTGTCAAGACTTTTTTCGGATTTGTGGAATTTTTTTAAGGTACACGCCCCGCCGGAGAACCTCTCGCCCTCTCCCTTGGAACAATTATATACTACCACACCCTTGGGCAAATTGCAATAGTCAATACTCACAAAAAATAGGATTTTTAACATCCAAAATTTGTGCAAAAAAACACTTGACAAAATTGCCAATGGGGTGTATAATAGAAATTTCGGGCGCCACAGCCGTGAGCGCCCGACCCATTTTAACACATTTGAGCGCATTTGTCAATAGACAAAATGCACAAAAATAAACCAGCGTAGTTGGCTACTACGCTGGTTCCCCTGTTGATACTCGCCAGCCGTCCGGACAGCCAACCCACTTCTACACAGCTCGACACTTAGAGCAGGCGCAATGCCCATATAAAGGTCTTTCTCGGCACGCGGTGAATGTGGTTAGAACTTCGTACCCAGTCCCAATTTCTAACGAGGGGTTCAAGATGGCGGTTGAGAAGAAATTATTGAGCGGGACAAACACTCTATTAAACTCCATCTTGGCTGGGGTCTTAATCAATCTATAATACATATCTAATCAATAAATCATAGATTGATTACTAAGGGGGACGATACAATCGCCATTTCATTTTTCTCACCTCACGATGTTATTATAGCACAGGCGGGGCTGTTTGTCAAGAGTTTTTTTCAAAACTCCAAATCATCACAGACGCCATAGCCGGAGAAATCGAGGATAACGGGAGAAATGCCAATGTAGCCGATGTTTGAGCCGTGGAGGTCGTTGATGTGATACTTTTTAACGAACTCACAGAGGGCGATAACCTTGCGCTTGCCGTAGATAGAAACGGCAACTTTCGCCCATAGCCCATCGAGGTCGCGCCCATAGCCATTTTGGTCGGCTTTGCGGAACTGACGCTCGATTTGAGAAATACGACAGTCAGGAACAGTCTTTGCGATACGCGAGAGACGAGTTTTTATTCCGTCCTCTTGCCAATGGATTTTATGTGCGCTGTTGGTGATAATCTGCTGTGCGGTGAACGCAACAGGGTCATCACCCTCACGCGGAGGAACAATGTAGCCAGCCAACTCGGTGGCGGGGAAGAAGTCCGCGAGGTTTGCATCTACGGCTTTCTTATACACAGCCACTTCACGCTCTGCGTCCCGCGTCTCCGTAGACCATTTGAGGACATACCCCAAATCAGGGAACACCAGACATTCCTTGCTTGCGCCGTTGCTGGACGCTACTTTGACATTAGGATATGCGTCGTGGATAACGCGGGCTAAGGTGTCCGCGTCTCTGACGTACCTTGGCTTTTCAGATACCGCCTGCTGAATGGTCAGGATAAAATCCTGAACTCTCGGAAACTTCATCGTTCATCACTCCTTTCAGTATCATTATTATAACACATTACAGAGGAATTGCAATAGTCAATACCTACAAAAAACGGGATTTTCACCCTTTGAAATTTGTGCAAAAAAACGCTTGACAAAATTGCCAATGGGGTGTATAATAGAAATTTCGAGCGCCACATACGTGGACGCGCGACCGAATTATACCACACGCGCTCGGATTTGTCAATAGGTAAAATGCACAAAAAAATGAGGGAGATTTCTCTCCCTCACTTGCGCGGGCACGACAGCACAACCTTGTATTTTGTTCCATCAAGCGTGAATAAAAATTCGCGCTCCGCGTTGCTCACGTTCAGGTCAGTCGCGCCGTATGTGGTCAGTGTCTCGGTCAGCAGAGTGATGATAGTCTGCTTTGTGGGATTGGCCTTTCTTTCTCTTGGTGCGAACTTGTATGCGGTCGGCTGGCGTCCTACTCCCCGCGCTTTCTTGCTTGCCTTTTCCTGTTCCTCGGTCAGCGGAAACGGATTGCCGCCCTTGTCGATGATAGCATCTTGAACGATAATGTCCTTGGCTTCGGCTTCGGTGCAATCCAGCTTTCGCATGAGGTCGGCAACTCGGTCAGTCATGCGGTACTCCTTTCAGGGGTAGGGTGGGGATTGCTCCCCACCCTTTGAGGTTTACGCGCTCACCTTGCGGAAGAACGCCTTGCGCTTGTCCTCCACGCGCTCCACCTGCTTATCCAGCACCATCTGCCGGACGAGGGAGGACAGCTTCTGATTGCTCATGTCCTTGCAGACGGGGAACTCTTTGAGCATCTCGCTGATGGAATACAGCCGGTCGCTCTCCATAGCGGACAGGACAGTGGTCTTGATGACCTCATTCTCCTGCTGGGTCTTGGTGGGCTTCTTGTCCACGGTGTTCTTGCGGTCGAGCAGGTCGATTTCGTGGGTGATGAACTCCACCAGCTTGGGGTCAGCCTTGACCTCGGACAGCTTGAGCAGGGCGGTGAAATTGTCGCGCTTAGTGGGCTTGCGGGTGGTGGTGTTAGTGTTAGCCATAGTATCAATTCCTTTCTCCATTTGGTTTCGAGGGCTTTGCCCTCCTGACATTATCTATTATAACAGCTTGCGCTGGGATTGTCAAGAGTTTTTTTCAAAATTCTTGATTTTTTTTTGATAGTGCCAACAGGGGAACGTCCCACAGGTATTCACAACGACTTACTGCCCCGACCTGACGGATAAAGTCTTGCCGTGTTATTGCGTCGCAGTCCGGTTAGAGGCTCCGGTCTGTCCCTTGCTCACATCATGCTCATTTTCCGTTCAACGTATGGCCTTACCGCGCTGGTGTAGGGCCTACTTCCTTTACTCTCGCACGGTTCGCGACCCGCGGATTTCTTGGGTGGGGCTGTTCCCCTCTTGACATTATCAATTATAGCACAGGTGCTGGGGATTGTCAAGAGGTTTTTTGAAATTTCTTGAAATTTCTGAAACCTGTCTACACAGGCGACACATTAGACGCATCTGCCGTGCCGTTCCCCTCTTGACATTATCCATTATAGCACAGGGGCTTGGGTTTGTCAAGAGGGGAAATGCGGGTCAGTTACCGAGTTATCACACCCGCCAGCGTGTCTCCCCTGAGGAGCAACTTGCTGTCCCCTCTTGACATTATCCATTATAGCACCTTTGATGGAGTTTGTCAAGAGGGAATTTCAATTTTTTTGAAATTTTTTCGGATTTCAGACCGCGATGTGAACTTAATCAGCAACAAGTCCTCTCGAACCGTTCCCTCTTGACATTATGTAGTATAGCACAGGTAGGTATGAATTACAATAGGCAAACTATACAAGTTTCGGGAAAAATAAATAAAAAAATTTGTGCAAAAAAACTCTTGACAAAATTGCTGACGGGGTGTATAATGGTGAATTCCGGCCGAGACGCGCGAAATCGGCCGGCCATTATACCATGCCCAAGCGCGTTTGTCAATGGGGAAAATTATACAAAAAATGAGGGGAAAATCCCCTCATTTTTTAGTCCATCTGACAAGCGAGAAATGCGTCCCGCTTTTCGTTCAGTTTGACGATTTCGCCCGCGATTTTGTCAGCTCTCATAGCCAACAGACGCCCATAGCCCCTGCGCCACGCCAGCATACCCTCGGGATTGACCGTACAGATATGCTTTTCCGTTTCCACGGTTTTGGTGTCCTTGCGCTCCGTGCGGAAGTCCCTGCCATTCAGAGCCAGCAGAGCGCGCTGTGCTACTTCCGGCAACCGCATCCAGTCATGCTCCGTCATCAGAGCGTTGCCATCCTTGTCAATCATCCAGATTTCCGCTTCCCACGGGTGAATGGTGATTTCCTTGGTGGATTTCTCGGTGCGGACTGCTTTGATGATGCCCTCGTCCCGCAGGAACGCCAGAGAATTGTAGGTATACCGCCGGTAGTCGTGCTTCGCCTTGGAGAAGTCCTCGGAAGTGAACTCCTTGTTTCCGAACAGGTCTACCAGCCACTTGTAGGTCTTGACCGTGCGGTTGAAGTTGCGAACATTAGCATAGCGAGCTTTCATAGTTTTTTCTCCTTTTTCTGTTGGTGGGGCTTACCATCGTTTCCCCTACCTTGAATTTGTAATGTTATTATAGCATGGAATGGGGGCATTGTCAACCCCCATTCCAAACTTTTTTTACGGGGTATCGTGCTTGCGGTACTCAGTCAGGTCAGGGTCGCCAATCCATTCAGAGAAGTCAACCCAATAATCGAACACGTGAAGAATTTCGATTTCATCAGGTTCAAACACCCCGCCACAACAGGCGCAGATTACGAAACCATTTTCAAGCTGAATACCAGCCTGAACGCCATCAGAATGGTCGCCCTTAAAAAGCACTTGCTTAATAGGCATTGTACTTACCTCCTTGTTTTAGTATAGTCATTATACCACATGAGAAAGGGGCTGTCAAGCCCCATTCTCAAAACTTGGGAAAACATTTTACCTCAAAGGGCGCGTCCCATGCGTGGACATTCTTGGTGTATCGCTTGTGCATCTTCTGACAGGCGAGGAAAATTTCCATTTCCTGCATAGCGTCAGACAGGGCGGTGTGTTCTTCGGAAAAGTCGGGGTTATCGTGGAGATACCCATACACCGCTTCAACGGAAGTCGCGCAGGTCTTGCCATTCTTGGAACGCTTGCCATGCTCTCGGCAGTATTCCGCATAGGATTTTTTGTGGGTGATAGTTTCCAGTGCCATCAGATAAAGGTCGATGAACTCGAAATTATCCAGCAGGTCGCGGAAACAGGTCTTGCAGAAGTCAAAACCGGAATTGTATGCCATCACATAGCGAACGCCGTAATGGTCGCACAGGTTTTTGACTACCTCATAGGCTTCGCGCTCCGTGGCGATAGCGGAGATTTCGCCAGTTTTGAGCCGTTCGGCATACACCGGAAAATTCTTCTTGGCGTAGCCATCAAGGGCGATTTCGTCATAATGCTCCATCACCAGCAGGGAAGTGGTGGCGAGGATTTCGCCCTTGCGGTCGTGGATAATCGCGCCCACATTATACATTCCCGTAGGGTGAGCCGCGCCGCCTACCGTTTCAGTGTCCAGCGTGCAGTAGATATTTTTCATTGTTCATTCTCCTTTTCTCTTGGTTGGGCTTACCATCGTTTCCCATACCTTAATTACATTACATATTATAACAGACAGGGGTGAGGTTGTCAACCCCTGTCTGCTATTTTTTTTACAGGTTTCGCAAAATTTCCATCAGGAGGTCGGCGTTGTATGCCATATTATGAGTGTTTGCCGTCCACTCGTTGAGATTGCGCTGTTCATCATCGAACAAAATCGCGTTGGGGCAGGTCGCGCAGTTGGACTTGGGAACGCCATAGGGGACAATATGGATTTCGTCCCACTGAACGCTGGGGAGATGCTTTGCCAACCAGTCGCGCTTGACTTCGGCTACTTCGGCATTGAACTTATCCGTTCCGCTCTTGGACAGCCAGCTGATGATGCCGATATTATAGCCACGCGCCTGCAAGCGGTTCAGGTAGCGGGCGAGGGTGGAAAAGTGGACAAGCGGGCGGGCGTCCGCATATACGCTTGTATCCGCGGCTTCCAGCTTTGCCAGCCAGTTAGGGTCGCCATACAGGTCGGCGATAGTCCCGTCCATGTCCAGATAGATAGTCATAGTATCAACTTCCTTTCTTGATTGTAATGCTATTATACAGGATAAAACGCAATTTGTCAACAGTTTTTTTCGGTTCTGCTCTTGGTCATTTTGCACAAACTTTCGGGATGCGCGCTTGGGTAAATTTGTTCAATTTACCTATTGACAAAATTGCTGGCAGGGTGTATAATGGAAATTTCGAGCGCCAGGGCCGTGGGCGCTCGGCCGAGTATACCACAAATAGGGGTATTTGTCAATAGGTAAAATGAACAAAAAAAATCTCCCAAATTTGGGAGATTTTTCATTTATTAACTCTTGACAGTGACGCGGAAGATGGAACGCAGGATTGCGACAATGAGCCAAACCACCAGCACCAGCTTCCACGAGAACGCGATAACAAAAGAGCCGATGGACACGATGCCGATGGCGGGGAGAAGCCAGCAGAGAAGCCAGACCAGTCCAGCAGAGAACAGGAAGTCGATGCCAAGGCATACCAGCACCAAAAACAGAGCAGTAAACATTTTTTATTCTCCTCTCTTAAATACGATAGTTTTGTGTGTGGTGAAGGTCGCTCCGCGAACAAGCGGGTCATTTGCGAGGTCATTGGTGATAAATGATTTGGCTTCATCTTCATCTTTGAACCATTCGCTATTAGTGAAGCGTTCGTCCCAAGTAGTTATGCCCCACCACTCAATGTTGTAGTACACATCTTTGATTTCCATTGTTAATCCCTCCTTAAATCACCGGCTCGTTATTGACCCATTTTTCAATCAGGTCGTCACCCATGTAAATTTCATAGTCGGCGTTCAGAAAGCCGATTATAGTGAGGATGTCATCAACCTCGTCCCAGCACTGAAACTTCTTTTCCAGCACTTCACCAGTCTTGTGATTGAAAATTTTCAGAGTGTTCATCGTTGTATCTCCTCTCTTTTGATGATACCATTCTAACACAGAGGGGCTGATTTGTCAACCCCTATTTTACAAATTTTTGCTTTCTGCCACGAAATATTTTGCGCCATACTGCGCTACAATGTTCTTGACCTTTTTGCTCTCGGCTTGCGTGGCACAATAGAAATTGAATAGCGTGTGTTTGTCGCTAATCTCAATGTATGAATGTGGAACATCTCGCAGGTCAAAATCCACGGCGGCTCGATACTTGGTAGGAACAGTCATTTCAATTTTCCACAGCTTTTCTTTGCGCGCCAGCTCCTCAACCCATTTGACCGCCAGCACACCAATGAAATTACAGGCGGCGGTGATGCCCATTTTTGCCAGCGTAGAAACGCCGTCAATGTTGGTCAGGATAATGACATAGGAATAGAAGCCATAGGTCAGCGCATTGATACCGGCGGCAACCCACTTATTGCCCTTGACAGTCAGAATAGACTTGATGGTGGACAGCACCACATTCACAGCGGTACAGGCAATGAATAGAATAATAGCGTTCACAGTCATCACTCCTCCCCAAACATAGCTTCCGCCACCCAGTACATAGATGTACGCAAATGGGACTGGATTTCAAACAAATCATCGCTCAAATTTTGAGCGGCTTGTTTGTCCTCTGCGTTGGACAAGGTTTTTTTCTTTGCGGCGATTTCGATTGACAGCTGTTCCAACTCATTGGCAACTTGTTTTAGCTTAGAGGGGATGTTCATAGTATCAATTCCTTTCTTAATTTCTATTATAATACTACCACATTTAATTAAAAATGTCAAGAAAAATTTTTGCCGTAATTAAATTCTCACAAGATTAGTTTTTTGTTCCGTGTAGTTAGTCAGAACTAAACCTAACAAGAGGGGCGTTAATGCCCCTCCGTCAGTTTGTTATACATACTCCACAATGTTTCGCAGGAATGGTTAGTCTGTTCAGCCATCCATACAATTTGGTCATCAGTCGGCAGGTATTTATCATCACGCCACCCGAAAAATCTTTCACAGGACTGGTACGCCTTATACTCGTCCTCTGTCAGTTTGCCGCGCAACCGCCAGTCCCAGCGAAAAGAGTCCACCATAGACCATACGCACGCGCCTACGATAGTCAGTACTATAATCGCAACCGTTGCGTATAGCACCAGTGTGGACTTTATCATACCATACACCAACAGACCGAAACCGCACACAATGAGGAAATTGCGCCCATATCTTTTAAGGGTCAGCCTCTGAAAATCAGACATTGTTCTTACTCCTTAACATATTGTCAGTAAATTCATTGGAGAACTTCTCAGCGAAATCCTCACCATAACCACGATTGGCAATTACCTCCATAACTGTCTCAATGCCGGACATATAATAGGGATTGCCGTTGATGGCATCATAACGCCCTTGGAACATAGGGCATTCGCGCAGGTCGCTGAAAACCATCTGATACGCTTTCTTCAACTCCATTGTTCTTACCTCCTTGTTTTAGTATAGCCATTATACCGTATTACGGGATAGAAGTCAATCGTCAAATTGCACAAAATTGCGGCGAAAAATTTGTGAAGTATACCTATTGACAAAAATGCCGGGCGCCATAATCGTTGGCGCGCGGCCGAAAATGTCAAGTGGAAAATTATACAAAAATTGGGCTGGATTTTTATTCATCCAGCCCAAATGATTTACTTTCCCGATTTTGGAACGAAACCCCGGCAGAATTGACGACACCAGGTGCGCTCGTTCTTTCGCTTCATACATTTACTCTCGCCCATACTGTTCATTACCTTACCGTGGTTATAACCCCAGTATTCACAGTTGGAACATCTCACCTTGTCAGGCTCTACGCAATAGCGGTCGGCCAGTTCAGTTCTGATTTCAAAAGTAGTCATTCGAGGTATCCTCCTTTATTTAGTGTCTACATTATACCACACTTCTTGGTTGTTGTCAATAAAAAATGTGGGATTTCTCCCACATTTTTTTATTTATTTTCTAACCGCATTTTATCAGACCCGATTAGCGCGGCCATCAGGTTTGAGGTATCACGGACTTGGCTCATAGAATACTCTTCGCCAATGTTGGAAATAGCGTATTCTTGTTCGTAGTCATACATCAAATCGAACAGGTGAGAAATGACCTCACGGGCATCTTGAAGTTTGTTTTTTTCCTCTTGGGTGAGTTTAACCTGAACGTTTGAGGTAATGATGTTCATTTGTTTTACCTCCTTTTATTTACGGATTTCCACCTTTTCAGCCGGGGCGAGCATTTGAAGCACATTCGCCGTAAGCGCAACGTCCGGTCTGTCATAGTCATTCCCGGTAGTATCGCCCACATACTCGCAGTCATTATCAGCGAGGACGTCATACAATTCATTGAGAATATCATAGGCGTCGCGCAGGGTTTTCCGTTCCTCCTCTGTCAGCTTGACATAGATAGGGGCATTGATAATTTCCATTTTGGCATTCTCCTTTCTCTTGGTATTATCTATTATAGCAGATAAGGGCTTGTTTGTCAAGCCCTTATCTTAATTTTTATTCATCAGGCAGTTAGTCTCGATAGTCCAACCGCAGTCTTGACAGGTGTAGTAAAATGTTTCGCTCCCCATACGGATTTTTGTTGCGCCGCTCATGCGGTATTCGCCACCACATTTGACGCATACGCCATTATTGAAAGTGTTGCAGTCATTGATGTGTTCCTGTCCCATCATAGCACCAATGCCAAAGAAGATAGCACAGCAGATAATGAATGACAGTACCTTGCTCACCCAACGGTCGCAACACCCAATAGCAACAGCTAAACCGATAGGCAGACCAGCGACACCACCCATAAGCAGACCAGCGATAATTACATCAGACATTTTTTTGCCCTCCCTTGTTTTGTTATACTCATTATAGCAGAAATGGGGCTTGTTGTCAAGCCCCAATTTTCTACTTTACTACATAAAATTCAGGGTGGCGTTCCTCATTCTTGCGAATGCGCTTGACCAACTGTTGAGGTAAGCGGTTTTTGCCAGCACTCTTGTATATAGCGACAGCCCGTTCAAAGGTTGCGGGGTATGCGGTGATGATGAAATTCTCATATAAGTCCAGCACCAAAATAATGCCAGTCGAGAGCAAACGCAGGCGCGCGGTTTGGCGTTGGTTGATGACCTCAATCATCACGCGGTCAGAATATCCGAGATATTCCTGTAAGAGGGCGAGCCGGTTAGCCCGCTCCTCTGTCAGATGGTTCGACATAGTGTAGTTTTCCATATTACCACCCCATATTAAACACGAAGCGCACCAGACCGATACAGGCAACGCCATATAGGATAGAGCCAACGAGGAAGTGCCAGTCGTGCGTCTGACGATAGACCATATACCCGCCGACACACTGAACGCCAGCGAAGCCAGCGAGGGCGAGGATTGCGAGGATTGCGATAGTAGCCATTGTGAATGACCTCCTTTAATTGATGGTATAAGTATAGCATACCTACTGGGCGTTGTCAACTGTCAAATTGCACAAATTTCGGGATAAAAAATTGTTGAAAATACCGAACACAAAATGCTTGACAAATTGGCTGGGCTGTGGTATAATGGAATTTCCGCGCATCAGGGCCGTGGACGCGCGGCCGAGTATAGCCCAAATGGGGCAGAATGTCAATAGGCAAAATGACCAAAATTTTCAACCGAATTATGGGCATAATGCCATATAAAAAAAAATAGGGCTTTCGCCCTATTATTTTAGCAGTAGGCAAGCGTCATAGTCGCCCATTTCAGCACGGAAATTTGATTGCACGCCCTGCCGATTTCCATAGCTTCACGCTTTGTCGCCACGCGCTTGCTCCGGTCAACGAAGTAGATACCCGCACTATACCACACCCCACAGTTGCCGCCGTAGTCTCTCACCGCGTCAATGGCTTCTTGCGCGGTCTTGCATTCCACGCCCTCAGTGGCAACCTGCCAGCCGGATTTGTAGTTTACCTTTTTGCCCATCTTGAGCGTCAGCCCGTCATTGTTGCCCAGCTTGCGGATAGAACGAATGTTAATCATTTTGTGTACCTCATTTCTTAATTTCTGTATTCATTATAACACGCTTATTTGTGTTTGTCAATAGTTTTTTCGCATTTTATAAAAAAATTAACAGGGCTTGCGCCCTGTTAATTTAATTTACCGGTGAGAACTTCATACGCCTGTTCCCGCTGTTCCTGGCTCATGCGGTCAAAAAACTCATTATAAGTAGTGATTGCAGAGAATGGGCGAGATGTTTCGCGATAGTTGCGGATTGTGCGAAGCAGGGACTGGAAAGCGGTGTTGGAAAGATTAGAATTAGTGGTCATGGTGTTTACCTCATTTCTTAATTTCTGTATTTAGTATAACACCTATTTCGGGATTTGTCAATAGTTTTTTCAAAAAAAACAGGGCTTGCGCCCTGTTTATTTTATTTAATTTTCAGAATTTCCTTGCCCAGCTTGCCGGACTTGAATACACGGCGAACGCTCACGATGTTGGCTTTCCGCAAAAACCCTATTGCGATGTTGTGGGCTTCGTTGCCCGTGCGGGCGATGATGGAAAGCGTCTGTCCCTCGGCATTGATACAGATGTAGGTATTAGCGATAGTGCGTGTCATAGTCATTTCCTCCTTAATACATTTCCTCGGACTTGTCAAGATAGAAATGGTCAATCTTGGTCATGTCCAGCAGTTCGTACTTTTCCACACCCTCGGCAAGCATAGCGTTCAGCTTGTCCACCAGCTCTGTGCCATTGTCCTTGCGTGCCTGAACAAACAGAAAGTCAGAACAGGTTTTCTCCCATTGTGTACCCTTGTTGTAGACAACAGGCTCTTTCGTGGTGTAGCAGACTCCATAGATGTTAGACATTGTATCGTCCTCCTTTGTTTTACTGTAATCATTGTAGCACACTTGGGGTAATTTGTCAAGGGGTTTTTTCAAAAATAACCTACTTATTTTCGGGACAGAGATTGTGATTATTTTAACAATCGGATTGGCGATTTTTTTTCTTTAACACTTTAACGTGGTGAAGTTAGGAGCGCAGCGTCCGTGTTCGGCATCCAACAGCGAATGTGAAATTTTTAACAATTAAACAGCACATTCACCACATCCACACATTGTGAAATTTTTAACAATCTTGCTCGGTCAGCGAATGTATCAACTGTGCCGTGTGTATCCTGCTTGCTACCTGTGCAAGCACACTCTTTACTCTCTTGCTCTTGGCTCTCACATTGTTAAACTTTTAACAATCTTGCTCGCCCCTCTGTGAGAGCTGTGTGTTGCGGGATGCGCGCTGTTCCGCGCCCGCCCTGCCGCGTTGTTTGGCAATTGTGCGAGGGCTTATTCTTGGGCGATTAGGGCCGTTAACGATGATGAACCAAAAGAGAAATAGAATACTTACATTAGATTTGTTGTGCGCGGTTCCCGGTGAGCCGACCGGTGGGAAGCGCGGTCTATTCTCTTATTGTTGGTCTACTCTCCTCTACCACCTACTACCCATAGCACACCCCTACCCCATACCCTACCATACCATACTACTATACTACATTGTTAATGTATTAACAATGTATCTATCATTGTGTTGTATTGTGTGTTGTTCTCTTTGTCTGTTGGTCGCTCGCTCGTTGGCTCGCTCTGCCTTGTCCACTGTGCCGTGTGTGTCCTTGTCCTCTCTTGGTTGAGTGATTGTTAAATCTTTCACAATCTCGCTACATTGTTAATCTTTTAACAATCTTGCTACATCGTTAAATTTTTAACAATCTTAGGGCAACAAAAAACCTCCCTCAGTGAGGGAGGCAGATGAGGCACATCAAGATGCCAGTGCCCGCGACAACAGCGACCGCGGTGATGAAGCGCACGACTTTGTAGATGATAGACATAGACCATTCCTCCTTTGATGATACTATTATACCAGATTTCAGGATGCGTGTCTATTGGCAGAATACACAAATTTGCGAGAGATTTTTTGTGGAGTTTGTATTTATTGCGAATGAGGACCGCGACGCCCATTCGCGGTCCTGCGAGTTGAGGGGCTGTATTGGGGATGGTCTAACCTTTCCGCGTGCGCCAAGCCCAAGAAGGTCTCGATAGTGTTCAGAGTTTTTCTCAGATAAAAAC
>ERZ1023814.117-NODE-117-length-21156-cov-26.289275_pt1 | contig 21156 bp, 9 predicted proteins | sample MGYA00380377_ERZ1023814 | MGnify/ENA primary metagenome ERZ1023814 (study PRJEB33179, sample SAMN07449063) | human gut metagenome | biome: Human-gut; feature: Human associated habitat; material: Faeces | host: Homo sapiens | place: India:Kasaragod | collected...
CCAATGGCGGTAAGGCTCAGATTTCTTACAGCAGCAAGTTCACCATCCAGTCTTTGGGAAAGAGGGCTGAAATCTTTGATGCTCCTGAGTATATTGAGTATCATAAGTACTTGGGTGATATTGATGATGCCTTGCTCCAGAAAAACGGTTATAATGGACAGAATACCAACTGGTATGACGAGGTATTTGAGAATTCCTTGGCTCACCAGCATAGTCTCACCGTGCAGGCAAGCAATGGCAAGGGCCGTTTCCTCGCCAGCTTGAATATCCTGAACAATGATGGTATCGTTAAAGGTAGCAAGGATACTTATAAGCGTTTCACTGGTCAGATTAATGCCGATTATGATGTTTACAAGTGGTTGAACATTACTACCAATACATCTTTTGAAAAGTGGAAGACCAAAGGCGTGACCAAGGGTTATGGTTCATTGCTGAACTCTGTGGTTTCTATCGATCCTTTGACTCCAGCTTATATCAGTAATGTGGAGGATTTGGCTCCTGGCATGAAGGCAAAGGTAGAAGCCGGTGGCCCTGTTCCAAGAGATCCAAGCCATAACAATGACTACTATGGTACTTCTAAATATGTAGAAGATGCTACTGGTAACCCTCTCTATCAGCGCGACCGTCATGATACATGGAATTCTGGTATCAATGTACGTGGTACCGTTGCTGCCAATATCAAGCCATTCAAGGGCTTTACATTTACTTCTCGCTTAGGTTATCGTATCACTCAGAGTAACTATCATAACTACGAGACTCCATATTGGTTAACATCTATGGCACATAGTGAAAACTATACCATTGAAGCGAATACCAATAATGGTTTGTACTATCAGTGGGAGAACTTTGCCAACTATTTGACAACAATCGGCAAGCATACTATTGGTGCCATGGCAGGTATGTCGTTTACCAAGAATCATTGGGATAACAGTTCCATCAGTTCTACAGGAGGTAACATACTCACGTCTTATCAGCCAAACTTCCATTACATCAACTACTTGTTGGCTGATGCAACCAAGAATGTAGGTAACGCTCCTTCTGATGCCACAGAGTTGTCTTACTTTGGCCGTGTATCTTACAGCTATGACAACCGTTACTTCATGCAGGTTAACTTCCGTCGTGATGCTTTCGATACATCAAAACTTTCAAAGAAGGCACGTTGGGGTAACTTCCCATCAGTTTCAGCAGGATGGGCTATCAGCAATGAGAAGTTCTTCAAGGACAATATAAGCCGTGATGCCATTTCTTTCTTGAAACTTCGTGGTTCTTGGGGTCAGAATGGTAACGTCAATATCTTGAGCGATTATCGTTATGCTTCTACCATAGCTCTTAATCAGAGTTTCTATCAGTATAATCCTTCTATCGGAGATGGTAAGCTGACTTTAGGTTCTAAGCCTTCCGGACTTGCTAACCCAGACTTGAAGTGGGAAACTTCAGAACAGGTTGACCTTGGACTTGATGCGCGATTCCTTAACGACCGTTTAACTTTGGGCTTAGACTGGTATCGTAAGACAACCAAGGACCTCTTGATTGAAATCGCTCCTATTCCAGAGATTGGTGTAAACAAGAGAGTTGTCAATACAGGTAAGGTACTTAACTCTGGTCTTGATTTCGAGTTGGGTTGGAGAGATCACATCAAGGACTTTAAGTATAGTGTGACCGTAAATGGTTCAACTCTGAAGAATGAGGTGAAGGAGGTTTCTAACCTTGTAAGCCGTTTGACCGAAGTAGGTATTGATGGATTCAATAACCAGCTTAAGCCTACATTCGAGGCTGGCCATCAGGTATGGTATTTCCGTGGTTACAAGTATGCAGGTGTAGCCGAAGATGGTAGCGCTCTCTATTATAATAAGAATGGCGAAACAACTTCAGCTCCAACCGATGAAGATAAGCAGGATTTGGGCTCAGGTATTCCTAAGTTTACTTATGGTATTACTCTTAATGCAGAATATAAGGGCTTTGACCTCACCGTATTTGGAACAGGCTCTGCTGGCAACAAGATTTACAACTTGATGGTTTCTGCTGACCGTCCGTTGATCAATGGAATTGATACCTACTGGAAGGATTCTTGGAGAGCAGACCGCACCAATGCTAAATATCCTGATATGAAAAAGGTTGCTACAGACTGGAAGTTCTTCAGTTCTGATGCAGCTGTGTTCAGTGGCTCATATTTCAAGATCAAGCAGATTCAGTTGGGCTATACATTGCCAAAGGCTATCTCTAGCGTGGCAGGTATCAGCAATCTTCGTGTATATTGCTCACTGGATGATTTCTTCACCATCACCAAGTATCCTGGTGCTGATCCGGAGACTGCTTCTATCAACAGTGGTGCTTCTCGTGGTTTTGATAATGGTACTTATCCAACTTCCAAGAAGGTGGTATTTGGTATCAATGTAACATTCTAACCTTTAATATTCAAAAACAATGAAGAAAATATTATTTTCAACAATATTGGCTCTTGCTGCTACAGGAACAATGACGCTCACTACATCTTGTGAGGATCAGCTTGACATTGAGCAGAAGGGTGTAATACTTACCGAGAACTTCTATAAGACCGATGCTGATGCAGAGGCGGCCCTCGTTGCTGCATACGAAAGCTTTATGTGTAATGTGATGGGACGTAACCACGATGGTGGTGGCCCAGGTATTTATACTCCATTGAAACTGATAGTCAATGAGTGTGGAGACGATGTGTTGGCAGCAGGTGCCAACTCTGGTGATAATACGTTTGGTATCATGCTCAATCAGTTCTATTATGATGCTGAGGCTGAGGTGCCAAAGTTTATGTACACAGGCCTCTATCACTCTGTATATGACTGTAACCTTGTACTCGATCACTTTGCCAACGCTACTACCGCTGTGCAGAAACGTTGCGCGGCAGAGGCTCGTGTGCTTCGTGCTTATGATTATTTCCTGTTGGCTAATCTTTGGGGTACTCCACCATTGGTAACTCATGTTCTGGATGCTTCTGCACAGCCTTTTAATTGTGATAAGGATCCTGAGCATCCTATGGATCACCAACAGTTGATAGAGTGGATTGCGCAGGAATGTGAGAATGCTGCCAACGATTTGGATGAGCGTAAAAGTAAGGATGACAAGGATGGAGCAGTGAAGGTAACCAAGGGCTTTGCATGGGCTCTTGCCGGAAAGGCTTACCTTTTCGCCAAGCAGTATGACAAGGCTAAAATTGCCCTTAAAAAGGTTATAGACTCGGAGAAGTATGATCTTGTTCCTGGTGAGAAATATGCCGACAACTTCCATATCGAGGGTGATGCCAACGAGGAGAAGGTATTTGAAATCAACTTCGAGTATAATACAGGTAAGTCCAATTGGGGTGGTATGATTCAGCGTTCTAGCTGGATGGAGACCAACTATTGGGATTGGCGTGCTGATCACTTTGTGGTTTCTCCTAACAAGGTTTATTGTGGCGGCGTTGATGGCTGGGGTGGCCTTGGCGTGCCTCAGTGGTTTGGTGACGAATTCTATAAAAATGATGGTGATCACTCTTATCGCTTGAATGCTACTTTAAAGCATATTGATGATGCGGTTTATCATATGCCTTACGGCAAGAAAGAAATCGATAATATGACTGACGAGCAGAAGAAAACCAGTGACAAGATTGGCATCAATGACCCTGTTCAGGGACTCTACGGCAACTCTACCTGGTTGGCGTTCAAGCAAATAATGAGAGCTCCTGATACTCAAGGCAAGAAATATGGTGATAACATTCGTTTGAATAATTATCTTGTCATGCGTTACGCTGAGGTTTTGCTCAATTATGCAGAGGCTTGTATTCAGACAGGCGATCTGGATGAAGCTAAGATATATATCAATAAGATTCAGGAGCGCGCCGGTTCAAAGACAGTCAGTGAAACTGTTGATATGGATGTGTTGAAGAAAGAAAAGTCATATGAACTTTGGCTTGAAGGCTGTCGTTGGTTCGATATCATGCGATGGAATGATACAAAGGCCATTGAGCGTTTGACTAAGGCTGGTACAGTCGTGCCACATTTGTTTGATAAGGTTTTCAGAGCTCCAAAGGCAGACGACCAGGATGTAACTTGGGAGCATGGATCAGAAGCAAACAGCCGTTTCTATACGACCAACACTCCTGAGACTAATTTCAAGGTAGGTTTCAAGGAGGGCAAGCATGAGTTCTTCCCTTATCCACAGACCGTGTTGGATAAGAACCCTAACCTGAAGCAGAATCCTGGTTGGTAATCATGAAGTTGTTTTGTTAATATAGTGTTTTTAGTTTAAAGAACTATAGATTGTTTGACAATTAGGGGGTGTTTTGAAAAAAAGCACTCCCTTTTTTCTTCTTTAAAGGAATTTACGTATGAAAACATGGATGTGTGCCTTGATGCTGGCGTTATCGACAGGAGCTTCGGCTCAGAACCCGATTATCAGCGGACAGTATTCTGCTGATCCTACGGCTCGCGTATTCAACGGGAAGGTATATCTTTATCCTTCTCATGATATTCCGAGTCCTATCGAGAAACTGAAGGAATGGTTCTGCATGGCAGATTATCACGTTTTCTCTTCCACTAATCTTACGGAGTGGCAGGATCATGGAGTCATCGTTTCGCAGGATAAAGTACCTTGGGTACAGGACGGCAGTTATACGATGTGGGCTCCTGACTGTGTGGAGAAAGACGGGAAATATTATTTCTATTTCCCTGCCGCTCCGAAAGGGGAGGAGAAGGGATTCGGAATAGGTGTGGCGGTTGCCGACCAGCCCGAAGGACCGTTTATGCCGATGTGGAAACCCATAGAGGGTGTGCACGGCATAGATCCTTGTGTGCTGATAGATAAGGACGGACAGGCTTATATCTACTGGGCTGGTGCTGGTCTGCACATGGCTAAGCTGAAACCTGACATGATGGAACTTGCCTCGGAACCTAAGCCTGTAGAGGGATTGCCTGAGGGATTCAAGGAAGGCCCATTTGCCTTCGAGCGCAACGGTAAGTATTATTTCACCTTCCCTTGGGTACGTGAAAAGGATGGAACTGAAACGCTGGCTTATGCCATGGCTGACCATCCGATGGGACCTTTCACGTTCAAGGGCATCATCATGGATGAATCGCCTACGAAGTGCTGGACCAATCATCACAGCATCGTGGAATATCAGGGACAGTGGTATCTCTTCTATCATCATAATGATTATTCGCCTAAGTTTGACAAGAACCGCTCGGTGCGAATCGACTCTCTGAACTTCAATCCTGACGGAACGATACAGAAGGTGATACCTACGCTAAGAGGAGTGGGATTGACGAACGCTCGTTCGCATATTCAGATTGACCGTTATTCTGCGTTGCAAGGCAAGGGTATTGGTATTGATTATCTGGATAAGAACAACTGTTTCGCCGGATGGAAGACTCTCTTCTCTAAATCGAATACTGCCCTTATATATAATAAGGTGGATTTCGGTAATGAGAAGGTGGAAGAAATCACCGTTCGTGCCAAGTCTTCAAAGGGCGGTGTGCTCGTAGTCAGAGCCGATGGCAAGAAGGGTAATATCATCGCTAAGGTGAAGATTCCGAAGTCGGCTGGCTGGAAGAATGTCCGTGCCCAGGTGCTCCATGCTCCTCAGGGCGTTCATGCTCTCCATGTATCCTTACAGAGTGGAGCCGACGTAGAGGTAGACTGGCTGGGCTTCGATGCGTTGCCTTGGGAAAAGGGTGCTTTCGAAACTCACCAGTATCGCAATCTCTTTGCCGAGATGGGCTATAAGCAGGCTGATATTGACAGGAAGGTGAACGAAGTGTTCAATGATGTATTCTACGGTAAGAACAAGGTTTATTTCGAAGTGGGCGATTCCATGGGATATGTCAGCGATATAAAGAACAATGATGTGAGAACCGAGGGCATGTCGTATGGAATGATGGCTGCCGTGCAGTTTGACAAGAAGGACATCTTCGACCGCCTCTGGCGATGGAGCAAGAAATACATGCAGCATCAGGAAGGACCTTATAAGGGCTATTTCGCATGGAGCTGCAAGACTGATGGAACGAGAAATGCGCAGGGAGCCGCATCGGATGGTGAACTCTATTTCGTAACTTCGCTCATCTTTGCATCCAACCGATGGGGCAATGATACGGGCATCAACTATCTGAAGGAAGCGCAGCATATTCTGGATTGCAGCATGCAGAAGGCGGGAATGGACCGCACAGCTCCGCTTATCAATCTTGAACATCAGCTCATCACCTTTACGCCCGATCATTGGGGCGGGAAGTTTACCGACCCTTCTTACCATCTTCCTGCCTTTTACGAGGTTTGGGCGAAATGGGCTAACGACGGACGTTCTCAGTTCTGGAAGGAGTGTGCTGAGAAAAGCCGTGAGTTCCTGCATAAGTGCATCAATGAGAAGACGGGCTTGAACCCGGACTATTGCAACTATGATGGCAGTCTGATGAAGACGGGTCAGTTGCTGGGTGATGCTTTCCGTTATGACTCATGGCGTGTTCCAATGAACATAGCGCTCGATTATTCCTGGGCTTGCAAGGATAAGGAGTGGCAGCAGAAATATGCCAATACGCTGCAGAACTTCCTGTATAGTAAGGGCATTGATTCTTTCCTGGACCAGTATAATGTAGACGGAACAATGGTAGAAGATATTCTGCCGGCAGGTACGGCTCCTAAGGCACTCCGCCATTCTATCGGTTTTGTTGCCACTTCGGCTGCGGCTTCATTGGTCAGCAATCATGTGAAGGGCAGGGAATTCGTCAGTCATTTCTGGAATGCCAAGCATGAACCAGACAAAGAAGGCTTCTTCGATGGCTACTACGACGGACTGTTGCGTCTCTTCGCCTTCATGCATCTGAGTGGCCGTTATCAGATTATCGAACCTCAATAATAATGAATAGTCTATGTACAAATTTTTTAATAAAATAGTTAGATTGTTTTGTTTATGTGTATTCCTTTTTGGGCATTCCTCTGCGGATGCTCAAAATAGGAATTTACCTGAAGACATCAATCCTTATTTCGGACCAGTCGGCAAGCAGGCTGTCATGCCTAATGCAGCTGGATTTATTCAGAGATGGTTGCTCCTGGAGCCCATCTCTATGCCGGTTAAGAGCAATGTCGTTTTTACAGATTCTTATCTGAAGGAGATATTCCATACGCAGTATTTCCCTAAACAGATGGAAACAGTTCCTAAGGATGGAGCCGTCGTGAAGGTGGGCAAGGAAAAACTGAAATGGCATGCGCTGGACAGTAAACTGTTTAATGTGAAGCTCTTCCGTTTCGCTACTTCATTTAAGAAACCCAAGTATGGTGTCTTGTTCTGGGCGGTTACCATTATCGATTGCCCTGAGGAGATGAAAGACGTCCGCTTGTCTGTTGGCTCGAATGGTGCTTCCATGTGGTGGCTCAATGGTGAGGAGGCGGTGATGCTCGAAGGCGACCGAAGAATGGTTCGCGATGATGTGGTTTCTAAGAAGCTTACCTTGAAGAAAGGTAGGAATATTCTTCGTGGTGCAGTAATCAATGGTCCTGGTATGAGTGACTTCTGTGTCCGATTCATCGACGGACAGGGCAAGCCTGTCAGAAACCTGTCTATTTACGTGAAGTAGTGCAATCAATAAAGAAAGTTATGAAACAGAACAATATATTTTTCAGATATTTTAGCCCGGTTGCTGCTCAGCAGAAACTTTATGCCGCTGCTTTGGTTGCCTTGTTGTCTTCCTCTGCTTACGAGGCAGAAGCCCAGGTGGGCGAACCTTTCATTCATGACCCTTCTACCATTGCCCTGTGTGATGGAAAGTATTATACCTTTGGAACGGGTGAATGTGGAATCTGGTCGGAGGATGGCTGGACCTGGCAGGGTGGTGCTGTTCGTCCCGGCAGAGGAGCGGCTCCTGATGTGTTGAAGATTGGCGACCGTTATCTTGTAGCCTACAGTGCTACGGGCGGTGGATTGGGAGGCAGTCATCGCGGTGATGTCCTGACGATGTGGAACAAAACGCTCGATCCGAAATCGCCTGATTTCAAATATACTGAACCGGTGGTGGTTGCCTCATCCTTAGATGATGAAGATTGTGATGCCATTGATGCGGGCTTGTTGCTCGACCCTACTACCGGCAGACTCTGGCTCAGTTATGGTACCTATTTCGGATTTATCCGTCTGGTAGAACTTGATCCGAAGACAGGTAAGCGGATGGAAGGTAACGATCCCGTCAATATCGCCATCGACTGCGAAGCTACTGATTTGATTTACCGCAACGGCTGGTATTATCTTCTCGGCACTCATGGCACCTGTTGCGATGGTCCTAATTCTACCTACAATATCGTGGTGGGACGTTCGAGAAAGATAACCGGTCCATACGTAGATAATGTGGGCAGAGAGATGTTGCAGGGCGGTGGAAAGATGGTGATTGCTGCCAACAATCTGAAGACGGGTCCCGGTCACTTCGGACGCTATATTGAGGAAGAAGGTGTAGAAAAGATGTCGTTCCACTATGAGTCTGATTTCAGACAGGGAGGACGAAGTGTGTTGGCTATCCGTCCTTTGTTGTGGAAGAACGACTGGCCTGTGGCTGGTGATGAATTTCATGCCGGAACCTACGAGATAGAATCGGAACGAAGAGGCTATGCCCTGGAGATTGCCGTAGATTTCGTGAGAATGCAACGTGATATCGAACCTTTCTGGATCAAGCCGACCAAGCCTCTGAAGAATATCGAGCCTCAGACCTTGAAGGAGGTAGAGGCAGAATGGCCTAAGGGCGAGGTGAAGGTAAGAATGAACGATTATATGTTCCGTCCTCATCAGAAGTGGAGTATCATGCCTGCCGGAAAGGGTGGTTATCTGGGTGGTCCTTATTATAAGATCTGCATAGAAGGCACTACTCGCTATCTTACCGCAACCGCTCAGCATGATGTCATCGCCAAACCTGAGTTTACTGGTGAAGATGCCCAGCTTTGGCGCATCGAACAGCTTACCGATGGCACCTATCGCATTATGCCGAAGGCAGTGCCAGGCACTGAAGAGAGACTGGCATTGGTTTCACTCGGCGACTGTACCCCAGGCTTGGCTCCCTTCGATTTCAATAGCGATAATTCTAAATGGAATTTCAGACAACAATAAATTCATGATGAAATTTAATATACTAATAGCTTAATAGTAATTACAATGAACAAGAATGTTATATACGCAGCTTTGATGTTTGTGGTAACTATGTCTTCCGGCAATGCCTCAGCGCAGCAGTTGCCTTATCAGAATCCAGCCCTCTCGGCTCATGAGAGAGCGGTAGATTTGTGTGGTCGTCTCACTTTGGAAGAGAAAGCTTCTCTGATGCTGGATGATTCGCCGGCTATCCCACGATTGGGAATCAAGAGATTCCAGTGGTGGAGCGAGGCACTGCATGGTGTGGCGAACATGGGAGATGTAACCGTCTTTCCGGAACCTATCGGAATGGCAGCTTCGTTTAACGACAGAATGGTGTATAGAGTCTTTGATGCAACATCTGATGAGATGCGTGCCAAATGGAATGAACTGCAGCAGAAGGGAGGAGATGTAACCCGTTTCCATGCCCTCTCTGTCTGGACTCCAAACGTGAATATCTTCCGTGATCCTCGCTGGGGACGTGGACAGGAAACCTATGGCGAGGATCCTTATCTTACCAGTAGGATGGGATGTGCCGTGGTGCGCGGATTGCAGGGACCTGAAGATACGAAATACCGCAAACTCTGGGCTTGTGCCAAGCACTATGCAATTCATAGCGGACCGGAATGGGCTCGCCATACAGACAATATTACCGATGTTACACCGCGTGACCTTTGGGAAACTTATATGCCTGCCTTCAAATCGCTTGTGCAGGATGCCAAGGTGCGCGAGGTGATGTGTGCCTATCAGCGTTGGGATGATGAACCATGCTGCGGCAACACCCGCCTTTTGCAGCAGATTCTCAGGAATGAGTGGGGATTCAAGTACCTGGTAGTTTCCGACTGTGGCGCTGTTACTGATTTCTGGGAGAATCATAAGGTTTCGAGCAATGCCAGAAATGCAGCAGCTAAGGGCGTATTGGCTGGAACCGATGTAGAATGTGGATTTAATTATATATATAAATCGGTGCCTGAGGCTGTGAAGTATGGTGCCCTGACTGAAGAAGAAGTTGATAAGCATGTGATTCGTCTGCTCGAAGGTCGTTTCGACTTGGGTGAGATGGATGACAACAAGATAGTATCATGGTCGAAGATTCCTGTATCTGTGCTTTGCAGCAAGGCGCATCGCCAGCTCTCGCTCGATATGGCTCTGCAGACCATGACGCTGCTCCAAAACAAGAATGAGGTTTTGCCTCTCGATAAAAAGGTAAAGAAGATTGCTTTCATCGGACCAAATGTGGATAACGAACCGATGATGTGGGGAAACTATAATGGTACTCCACGACAGACAATTACCATCCTGGATGGTATCAAGAGTCGTTTGAAGAAAAAACAGGTCGTCACCTTTAAAGGGTGCGACCTGGTGAACGATCAGACTTTGGATTCTTACTTCGACCAGTGTAGCATGGATGGCAAGATGGGCTTTAAGGGCACTTTCTGGAACAATCGTGAAATGAAAGGTAAGCCTGTTACCATCACCCAGGAAAAGAATCCTGTGCAGGTAACTACCTATGGCCAGCATTCGTTTGCACCCAATGTGAAGTTGACGGGCTTTTCTGCCAAGTATGAAACCGTATTCCGTCCTAAGCAGAACGCCAAGGTATTGCTCGATGTGGCTGCCTGCGGTCATTATGAGGTTTATCTGAATGGTGAGAAAAAGTCAGAGAAGAGCGATTGGCGTACTGCAGAATCCCGCATCGAGTTTGAGGGCGTGAAAGGTAAGGAGTATCAGATAGAAATACGATATGCGGAAATGCCAACCTATAATGCGGATATGAAAATCAATATCGGTCATGAGAATCCTATCGACTATCAGGCTTCGCTCAAGCAGTTGAAGGATTGTGAGACTGTAGTCTTCGTAGGTGGCATCTCTCCACAGTTGGAAGGTGAGGAAATGCCTATCGAGATTTCTGGCTTCAAGGGTGGTGACCGCACCAACATCGAATTGCCTAAGGTTCAGCGCAATTTCCTGAAGGCTTTGAAGGAGGCGGGCAAAAAGGTTGTCTTTGTCAACTGCTCGGGTTCGGCTATCGCCTTGACTCCAGAGACAGAGAGTTGCGATGCCATTCTCCAGGCCTGGTATCCTGGTCAGGAAGGTGGTGAGGCTGTGGCTCGTGTACTCTTTGGTGAGTACAATCCTGCCGGCAAGTTACCAATCACTTTCTATCGCAATTCCAATCAGTTGCCTGATTTCAAGGATTATAGCATGAAAGGCAGAACCTATCGTTATATGAACGATGCGCTCTTCCCATTCGGTTATGGTTTAAGCTACACTTCTTTCCGTATTGGCGATGCTACACTTTCCAACTCTATCCTGAAGAAGGGTGAGAAGATTACCTTGAAGGTGCCGGTAAGCAATGTAGGAAAGAAGGATGGAACCGAGGTGGTGCAGGTGTATGTGAAGGATCCTGCCGATACCGAAGGACCATTGAAGAGCTTGAAGGCTTTCGAGAGAGTGGAGGTAAAAGCCGGTGCAACAGCTCAAGCCGTCATCACCCTGGACAGCAAGAACTTCGAACTCTTCGATGCTGCAACCAATACCGTCCGTGCCAAGGCAGGAAAGTATGAGGTTTATTACGGCAGCAGTTCGGCTGATAAGGATTTGAAGAAATTGGATGTTTCTATTGAATATTAAGTAACTTGAGAAAATCATCAAGGAGCTGAGTAAATATGAAAAGGAGGGTGTGTCATAAGTTCATGACACACCCTTCTCTCATTTTATGACGCACCTTTTTCTTATGTGTTACATCATATTAAGTATTTGAAACATGAGAAAAAGTAGAATCCTGCTTTTTTGCTTACCTTTGCATCCATAAATAACAATTTAATCAACTAATAATTAATTTAAATCATAAAATGACTAGATACAGAATGATTTTATCCCTGCTTTTGGCTGGCATGGGAACTGCAGCAACTGCACAGAACATCAACTTGCCAATCATCCAGACCAAGTATACAGCCGATCCTGCACCTTATGTGCACAACGATACGGTATATCTCTATACCACCCACGATGAGGATGGGGCTGAAGGGTTCCTGATGAAAGACTGGCTGCTCTATACCTCTACGGATATGGTAAACTGGCAAGACCGCGGTGCCGTGGCTTCATTGAAAGACTTCAAGTGGTTCAAGGGCGAGAATGGTGCCTGGGCAGAGCAGGTCATCGAGCGCAATGGCAAATGGTATATGTATTGTCCTATCCATGGTCATGGCATCGGAGTGCTGGTAGCTGATAATCCATACGGACCGTTTAAGGATCCTATCGGAAAGCCTCTGGCATGGGAAGGTGATTGGTTTGACATCGACCCTACTGTATGGATAGATGATGATAATCAGGCTTACATGTATTGGGGAAATCCAGAATTGAAGGCAGTAAAGTTGAATGAGGATATGATTTCTTATTCCGATTCCATCATGCACTTCCCGAAGATTCAGGATTATCAGGAAGGTCCTTGGTTCTGGAAGCGTAATGGCAATTATTATCTGGCTTATGCTTCTACCTGCTGTCCTGAGGGCATCGGTTATGCGATGAGCAAGAATCCGCTCGGACCGTGGGAATATAAGGGACATATCATGAACCATACGCCTCGTACTCGTGGCAATCATCCGGGCATCATCGACTATAAGGGCAAGAGCTATTGCTTCGGCTTGAATTATGACATCTTCCGTTTGAAGACGGGGCGTCATGCCGAGCAGCGTTCTGTTTCTGCGGCCGAAATGACTTACAATCCTGACGGAACCATCCAGGAGTTGCCATACTTCCAGGACTGCAAGCTAGAGCAGATAGAATGGTTCAATCCTTATCGCCAGGTTGAGGCTGAGACGATGGCTTGGGGCTATGGATTGAAGACGCAGCCTAAGAACGAATGGGCGCAGAAGGACAGATGGAACCAGGTGGTTACGAATGTTGATGAGGGAAAGTATATCCTCGTGAAGGGTGTTGACTTCAGGAAGGGTGCAAGTAAGTTTGAGGTGTCAGCCTCTTGCCACATGTTTGGCGGCAGCATCGAAATCCGTCTTGATGGGGTAAACGGCCAGTGCATCGGCAAGGTGGATATCAGCAACACCAAGGACGAATACAAAACCTTCTCTACCCAGGTGAAGAAGGTAAAGGGTGTTCATGATCTCTACTTCGTCTTTAAGGGAGGCGACATCCAGAAGCAGAACCTCTTCTTCCTGGATTGGTGGAAGTTTGGGGAGTAAGATAAACTTAATAAAGTTTTTGAAACATTCGATAAAGTCATTATGATTGTTTTTTCGTAATTTTGCAGCATAAAACGAAAAAACAATCATAATGATGAATACAACGAAAATCTTGGCTCTCAGAAAGCCGTTACTGATGAGTGCATGGCTGCTTGCCATGCAGGGTGCTACCTATGCACAGAACCCAATCGTGCAAACACAGTTAACTACCGACCCAGCACCTCTGGTTGTCGGAGACCGTCTCTATGTATATACCGGTCATGATGAAGATAAGGCTGACTTCTTTTGGATGAACGAATGGCGTGTGTATTCCACCAAGGATATGGTGAACTGGACAGACCATGGTTCTCCGCTCGACCTCAGTTCTTTTTCCTGGGCAGACGACCGTGCCTGGGCAGCACAGACCATTGAACGTAATGGTAAGTATTACTGGTATATCTGTGCGCACTCTAAACTGACGGGCGGAATGGCTATCGGCGTAGCTGTGGCTGATTCTCCTACCGGTCCGTTCAAGGATGCGCTGGGCAAACCGCTTTTCGATAATGGAAGTTGGGATAATATCGACCCTACCGTTTGGATGGACGAGGATGGTCAGGCTTATCTCTATTGGGGTAATCCGCATCTTTACTATGCCAAACTGAATAAAGATATGATCAGCTTCAAGGGTGGTATAGATGCTAAGTCAGCTGTTGATGAAAAGCGTGAAGTGGGCAGAATCGTGATGACTGAGGAGGGATTCGGTTCGCCTGACGTGGAGAAACGCGATTCAACCCGAAAATATAAGGATTGCTACACAGAGGGACCTTGGTTCATGAAGCGTGGCAAGAACTATTATATGCTTTATGCTGCAGGTGGAGTGCCTGAGCACATTGCTTATTCCATGAGCAAGAAGCCTTTCGGACCATGGAAGTATATGGGCGAAATCATGCCATTGGAAGATACGGGTTCCTTTACTAACCATTGCGGTGTGACCGACTTCAAGGGCAAGTCTTATTTCTTCTATCATACGGGTAAACTGGGTGGCGGATTCGGACGCAGTGTGGCTGTGGAAGAATTCAAATATAACGCCGACGGCACTTTCCCAATTATCCACCATACTCAGGAAGGAGTGGCTCCTATCGCAACCCTCAATCCTTACAAGCGTCAGGAGGCTGAAACCATCGCTTTCTCTAAGGGAGTAAAGTCGGAGCAGACCGATGATACGGGTGTTTATATTTCTGAAATTCATACAGGTGATTATATCAAGGTACGTGAGGTGGATTTTGGAAATGAGAGTCCGGATGCATTTGCCATCTCAGCGGCGTGCTCTTCGCTTGGAGGTTCGCTGGAGGTTCATCTCGATAAGGAAGATGGCGAACTGATAGCTAAACTTGATGTTACCAAGACGGGTGGCTGGGAAAAGTGGAAGACTTTCTCGGCACAAATGCTAAAGAAAGTGACAGGAAAGCATGATATATACTTCGTGTTCAAGGGATTGAAGGGAAGCAAACTCTTCAATTTCGACTGGTGGAAGTTTGAGAAGAATTTCGCCAATCCTGTGGTTTGGGCTGATGTGCCTGATGTGGATGTAATCCGTGTGGGTGACAGCTTCTATATGGTAAGCACCACCATGCATCTGATGCCGGGTGCGCCTATCATGAAATCGAAGGATCTGGTGAACTGGGAAACTGTGAACTATATCTTCCCTAAACTTACCGATTCGCCTAAGTATGACATGAAGGAGGGTACGGTGTATGGTCGTGGTCAGTGGGCCACTTCGCTGCAGTATCATCGTGGCAAGTTCTATGCGCTCTTTGCTCCGAACGATAATCCAGGTGGAGAGACTTATATCTGTACAGCCGATGATATCGAGGGCAAATGGACTATCCACAGCCGTTTGCAGCATTTCCATGATGCCGCTCTCTTCTTCGATGACGACGATAAGGCATACGTGGTTTATGGAACGGGAGAGATGGTGCAGCTGAATGCAGACCTTACGGAAGTGGTGCCGGGCAGCCATCGTAAACTCTTTGAGCGTGATGCTGATGAAACGGGTTTGCTCGAAGGCTCCCGCATGATCAAGCACAACGGCAAGTATTATCTCCTGATGATTTCGTGGCCACAGGGACATCCTCGTCGTGAGGTTTGCTATCGTGCAGATCACATTCAGGGGCCTTACGAAAAGAAGGTGATTCTGGAAACGGAGTTTGCCGGATTCAACGGCGTGGGACAAGGTACGATTGTAGATGATAAGGATGGCAACTGGTATGGCATCGTATTCCAAGATCGTGGTGGTGTGGGTAGAGTGCTCACGCTGGAGCCATGTACCTGGAAGGATGGATGGCCTATGCTGACAGATGAGAAGGGCAATATTCCTGCCGAGATGCAGAAGCCTGTGCTGGGCTACGATGGCAAGGGACTCGTGTATAGCGACGATTTCTCGAATGATAAACTGGAACTGCAGTGGCAGTGGAACCACAATCCTGTGGATAATGCCTGGTCGCTCACAGAGCGCAAGGGCTGGCTCCGCCTGAAGACATCCCATGTTGTTCCTAACATCTTCCTGGCTCCTAATACCATCAGTACCCGTACCGAAGGACCAGCCTGCGAGGGAATCGTCAAGATGGATGTGAGCAAGATGAAGGATGGCGATGTGGCTGGCTTGTCTGCCTTCCAGGGTGATGCAGCCCTGCTTTCTATCGTAAAGGAAGGCAAGAAACTCTTTGTGGTAGGTACCAAGGAGAGTGTAGCTTTGACTGAAAAGGAAAAGGCGGTGACCGATGTGAAGCGTGAGGAGGTGTATCGCCAGCCTTTGAATCTGAAGCAGGATAAGGCAACGAAATCAAGCATCATCTATCTGAAGATGAGTTGCGATTTCCGTCTTCATCAGGATCTCGCCACCTTATTATATAGTATAGACGGAAAGACCTGGATTCCTGCCATCAAGGATTTCAAGATGCAATATGATTATCGCCGCTTCTTCATGGGAACCCGTATTGCCATCTACAATTATGCCACTAAGGCTGCTGGCGGATATGTGGATGTGGATAGTTTTGAGTATCAAAAACAGAATAGTAGTGAGAAATAGAATAATAGTGGGAACTATGGCTTTGGCGTTTCTTCTTCCGGTAAAGATGATGGCTAAGGCTAGTAGTTCTGCTAATAGTACTCTGCTTTGGTATAACGCCCCAGCCCAGCAGTGGCTGGAGGCTTTACCTATAGGAAATTCTCATTTAGGAGGTATGGTATATGGCGGAATCACGGATGAGAATATCCAGTTGAATGAGGAGACTTTCTGGAGTGGCGGTCCTCATAACAACAATAGTAAGAAATCCCTGGAGAATCTGCCAAAGGTGAGGGAACTCATCTTCAATGGCAGGGAAGAGGAGGCAGCGGCTCTCATCAACCAAACCTTCATCCCAGGACCTCATGGCATGCGCTTCCTGCCGATGGCAAATCTGCATATCAGAATGAAGAACCGGGGAAAGGCTGAGCAGTTTGTGCGCAACCTGGATTTGAAGAGGGCAATTGCCACGACTTCTTTCGTGATGGCTGGCGTAAGATATACCCGTACTACCTTTGCTTCGCTGGCTGATGGCGTCATCGTTTGCCACATCAAGGCGAGTAGAAAGGGGGCTTTGAATATCAATGTTACCCTGGATTCGCCTTTTGAACATCAGGCTCAGAAAACGCCTTCAGGGGTTATGCTGAAGGTGAAGGGACAAGACCAGGAAGGCATCAAGGCGGCTCTCACTGCCGAATGTGTGGCGGATGTAAGGACGGATGGCACCGAGGCAACCATCATCGTGAGTGCTGCCACTAATTTTGTGAACTATCACGATGTGTCGGGCAATGCAGCCCAACGCAATGCCGACTATATAAATAAGGTGAAACTGATAAACTATGCACAGTTGGAGAAACGCCATGTGGAGGCTTACCAGAAGCAGTTCGCTACTTCTTCTCTGATTTTGTCAACCGATATCAATGCTTCGTTGCCTACTAACCAGCGCCTGGAGAAATTTGCGGGCAGCAAGGATATGGCGATGGTGGCACTGATGTATAACTATGGTCGCTATCTGCTCATCTCCTCTTCCCAGCCTGGTGGACAGGCGGCAAACCTGCAGGGCGTTTGGAACGACAGCAAAAATGCACCTTGGGACAGTAAATATACCATCAACATCAATACGGAGATGAATTACTGGCCTGCCGAGGTAACGAATCTCGGTAACACCACGGAGCCTCTGTATTCGCTGATTAAGGATTTGAGTGTAACGGGAGCACAGACGGCTAGGGAAATGTATGGTTGTCGTGGCTGGATGGCACATCATAACACTGATATCTGGCGCATAGCAGGACCGGTGGATGGTGCGCAGTGGGGCATGTTTCCGAATGGCGGAGCCTGGCTCACCACCCATCTCTGGCAGCATTATCTCTATACAGGCGACAAGGCTTTCCTTGCACAATGGTATCCGGTAATAAAAGGTGCCGCTGAGTTCTATCTCGACTATATGCAGAAGTTGCCGGGCACCGAATGGAAGGTAACCGTGCCGTCGGTGAGTCCGGAACAGGGACCTAAGGGTAAGAGAACTGCCGTAACGGCGGGATGCACGATGGACAACCAGATAGCCTTCGATGCTCTGACCAGTGCTGTGAAGGCTTCTGAAATATTGGGTGTTGATGAGGCTGAGCGCAAGGATATGCAGCAGCTGGTTTCGCAGATTCCGCCAATGCAGATAGGAAAGTACGGACAGTTGCAGGAGTGGCTCGTGGATGCGGATGATCCGAAGAATGAGCATCGCCATATTTCGCATCTCTATGGATTGTATCCATCCAATCAGATTTCTCCTTTCTCTCATCCTGAACTGTTCCATGCCGCAGCCACCACACTGAAGCATCGTGGCGACCAGGCTACGGGCTGGAGTCTGGGTTGGAAGACGAACTTCTGGGCACGCATGCTCGATGGCAATCATGCTTTCAGAATCATCAGCAATATGCTTCGCCTGTTGCCATCTGATGCGCAGGCAAAGGAGTATCCTGATGGGAGGACCTATCCGAATCTCTTCGATGCCCATCCGCCATTCCAGATAGACGGCAACTTCGGAGTAACAGCCGGTATCGCCGAAATGCTCCTGCAGAGTCATGATGGAGCCGTGCATCTTTTGCCAGCCTTGCCTGATGCCTGGAAAGAAGGAAGCGTAAAGGGACTTCGTGCCCGTGGCGGCTTTGTGGTGGATATGGACTGGAAGAATGGCAGACTGATGAAGGCGAAGATTCGTTCCACCATCGGAGGCATCCTGCGTCTCCGCTCCTACGTTCCGCTGAAGGCGAAGAATCTGAAGAAGGCAGAAGGAACATGTCCCAATATCCTTTTTGCATCTGCAGAAGTGAAGCCTGTAATGGAACAGCATCGGATAGCAGAAGGAGTGAAGGTTTCTATTCCTGACGTATATGAATATGACTTGGAAACAGAACCAGGAAAGACTTATCTGATTAAATAATGTCCTGAAATTACATTTGTTGCCATAAAAGTATCATTTTGTCCACCTCTGTTTGGATAATTATTCGTACTTTTGTGGCAATATTTTTTATAATAATCTTTTAGACCTATCAATGAGAATGAAGAAATTATTATTTGCAACCTGTTGCATCGCTTTTTTGAGCGGTTCTTTGGGAGCTGCGGCGCAGAAAAAATCTGCAGCCAAGAATGTTCTGACACAGACTTTGAAAGGGAAGTCTTGGTCGGCTGATAACGGTAATGGTACCTTTACCAATCCTTTGTTTTACGACGAATTTTCTGACCCTGATATTATCAGAGTAGGGGAGGATTACTATCTGGCGGGTACCACGATGCACAGTGTGCCGGGACTGGTGGTTCTCCATTCCAAGGATCTCGTAAATTGGGAGTTCTCTTCCTATTGCTTCGACCGCTTTGATGATTCTGATGATTTCAATCTCCGCAATGGCAAGGAGGCTTACGGACAGGGTATCTGGGCGCCAGCCATCCGCTATCACAACGGAAAGTTCTATATCTTCTCCAATATCAACGGGCATGGATTGCAGGTGTATATCTCGGACAGTGCCAAGGGTCCTTGGACGCATCATAAAGTTAATGGCGATATCTACGACCTCTCTGTGCTCTTCGATGAGGATGGCAAGATTTATGCCGTGCACAAGTATGGCAACGTGACCATTACGGAGTTGAAACCCGATTTGAGTGGTCCGGTAGAGGGCAGCAGTAAGGTGGTGATTCCGGAAGGCAATGCGATGGGTGAGGGACATCATGTTTATAAAATCAATGGTATGTACTATATCCTCTCTGCAGATTATTCACCGATGGGCCGCATGCAGTGTGCCCGAAGCAAGAGTATTTGGGGACCTTATGAAACTTGCGTAATTAGCGAGCGTGAATCGTATGGTTATGCTGCTGGATGGAGCGTAGGTAACATGGGAATCGGTCGGCCTTTGCCGGAAGATGGTTTCAAATTCCAGAACAACAAGCCTAATGGTCTGAACCTGGGCTGTGCTACCATCCATCAGGGTGGCATCGTGCAGGCTCCGGACGGAAAATGGTGGGGCGTTTCGATGCAGGACTTCAATGCTGTGGGAAGAACGGTGTGCCTGTCGCCTATCACTTGGGTTGACGGCTGGCCTTACTTCGGATTGGAGAAGAACCTGGGACGCTCGCCTCGTACCTGGTTCAAACCGAATGATATGGTAAAGACACCACAGGCTCCATACGACAGATGTGATGATTTCTCGGGTAAAACTTTTAAACCGGTTTGGCAATGGAATCATAATCCGAATGACAAGATGTGGTCGCTGAATAAGGAGCGAAAAGGATGGCTCCGTTTGCATTCCATGCCTGCCAAGCAACTGCTTTGGGCAAAGAATACATTGACGCAGCGTGCCATCGGACCGGTATCTTATACATCTGTAAAGTTGGATGCTTCCCGCTTGAAGGTAGGTGATGAGGCTGGTTTGGGTGCCATCAATACGCCATACGCTTCATTGGGCGTTGTCAAGACGGATAAGGGGTTGAACTTGAGATGTTATGACCAGAATACCAACAAGGAAGTGTGGAAGCCGTTGGCTAAAAGTAAGGTAGTATGGTTGCGACTTTGGGGTGATTATGACAAGAGCCAGTTGCAATATTCCTATTCTCTGGATGGTAAGAACTGGGAGAATATCGGTGAGCAGATGCTTTCACCTTATCAGTTGAAGACCTTCCAGGGTGTTCGTGTGGCACTTTATGCTTTCAACAAGAAGGAATTGAATGGCGGGGTGGCTGATTTCGATGATTTCAAGGTGGAGGAGCCGATGGCAGACAGAACTGCCAATCTGCCTATAGGCAAGACCATAAGATTCTCTAATCTCGCTGATGGAAGTTTAATGGATGCTACCGGACATGGGTTGATGCATAGTTCTAGTAACCGAAAGAACATGAGAAATCAGGTGAAGTTTGTTGTGGAGGATAGAGGTAAGGGAAAGATTGCTTTGAAGACGGCTGACGGACGATATGTTTATATTGCTGGTGCTGGTTTATCTGGTGATGTTCGTCTGACTTCCGACTCTTCCAAGGCAGAGGAGTTTGTATGGCAGGATATGCTTTATAACCGCTGCATGCTGCTTTCTCTGAAGACTCAGCGTTATGTAGGTAAAAATCCAATAGATGGAAGTCCTTATTCTGCAGATTTCCAGGGAGCTGACGCCGGTATGAAGAACGGATGTGTTTTTACATGGGAAGTTGTTGAATAAAGATATGTTCTTAATAAATTAAAAGAGGCAGACTCCCCACAGCGAGAGTCTGCCTCTTTTTCTGTATGCTCGGTATGAGCTTATTCTAATGGGTGCAAGTCCCTAACAAGCCCTAAT
>ERZ1023814.125-NODE-125-length-20375-cov-8.769882_pt1 | contig 20375 bp, 22 predicted proteins | sample MGYA00380377_ERZ1023814 | MGnify/ENA primary metagenome ERZ1023814 (study PRJEB33179, sample SAMN07449063) | human gut metagenome | biome: Human-gut; feature: Human associated habitat; material: Faeces | host: Homo sapiens | place: India:Kasaragod | collected...
GTGCCTGGCTGGAGGCCGTCTTCTCGAAGTCCGTCACGTACTTCTTCTCCGGTGACGTTCTTGTCAAAGCGAAGTTCCAGAATGGCGCCGCCGGTGAAGTCAATGCCCCAGTTGAAGCGGAACAGGATGATGGAAATGATGGAGAGGATGATCATGATTCCCGAGAAGGTGAACCAGATCTTCTTATGGCCGATAAAATCGAAATTCTTAAACATTATCTGTCATACCCCCTTTTCCCGCCGAACCACCAGGGATTATGAATCCAGCTGGCATCAATAAGGAGCATCAGGAGGGTACGGCTCACGGTAATGGCGGTGAACATGGAAACTGCCACGCCAAGCCCCAGGGAGAAGGCGAAGCCCTTCACCGTAGCACTGCCCAGGAAGAAAAGGATGCAGGAGGTAATGATGACGGTCATATTCGCATCGAAAATGGTGACGAAGGCCCGCTTGAAACCGGCCTGCACCGCCAGACGAAGGATTTTGCCCGCCGCGATTTCTTCCTTGAATCGTTCAAAAATAAGGACGTTGGCATCCACCGCCATCCCCACTGACAGGATGACGCCGGCAATACTGGGGAGTGTCAGGGTGGCATGAAGGATATTCAGCACGCCCAGAAGGATGAGCACATAGACCAGAAGGGCCGTATCAGCCACAAAGCCTGCCATGCGGTAGACCGCCATCATGAAGAGTACCACCAGGGAAATACCGATGGTAAAGGCTACCACGGACTTATCCTTGGAGTCCTGGCCCAGGGAAGGACCTACAGTTCTGACTTCCAGTACGGAAACTTTCACCGGAAGGGCGCCGCTTCGAAGGAGGATGGCCAGATCTTTGGCTTCTTCCAGGGTGCGCTGGCCGGTAATGACGGCAGAGCCGCCGGTAATGGCTTCATTAACCACCGGATTGGTCAAAAGTTCGCCATCCAGATAAATCCCGATGTGGCGGCCAATATTGGCGGCAGTGAGGTCGCCGAATTTTTTGCCTCCTTCATCGGTGAACTGCAGTGCTACCAGAGGCTGCTTGTTCTGACCCATTTCTTCCTTGGCGTTCTTTAGATCTTCACCAGTCAGTTTGACATTGCCTTCCTCGTCCTTAAATTCGAGGACTGCCGTCTTACCGATGGTTTCGATGGCTTTCTGGGGATCCCGTTCACCAGGAAGTTCGATAATGATACGGTTGGCCCCTTCCCGCTGGATAATCGGTTCGGTGAGGCCCATTTCATTGACACGCTTCTGCATGATATTAATGACCTGGGTAATCGCCTCGGGGGTGACTTTGTTCTGCGGCGTATCTTCCGCCTGCATAACGATATGGGTACCGCCCTGCAGATCCAGCCCCTGCCGGATATGGCCGGCCAGCGGTCCCACAGCGGCCGCAAAGGCACCGATAATGACCAGGATCACCACCCAGAATCGGATGAGAGCTCCCTTTCTCAGGGGGCTTTTCCTTTTTGTTTCCAAAACTTCAACCTCTTTTCGTTACAATGATACCGGTATCGGTTACAATTTTTGCCATTTTTCTATCAAAGGGCTCAGAAGGAATGGCCTCCACCACCTGGAAATCCCAGAGGGCAGCCACCCTCTTTTCCAAAGGCACCCGGGAGAGGTAGCGGTCGTAATAACCGGCGCCCATGCCCAGACGGTTCCCCGCCCTGTCGCAGGCCACGCCGGGAACCAGCACCAGATCCAGTTCTTCCGGAGTAATGGTGTCATACCCTTTGGGCAGATCCCGAAGGCCCAGGGGCCCTTTCACAAAATGGTCCATGTCCAGAAGCCTTCCGGCTTCCATCTGCCGTTTTGGCAGACATACCGGCACGTATACTTCCTTTCCCTCGGAAAGGGCCAGGGAGATGAGCCGGTCCAGATTGGACTCGCCTTTCATAGCCAGGAAAGCCATGATCCGCTTTGCCTTTTTGTATTCCGGAAGAGAAAGGATCTGCTCGGTAAGGCAGTCTGCCTTTTTTTCTGCCTCATCATCAGAAAGAGCCCGCCGTAAGGCGAGCATCTTCCGGCGGATTTCCTTTTTCAGTTCCGAAGAGGAAATATCCGTCTCTGTCATTTCTTTACCTCAGTTTTGGGCTTTGCATCCTTAGCCGCATCCTTGTCATCCACTTCCACTTCTTCTTCGATGACTTCAGTACCTGCGTCTTTGGGATCGTCCACTTCCACCACTTCTTCTACCACCTGGGTTTCCGGTTCATCCTTCTTGGATTTCTTGTTTTCCGGAATCACTTCAGAAGCAGGAGCTTCGCCTACAGCAGGCTTGCCTTCAAAGTGCTGGATCGCCGAGTTTTCAACCTTGATGACTACTTTCGGTGCGATTTCCAGTTCCACGTATTTATCACGGAGAACTTTAATGGTCCCATGGACGCCGCCGGATGTAACCACCTTATCGCCTTTCTTGAGAGCCATGAGGAAACGTCCTCTTTCGACCTTCATTTTCTGGGTAGGGCGGTACATGAAGAAGTACATAATAGCTACCAGAATGAGGAAAGGCCATACCAGGCTCAGGATATTCATTGCTTGTTCCACTTATGATTTCACCTCCAACGAACGTATAGAATCATTTTAGCATAAAACAGGGGGGATGTCTTTATCTTTTGTAGTTTGCCATGAAATTTTCGCGGAATTCCGTAAAGTTTCCGTCAATAATGGCCTGTCTCATATCCCGCATGAACTGGAGCAGGAAATACAGGTTATGGATGGTGACGAGACGGAAGGCAAGAAGTTCTTCGGACTTATAGAGATGACGGATATAAGCCCTGCTGTAATGGGTGCAGGTATAGCACTGGCATCCTTCTTCCAGGGGCGCCCAGTCCTTCTCATATTTTTTATTCTTCATGTTCATGCGGCCGCTGTGCACCATGGCCATGCCGTTTCTGGCCACTCTGGTAGGGAATACGCAGTCAAACATGTCAACGCCCCGGGCCACGCCTTCCACCAGGCAGTCCGGCGTACCTACGCCCATGAGGTAGCGGGCTTTATTCACCGGTAGGAACTGGGTGGTATATTCCAGCATTTCATACATGAGGTCATGGGGTTCTCCCACCGACAGACCGCCGATGGCCATGCCGTCAAAGGGCATGGCAGAGATTTCCTCGGCGCTCCTTCTTCTGAGGTCCTTGTACATGCCGCCCTGTACAATGCCGAACATGCCCCGGTCGGTGCGGGTGTGGGCCTTGATGCAGCGCTCCGCCCAGCGGGTGGTGCGGGCGGTGGAATGGTCGGCATAGTCATAATCTGCAGGATAGGGAATGCATTCATCAAAGGCCATGGCAATGTCGCTTCCCAGATCCTCCTGGGCATGGATAGATACTTCCGGTGACAGGAACTGTTTGGAACCGTCCAGGAAAGAACGGAAATGGACGCCCTCTTCCGTAATCTTTCTCATGGCTCCAAGGCTGAACACCTGGAATCCGCCGGAATCGGTAAGGATTCCTTTATGCCAGTTCATGAAATCATGAAGTCCGCCGGCTTCCCGGATCAGTTCCGTGCCGGGACGGAGAAAGAGATGGTACGTATTGGACAGGATGATCTGGGCGCCCATGTCTTCCAGTTCCTCCGGCGTCACCGTCTTCACCGTAGCCTGGGTGCCTACGGGCATGAACATAGGCGTTTTGAAGGTGCCGTGAGGCGTATGAAGAAGGCCCGCTCTGGCTCCTGTTTTCTTATCTTCTGCAATCAGTTCGTAGTTGATAACCATAGAGGATTCCTTATCTGATAAACATGGCATCGCCGAAGGAGAAGAAACGGTACTTCTGTTTCACCGCTTCCTCATAAGCTGCCAGAATGTGCTCCCTTCCTGCAAAGGATGCCATCATCATAATGAGGGTGGATTCAGGAAGGTGGAAATTAGTGACAATGGCGTCCACCATATGCCACTGGTAGCCGGGGTAAATGTAGAGCTGGGTCCAGCCGCTGCCGCTCTGAAGCGTACCGCTCTGTCCTGCCGATTCCAGGGTGCGCACGGAGGTGGTGCCTACGGCAATGATGCGGCGGCCTTCGCTTCTGGCCTGATTGACTGCATCCGCCGTTTCCTGGCTTACGGTGTACCATTCCTTGTGCATTTCATGGTCTTCGATATTTTCCTCATTCACCGGGCGGAAAGTGCCGATGCCTACATGAAGGGTAACGAAGAGAAGTTCAGCCCCCTTCTTCTTCATTTCCTCCATCAGTTCCGGCGTGAAATGGAGACCTGCCGTAGGAGCGGCCGCGGAGCCTTTATACTTGGCATAGACCGTCTGGTACTCATCCTTGTTTTCCAGCTTCTTGTGGATATAAGGGGGTGTAGGCATTTCTCCCAGCTGGTCCAGGAGGCTGTCGAAATTACCGTCATAGTGGAATTCCACCACCCGGCCGCCAAAGTCTGTTTTGTCCAGCACTTTGCAATAGCAGGAATCGGAGAACTCGATTTCCGTGCCGGGAAGAGCCTTCCTGCCCGGGTTCACCAGCACTTCCCACACATCATTGCCTTTCGGCGTAAGAAGAAGCATTTCCACCTTGCCGCCGGTAGTTCTTTTCTTTCCGTAGAGACGGGCAGGAATCACCTTGGTATTGTTGAATACGAATACATCGCCCGGACGGATTTCATCCAGAATATCCCGGAAATGATGGTGCTCCCAGGCGCCGGTGTTCTTGTCCAGCATCATCAGCCGGCAGGAATCGCGGGGTTCCGCCGGTTCCTGGGCAATGAGCTCTTTGGGAAGGTTATAGTTGAATTCTTCAAGTTTCATTCAGTCTTATCTCCTGTCATTCAATGTAATTCTTTATCAGTTTAACCTTTATATTATATGACAAAATGATGGAAAGTTTCTAGTTTCTTGTTTATTGGAGACATGCGTCAGGCAGAGGAACCATATGCCCGGTGTCAAAGGTGCAGCGGGCGGTGGTATCGCCGCTGCCCTTCTCAATACATTTTTTCCACTTTTGTCCCCGAGTAATAATGGGTGAGAATAGTCTTATAGTAGTCTCTTCCATTGCCCTGTTTTTCCGCCATGGCTTCAGCGCCCCACTGGGAAAGACCCAGACCGTGGCCGTAGCCGTAGCCGGTGATGACGAGATTGCTGCCTTTCACGTTCAAATCATAGAGAGTGCTGTCCAGGCCATAGATGGACTGGAGCTTGTCTCCCGGAACGGTTCTGCTTCCCCCTTTGCCGATGAGGGTAAAGGTCTTCACCCTGCCGGAAATGCCCCGGTCGCTGCTCCTGTGGGCTTCACCTATGCGGAGCCTGGAGAGTTTGATGCCTTTTAATGAGCCTACGCCATAGCCATAGTTGCTCATGGTGCGCGCAAAGGAGGAAAGAGGAATGGTCTTTGTCCATGGATTTCCTACATAGGATTCTTTTACGCCCCGAAGATAGGGAATGACCGAGCCCCACACATTTTCGCTGTTTTCCGTATAGCCGCCGCCGCTGGAATGGAAAAGGGCATCAATGGGCTTTCCGCCGTAGGTCACGATTTCCCCTGCCGTTTCCCTCACCGCCCGGCTGGTGGCTTCCGTTTCGGAAGATATGCCGGAATAGACCTGGGACCGGGTATCATCGGTAACGTCGTAGCCCGAGGAACGGTAGCCATTCTTATGGTACATGGCATAGGTCCTGGCTGCCACCGCCTGGGCTTTCAGGGCATCGGCCTTCCAGGAAGGCACCGCTTCCGCCGGCACCACGCTCTGCAGGTACAGTTCCATAGGCACTGCATTCACTACGGTGACGCCGCTGCCCCAGGCAGAAGGGATGAGCTTCATCTGTCCCCGGTATCGGTTGCCCTTCACCGCAAAGGCAGGGGCGCTGTTTCCTGTGGTGAGGTACACCTTGTCCCCTGCTTTTTTGCCATTCAAAAGGATGGTATTTCCGCTTCTGGAAATAGAAAGCCGCGTGCCATTTCCATATTTCCCTACCACCTTTCCTGCCGATTCCGCTTTGAAATCTGCAAGGCCCGTAATAGTCACCTCGCCGGAAGTAAGAAGCCCGACTTCCACGTCAGGACCCAGGCCGGATGCTTTGTTTTCAGCTCTTTTCGGCGCAGGCGCTGACGCCTTCTTCCGCGGCACCGCCTTTCTTACGGCAGGGGCCTTGACGGAAATCGCCGATTTTCTATGAATGGGAATAGACTCTGCCTCTGCCGGCAGCACTGCCAGCGAAAAAGCAAAAGGAACCAGCAGGACTGTCCATAATTTTTGATTCATAATGATTACCTTCTAAAAAACAGATTAAGAAGAATGGTGCCGATGACGCTGACCAGGATGCAGGAAATCACAGGGAAATAAAACTCCGTATTTCCTTTGGAAAAATGGATATCCCCGGGCAGATGGCCCAGAAAGGTGAGCCTGCCGCCGGCCATATAGAAAAGACCGGCCAGAATGAAAAGGACACCGATAATGATAAGTGTTTTACCGATCCCCATGATCTCCTCCAAAGAGGCTCGTTTCTCCCTCTTTGCCAGGCCAGGAAATTCCCAGATGGTCATAGGCTGCCGCCGTGGCTATCCGTCCCCTGGGGGTTCTGGAAATAAAGCCGATCTGCATGAGGTAAGGCTCGCATACATCTTCAATGGTAGCCCTTTCCTCGCTGACCGCGGCGGAAATGGTATCAATGCCTACGGGGCCGCCGTTAAATTTATAAATGATGGCCTTCAGGATTTCATTATCCAAATCATCCAAGCCGATTTCATCCACATGAAGGGCTTTCAGCGCTTCTGATGCAATATCGGCAGTAATGGCGCTTCCCTGTACCTGGGCGAAATCCCTTATACGCTTCAGCAGGCGGTTGGCAATACGGGGCGTACCGCGGCTGCGGCGGGCGATTTCTTCGGCGCCGCTGTCCTCGATATCAATTCCCAGAATATGAGCAGCCCTGGTAATGATTTTCTTCAGTTCCGCCGGTTCATAAAACTGCATATGATTGGTAATGAGGAACCGGTCCCGAAGAGGCGCTGACAGGGAGCCTGCCCGGGTAGTGGCGCCGATTAAAGTGAAATGGGCCAGGTCGATGCGGATGGAACTGGCGCCGGTGCCCTTCCCCATGACGATATCCAGGGCGAAATCCTCCATGGCGGAGTAGAGGATTTCCTCCACATTCCGGTTCAGCCGATGGATTTCATCGATGAAGAGCACATCATGGTCCTGCAGGGTAGTCAGAATGGATGCCAGCTCTCCCGGCCGTCCAATGGCAGGGCCGCTGGTCACTTTGAACTGGCTTCCCAGCTCATTGGCAATGATTTTCGCCATGGTGGTCTTTCCCAGCCCCGGCGGGCCGTAGAGAAGCACATGGTCCAGCGCTTCCTTCCTGGATTTCGCCGCTGCAATATATACCTTCAGGTTTTTCTTAAACGCTTCCTGGCCTATGTAATCATCCAGCCGCTGGGGGCGCAGGGAATTCTGCCACTCATCTTTCGGCGTTTCCTCCGTAGAAACGATGCGGCCCTTGCTGCCCAGCACCTCTTCTTCCTCCTGGCCTCCCAGACTTTTTATATACTTATTATTCATCTATTACTCCCGGTTTTTTGCAAATTCACGGAGCGCGGCGCTGACCAGCTTCGACACATTATCATAGGAGCCTGAAAGCCTTCCCAGCACCGGCGTGATTTCATCCATTTCATAGCCCAGGCTCATGAGGGCCTTCACTGCCTCCCCGGTGACCGGATCCCCTTCTGCCGAAGGAGCAGGCCCGCTTCCCTCATCAGAAACGGTGTCTACAGAAAAGGCGCCCACCTTATCCTTCAGCTCCACCAGAAGTCTTTCCGCCGTCTTCTTTCCAATGCCCGGCAGCTTGGTGAGCTGGGTAACGCTTCCTGTGGTAATGGCCCCTACAAAAGCAGAAGGCGTCATGGCAGACAGAATGCCCATGGCCACCTTGGGGCCCACTTTGGAAATGGAAATCAGCAGGAGGAAGAGATCATACTCTTCTTTCCCCAGAAAACCATAGAGCAGGAGGGCATCTTCCCGTACAGCCATGTAGGTCAGAAGTTTCGCTTCCTCCCCCTTTGCCAGCTGCTGCCTCGTCTTATCGGAAATAAAAATCCGATACCCTATGCCTCCGGCCTCCAGAAAGCAGGAGTCTTTAAATAAAGCAGTCACCTTTCCTCTGATATATCCAATCATTTCATTCCCCCATACAACTGACGATGTTCCACATGGTAGGCGGCAGTGAGACCGATAGCCAGTGCATCGGCTGCATCATCGGGATCAATGTTCTTATGGATACCCATAAGCCGCTTCACCATTTCAATGACCTGTTTCTTTCCGGCCCGGCCATAGCCGGTCATCTGCTGCTTCACCTGCAGCGGCGTCACCGGCACGATAGGAATATTCTGCCGATACCCTGCCAGAAGGATGACGCCTCTGGCCTGGGCCACCTTGATGCCGGTGGTAATATTCGTATTGAAATACAGTGTCTCCACCCCCATGAACTGGGGACGGTAGGCAGCAATGAGCTCGCATATGCCTTCATACACAATATTCAGCCGCTCCAGGTCGCTCTGGTCTTTGTAGGTCTCGATGACCCCGTAATTCACCGGCGTAATGGACGTGCCCACCTTGTCCACCACACCGAACCCGCACCGTCCGGTGCCCGGGTCAATGCCTAGTACCCGCATAGTTCCTCCTGTTTCATGGCTGAAAAGTTTGTTCTTGACTGTTATATTATACCATAGTTTCAAAGGGAGGCAGAGATGGAGACACACCTTCGGTGTGAGGGTCCAAAGGGGAAGGTTCTCAAGATGGACCGGCCTTACGGCCGGAGGGTTCTTAGGTTTGACGGCCTTTCAGGCCGGGGGTTGTGGTGGCGCCCTATCGGGCGATGAGTATAAAGCCAGCGTTACGGGATTTACTTACTGTGTCATATGACATGCTTCCCCTCAAGGGGAAACGAGAAAATAGGTGGCACTGGATATTGTGTCACATATGACACAGACAGCCAATCCCGTAACGTTCTTGCGTCCCCTTTAGGGGAAGAGGGCCACGAAGTGGCGAAGGGGTGGACGGTGGTAATCCTGATTATGATACTCGATGTGGACGTGACCGCCGAAAGGCGGCTTTGCGATTCCTCTCCGGCAGTAAACGGTAAAAAGCCAAGCGTAAGTTTTAAAGGCCCGGCCCCTGCCCCGAGGAGAAGTGTTTCCTTTGCCCTTATTGGGTAAGGCAAGGGTGGTTAAGTTTTCCCCACGAAAAAAAGCTGAGAAAAAATGATTGAACATTTTTTCTCAGCTTTTTTGACTGCCTGTTACGGCAAACCATCGGTCATGAGATGGTGGTAATGTTCCTGAATTTTTCTTGTCACCGTGCCCACTTTGCCATCGCCGATGGGCTTGCCATCGATGGCAGTGACCGGCACGATGCCGTCCTGGCTGTTGGTGAGGAATACTTCTTCCGCATCCATCATGTTGTCCAGACGCACCGGTTCTGCGCCGTCATCAATGGAGGTGACGCCGGCAGTGGGGGCTACGCGGGAGAGCACCAGGGAGCGGGTAATCCCGGGAATCATGAATTCATGCTTCGCAGGAGTCCAGATGACGCCGGCCTTGACGATGCTCCCAGTGGAATGTTTGGCTTCGGTGAGAAGGGCGGCTTTAATGATGCTGGCAGCGTAGCAGCCTTTTTTCTGTGCTTCTGCCCGGGCCATCATATTGTTCAGCTGGTTCAGGGAGAGAATATCGCAGTGATGTCCGCGGTCATCATTCATGGTGATGCACTTGACGCCGTCCTGCACCTTGGCAATGCTGTCCAGGTTAATGGGCTTTGCATAGACCAGTACATTGGGGCGGAGCGCATTCCGGGAAGGAATGGTGAAATCGTGGTCGCCGCTGCCGCGGGTGACAATGATTTTCACATATCCTTCTGTAACTCCTGTTTCTTCAATAACCACTTCCACGATTTCCGTGAATTCATCAGGCGCCGTCACCGGGCGGATGCCCAGAAGACGCATGGAGCGGTACAGACGGTCCACATGGTAGGAAAGGGCAAAGGGATGACCCTGGAATACCCGGATCCATTCGTAGCAGCCGTCGCCGAACTGCAGGCCTCTGTCGTCGGCACTGATGATTTTGGAGAAATCATAGTAGAAATTGTGATTGTAGTAGATGGTAGTTTTTGCTTCTGCCATACCATTCACCTCCAAAGTAAAATGGGAATGCAGGAAATCCTGCCGGTGAGAACTTCTATTTTATTATATCATTGTCAGGCCTGTTTTTCTGCCTTCCAGGCCTTCATTTTTTCTATGAGCCGGGGCATAAATTCTTTCAGGTCCGCCACAACCGCATAGTCTGCCATTTCCATAATCGGCGCCTTGGGGTCCCGGTTCACCGCAATGACAATGTCCGCGTTCACAGCACACATATGCTGCATGGCGCCGGAAATGCCAAGGGCGAAGTACACCCGGGGAGACACGCCTTTGCCGGTCTGTCCGATCTGGCGGCTGTGAGGTTCCCAGCCCAGTTCAGAAATGGGGCGGCTGCAGCCTACGGCAGCACCCAGAAGGTCCGCCAGTTCATGAACCATTTCCCATTCCTCCCGGCTGTGGAAACCACGGCCTCCTGCCACAACGACTTTGGCCGTTTCCACAGGATTTTCATCCTTTTCGCCCTGGATGATGGATTTCAAAACAGTGCCCAGATCCTCTTCATCAAGGGTCACCGGCACTTCTTCCACCGTGCCCCGGCGGGACTCATCGGCCTTGGGATATTTGAAAATCCCCGGCCGCACGGTGCCTACCTGAGGCCGGAAAAGAGGACTTACAATGTCGGCCATAATGTTGCCGTCCATGGCAGGGCGGGACCAGATGACCAGCCTTTTTTCCTTATCTGCCGAAAGCTCCGTCACATCGGCGGTGACACCGCATACCAGCTCTGCCGCCAGCCGGGGCGCCAGGTCTCTTCCAAAAGAAGTGGCTGCAAAAATAATGGTGTCCGGCTTCCGGTCTTTCAAGAAAGAAGCCAGTACCTTCTGATAGGCTTTCCCGTCATAATTGGAAAGGAGCTTATGAGTGAGCACATAGACCTTGTCCGCTCCCAGGGGAATCAGGGATGCCGGATCCTCCTTCAGTTCTCCACCTACGAGCACCACATGCACCGTCTCGCCCAGCTCATCAGCCAGAAGACGGGCTTCTCCGACCAGTTCCCCCGTCACTTTCTGAATCCCGCCGTTTACGAGAGCACCAATTACATAAATTCCTTTATATGTAGAAAAATCCATCATTGCCCTCCTATACCAGATTCAGCTTCCGCATGGCGCCAAACAATTCTTCCACTGCCTCTGCCGCCGGCTTTCCTTCAATGCGGAGATTTTCCTTCTTCGGCGGCACCACAGGCCGCACCTGCCGCACCTGAGTAGGAGACCCTTTCATGCCGATACGGCCGGCATCCACCGGAAGGTCTGCTGCCGTGAGATTATGGATTTCCACTTCATCCTTCTTCAGGATGCCTTTAATGCTGGGATAGCGGGGCTTATTCAGCTCGCCGGTGCAGGTAATGACACCCGGAAGCTTCATGTCCAGCACTTCCCGGTCATCGCCAAACTGCCGCTCCACCTGTACATAGCCTTCTTTTTCATAGGAAAGACCAATGGCAGCGCTCACATCGGAAATCCCCAGGGTCGCTGCAATTTCCGGACCAATCTGGGCGGTATTGCTGTCGATGGATTCCATGCCGCAGAAAATCAGGTCAAAGCTGCCGATTTTCCGGATGGCACTGGCCAGGGTATAGCTGGTAGCCAGGGTATCGGCGCCGCCAAAGGCCCGATCCGTCACCAGGTACGCCTCATCGGCTCCCATGGAAATGGCTTCCTTCAGCACCGCTGCCGCCTGGGGCGGCCCCATGGAAATCACAGTCACCCTGCCGCCGGTCTGGTCCCGAAGACTCAGCGCTGCCTCCAGCGCATTCCGGTCCATGGGATTCAGGATACTGTTTGCATTATTTCTCTTCAATCTGCCGGTAGCCGGATCCACTTCCATCTGGGAAGTATCCACTACCTGTTTCACGCAAACCAGAAACTTCATAATAACCCCCTTTGCAACAACTCCAAGGCTTCTTTCTTTAGAAGATTTTATCTATTTTAGTATATCATATGAAAAGCTTCCGCGGCATACCTATATTTATAAACGGCCCGTTCAGAAGGCGGCGAAAGGTTCCTGCCTCTGACGGCTCTTCGGCAGGCAGCCTCCCCAGCCCTCTCACTTCCGTCCTTCCACGCAGGCATTGCCCAGAAGGCCCTTCAGCGCTTCTTCCGCTTCTTCTGAAAAGTCCAGAAAGAACCTCGGCACCATGCGGATTTCCTGCCGGGTCCTCTGGATATGGAGGAATACCGGCGTGTTCCCGTGGTATTTCAGAAGGATACGGCCCAGGGCATCGCTGACCATGTTATTTTCATGCCTTTCATCCACATAGAGATGGACCGCTGATACCGGCGGGCGCACTGTCTTATGGAAAAGGGAGAGGGGAATGATTTCGTCCGCCAGGATTTTGACTTCCCTTTCATTGGACTGTACCCGGCCTCTGATGCATATCGCTGCATCTTCGGTGAGCACCGGTCTTGCCTTTTCCCATACCGAAGGGAACACCACCGCTTCCAGTTCACCGTCATAGTCCTCCAGGGTCACATAGCCCATAGGGGCCCCCTTCTTTGTCATGGTGCCCTTCACCCGGGTCACGGTACCGCCTACGGTTACTGCCTTTCCATCATACTTGGCACTTTCTGAATTTAAACGGTAAATAGGGATGCACTGGGCCATCTGCTTTTTGTAGGCATCCAGGGGATGGCCGCTGACATAGAAGCCCAGAAGCTTTCTTTCCCATTCGATTTTTTCATTCTGCGGAATATCCGGAAGGGGCGGATAGATGATGGTTTTCGCGCTGTCCATGTCGCCGAAAAGGCTCACCTGTCCCGATTCCCGGTCTTCCCTCACAGACTGGGCATTGCTCATGGCCTCCGGCAGCACCGCCAGCAGCTGGGAGCGGTTGCGGCCCAGGGAGTCCAGGGCGCCGCAGCGGATGAGGCGTTCGCAGGCCAGGCTGTTCAGGCCCCGGCTGTCCACCCGTTCCAGAAAGTCGCTGATATCCCTGAAGGGGCCTCCCTTCCTTCTGGCCTCAATGATGCCATTTACTGCATTTTCCCCTACATTCTGGATGCCGTCCAGTCCGAAGAGGATTTTATTTCCCTTAACGGAGAAATAGGCCTCTGACAGGTTCACGTCGGGAGCGGCGATTTCCACACCCGCCCTTTTTGTGTCGGAAATATAACGGCTCACCTTCTCCCGGTCGCCGATATAGCAGGTCATCATGGCCGCCATGAATTCCGGCCGGAAATGGGCCTTCAGGTACGCCGTCTGCCATGCGATCCAGCCATAGCACACACTGTGGGATTTATTGAAGCCGTAGCCTGCAAAGTGGACCATGAGGTCAAAGACATAGTTGGCCGTCTTCTCATCCACCCCGTTCTTCAGGGCCCCTTCGAGGAAGGTATCTCTGTTCTTCTGCAGGATTTCCGGCTCCTTGTGGCCCATGGCGCGGCGCAGCATATCGGCCTGGCCCAGGCTGAATCCCCCCATGACAGAGGCGATCTGCATGACCTGTTCCTGGTAGAGAATGACGCCGTAGGTTTCCTTCAGAATCGGTTCCAATGAGGGATGGGGATACTCCACGGGGATTTCCCCATGCTTTCTTTTGATGAAATCTTCCGCCATGCCGCTTCCCAGAGGCCCCGGCCGGTAGAGGGCCACCATGGGGATCAGGTCCTCGAACCGGTCCGGGTGAAGCTTCATGAGAAGGGACGTGAAGCCGGAGGATTCGGACTGGAACACACCGATGGTGTCTCCCTCACAGAGCATGCGGCAGGTTTCCTCATCTTCCGTGGGAATACTGTTGATATCCAGATGGATGCCCCGGTTCTTCTCTATCATTTCCAAGGCATCATGGATGACCGTCAAGTTTCGGAGCCCCAGAAGGTCCATCTTCAGAAGGCCCAGCTGTTCCACCTGATCCTTTTCGTACTGGGTCTGGATGAAATTGTCCTGGGTGAGCTGGATAGGCACATAATCGTCTACCGGCTTTGAACAGATCACTACGCCTGCTGCATGGGTGCCGGAATTTCTTGACAGCCCTTCCAGGTCCAGGCAGTGGTCGATGAGACTGTGCACCTGGGGATTGGATTCATAAAGCTCTTTGAATTCCCGGGAGCCCTCAAGGGTCTTCTTCAGTGTCACACCGGGACCGGAAGGCACCATTTTGGCGATCTTATCCACATCCCGAAGGGGCATATTGGTAACCCGGCCCACATCCCGAATGACCGCTCTCGCCGCCAGGGTGCCGAAGGTAATGATCTGGGCCACCTGGTCCTTGCCGTACTTCCGGGCCAGATAATCGATGACCTCTCCCCGCCGCCGGTAGCAGAGGTCCGTATCAATATCCGGCATGGACACACGCTCGGGGTTCAGGAAACGTTCGAAGAGAAGGTCAAACCGCAGCGGATCGATTTCCGTAATATGAAGGAGATAGGCCACAATGCTTCCTGCCGCACTGCCGCGGCCCGGGCCGATGGGAATGCCGTGAGACTTGGCATAATGGATGAAATCCATGACAATGAGGAAATAGTCGGAAAACCCCATGTGATTGATGACTCCCAGCTCATAGTCCAGCCTTTCCCTCTCCTTTCCCGAAGGATGGGGATACCGCTCCGGCAGCGCCTTCTCGCAGAGCTTCCGAAGATAGGTGGTGGACGTCTCCCCCTCAGGCACGTCAAAAGAGGGCAGCTTATGGTCCCCGAAGGTCAGGGTCACATGACAGCGGTCCGCAATCTTCTTTGTATTCTCAATGGCACCGGGATACTCTCCCAGAATGGCTTCCATTTCCGCCCCGCTCTTGCAGTAGAACTCATTATTGGCAAAATGGAAATGGTAGGGATCATCCAGCGTTTTCCCTGTAGAAATACAGAGCTTGATTTCCTGGCTCCCTGCATCTTCCTTCCTGGTGTAGTGGAAATCGTTGGTGGCCACCAGACCAAGGCCGTACTCCCTGGCCAGCGATGCCAGCACCGGACGCACCGCCGCTTCTTCCGGAAGGCCGTGATTCTGGAGCTCGATGAAATAATTGTCCTTCCCGAAAGTATCCATATAGAACTGGATCACCTTCCGGGCCTTCTCCATATCATGGTTCAGAATGGCCTGGGGCAGCTCGCCGCCTACGCAGGCAGAGAGCGCGATGAGGCCCTTATGGTACTTTTGCAGCAGCTCATGGTCCGCCCGGGGTTTGAAATAATACCCCTCCGTCCAGGATTTGGAGCAGATTTTGATGAGGTTCTGATAGCCTTCATTATTCTCCGCCAGAAGAATCAGATGAGCCAACTTCTCCTTCTCTCCCCCTGCCCGCTTCTCAAACCGGCTCCCCCGGGTCACATAGACCTCACAGCCGATGATGGGCTTGATTCCCTGGGCCATGCATTCCTTGTACAGATACACCGCCCCGTACATGACCCCATGGTCCGTAATGGCCAAAGACGTCTGTCCCATATCCTTCACATGGGACACCAGCTCCTTAATGCGGCAGGTGCCATCAAACAAGCTGTATTCTGTATGCACATGAAGATGAACGAATGGATCCATGGTCCCTCCTGAAATCACTGAAAAAGGTTTTTGTTTTATTGTATCACACTGATGGGATAAGGGCTTATAGGAAAGGACACGCCTTCGGCGTGAGGGTTGACGGGACTTCGTCCCGAAGGTTCTTAAGTTTGACGGCCTTTCAGGCCGAGGGTTGTGGTGGCGGCTTCGCCATTGGACACACCCTATCGGGTGTGAGGGTTCAGAGGGTTCAAAAGGTTCAGAGGGTTCAGAGGGTTCAGAGGGTGGTGGTGGCGGCTTCGCCGCAAGTTTTAAAAAAGGGGCGCGGCTGGCGCCGCAGGTTGTGTAGAAGGGTTGTATCCCCACAGGGGAAACGACTCACTATGATTTGTGCGTCGCTGGCGCTCCTTCATCCTCTGCTGTCACTGACTCACTGGATTTTCAGGTCGCTGATGCTCCCTTACAAATCCAGTTCGCATAGTGCAAATCATGTTTGCTGTGCATCGCTTCGCTCAGGGAGCAAGGAAACTAGAAAATTGGCCGCCTTTCCCATGGATATGCAAGGCTTTGAAACTTCAACGCATCGAAAGCTGTCCCTTCGATTCATAAGTTCCTAATTATTATTTAATATTTGTCTCTATCTGATACAAAACTCCCTATTTTTTTAAGCACAGAGTCAGTGATTTCCCGAACCATCTCCGGCTGGAGCCGGAAGGTTTTTCTCGTCCTTGGCAGGGTGCCAAACTTTTGGAGCATAAAAAAATGGGACTCCCGAGAGAGTCCCATCTTTTCTTAGTTCTTAGAAGAGCCGCAATTATTTCAGTTCTACAGTTGCGCCAGCGTCTTCCAGTTTCTTCTTCATTTCTTCAGCTTCAGCTTTAGCTACGCCGGTTTTAACTTCTTTCGGAGCGCCATCAACGAGAGCTTTAGCGTCTTTCAGGCCAAGGCCGGTGATTTCACGAACAGCTTTGATAACCTGGATCTTCTTTTCGCCGATTTCTTTGAGAACTACGTCGAATTCGGTCTTTTCTTCAGCTGCAGCAGCTGCGCCAGCTGCCGGAGCTGCTGCTACTGCTACAGGAGCTGCAGCGGATACGCCGAATTTGTCTTCAATTGCTTTTACCAGTTCAGAGAGTTCGAGAACGGACATATTGCTAATGGCTTCAAGGATTTCTTCGTTTGTCATTTTTGTTTCCTCCATGGAATGATTTTTATGCGTATCGATTACGCAGATTCTTTCTGTTTACGCACAGCTTCGAGAGCATATGCGAGTTTCTGGATGTTGCCGTTGAGGGCACGGGCCAGTCCGGAAATAGGAGCCAGCAGGGTTGCTGCCACCATTCCGAGGAGCTGTTCTCTGCTTGGCAGATCTGCCAGTGCTTTGACAGCGTCCTTGTCGATGACTTTGCCATCGAGTACACCTGCTTTAACTGTGATTGCTTCGCTCTTGGTTTCCTTCAGGAATTCTTTCAGAGCTGCTGCCGGTGCTACGGGATCGTCCTTGCAGGTTGCAAGTCCGTTCGGACCCTGGAGCAGATCGTCAAGGCCTTCAAGACCAAGTTCGTCAGCTGCAATACGAGTCAGTGTGTTTTTAATAACTTTGTATTCAACGCCGTGAGCCAGGAATTTACGGCGCAGCAGTGTTGCGTCTTTCACTGTCAGTTTGTTGAATGTGAGAAGAACAACGCCCTGGGAGGAGAGTCTGTCTTTCATTTCTGCAACAACAGCTTCCTTTTCGGGACGAATTCTTACTTCGTACTTTTCTTCGCTCATGAGTACACCTCCTCTGCTATTGATTTATATTTATCACGTTAGCTAAAACGACCCCGCAGAGCCTGCGAGGTCGTGTACTGGCTTTCCAGTACTCAGCCTCGGGAGGCGGGCGCTTGCCCTTTAAAATGATTTACCGCCGGTCTTAAGCTAAGTGTAAATAGGCTTATTAAGCTTTTGGTGCTGCTACGCTGGAGATATCCAGATGGATACCAGGTCCCATGGTAGAGCTGATGGTCAGGCTCTTCATGTATACACCTTTTACAGAAGCAGGACGTGCTTTCTGAATGGTGTTGAAGATAGCCAGGAGGTTCTGTTTCAGTTTGTCTTCGTCAAAGGATGCTTTGCCGATGATAACCTGTACATTGCCTGCTTTGTCGGTACGGTACTGAACCTTGCCACCTTTGATTTCGTTGACAGCCTTGGTAACATCCATGGTTACGGTTCCAACCTTCGGGTTTGGCATGAGGCCTTTCGGGCCGGGGTTACGGCCAAGCCGGCACCCTCCAGCCAGCATGTCCGGGGTAGCCACTACGACGTCAAAGTCCATCCAGCCCTGCATAATCTTATCGGCCAGTTCTTTTCCGCCTACGTAATCAGCGCCTGCTGCCTTGGCTTCGTCTTCCTTGTGGTCTTTGGCGAAAACCAGGACTTTCTTGGTTTTGCCGGTGCCTGCGGGGAGTACGGTAGCGCCGCGGAGCTGCTGATCAGCGTATTTCGGGTTGATATTGAGATTGAAAGCAGCTTCGATGGTTTCATCGAATTTTGCGGATGCTGCTTCTTTGACCAGCTTTACAGCTTCGTCGAGGTCATAGAACTTATGACTGTCAACGATGGCTGCAGCTGCCTTCTGTTTCTTTGTCAGTTTTGCCATTGTTTCCTCCTATGTGGTCATTGGGGATTTACCCTGCCACGAACGGGTCAGTCTTAGTCTACTACTTCGATGCCCATGGAACGGGCTGTGCCTTCAACGAGACGCATTGCTGCTTCTACGTCGTTAGCGTTCAGGTCAGGCATCTTTGTTTCAGCGATTTCCTTGACCTGGGCTTTGGTGACCTTGCCTGCTTTTTTCTTGTTCGGTTCACCGGAAGCTTTTTCAATACCTGCAGCCTTCTTCAGAAGAACAGCTGCCGGCGGAGTCTTACAAATAAATGTAAAGCTCCTATCTTCATAAACGGTAATTTCTACAGGGATAATCAGGCCTACCTGCTTAGCAGTGCGATCGTTGAAGTCTTTAACGAAGGCCATGATGTTAACGCCTGCCTGGCCGAGGGCCGGGCCTACTGGCGGTGCCGGGGTAGCTTTGCCTGCAGCGACCTGCAGTTTTACAACTTTAGAAACTTTCTTTGCCATAATGTTACACCTCCTATCCGTATTGGGAAGGTGTTAATTTCTGGCTGTAACGGGCCCTCCCACAGTGAGACGAGCCTAGTTCAAGACAGTCTCACAAGAGTATATTTAAGGAAGAGGTTCAAAAGAACCGGCTTCCAGCTCTATCGTAGTAGTGGTACCGAAGTTGCTGATGTCAGCCTTGATTTTGGTCTTGTCATCGGAAACTTCCAGAACCACGGCGGTCCGATCTTCGAACACGCCTTTTGTTATGCGAATCCGGTCACCCGGTTTTACATTGATTTCATTCTTTGCTGCTTTGGTGCCGCCATGAATGATTTTTTCAGCTTCTTCATCGGAAAGAGGAATCGGCTTGGTGGTGGTTCCTACGAAACCGGTAACACCGGGCGTATTTCTAACCACGTACCAGCTCCTGTCATTCACTTCCATCCGGATGAGGAGATAGCCGGGGAATACTTTACGGGAGACAAGTTTTACCTTCCCGTCTTTTTCTTCTTCCTCTTCTTCCAGTGGGAGCAGAATTTCACGGATGGTATCGTCCATTCCCATGGAATGAACTTTCCTTGTCAGCGTATCTTTGACCTTATTTTCATATCCGGAATAGGTATGAATGACATACCAGCGGATATCCTTCTTGGCCCCTTCAGTAGGTTCGCCAATTTCGGTCGGAGCACTGACTTCAGCCTGATTTTCTGCTTTTACATTCTTGTTTTCAACTTCCATATCCGACATAGTCTCTCTCCTTTCAGCCCACAGCGTGTACTAACAATTTGGAGAGGCCACTGAATACGAAGTCTACTGCAACGATCAGGAATGAAACCAAAATCACGGACACGATGACGGCAATGGTGTACTGGACCATCTGGCGCTTTTCAGGCCAGATGACCTTTTTCATTTCCATCTTGGTTTCCTTGAAAAACCTGGTCCATGAAGCATTAGCTTCCTGTGCTTTCGCTGCCTGTGTCTTACGCTTCGCCTTGGCCATGCTCACACCCCAGTTTCAATCACTCAAAATTATTTGGTTTCTTTATGCAGAGTGTGTTTGTGGCACCATTTGCAATACTTCATCATTTCGATACGTTCGGTCGTATTCTTTTTATTCTTGTTTGTACGATAATTGCGGCGCTTGCATTCTGTGCATGCAAGAGTAATTCCTTCACGCATTCTTTACACCTCACTCAATCTTTCTCGGCCCGCGGCCAATTAACATGCTTGATTAGTATATCACAAGCACAATGCACAAGTCAACAGAAATTTGCAAACCTGGCATTTAAAAAAGCCGGGCCATCCCAGCAGGACTATTGTAGCATAGGGCCGGAGAGTTTGCAAATATTTTTTACAGATTATTTTCATGGCAGTAACCGGCTTCTATCTTTCTTTTGTATACTTGATTTTAAAAGTTCATTCCATTGATGAAATTTCAAAACTGCCATTTTGACTGCCTTTTTTATTGTATTCCCCTGCGGGCGATGAGTTTATAGAGCTATCCTCACTGCTCTGCGGAACTCCATTCCGGTGGGATACGAAGGGTTCAAAAGGTTCAGAGGGTTCAGAGGGGTAGGTTGACGGGCTTCCAGCCCGAGGGTTGTGGCCGCCTGTCGTCGGCGGGTTGTGGAAAAGGGTTGAGGAAAAGGGTTCTTAAGATGGACCGGCCTAACGGCCGGAGGGTTCGTAAGTTTGACGGCCCTTCGGGCCGAGGGTTGTGGTATCGC
>ERZ1023814.127-NODE-127-length-20224-cov-18.563092_pt1 | contig 20224 bp, 18 predicted proteins | sample MGYA00380377_ERZ1023814 | MGnify/ENA primary metagenome ERZ1023814 (study PRJEB33179, sample SAMN07449063) | human gut metagenome | biome: Human-gut; feature: Human associated habitat; material: Faeces | host: Homo sapiens | place: India:Kasaragod | collected...
AGGTTTATCCTGTTTTGAAGTTCTCTCTTACAGGTAGAATCTTATAATATAGATAAAGAGTTATAAAAATAGATTGGGCAAGGCCATCTCTGGTCTTGCCCTTTTTGTTTCTATATACTATAAATTGAAAAAGCGTCCCCGCAGTAGCCTCACGGTCACTACGGGGACTTATATTACTAACATCTAACTTTAGCATTTTTGTTTAAACTTAAAAACAAATTCTTTAAGAGAGTATTTTCTCCATTATCTATAAACATAAACCAAGTATCTCATATATTGCAAGTAACTTGTATCCTGCAAATATCTTGTATTCTTAAATGCAAGTTCTTAGAAAAGTTAAACCCATAGACCAGTATCTCTACTAATATCTTGATTATTTTTATTTTATTGCTTTTTGTCTGTTTAATATTTAATACTTTAAGTTCACAATGCAAAGATATAAAAAAAATGGGTAAACTCCAAATTAATTTTGCTTTATTTTGTATTAAATGGCTTTTATTGTACTTATGCGGCGGTTTTTAAGGATTAACCGGCAAAGTAAAGAGGGTGTATCATAAACAATCAAATGCTTTATGATACACCCTCTTTCTCAGGATTCTGAATATTTTATCGTGTTTATAACGCTTCGTCTTCAGGACGTGGCATCTGTGTCTGGGGCTTCTGTTTCTTGCCTGACTTCATGAATAGTTTCTTTTTCTTGAGCCATGCAGCCTTGCGTATCTCGTATTCTTCGCGATGACGCTCCAAAAAATTATCTGCCATGTTTCGTTTCCTTTTTTTACTTTGCGTTATGAATGCTTATTCTTCTTTAAACTTACTGTAAATCACCTTTATCTGTATAGGACTTGTCTCCTTGCCGTTGCTGTCGGTGGTTATTACACCTCTTTTCAGTCGGGTAGAAGCGAGTGACATATCGTGATTAATCTTGGAGATGACGGTAGTATAGCCCTGTGTGGTTGTGATGACGTTTACAGGAACCAGTACTACTTTATTCCAGTTTTCCCCCTTGCCCTTGTTCTTATACATGGCAGAAACCAGATTGGCGATATTCTGGAATGTATAGGCATTCTTGTAGGTGCCGGTACTGCTGTAGCTTGCCGTATAAGAAGTACGGTTGTCAGCCAACTTGCTCTTTTCGAAGAACGACTGCAAACTGTCTTTCTGAACCATCAGGATGGTGCTTGGTGTAGCAAAGTTGTATGGGTTGTCTTCGTCTGCATTGTTGAGTCGTGGGAAGGAGATGGTAGCTGTGTTGAGCGTATCCTTCTCATGACCCTTCATGATGTCATCGATAGGAAGAGTAACCTCGGTGAAGATACCGGCAGGCGACTTGAGGTAAGTCCAGTCCTCCTGACTTGCCAACTTCTTCAAGTTCTCGGTATCATTCTCAATCTTGTTGAGCTGCAATACCTCTTCTGTACCATCAAAACGGTTGTATCCGATTCCAGTACTGTCAGTAACGCCGTCCTTTGCCTTGATGGTCTTTTTCCAGTAGAAGATAAGCTCTGTATTCCAAATCTTAGCCATGTTACCCGTACCACCTACATTCTTGATGTAGAAGCCAGGGCAGACGTTGTGCAGGAACTTGAAGTTGGTCTTGAAGTACTTTGGATGCTCTGCGTATGTCTGCAGGATGTAAGATCCATAGTTCTTATAAGTCTTACCATCTTTCTTGTACTCCTTGTTTAAGTAAATCTTGAAGTTCTTGACGTCTGATGTATTGCTCAAGTTGTAATTACTGCTCCAATGAGGGTTGTTTTCGTTTACCCAGCCGTTCTTGAAGGCATCATAATTAGAGTAATATTCCTGATCCTCTCTCATCGGCTCGGTCATCTCATAGGCTGTCACCTTCATTGGGGCGATGGTATCACCGTAGCTGGCGTTGTAAGAAACAAGGAGGTAGCATGAGTCGGCTTCGATAGAACCATTGTTTGCCTTCTTGATATCTAGTGTATCTACAGAGAAAGTAGGCAATACGCCCAACTGGGTCATGTAGTCGCCCTTTACATAGTTGCCGGTTTCCGGGTCTTTCATCTTTCCGATGAGCCCCGTGTTGTTGCGGCTCAATACGGAATCTGCTACTATAGACTTTGTGGTAACATTGAACGCTGAGTTAGAAATGTTAATGTTGTCTATCTTATTAGTGATGCTACCACCAATTCCCTCGGTGGTATCATCACATGCAGCGAAAGTAAGCGCTGCTATTACTAATACTGTTAAGAGTCTTAAAATTTTCATTATCCTTGTATGTATGTGTCTCTGTTGTCGGAATTTTATTCTGCGTCAGGACAAACCTTGTTGATGAAGTCTGCGTATGGCTCCTGGATATCTTCTCCCGGATAAGTCAGTACAGGCTTGTTCTTCTCCTTCGCATAATCAAAGAGAATCTGGGTAGCTTCTTCTTCACCTTCTACCACACCGTCGCTATAGTCGATGGCGAGTTTGCCGAGCTCAATGAAGTCGAAGTCGTCCTGATAGCCGTCGAGCAGTTCAGACTTGGCATCGCGGAAGGCAACGCAACGTTTGAAGTTGGTACCCAGTTCACCCTTGAGTTCGTTGGTATAGAGAGCGGTAATTACCTTTGATTCTGCAAATGAAGGCTCTTCGCTGTAGGCAGTCTTTACATAGAATGGCACTACTGCGCTAGCCCAACCCTGGCAGACGATCACATCAGGCTGCCAGCGGAGCTTCTTTACGGTTTCCAATACACCACGTGCAAAGAAGATAGCTCTTTCTCCGTTGTCGGCATATTCCTTTCCGTTTTCATCGGTGCCCATCTGGCGGCTCTTGAAATAGTCGTCATTATCGATGAAATAAATCTGCTGTCGTGTTGTTGGTATAGATGCAACCTTGATGATCAGCGGATGGTCTGTATCATCTATGATAAGGTTCATACCAGACAGGCGAATGACCTCGTGCAATTGTCCGCGACGCTCGTTGATGGTGCCCCACTTAGGCATGAAGGTGCGGATCTCAAAACCTGCTTCCTGCATCTTCTGAGGCAGTTCGCGTCCCATGATTGACATGTGAGACTCGGCTACGTATGGGTCGATCTCCTGATTGATAAATAATACTTTTTTTGCCATAAAATTTAAATTTTATTCTTACGAATTACGTGCAAAGGTACAAAAAAAACTTCAAATAGGGGCATTTTTTCTCCGAAATTCATTATTTTCGGCAATAATTCGCATATTTTTAGGTTTTTTCTTTCTCATTTGAGAAAAAAGTTGTTATTTTGCACCCGAAAACAGATTATGACGATGAAAGTATTCAATAAGATTGTTGACCTCCAGAACGAACTCTTCATGTGTCGTAAGGAGGGAAAGGAAATCGGCCTTGTGCCAACTATGGGTGCGCTGCATGAGGGTCACGCCTCTCTTGTTAAGCGCAGTGTAAAGGAAAATGGCGTGACTGTAGTTTCTGTGTTCCTGAATCCTACACAGTTTAATGATCAGGGTGACTTGGATCGCTATCCTCGTACCCTCGATGCTGACTGCAAGCTCTTGGAGGCTTGTGGTGCTGACTATGTGTTTGCACCATCGGTGAAGGAGATGTATCCTACACCAGATACACGCCACTTTGAGTTTCCACCTGTTTCTACCGTGATGGAGGGTGCCAAGCGCCCGGGTCATTTCAATGGTGTATGTCAGGTAGTGAGCCGTCTTTTCTATATCGTTCGACCAACCCGTGCTTATTTCGGTGAGAAGGATTGGCAGCAGATTGCTGTCATCAAGCAGCTCGTGAAGTACATCAACAGCGATGTGCAGATTGTAGAGTGCCCTATTGTCCGTGATGAGGATGGTTTGGCTAAGAGCAGCCGTAATACTTTGCTGGCTCCAGATGAGCGTGCCATTGCGCCAAACATCTATAAGGCCCTGAAGGAGAGTGTGGAGTATGCCAAGACTCATACCGTACAGGAAACTCACGATAAGGTGGTTGCCGACATCAATGCTGTAGAGGGTCTGGAGGTAGAGTATTTCCAGATTGTGGATGGCGACAGCCTGCAGGATGTTTCTTCATGGGAGGATAGTGCCTATGTGGTAGGTTGCATCACCGTTTATTGCGGTAAGACTCCTATCCGTCTCATCGACCATATCAAGTATAAGGGATAATTCCTCGATAGATATTCTTTATTAAGTTTAATCCGTAACAGATCAAGTAATAACAGAACAATGCAGATAGAAGTATTGAAGAGTAAGCTCCATTGTGTGACCGTAACAGAGGCTAACCTGAATTATATGGGTAGCATCACCATCGATGAGGACTTGATGGACGCTGCTAATCTGATAGCAGGCGAGAAGGTTCAGATTGTAGACAACAACAATGGTGAGCGCTTGGAGACCTATATTATCAAGGGTGAGCGTGGCAGCGGTTGTATCTGCCTGAACGGTGCTGCAGCCCGCAAGGTGCAGGTGGGAGATACCGTTATCATCATCGCTTATGCCCTGATGGACTTTGAGGAGGCTAAGACCTTCAAGCCAACCGTGGTTTTCCCAAAAGAGGGAAATAAGGTTTAAAAATCAAAGGAAATATAAAACAGAAGAGGGTGTGTCATAGACAAATGACACACCCTCTTCTGTTTTATATTTTATTCTTCGAGAAATGACTCATGATGAACCTGCCTCCGAAACTCAACACCAATACGATGATGGTGAGTACCACAGCGGCGGCGTAGGCTCTGTTCTGAACATCCTCCTGCGGGGCGCTCAACTGGAAGAACACGCTCAATGGGAGGGTGGCTGCCTGCTGGTTCAGTCCATGAGGAATATGATCGGAGAATCCTGCCGTAAACATCACTCCGGCACAATCGCCGATGGCTCTACCGATACTTAATAAGGTGGCGGTAGCGATGGCTGGGGCTATCTGTCTCAGTACCACACCGATGGTTTCTATCCTCGTGGCACCCAGACTGTAGGAGGAATCGAGTATCTCCTGCGGAATCGTCTTCGCCACTTCGTCCATCGAACGGATGAGTATCGGAACGATGAGCAGGGTGGTGACGAGAATACCTCCGCCCAGCGATGCCCTGAAGCCCAGCCAAACCATCACCGTAAAGGCAAAGGAGCCATATACGATGCTCGGAATTCCGAAGAGGGTATCATAAGCCAGACGGGCGATGTATCCGAATTTTGAGTTGGGTTTGAGATATACATTCATATAGAACACTACGGGCAGTGAGATAAGCAGACCGAGCAAGGTAGAGCCGCCCACGATATAAAGGCTGCCTACAATGGCATTGAGGAAGCCGCCCTTGCCGCCCAGATAGAAACCGCCGCTAGGCAACTGGCTCACCATCTCCCAGGAGAGCACAGGAAAGCCTCGCCTGAAGATGGTCCAGAGAACGCTCAGTACGAAGAAGCCCACAATGCCTATCGACCCGAGCATCAGTAATTTCACAATTCTTTCTTCCAAGTATTTCATAAGCCTTTTTTTACTCTTTTACCCTTTTTACTCTTTTACCTTTAATAGCACGATTCTCGACCCGAGATTCAAAATAACGACCACGAAAAACAGCAGGAAGGCGGCAAACATCAGGGCGCTGTCATAAAGTGGAACCGAAAGCATTTCACCATAATTGTTAGCGATGAGTGCTGGTATCGGATAGCAGGCATCGAGCACGCTGCCCGGAACGATGGCGAGGTTTCCGCACACCATCAGTACAGCTATCGTTTCTCCCAGCGTTCGGCTCAGCGCCAAGACTACAGCGGCAATCATTCCCGGTCGTGCCTTCCTCAGCACAACATGCTTGATGGTTTGCCATTGCGTAGCGCCCAGCGAGAGCGAAGCTTCTCTCAAATCTGTTGATATGTTATCGAATATCTCCATAAACAGGCTCACCAGAAGCGGGATGATCATCACGCTCAATACGATGCCGCCCGCCAGAACCGTATATCCCGAAGAAAACTCCACGAAGAGGGGAGCAACATGTTTCGAAACCCAAGGCACGATGAGTAGGCTCCCCCATACGCCATAGATGACGGAAGGCAATCCGGCAAGAATATCGAGCAGCGGATATACGTATTTTCTGATGCTGCGGTGGGCGTATTCCGTGAGATAGATGGCCATGAGCAGGGAGATGGGGAGGGCGATGAGAATGGCGAGTGCCGTGCACCAGAAGGTGCCGGCGAGGAAGGGCAGGAATCCGAACTTGCCTTCCATCGGTCGCCAGTTGCTCTCCGTGAGGAGTTCCCACAGATTATACTGGCTCAATATCGGCTCCGACTTGATAAACAGTCCCACCGCCATGATGATTACCAGGAATATGGAGGCGATGGTCAAGAGAAACATCACCTGTCCTGCTATCTTATCCTTTGCTATTCTATAATCCATACTTGTATTTTATTATCCAAGCAGGCTAACGCCCAATCCCAGCAGCAGAAAGGCTGCTGCTTCCAATATATTGATGATTAAATTCTTCATGCTTATCTTTGATGTAGTCCACACTCTCGATGCTCCGGCGATTCCCACCACCATCTTCCGGCTCGGATATCCTCGCCTGGCTTGATGGCCCTTGTACAAGGTTGGCAACCGATGCTCGGATATCCCTTGTCCTGCAGCTTGTTATAAGGCACATGGTGCTTCTTTACATACTGCTCCACATCCTCTTCGCTCCAGTTGATGAGCGGGTTCACCTTAATCAGGTTATGAATGTCGTCCCATTCCACAACCTGCATATCCTTGCGGGTTACGCTCTGCTGCTTTCTCAATCCGCAAATCCATACATCCAGTCCCTGCATTGCCCGCTTCAGCGGTTCCAGCTTTCTAACCTGGCAGCAGCGGTGTCGGCTTTCTATCGAATTATAGAAGAGGTTGATGCCTTCTTCCTTCACCATCTGCTGTACCGCCTCATAGTTTGGGAAGAATACTTCCAGGTTGATGCCGTAGGTCATGTTGGTCTTGTCGATGAGCTGGTAGGTCTCCGGGAAGAGTCTGCCTGTATCGAGTGTGAAGATGCGGGCAGATTTATCTATCTTCACGATGATGTCGGTAAGCGTCTGGTCCTCGATGCTGAGGGAAGAAGAAAGAGCGATGCGCCCTTTGAATGCCTGAAGGAAATAACCGACAATATCCTCGGCAGGCGCATCGCTGAATTTCTTATTGAGTTCCGGAACCAAATCCTTTATATTACTTTGAACTTTGATCATTGAACTTTGAACTTTATGATTACTCTATATTACTTTGAACATTCAACATTCAACATTTAACATTCAACATTATTTAATCAATCCCGCTCCCACGGTCTCGTTTGTATCCGGGTCGATGAAGATGAGGCTGCCTGTTACCTTATTCTCCGTATATTTATCGAATACCAATGGATTGGCGGTGTGGATGGTGATTTCGGCGATATCGTTCATCTTCAATTCCGATACACCTTCTTCCTTCTCCAAGGTGTTGATGTTGCGGCGATAGTTGATGCTGCGTATCAAGCCCTGGGTTTCGAAGGTTGCCTGACGGATTACGTATTTGTTTCTTACGGCAGCAGGGCGCTCATTGAACCAGCATACATCCAGCGTGATATCCTGTTCGATGCTAGGCTGCTTCTCATCTGCCTTTACGAGGGTGTCGCCACGCGAAATGTCGATGTCATCGTTCAGCGTCAGGGTAATGCTCATAGGGGCATAAGCCTCCTCCAAGTGCTCCTCTACGAAGTCGATGCTCTTCACGGTGCTCTCCGTGCCCGATGGCAATACTCTTATCTTATCGCCCGGACGGATGATGCCGCCGCTTACTCTGCCCGCATAACCACGGTAGTCAGGGAACTGGCTGCTGATAGGACGAATCACATACTGTACAGGGAAACGGAAGAAATCGCTCACCGTCTTATGACCCACTGGAACGGTCTCCAGATAGTTCAGCAGGGTAGGTCCCTCATACCAAGGAGTCTTCTCACTCTTGTTCACCACGTTGTCGCCATCCTTGGCGCTGATAGGGATAAACACCACGTTCTTGATATCCAGCGCCTCCGACATCTTCTTGTAGTCGACAACAATCTTGTCGTATACATCTTTACTGAAATCAACCAGGTCCATCTTGTTGATAGCCACCAGGATATGTGGTATGCCGAGCAGCGAAGAAATATAGCTGTGGCGAACGGTCTGCTCCAGTACGCCATGACGTGCATCAATCAGAATGATGCTCAGGTCGGCAGTACTAGCACCCGTTACCATGTTGCGGGTATACTGAATATGTCCCGGAGTATCGGCGATGATAAACTTGCGTTTCGGTGTGGCGAAATAGCGGTAAGCCACATCGATGGTGATGCCCTGTTCGCGCTCAGCACGGAGACCATCCGTGAGCAAAGCCAGGTTCACTTCCTCATTACCGCGGCTCTTGCTAGCAGCCTCCACCGCCTCCAACTGGTCTTCGAAAATCGACTTGCTGTCATAAAGCAATCTTCCTATCAAAGTACTCTTTCCATCGTCCACGCTGCCCGCAGTAGAGAAGCGGAGCAGCTCCATATCTAAATAACCTCTATCCATGTTTCTTTTAATGTTAAGTGTTAAATGTTAAATGGGCTAGCGCCCTCACCTTCACCTTGATTTAAATGTTAAGTGTTAAATGTTAAGTGTTAAATGTTAAGTGTTAAATGTTAAGTGTTAAGTTGTTTGCTGTATATGACTGCTATGCTAATTCAACATTCAACATTTAACATTCAACATTGAAAATTAGAAGTATCCCGCCTTCTTGCGGTCTTCCATTGCCGTTTCGCTTCGCTTGTCATCGGCTCTTCCTCCACGTTCTGTCACACGTGTAGAAGCAATCTCGTCGATGATATCCGCTACGGTTGTCGCCTTCGATTCCGTGAGTCCGGTGCAGGTGATGTCACCGATGGTGCGGCAGCGAACCAGCTTCTTTACCACTTCCTCTGTAGGCTTGCGCTTGATGCAAGGCAGGGCTGCGAGCCATTGTCCGTCACGGTTGAATACCTCTCTTTCGTGGGTGAAGTAGAGCGAAGGCATCGGGATGTTCTCCAGGAAGATATACTGCCATACATCCATCTCGGTCCAGTTAGAGATAGGGAACACACGGAAGTGCTCGCCCATGTTCTTTCTGCCGTTGAAGATGTTCCAGAGCTCAGGGCGCTGGTTCTTCGGATTCCATTGTCCGAACTCGTCACGATGACTGAAGAAGCGTTCTTTGGCACGAGCCTTCTCCTCATCTCTTCGGGCACCACCGATGGCTGCATCGAATTTGTATTCCTCCAGGGTGTCGAGCAGGGTAGTGGTCTGCAGTTTGTTGCGGGAAGCATAATAACCCGTTTCTTCCTTCACTCGTCCCTTGTCGATGCTTTCCTGCACGCTGCCCACGATGAGTTCGGCTCCGAGTTTTTTCGCCAGTTCATCACGATACTGGATGGTTTCCTCGAAGTTATGTCCTGTGTCGATGTGCAACAGCGGGAATGGAATCTTCGCCGGATAGAATGCCTTGTAGGCGAGATATGTTATCACGATAGAATCCTTGCCACCCGAAAAGAGGATGACTGGACGCTCGAACTGGGCAGCTACTTCGCGGAGCACGTAGATAGATTCAGCCTCCAGTTCCTTGAGATGTTTGATAGTCTTATTGTCCATAATCTATGTCTTTTTTTATTATTATTTTCTGGGTGCAAAGGTACTGCGATTTCCCCACTTGGGCAATACCACATGGGGTGTAAAAAGACTACCATACAGGGAGTAAAGAACATACCATACATTTGGTATAAGGCTGCCAAACGTATGGTATGTATGATGGATAAGGATATGTGTCCTATATATAATAAGGTGTAATTGGTATAGACCAATTAAAATAGTATCTTCATTTTATTGCTAAATAATTATAAAGAAGTTGTTAGTATCAAATAAAAAGAGTATATTTGTACAATATAAAATTAATAAATCATGGCATTACCGATAAATATAGAAAGCCTTCTTAGTGGAAGTGCAGTAGAAAGCAACCAGCTTGAATACAAGGAAGGTTGGAATCCAGATACAATATATCGTAGCATCTGTGCCTTTGCCAATGATTTTGAAGACACTGGTGGTGGGTATATCATTGTTGGTGTAAAGGAAGAACGCGGTCATGCTGTTCGTCCTGTTTTAGGTGTTAATCCTAATTTGATAGAACAGATAGAGAAGGATATGGTTGGTTACAATAATCTTATCCGTCCATACTATCAACCTCGTCTTTTCATTGAAGAGGTTGATGGCAAGACTATTCTTGTAATCAAAGTGACGGCAGGAGAACGCCGTCCATATAAGGTGCCTGATCGTATTACTGCAAAGCAGAAGGACTTCAACTATTATATCCGCTATAATAGTAGTAGCATTGTGCCGAAAGATGAGTATGAACGTGAGCTGATAAATTTGGCTAATCGTACTCCTTTTGACGACCGTGGCAATGATCAGATAAGTCTTAGGGATATTTCGGCTACTTTGTTGAGAGACTTTCTTGTTGAAGTAGGTAGTGATTTGGCAGATCAAGATTTATCGGGTGAAAACTTGAAAATAGTTCTTGACCAAATGGACTTGTTGGAAACTACACCAGAAGGCTTCAAGGTCAAGAATGTTGCTGCGATGATGTTCTGTGAGCATCCTGAGAAATTCTTCAAAATGACCCAGGTTGAAATCGTGATATTCCCTAAGGGGAGATTACAAGATCCTGATAATATGATAGAGGTTGCACCGATAAGGGGTTGTGTGCCTAAGATGATTCGTGATACGATGAATTATCTCAAGACAAATATTATTCAGAAGACAATTCATAAGCCAGAGAATACAGAACGTTCCGTTGTTACATATAATTATCCTTATCAAGCTTTGGAAGAAGCTGTCGTAAACAGCCTTTATCATCGCAGTTATATTGAAAGAGAACCTGTTGAGATAACTATCGAACCAGATAAGATTAGTATTCTCAATTTTGGAGGACCTAATCACACAATATCTATGCAGGCTATAAAAGAAGCTCGTATGCTTCGTTCTCGTCGATACACAAACCGCCGATTGGGGGAGTTCTTAAAGGAATTGAATTTGACAGAGGGTAGAGCTACGGGGATTCCTACTATTCAGCAGAAGTTGCAGGAAAACGGTTCGCCTCGTGCAATAATTGAGACCGATGAGGAACGTACATATTTCTTAATAGATATACCATGTAATTTAGACTATATCGGTGTGCCTATTGGTAAAGAATGCAAGAAAGAATGCAAGAAAGAATGCAAGAAAGAACTGTCTGAATTACAGATGCTTATCATGGGGGCGTTGTCTGAGAATGCTAAGTTAACAATACCAGAATTAGCAAGAAAGATGGGCATATCTGCAAGAAAGATTTCTCAGGAACTAAAGTCTTTACAGGAAGAATTTCAGGTCTTGAAACGTGAAGGAGGTCGCAAGAATGGTTATTGGGTAGTATTGAATGAATGACGTATAAAACGTATTATAATATACATATATTTCTGTACGATAGCAAGTGCTTTCTAAAGTAACTCGAATGGTTTGGAGTTATTCAGAGCATAACTTGCTATCGTCAGATATTTCGTTCTGTTACGGATAGATCTCGATATGGCTGCTGCCGGAGTTGCCATTCTTGATAATTCTTATCTGGGTGGTGATGCGCTCGCTCATCGTGTCGGTATGACTGATGACGCCCACCTTCTTGCCTTGCGAACTTTGCAGCATGGCGAGGGAGTCGATGACGGTGGCTAGGGTATCGGGGTCGAGGGTTCCGAAGCCTTCGTCGATGAACAGGTTCTCGAAGGAGATGTTGCGGGAGGATAATGCTGACAGACCCAAGGCGAGACCGAGACTCACGATGAAGGTTTCGCCACCTGATAGGGAGGTGGTGTCTCGGATATCGTCGGCACGGTCGTGGTCGATGACTCGGATGCCCAGCGAATGCTTTACCTGTTGCAGTTCGTAACGGCTGTTGAACTTTCTGATTTCCTGGTTGGCATGAGCAATCAGGAAACTGAGCGTATAGCATTGGGCTATCTTGCGCAGCGTCTTTCCGTCTGCTCCGATAGCATCTGTGATGGCTGTCCAGTCGTCCTTTTCCTGGGTTACGAGTTGCAGAGCCTCAGCCTTGTCACCCAACTGTTTTACGGCTTCCTGATGGTTCTGCATCCTGGCGTTGGCAGCAATCAGTTCGTTGCGCTGGCTTCTCTCCTGATACTCCTGCTGAATGGCTAAGAGAGCATCACGGCTTTGGGCAGGCTGATGTTCCAAGTGCTGCTGATGCGCCTTTTCTGCGCTCTGGTAAAGGGCGGTAGTTGAAGCTACGGCTTTCTCCTTTTCGTCCTTTTCCCGTCGGATAGCATTCCAGTCTTCGGCGGAGTGAAGCATCTCTCGGATGGTATTTCGGTCGATGAATGGTGGTTCGATGCTCTTTTCTTCAAGCTGCTTGTTGTATTCCTCAATCCAAAGGTCGAGTTCCTTTTCCTTGGTTTGCAGATTCTCTTTCATCGTCTTGTTCTGAGACAGCATGGTTTGATGCGAACCTTTACTGTTGGCGAGTTCTGCCTTCAGTTTGTTGATATTCTCGTTCTGTTTATCAGCTGCTTTCGTAGCCTCATCCTTTGCTGCTGTCAGTCTTTGTTCAGCCGCATCTGGTTCTTCTCCATTCAGAATCTGCTTGTATTTCTCCTGCCATTCCTCCATTTCCTTCTTGGCGCTATTCCATGCCAGAAGGGCTTTTCCGTAAGCCTCCTCCTTACTCTTTTGCTGCGAGATGAGGTTGATGGTAAGTGCTTTCTGCTCAGCTAGTTTTGTGACGCAGGTAGAAGTGTTTTCTTGGGCTTTGTTCTGTATAGTAGAAGCCTTGCTTTCATACGCAGCTTCATCCTTTACAGCCTTATCCTTGAGTTGGGTCAGCCGTTCTATCTCTTTCTGAATCTTGTTAAAGAGGCTCAGTTTGCTGCTCGCATCTTTCGCCTTGTTTTCATAGATAGGCAAGAGCGATTTCAGTTCTGCCTCAGCCTTCGGAATCTTTGGATACTGGGCGATGAGCGCCTTCCATTCCTCTTCGTAACTGGCGATTTCTCCCGACAGCTTTTCCTGCTGCTTCTGGAGCGTCTGTACTTCGCCGTCGTTCTGTTTTCTCTCGCCGGAAAGGTTCTTCTCCTGTATCTGCTGCAGTTTCAGCAGATCCTCCTTGACTTTCAGAAGTTGCGAGAGTTCCGTGGTGGCTTCCTCAAACTGTCTGTTGTCGGTATGATAAGGATGAGTCGTGCTGCCGCAGAGCGGACAAGGTTTGCCTTCGGTCAGGTTGGCACGATGAATCTCCCATTTCTCGCTCACCATGAGGGTATAGGCATTTCTCAGCGTCAGGGTCTCTTGGGTCAGCGCCTCGATGGTCAACTTGCCCAGCGCTTCATCTATCTCTGCGTTTCTCTTGCCCAAGACCAGGATGCGCTCCTCATTCTTCTGCTTTTCTGTTGTGGCAGTATCGAGATGAGCTACAACCTTGATGGCTTGCTGGACATCCTGCAGTTTCTTTTCGGCTGCCGATTTATGGCTCTGCAGTTCCTCTATATTCTGTCCGGCAGTCTTATTTCTTTCCTTCTCCCATGCCTGTTCTGCGGCTTGCGTCGCTTCGTGCAGAACCTGTTTCTGCTTGGCCATCTCTTCCTTTGTCGTTTTGAGGGCAAGGTTCGCTTTCTCCGTTTCGGCTTCAAATTTTTGGATGTTTCGGGCGTTTTCCTCCACGTCTTTCTGGGCAGTTAGATTCTCTTTCTGAGCCAACTCCAATGCCTCTTTCTTTTCTTTCAGATTCGGCATCGCCGCTTCCATTTTTGTTTTCAGCGCCCTTGCTTCAGCGATGACCGGCTGCGCCTTTTCCAGCTGTTCCTGTGCCTTGCTGACTGCTTCCTTCAGACTGGCGAGAGTTTTCTCGCTTTCGTCGATGGCAGACTCTTGACTTTTGATGTTTCCTTCCGCTTTCAGAATGTTTTCTTCCTGCTCGTGGATGCTTTGCGTCTGTCGCTCTACTTCCTGCAGCTGGTTGACGGCAGGCTGTACTTCATCGTGCAACTGCAGACGGAGAATCTGGGCTTGCATCGCTTTAATGGCATCTGCTGCTTGCTCCATATCTGTTTGGCAGATAGTGATTTGCTTGATTTGCTTATCGTTTTCCTCAAACCATTGCAGGTCTTTCGAAATGGCTTGCAACTGGCTGTCGAGTTCCTTCTCAGCTTTTTCCAACCGGGCGATTTCCTCCTGCAGTTGGGCAAGTTCTTCATCGTTCAGCAGGTTCTGTTTAACGGCTTCCACCGATGCTGCCATCTGGTTGTAGGCATCCGTCGCCTGGTCTTTCGCCTTCTTGATTTCAGTAGCGATGTTCGTATAAGTTTCCTCGCATCCGATGAGTTTTTCCAGGAGTTCGTACCGCTCGTTTTCCTTCGCCGTCAGGATGTTGGCAAACGAGCCTTGGGCGATGAGCACGGTACGGAGAAACTGGTCGTAGTCGAGTCCGATGATGTTCGGCAGCTCGTTCCAGTCGGCAGCTTCCTCTGTTATCTCTTCTCCGTTTCTCGTGATTTTATAAAGCGCAGTCTTGGCGTTCTCGTAGCGCACTCTCTGGAATCTGACGTGCCATTCTGCGCGGTAGATGCTGCCGTTGTTGGCAAGGAAGGTGAGTTTGCTGTAGCCCTCTTTCTTGCCCCGGGTCAGGATGTTTCGGCTGTCGGTAGGTGCCAGACGGTTACTTTCGCTGGCATCGGCAGCTCCGAAAATCTCGATGTTCTGGTTCTTGTCTCCTTTCTTTCTGGGATAGCGAGGGGCGCGGTTGTAGAGGGCAAGGCAGATGGCGTCGAGTAGGGTAGACTTGCCACTTCCCGTCGGACCTACGATGCTGAAGATGGTGCTCTCGCCTAAGGCACCTTCTTCAAAGTTGATGATCTCGCCACCCTGTTTGTCAAGCGAAGCGAGGTTGAGTATTTCGAGTTGTAGGAATTTCATAATGATGATGTCGTTAATAAATCGGATAACATTTTCTCCTGTCTTTCGTTCATCGGAGCGTTGTGTCTGATGGCGAAGGCTTCTTTCAGCGTGTCGAGCGGAGGACGGTTGATGATGTCTTCTATGCTGGTGATGTGCTGGGAACCCTGGATGGTGGAGAGGTCCAGTTGCGGGATGATGCGCTGGATTTTGCAGAGCACGGCATCCTTTTCGTTGACGAGTTTCTCCAGTTCCTTGATGTCATCGCTGGTCAGTTTCTCCTGTTTCACCTTCAGCATCACGTAGTCGAAGTGGTCGCTCAGTTCCCCGTCAGTTCTCTCCGAGAGTTCAGAATTGATGAGCTTCTGCCATTTCTTGAAGGTCAGCTCTTCCTCATCTTCGGGCAGGATGCGGAGGGCGTGCTGAGGCTTGTATTCCAGGAAATTTACTTTCCATTCCTTACTCTTGCCGGTTTCCTTTCCTTCCTCCTCTTCTCCGTGTTCTATGGTGATGAGGTCGATGCCGTGAGTGTAGTCTTTCTCGGCAAACGACATCGGGAGGATACTTCCCGTGTATCTTGCCCAGTCGGTGTTCCAGATATGTTGCCGTTTGTGAATGTGTCCGCAAGTCATATAGTCGGGATGGTCGTTCCATCCTTCCAGGTCCACTTCCTCCTGTCCACCGATGATGATTTTCTCGCTCGCATCCTTCTTGGCGATATCCGAACCCTTGGCGTACATGTGTGCCATCATGATGCACTTCCTGCCTGGGTATTTCTGTCGAGCCTCAGCCGTCAGTTCTCTCAGAAAGTCGTTGACTCCCTGCGAGTAGCTGGCGTTCTGCACCACATCGCTTCTAAGGAAAGGTACGGCGAGGATGATGACTTCTTCTCCTTCCTCGTTGGTTACGGGGATGATGAGGTCATCGAAGGAATAGATCCAATGTCCGCCGGTTTTAGCATCGTCCTCGCTTTCTCCCTGCTTCCAGATTTTCCTTACGTTTCCTCTTATTTCCATGTGGTATCGGGTGAGCAGCGGACGGGGAGCCTCCAGTCGGCTAGCGGAATCGTGGTTGCCGGCGGTAATGATGACCTGCATGTTCGGGCACAGTTGGGTAGCATCGGCAAGAAACTCGTAATAAACGGTCTGTGCCGCTGCCGATGGATTTCCGTTATCAAAGATGTCTCCTGCTATGAGGAGAGCATCGGGTTTTTGTCCAGCTATCTGCTCCAGGAGCCATTTCAGGAAATGCTTGTGTTCCGGCAGACGGTCGTTGCCGTGAAACAGGTTGCCCAGGTGCCAGTCGCTGGTTGCTAATATCTTCATACTCATAAGAATGTCTAATCTTAGTCTTTTTCTTTGTCTTTGGCTTACAATCCTTTGGCCTTTGGTTTGCAATCCTTTGACCTTTGGCTTGCAATCCTTTGACCTTTGGTTTGCAATCTGACTACAAAGTTAACACAATTATTTGGGATACGCAAAGAAATAAGCTCAAAAAACGAAGAATTATGGCCGGAAAAGTAAAGATATTCAGGAAAAGTCTTGTTTTATATCTGATAAAGTTGTATCTTTGCAAGGTAGAAATCTTCGTTCATAAACATTGAATGTCCGTTCAGTGTCTTTGAACGGCGGTTCATAGACTTTGAATGTCGGTTCAGTGTCTATGAACGGAGATTTCTCCTAGGATAAAATACTTTTCTTCCTAGGTTTGTGGTCTTTTCTTCTTAAGTATAACAATAAATACTATAGGATGTAAAGGCTGTTGCAATTAGAAATACTAATAAACTAAAGTAGGAAAGGAAACTGATATGGCTAAGTACAAATTGCAGGAAATGGGGGATATGCGCTATGATGGCAAGCGCAGAGTTTATCCCAAGATGGTGACCAACCGTACGCTATCCCGAAAAGAGTTCGTCAAGATGATGCAGAACTACCATCGCGGTATTTCGGAAAGTACCACGGAGGCTGTATTGACCGATGTGGTTGATATGCTGACAGACATGCTCTCCATGGGGTACAACGTGAATCTGGAAGGTTTCGGCACCTTCTCCCTCTCCCTCGCTTTCGAGGATGAGAAGCCTAGGGAAATTCTGAATCCTGATGATAAGATGACGTATCGCAAGGTGGGCGTGAAGGACATCAACTTCAAGGCGTCTCCTGAGTTTGTCAAGGATGTGAAGCGTGAAACCGACCGTGACCTGGAGCGTGATATGGGTGGTGTAAAGGTTATCCGTAAGCAGCTGTATTCCAAGGAAGAGCGCATTGCCCGTGCCCTGGAGGTGATAGAGAAGAACGGAGTCCTCACCCTAGGCGATTATGCCTCCATCAACAACCTGAGCCGTACTTCCGCCTCTATGGAACTGAAGGAGCTGACAAATGACAAGACTTCGCCGATAGATTCGTTAGGTCGTGGCAGCCATAAGGTTTGGGTGAAGAGGAAAGAATAAATGCAAATGAGTTTTTATACTATTTTATTGGGATTTGCAAGAAACTTTCCGATTTTCTTGCAAATCCCAATTCTTTTTATTACTTTTGCGGTGTTATTAAAATGATAGTGTTATGGATGCAACATTACAAACAATAAATTTGCAACTTCCTAGTTCCGATATGCAATTTTTGAAAGAATTGGCTAAAAGAATGGGATGGGTTGCTAGCAAAGTGAAGTCTAACTCTAAAATGTCAGAGTTAGATAAGGCAATTCTTGATGTAAAGGAGGGAAATGTCAAAAACTTCGATACTTTGGAGGATATGATGAACTATCTGGAGGCTTAGTTATGTATAAGTTACAGCTTTCTGGGAGGTTTAAAAAATCGTACAGGAAATGTATCAAACGAGGATACGACAAGTCCTTGTTCGAGGAAGTTGTGTCTATTTTGTTGAGAGGAGAACCATTGCCAGCAAAGTATAAGAATCATCCTTTGCATGGAAATTATGAAGGATGGAATGATTGTCATATTCTTCCTGATTGGGTTTTGGTATGGAAGTATGATAATGATGAGTTAATCCTATGTTTACTTGATACAGGAACCCATTCTGATTTGTTTAAGAAGTAAATCATCAACTATTTTATTGTGATTTGCAAGAAACTATTTCTCTTTTAAGTCATTTGCCGACTTTTCGAAATCAGCTTTGATTTCATCTAATAGTGGATTTCTGTTTTAGCATAAATGTCAATGCCATCATATTGTTTTGCTCTTTCGAGCATCTCCTCTTTATGTTTTAGGAGTTGTTTAAACTTTCTGATGGTTTCCTCCTTTGTATTGTTCTTTGTTGCTTGCATAATAACCTCCTTTTTAATGTTATTGTTATTAATTTGGTGGCAAAGATAAGAAAAGTAAATGAGATATGCAAGAAAAAAGACCCAAAATTTTGTGAAGCCAATTCTTTTTCGTACTTTTGCAATCGTCTTGCTGTGAATGGCTGGCGATGAGTCGCTGGCTAGGTAAAAATCCATGGCTTGGCCTATCATAATTAAGAAAGACGTGTACTACGTTTTCTTCTGACCTATTGAAACCTAGGAAATTTCAAAAGAGGCATTCAGATGAAGACAGCGGTAGGCGCCTTCGCTTTATGTGTGTATGTACACAGGCATAGGTGTGCCCTTTCCATTCGTTTGGATAGGGTACATCCTGTGCTATTATATATGCAAGTTTGGCGTAGGTTTCTGTTGCTTCTTATTCTTGTTGCCAAAGGTTTTCCTAGGACCTCAATAGGCAAGGGTAATGCGAGTAATATGATTCCTACGCTTTTCTTTTTATTATAGCCATTACAAACACGAACAATCTTCTCTGCTTAGGGAATCGGTGGAGTATATTTTGTAGAGCTAGGAGACACCGATATGGCAAAGAAAATAGATTTGCAAGCTTTGCACCAGCAGATAAATGAACTTCAGATTGATAAAGATTTGAACAGGGGAAAGCTGCACCCTCTTTCGGAGAAATTCACTATATTTGCAACATGAAGGAAATATAGAAACTATACCAAGGATAGAGGTAGCCCTGATTATCATCGGGGGGGTGCATCCATATTTATCTTCTTAATAAACCTCTTGTATTTTCTGGAGTGAACTTAACAATAAGCAGACAAATTTAAATAACAATTATAATATTAATTTATGAAAAAATTTACCAATCAATTCAATGGGTCGCATGCCGGCCGTATTAACAATGGGGGAGGTAGGTTCCGAAGGATCGCTCTGTTCCCATTGATGTTGCTCATGTTGTTGCTTGTGCCTACCAGTATGGTGGCGCAGACAGATTATGACAACACGGTTACCTTCACAGCTTTAGCTGGTAGTCCTGAGGGCATGTCTGATGCAGAAAGTTACCATAAGCTCTTTGATGGCCAAAAGAAAGAAGGCAATTCCACCAAGTGGTGCTGCAATTTCTATGGCAGTGCCTATGTCATCTTCGAAGCCAGCAAGGCAGGAATTCCTGTGGGCTACACCATCACAACGGGTAACGACAACTCCAATTGGAAAGGTCGTAACCCTAAGTCATGGAAGCTCTATGGTAACAATGAAGGCCAAAATGGCAATTGGACGCTGATTCAGGAGGTGAACAACGATACGAAGCTTCAGGATGTGAACTGTACTTCTTACGACTTCACCTGCGAGAAGGGAAAAACATCTTATCAATATTTCAAATGGGAAATATCGGCTATTCAAAGCGGAGACGTGTTGCAAGTAGGCGAATTAGAACTCAAACTCCAAACTTGTACGCACACAAATACCGATGGTTCGTCTGCCCTTGGCGATCCAATAGAAAACGTAGAAGCTACTTGCACCGAGCATGGCTATACCACATATAATTGCTCTATTTGCCACTCAACAGTAAAAGAATATAAGACTGATGAGCTAAAGAAGCACACACTCACTCACCATGAAGCTACAGATGCGATAAAGGAACACTGGCAGTGTAATGCATGCCACAAATACTTCAGCGATGCGAATGCCACTCAAGAGGTTAGCTATGCCAGCCTTTTATATAAGGGCTATGCCGTGTTTGACGAAAGCACAAGAACACTTACATTCAGATACGGCCCTTCCAAGCCTGAAGGAGCTTATGACTTGAATGAAGGCACTAATTCCCCAGCGTGGGAGAAACAACGAGCCAATATCGAAAAGGTAGTCTTTGATGCCTCGTTTGCTAATGCAAGACCAACGAGTTGTTATAAATGGTTCTGGGCTTTTAATAACTTGGCACAAATTGAAGGTATTGAATATCTTAATACCGAAAAAGTAACCAACATGGACTGGATGTTCTCTGGCTACTCTAATCTTCCCTCGCTCGACCTCTCTAACTTCGATACTCAGAACGT
>ERZ1023814.136-NODE-136-length-18588-cov-6.936654_pt1 | contig 18588 bp, 19 predicted proteins | sample MGYA00380377_ERZ1023814 | MGnify/ENA primary metagenome ERZ1023814 (study PRJEB33179, sample SAMN07449063) | human gut metagenome | biome: Human-gut; feature: Human associated habitat; material: Faeces | host: Homo sapiens | place: India:Kasaragod | collected...
ATATGGTTTTTAATACTAATTTGTGTTCAATTACACCCCCCACTGTCCAAGCTTGCTATGAAGCATATGTTTTCGATGCAGGTGCTATATCGGGGGGGGGATTACTTTAGGACCACATGATTCTAATAGGTTCATGATTAATGTGTATTATACTACACCAGTAGATTTGAGAACAATTTTAAAAGATACAGACCCAATTAATTGTGTATATGCATTTATAATTGTTGCTGAAGAAGTTTATCATACTGTCTGGCTGTACGGAGGGTCAGATGGTAAGTTTAAGCCTAATGGCTCTTGTTATAAAGATAACGATGGATATAGATTACATCTGCATATACAATGGCACAGCGATGGTACAGCAAGTTACGAACATATATATTTGCGGCCTGACGGCTATACTATTGAGGCAAATTGGGTAGAATAAGACACTAGTACTTCCATGGTGTCTATAATTAATAACTTAAACATTTATAACTATGGCGGCAGAAGACCCTAGGTTTCTATTGCATTTCAAGACTTTAGCTAAGTTTAATGAGAAACTAGCTGATGGTACAGTGAGTGCAGACAAGCATCTAGTATTTATTAAGGATGCTAAGCAAGTATGGTTCAAAGGAACATATTATGCAGATAATGTTAAGATGGATGGTATTACTGACTTCTATAATGGCTGGAGTATCACTCAGAGTAGTGCTACTACTCTAACTATAACTCTTACTGGCAAGAGATGGAATGCTAACACAAGAGCGTGGGAGGCTATTAGTAAACCTCTATCTGTTAACTCTGTTACTCAGTCTGTAGCAGGACTTATGAGAGCAGCAGATAAAGTTAAATTGGATGGATTGAATATTAATAACGTTAGTAATATATCATTCTCATCAGATGCAGCTAAAGTAACAGCAACTATCAGCAAAGATAATGGTAATGCGGCTGATACTTCTACAACTGTGAATTTACCAGTAGCATCCTCTACTAGTGCAGGTTCTATGAGTGCTACTGACAAGATAGAATTAGATAGAATTAGTACTGCTAACTTTGCTCTTGGAGCAGTAACTCCTACTACATCTACTGTGGGAATAGCTGCTAGTAAGACTACTATCTCTAGTGGAGCTAGTGCAGCCAACAACATTACTCTTCCAGCAGCTACTCAGTCAGTGGCAGGTGTAATGACAGCAGCAGATAAAGTTAAATTGGATGTTACACTTCCCAATTTAATCGATAGCAACAAAACTAATATAGATAATTACACTGTTAACGGCTTTAAAATTTCTACTAACCCTGTATTAGATGGAGCTGATATCAAAATAACTGGATACACCAAACCTTCTACTACTGGAGCTTTAGCGGCCGCTGATAGTGTCAATGGTGCTCTTGGTAAGTTAGAGAAGAAATTGGATGATGAAGTAACTAACAGAACTAATGCTGTTTCAAATCTTACCAATACAGTAAATAGTAATAAGAGTACTATTGACAATTATACTATTAACGGTGCTAAAATCTCTACTAACCCTAAAATAACTGTAACAGTAGGAGGATCTGGTAATGCTGTAACCACAGCTTCATTTAGTGGGACTGTGCTGACTCTTACTAAGGGAGCTACGTACAATAACTACTCTCATCCAGCTGGTTCTGGGGCTAGTAAATCTACTGGTTTGTATAAGTTTAGTACGGATAGCACTAGTCATATTAGCGGAGTTACAGCAGTAACTAAGTCTGATATAACTGCCTTAGGTATTCCTAGCTCTGATACTAATACTACTTATTCCTTCTCAAGTGGAACTGGTAGCTTTACTGTAACTCCTAGTGGAGGTTCTGCTCAAACGGTATCAATAGGTAAACCCTCTACAGCAGGTACAGCAGATAAGGTAGCTAATACATTAACCTTTACTGGCTACCAATCTAAATCTTATAATGGATCTGCTGCTGTAAGCGTAGCTATTCCTAGTAAAGTTAGTGACCTAACTAATGATAGTGGGTATATTACTAGTTACACAGACACTAAGAATACTGCTGGCTCAACTAACAGTTCGAGTAAATTATATTTAATTGGAGCTACATCTCAAGCTACTAATCCTGTTACCTATTCTAATTCAGGAGTATATACTCAAAGTGGTGCTGTCTATGCATCTGCTGGGTTCTATGATACTTCAGATATGAGAGTAAAGGATAATATAGAATCCATAGATGTTTCTAAAGCTGATAAAATACGATTAGTAGAATTTGATAGAACAGACAGAGAACATCATGGCTACGGAGTTATAGCTCAAGAACTTGAAACCGTATACCCATCAATGGTTAATACCGATGAGAATGGCTTTAAGACAGTTAACTATAGTGAAATATATGCAGTTAAAATAAAGTATCTTGAAGATAAAATTGCAGCTTTAGAAGCCGTAATCGATAAATTAACAAATAAATAATTATGGCAAATAAAGTAGCATCTAAACGATGGATTTATTCAAACTTCTCTGTAGGAAGCTCTAGTAATGAATGTGCTACTAAAACTGAAATTCTGGGATTTGGATTATATATAACTAATGATTCTAGTTATGCATCTAATCAACTAGTAAGGGAGGAAGATATTTACCTTCCAGCTTGGACATATTCTTTCTCAGTTTCTAATTGGGATAAAAATGTTGGAGAATCTGGTGGAACTACTTCCTCTATTAGTATATCTTCAAGCAAATCCAGACTAGGAACAACTGAAAGTGTAGGATGGAGTATAGATTCTTCTACAGTACCTAGCTGGATTACTTGGAATTCGTCAAGTATGACGTTTACAGTAGCATCAAATAGTAGTACCTCGTCCAGAACTGCTAATATCTATTTCGAGCAGGATGAATCCGGTAAGAGAGATTACGCTAGAGTTACTCAAGCTGAAGCTACTCCACCTGCTGATACTTATGTATTTACTTGGGAAGGTGGTAGTACCTCAGATGTTAGCGCAAGCTTCCCGTGGGATTTCTCTGCTAATGGAACTGCTGCTAATATACCAGTAGTATCTACTAAGAATGGTAGTAGTCAATCTTGGAGTGTGTCTAGTAAACCTAGCTGGATAACCACTTCTACTACTAGTAGTAAAGTTACTATTAGTGCATCCGATAATAGTGGATCTGCAAGAAGTGGCACTATTGTATTGACTCAATCTGGCAGTAATAAGACTTTGAGAATTAATGTTACTCAAGCTGCTAAGCCAGCTGAAAATGTATATGTATTTACAATAACACCAAATACATATGATGTTCCATATAGTAGTGCCTCTTTCATACCAAGAACAGTATCTACTAAGAATGGTAGTAAGATAGGTTATAGTTTAACTTCTGGAGAGACCGATTGGGTAGTTGTAACCATAGATAGTAAAGTAACTGTAGAGATACTGAAAAACACTACTTCTAGTACTAGAAGTACTACTCTAGTATTTACACAGAATGAATCTGGTAAGACTCAATCTATAAAGATAACTCAATCTGGACAACAAGATGAGTATATATTATCTATGTGGCCAGAAAGTAATACCTCTGGATCATACCCAGCAGATGCTCAAAATACAAATATAGAAGTAAGAAGCTTACGCAATGGGCAAAAGCATCAGATAGGGGTTAAATCTCAGCCATTGTGGTGTACTGCTTATATAAGCAGAAGTGATGATAGTGGCATATACTACATTGATTTGGCAATACAGGGTAATTCTATGATTATTTCTAGAGAAGACACTATAGTATTTGAGCAAGAGGATTCTGGTAAAACTACTAGCTATACTGTTTCTCAAAGCGGATCTAGCTCACAAGATAATAAGTTAACTATTACAAGTGTAACTTATGAAGATGCATACCTATTTCCACCAGGAATAACACCAGTTGTAGGTTCTGAAGTATACTTAAAGGTCATACTTCCGAATACACTTACTTGGAAAACTTCTTCTGGATTGGCTATGAACAGAGGAACAGCTTATGCTGGAGATATATGTAATATTTATGTATTTGAAAATAGTAGATATAAGTTAGTTAAATCCTTCGAACTAAAAACTGGAACACAAACTGTTATTATATAAAGATTAACATAAGTTAGATAAGAGTAATAGCGAATTCCTTACTTTAGGGGTTCGCTATTATCATTTACAGGTATGCAATAAATTTTATGTTAATGAGTGTTAAATAATTAGGATATATCAGATATTTAACGTACCTTTGCATTATCGAATTAGAAAGTATAGTAAGCATCATAGGGATGCTCAACAGATGTAGTATTTATTATCGTTAATTGTATTTAATTATGGCAGAATTTTTAACAATGGCCGAAGCCGAAGATAAGTTCGGTAAGAAAGGTCGTACTAATGCTGCACTCACACTTGGTATTATCGGAACAGCACTTGGTGCATTCGCAGGTAATAACGGAGGTTGTGGATGTGGTAATGGTGGCGGACTGTTAGGTAATCTCTTCGGAGGTAACAACAATTGCTGCGCGATGCAGCAAGCTGAACAAGCTAAAACACTAGCTATGGCTCAAGGTCAGCAAGCTGATAACCTATCATGGGCAAATAGAGTGCAGTCGCTACAAGATGATGTAGACCTATATACTTACATTAATAGCAGGGTACTTGCTACTAATGAAAGAATAGGTAACGAAAGTCAAGTCCTAACAAATCAAATTTGGAAGGGTAGAGTAGAAGATTTACAAGAGAAGAGTGGAATGTATGTTGATTTGATTACTCGCGATAACGCACAGAATCAAAGACTTTGCGATGAACTCTATAAAAGGAGAGAACAAGATGTACAGGAGAAAGCTGACCTGTTCGCTAGACTAGGTTCTAGAATTTCTGAGTTAGAGAAGAAAGAAGCTGCTACAGCTGCTGCTCTTCCGTTTATGTTTGAGCTTAATAAAGTTAATGCTGAGAGATATGCAGACAATTGCTGCTGCAAGACTGAAAAGGCTATTATGGCTGTAGATGCAGGATTGCAGAGACAACTAGACCACAAGATTGACGGACAGCTGAAATATGCTTATAGTGACTTGTGTGCTCCAGTTCCAAGCATTGCACCACTATACTGTAGCCCATTCACAAGTTATGGTACTGGTATGTATGCTGGAACTGCCGCTGCTAACTTTAATGCTGTAAATACAGCTATTAATACAGTTGCTGACAGATGTCCTTCTTGTACAGCCCAATAACTTAAGATATCCTACAAGGGAGGCTACGTTAATTCGTGACCTCCCTTTATTTATTTAACCCTTATTTAATTATCGTATGAAAGTTAAAATTACACCAACAGGAGAAAGTGCTCAAGTAATGGAATTTAATGTATCGTTACCAGGAGGAGCTAATGCATCAGTAGCTCCTGTGTCTACATTAACAGTTACTCAAAGATGGGCAAAGGTCGTTAATGTTTCAACTACTGGAACAGAATACGTACAAGTTACCAAATTTGATGTCATTCACAATTTACAGTACACTGATTGTAAAGGAAACGTTAGAGTAGCTACTGAATCTACTTCTACTATTATGGAAACTTCAGCTACTAGTGAAACTATTACTACATTAGTTCCAACAGTAACTAAAGTAATAGATGTTATTATACCTAATGGAGTTAGTATTATTAATCAGCAGATTTTGGATGAACTGCCAACTTCTCTTCCAGTTAAGGGACATTGTGCATATTCAGTATTCGATGTTAGAATAACACCAACTCCTGCACCATCAAACTAGTGATTTATGTTTGGACAACCATTCGGTAGCAATTATGCCGATTTACAGAACCAATACATGCAACAATTACAAGCTATGCAACAAGCACAGCAAGCACAACAGAAGACCCAGCCTATCTTAGATGAAATAAACAGAGAGGTTGGGTCTCTGTCTTTAGACGAACAGAAAGTTCTAGCAACTATGCAAGAATACCAAATGGCTAAAAGTACTTACGAAGCAGGGTTCATGGCATTTCTGGGTAATAAATTTAGTCAAGAATATGTTGCATCTCCAGATGGTAAAATAGCTGCTGATAACTTATTAGCTACTATTAGAAAGAGCAAAGAGCATATACATGCTCAGCTTAAAGCTAAGGAAGATAAAGTAAATACATTATTAGAACTAGTTGAACAAGATCCTGAAATTAAGAAGAGATTAGACGAAGTAATGTTAAATAAGAATAAGTAATGAGTGATAAAGAAATTTTATTTCAGGCATTTAACAAGTATGCTAAAGACTTAGCTTCTAATTTATTTCATTTAAACAGTGTAGCTAGTCAGGCTGTGATTACGTATGTAGTTAAGAATATGGAAGATAAATATGGTAAATATTTAGAGATATTTACTGATGTAAACGGCAATATTAATGTAGATTTGTTAGGTAACGCAGCTAAAGCAGAAATGAAAGATAAATACCCAGATGGATACGTTACTAATATATTTGGTAAGCCAGTTAAGTTTAATGATGAGGATATAACTCAATTACTTAATCTATTTAAACAATTTAAACAAAATAAATAAATCTAATTCGAGCCATGATTAAATTACAATTAAAGCGCATATTCAAAGGAAGTACTTATACAATAGGTAAATTATATGTAAATGGAGAGTACTTCTGTGATACTTTAGAAGATACTGATAGAGGATTAACATCTGAAATGCCTATTAGTAAAATAAAAGATATTAAAATATATGGTAAGACTGCAATCCCTACCGGAACATACAAGATAGTTATGAATGTGGTAAGCGAAACATTTAAGAACAGATCTTGGGCTAAGCCTTATGGAGGTAAACTTCCTAGATTAGTAAATGTTCCTGGTTATGAAGGAGTTCTTATTCATGTAGGTAATACTGCTGACGATACATCTGGATGCTTATTAGTTGGAAGAAATAAAGTTGTTGGAAAGGTTACTGAAAGTACTGCTACGTTTGTGGAATTAATGAACATATTAAGAGATGATTCTAATATAGAGATAACAATAGAGTAAATATGGAAACTTTGTTTGGAAGGACTTATGATCATATAGGAAGTACCGACTCCGATTTTATTATTAAAACTAGAGGCCAAGTTAAGATCCAATGGGGTAAAGTGTTTATTGATCTTATAAAAGATGGTAAGATAAACGTCAACTCTGATATATTTAATATAGTAGATACTGTAAGTGACGTAAAAGGGGCTGATGGAATTTACTATGTAAAAGAAGATGGCTCAGTTTACATTCTCATTGACGGCAATGTAATAAATATTGCTGGAGAGTTAGGAACTACTTATGTTTCTTTTAAGGGACCTCAAGAGACTACTGGAGACGAGAAGTATACAGCCTTAGCAAATATAGGATTTATATATAAGACCTTAAAAGAGGCACAAGCTTCAGGTATTCCTAATAGTATATTATATGTAGAAGAAACTGGGTTGTTATATTATATAAGGAATGGAGAGCTGATAGAATTTACTACTAGTATTCCTAATCCATATACTGAACAATTTGTAGTTAGTAAGGTAGATCAATCCTCTGAAGGAGCTATAGTTATACAAGGGTCAGGTAAAGAGAACAGCCTAATTGTAGGTAATATGTATCTTTACCAGGATGAACAAAGATCTATAATTTACAGTCCTAATAGTATAGTTTTAAATGCCGGAAATACTGATATAGTAGAAGTAACACCTCAAGAAATGAAAGTTAACTATCCTGCTAATTTTAAGAGGGAAGTTACTTCTAACATGTTTATGTCTCCTGGAGCTACTGAGAAACTTGGATTTAGACTTTACTTAGAAAGAGGTGAGTCTACCCTAGAGGTTGATAATATAGTAGTTAGGAAGGGAATTCCTGGATATATAGAAACTACTCATAAGGAATTATTACAGTTAATAGAAGATAAGGGTTTAGGACTTTTACAGAAATACTGTATTATGGATTTCCAGAACGAATGGGAGTTAACTACCGAAGATGATACAATTGAAAATGAGGGTGAAGTAGAGGATGAAGATTCTGACGATTCTAAGGAATCAACTGAGGCATATAATACAAGACCGATAATAGTTACAGCCGCAGGACCTGACAGTATCACTAGGACTGGTTATTTCAGAGATAAACCCGAATGGATTATAGAGTACGATATTAACTATCAAGATAGAATATTAGTTCCTACTATGGATGAGAACGGAGCTATAACAAGGACTCCAGTAGAAGCTAAGGGAAGAATTACCAAACTTACAGATGAAAACGGAAATAGCTGTAATTATGATTTTAAACATCTGACATTCTTAATAAATGATAATCTATATTATACTTTCGGAGGAACTACTGATTTAAGTTCTACAGATTCATTTAAGAATGTTAGATTAAATTTAACTAATCCAGCTAGATATGGTAATAATGGTATTGATTCTATAAGCGTAAATAAAGGTAATAATATAGTTCTTAGCGGAACTTATAATAATGTACAGTTAGGTACTATAAACAATTCATTTACTTTCGATGGTACTATGAGTAATGTTAAAGTCATAGGATCATTATCTAATGTAATATTTGATAAGAATTCCGGATCTACAGTAGTTAATAATTGTATGATAGACAACTTATCAGGGATTACATTCAGAGGTCCTCTAGAGTATTGTACATTTCATAATACATTATCTGGATATGATTTTACTAAGGAGAAATATCCATTACTATATGACAGCTCTAAAGTTAAGGATATATACTTAAACAACTCTAAAGTAAACATAATCTGTATTCCAGATATAGTATTCCCGGGAATGATAGTAATGTATAATGGGCAGGCTCCTATACCAACTGGCTGGCATATCTGCGACGGAACTGGAGGTACTCCCAATTTAGTAGGAAGCTTTATTAAGGCTGGCATATCTGCTGGAGAAACTGGAGGTAAGGAAGAGATTGAACTAAAGATAGAGAATCTGCCTCCACATACTCATAAGTTCTCACAATCTTCAGTAACAACCTCTGAAAGTGGGGAACATTCTCACATATATAGAGCACCAGTACCAGGTGATAGTGATAATGCTAACGATAGAACAGTACAAAGAAGTTCTACAGATGCGTTAACTTCTCCAGCCGGAAATCATACACACACAATAGACTTATCTTCAGCTGCGCTTGAGGAAGTAGGAGAGGGAGTTCCATTAAAATGGGAACCAAAGTATTATTCGTTAATATTTATTATGAAAGTAGATGCTATGTAATATATATTACAAATAAAAGTATGCAATAAGTTAGTAATTAAGATAAATTACCAATCAGTTTTAAGGTTCAAAATTTATGCTTAAATTTGCAAATAACTTTAAAGGGAATTAATATGGAAATGGAATTAGCGGAATTAGGATTTGACGACGAAGACATCTTAGGTGAAGAAGGTCAAGTACATACTGGAGACCCAGATGATGATGTCAAACGATGGATGGAAGGAGATGTGCCAGAAGGTGATTATCTGGACAATAACTCCGATAACAATCCTGATAATAATCCAGACGAAGAAGACGACTTACTTACTAGTGTACTAAAAGCCAAAGGAATTAATCCAGAAGCTATTAAGGTACGTAATGACGAGGGGGAGATTGAAGAAATACCTTTCACTAGTCTTACTAAGGAGGAACAATTAGATTTACTCAATTACAGTCCAGCCGAAGATGAATACGGTCTAGAACCTGAAGAGATAAATCTGATTAACGAACTCAGACAGAATAATCTAAGTGTACAAGATTATTTAGAGGCTCACAGACAACAAGCTATCCAAGACTATCTCGATGGATTGGAAGAACAGCCGCAGTATCAAGTAGATGATTTGTCAGATGAACAATTATTCTTAGCAGATTTGAAAGCAAACGTCCCAGACCTCACAGACGAAGAAGCTCAAGCCCAGTTGGATTTAGAGAAACAGAATGAAGCTCTGTTTACTAAGAAGATGGCGGGCCTTCGTAATGTCTATAAAGAAAGAGAGGATGCTCTTATTCAGCAGACTCAGCAGGACTACGAAGAGAAACAAAGACAAGCTGATGAAGCTTATGAGAACTCTATTTTAGAGGCTATTCGTGATAATGAGACTATAGATTTCGGGGAGTCTGAACTTACCCTATCAGAGGACGATATGAATGAAATTGCTTCCTTTATCTTAGATTCAGATGCTGCTGGAGTCAGATATCTTGCTAGGGCTATACAGGACCCACAAATGCTAGTACAAATGGCATGGTTTGCCCTTAAAGGGCCTGAAGCATTACGTCAGATTTCAGAATATTATAAACATCAGATAACTGAGCAATCTCGTACCAATTATAAGAAAGGGTATGAAGATGCTAAGGCTGGTAGAACCTCTAATCCTACTAAGACTGTAGTTAAGCGTCCAGAACCTAGGACGGCACCTACTAAAGGAATGAATATTAACGATTTAGATTAAATCTAATTAAATAACTATGATAGTAGCAAATTTCGTAACCAATCGCGCCACTATGGGCGACACTAGAACTTATGAGGATTTCTATAAGTTCCTAGGCACTAAACCAACTAGACTTGGTGTAGTATCAAGACTCTACCCAGAGTTAACTGCCTCCTACTTAACTGAATCTTTGAGAAATATCTTCTACATGGATTCTAAATCAAATAATAAGTACAGAAGCATTGATAGTATGTACTTTGAATGGGAAGTAGAAACCAATTACATTAAGAGAGTTGAGTTCGCAGATGTACCAACTGAAACTGGAGAGAACGGAACTGAAATTGTAATGGCTTTCAAAGAGAACTATTACCAGAAGTACGATATCTTCAAGATTGACAAGACAATGCAGCAATGCTTCGTTACTCAGAGACCAGTTCGTAAAGCTGATAATTACTGGGAAGTAACTGTTAGATTGATTGATAATGATTATTCAAGTGTTCTTGATCTTAGCGGTTGCCAAATTGGTGATACTACAAGATTCCAATCCAATGCTATGCCTGAAGCACATGAAGAAGGATATGTAAAATATCAATCTAATATTGAACGTCATAGAGGATACATTACTACTCACAGATGTGATGATAGTTATACTGCTCTATATGCTGCTCAAGAAGATGTTCTTATTAAGATTGGAGAAGGTAAGGATAAGGGAAGTATGTCTGAAACCATGTATAGAATGGATAAGACCCAATCCAACTTGCTGAAGAACTTCTTGTATGTAAGAAATAATGGTCTGCTGTTCAACAAAACTAATGTTGATAAGAATGGTAAACCGACACTGTTCGATCCAGATACTGGTCGTCCTATCTATATTGGTGATGGTATCATCCCACAAGTTGAGAGATTTGCATCTAAATATGCATATAACAAACTTACAGTTGAAGCATTCACTACAGCTATTGCTATGATGAATGAGAAGAGTGAGAACCCAACTGGTAACAAGTACGTGCTTATCTGTAACGAGAAGGCATGGGGAGATGTACAAACTTGTCTGTCAGAGTGGCTTGCTAGATTCAAAACTTGCGGAACTTATCTGTGGTCTAAGAAAGCTAACGGTTATGTTGACGTTGGTGCTACATTCCAATCTTATGAAATCGGTGGTAATACAATTTCATTCAAGGTTGATAGAACATTCTCTCGTGAATGGGGTAGCGATAAGGGCTTCATGTTGATGCTTGACTTGACTGCTGATAAAGTAAGTGGTGAACCTGCTATTCAAATGTTTACGTTGAAGGGTGGAGACTTTATTTCTAACAAGTATCCGGGTGTTGGTGGTCTTGACGGACTGAGCTCTGGAGTTGTTTCAAGTCCTGTAGCTGCTTCTAAGCTTATCAACTGGGGTTACTCTGGTGTAGGTGTATTCTCACCTTACCGTTCATTTATCATGAAAGAGGTATAAAGAAACACTCTAAATCTTAAAATTTCACTTTGAGGTAATAATACTTCTCCCAATGTAAAATTTTTACTATATTTGCTTCATGGCTAAAAATCATTACAATTATAGGATAGTTAATATTAAAACTAAGGAATTTTACATTGGGGTTAGAAGTTGCTCTTGTAACATAGAGGATGACCCCTATATGGGCTCTAGTTCTATATGGACTAAGTTATATATAAAAGAGCATGCTTCTGACTTACAGAAGATTATTATTAAAGTGTACAATTCTAGAAGAGAAGCTAATGCGGGAGAGGTAGAGCTTCTATTAGAGGAATTCAAGAATCCGTTATGTATAAATAGATATTTTGACTATACTCCAGACATGACTGGGACTAAGCAATCTCCAGAATGGATAGCGAAACGTATAAAATATGGTGAGGACAATGGAATGTATGGTAAACACCATACTGAAGAGTCCAAAGCTAAGATACGAAGTAAGTTAACAGGAAGGAAGTTGTCTGAGGAAACTAAAGCAAAGATTGGAGCGTATCAAAGAACTAAAGTAGTTAGTGATGACACTAAAGCTAAAATGTCTAAATCTAAAAGTAAAATTAGACTAATTACTAATACAATAACCGGAGAATCAGTAGAAATGTCCATTACAGATTTTTGTAAGGAACATCCTGAATGTAATCCTAATTCTATGAGGAAAGCTGCTGACAAAGGATATATCTATAAGAAGACCTACAGAATAACAGAAGCTTCATTATGAAAGAAGTGTAATAAGTTTATAATAGATAATGTGGGGAAGGCATAAGACCTTCCTCACACTATTTTAACAAGATATTAATAATATAATTAAAATGATAGAATTAATATGGCTGATGTATTAGACAACGTAATTGTCTTAAGAAGTGTATTCGGTAAAGTAGGACAGAAGTATTTCTTAAATCCAGTAAGAGACCCTCAAACTGGCAGATATCCAGACTGTGTGAGACCTGTAGATAGTAAGGGTGATATAATCTTTCAATCTGAAGCTGATAAAGGGAAACCGCTTATTGCAGAGAATAGAGTATTTATTATAGAAGACGGAAAGACATTTAACCTAAATGATCCTTGGCAAGCCGCTGAGTGGTATTCTATTCAACACTGTCCGATGATTGCTATGTCACGTGACCAACGTGATAAGAACGGAAACTTAGTAATTGATGGAGACTCCAAAAGGTATGGTAGTGCAGAACTCTATGTAGAGAGACCAGGCTACGAAACTAATAAACGTGTTAATAAGAGAAGACTTATTCATGACGCGGAAGAATACATTATTAGAGACCCACAAGGTGCTGATGGTAGACTTAAAATGGCTAAGTTGCTTGGACGTAACATGCGTAATGCCCCAGATGCCGATGTAGAAGACTTCTTGATGAATATTGCATCTAAAGAACCAGAGAAGATTATTAATCTTTATCGTGGTGATGATATTGCACTTAGACTGCTATTTATTGATGCTAAGGACAAACGTGTCATTTATGTGAAGAATAAAGTTTATCTATATAGTGAGAATCAAATTGTACTTGGGGCAACTGACGACGCGGTAATTTCTTGGATGAAGAATCCTACTAATGCTAAAGTACTTGAACTCATTAAGAGAGATGTTTATCCTGAGTTCTATGATGACAAAGGAGCAAAGAAATAAATAACGTAAACTACTAAGAATGACAGCTAGACAGGTCTATGAAGGAGTTCTGATAGAACTTAATAAGGTAGAGGCTCCCAGTTTACTTTTAGAAGATTTTAATTACCTATTTAACAAAGCTGTCTATCAATACATTAACACTCGCTATAATATCTATGATATTAATCAGCAAACTACAGATGATGTACGTGTATTGAAAGCTACAGCAATTTTACCAGTAAAGCTGGCTGCTGATGCATATACTGGCGATGATGTTACTGGCAATGGTGTTACTGCTTCTAATGCACTTTATGGAGCCACTTATGAGGTAATACTTCCTTCAGATTACTTACATATTCTTAACTGCGTATGTAATTATAAAGTTAAGAAGCAGTTTAAATGCTATAATCCTGATTCTTTTGTACAATTCTCTGCTAGAAGATTGACATCTGACTTATGGTCTCAGATTATTAACAACTTCTACATGAGACCTATGTACAAGAGACCGTATTTCTACATTCATAATGTAAATACAAATGTAGCTAATCCCACTAATCCTTACCAAGCTTCCGCTAATAGTGGTACTGATATTACATCAGCAACCACCTCAGACGGAACTACTACTGTTACAGGAGGACTACCCAAAACTATTAAAATCGGTAATAATGCTGTAGACGCTGTAGAAAGGTCTGGACAAATTAGATTTGGTAACACTTCTCAAGTTAGAATGGAGATTAGATACGGTAAAGACACATCACTATTTGAACTAGTTAATGTGTACATTGATTATCTGAAAACTCCTCAGAATATCAGACTTACACAGGAGCAATTAGACTTAACAGAAGATACATCTCAAATGATGGAATTCCCAGATTATGTGTGCCAAGAGATTATAAATGTGCTGGTTAAATTAGTCATGGAGAACTCTAGTGACCCAAGACTTCAAACTCATATTCCAGTTAATACGACTATTGCTAATCCAGCTCAAGCACAGTCACAACCTAATAAAAAGTAATAAATTATGTTTAAATGGACTAACACACTGATTGTTAATTCTAATTTAGATTCTAGCGGTAAAGCTAAATGGTCTGCACAACCAGAGGATACAGGTAGTGGTGTTGTAGGCAGCTTTGAATTTAAAAGAGTAAACAAATTCCTCAAACCTAATGTAGTACATATTTATAAAAGAGCTGCATCAGATCCAGTACTTGGTAAAGTAACATTTACTATGGATAACCAGGGTGTAGGTAACTATAGAGTAGCTCTCTACATTAGATTGTCAGGAAGTCAGAATTCTTACTACTCTAATGACTTTGTATTTAAGGGCAAACCTCTTATGTACGAATTTGCTGTTATGGATGCATCTGATACGGCAGCTGATATTGCTAAAGAGGCAGCTAGAGTAATTGAGAAGATTCAGACTATTTATGGAGACCACTGGATTAAAGCTAGTGCTAATGGTAACAATTTAGTTATTGAAGGAATGGATGAGTATCAGCTGTTTACTAAAGCCGAAATTCAGAAATTTGATCCAACTCTCAACACAGCTCTTGTAGGTGGAGAGTTTGTAACTATTGCAACAGCACTTCCTGCTGATGATCCAGACTACGATGGAGTTAATACCATTGTTAAATCTAAAGAAGGATTCGGTACTTACTGGATGATTCTTAAAGACCTTAGACTGCCGACTTTGGAAGCTAGACGCTTTGCTGCTCTTAATGAAGAGGAGCTTCCAGTAGCTGGAGCTAAGTACAACCAATATACTATCTACTACTGCAATGAAAGAGGTATTATGCGTGGTGATGCTGTAGGAGAAGTTACTAAGTCTATGACTACTCACGTATTCTACGTTAAAGAAGACTTGGCAGCTGATTTTGAAGCAGCTTTAGGTAACATCGGTACTGTAGAAGCTATTACAGACTAAACAATCTAAATTAAAATAGGCAGTAGCACACCAATGCTGCTGCCTATTTCTATTTTATACCTATGGGATATTACGAGAAATTAGCATCGGCTATATATAATGATATTATGAGTGGACTTAGAGGCTATAGTTCTAATCCATCTATGTCATTAGAGCAGTTAGAAGATGACATCATAGACGAAAGACTCCAAATTATTAAGGAGTACTTTATTAAAGGCCTAGTTCCTAAAAAGGACTTATTAATGACAATTCCATGTAGTCTAGGAGACTGTAAAAGTAATGACAGATGCAGATGCAATGCTAGTGTATGCGACCAGGAAATAGCTCATTTTGAATTGCCTCAATTACTAACAGAGTTTGGAGACGATGGTATAGAATATATAGGTACTACTGATATGACATACCCATTTATATATTATACTAATCCTACATTAATGACTTATCATAAATACAGAAGGAGAGGTAAACGTAAGCCTTATGTATGGATAGATACTACTCCTAATGAGAATAATATGTATGATGGGTTTATATTTAATGCACCACTTATCAAACAATTAACGGTAGTGGCTATACCTAAAGACCCTAGACAACTTGATTACTATGGATGTTGTTCACCAGTAGACATTAATAATATGACCTTTATTGATGCAGAAATTAAGAAGAGACTAACTGAGAAGAAGATAAGATATTATAGAAGCTTACAGGCCCCGATAGTTCCTAATGATCAAATAGCAAGATAATTAGGATATAATATATAAATGCATGTCTCTTAAAAGAGATATTAACTTACACGTATGTTAGAGAATTTTAATGCAGCATATTATACTGCTAATCTATTATATAATCTGGAACTAAAGCCAGAGGAATTTGAAGAAATTGGTCTAATTGCATGGAATAAAATAGGCAACAGAAGGACTAGACTATATAGATATACTACTAGCATTCAATGTCCTGACAATACTGTAGAACTACCATGTAATTGTGATATAGTAGAAGCAGTTACATATAATTTTGAAGAGTGGAACTACGTTACTAATGACACAGTTAACGGAGATTATGCTTCACAATTTATTGAGAATTATATAGAGACTAGAAAGATGTATAGTGATCCACTCTATACAAGTGGTAAATATGCCAAATATGAAAGAGTGGGAGATACTTTATACTTTGACAAGAATTATGGTCAAGTCAATATCTTATATAAAGGCATAATATTAGATGAGGAAGGTCTTCCAGAGATTAATGAGAAAGAGAAAGAGGCTATAGCTTGCTACTGTGCAGTTACTAAGAGGTTTAAAGAAGGTTGGAAGAATCACAATCAGAACATGTTGCAAGAGGCACAATTATTAGAACAAAGATGGCTCAAATTGTGTGATGCAGCTAGAGTTTCTATCTACATTAATCAAAATGAAATGAATACCATATTAGATGCTAAAACTAGTTGGAATAGAAAGATATTTAATAAATCATATAAACCGATACGTTAATGTTCAAGGGCTATATTTACAAATGTACATGTGTCGTGAGCGGTAAGTCATATATAGGATTAACTACCAAGACAATTGAGGAAAGAAAGAAGGAACATTTGTATTCTTCATATAATCCAAATGATAATGCATATAAGACACACTTCCATTCTGCTATAAGGAAGTATGGTATTGAGAATTTCGAATGGACTGTTGTAGAAGAAATAGAAGGTTCTGATATTACTACAATCATAACAACATTAAAGAGCTTAGAAGTAAAATATGTTGCATTTTATGATTCGTTCCATAATGGATATAATCTTACTCCTGGCGGTGAGTTAACTTTTAGGGGAGAACCTAAAATAGTTAACATGTACAATGAGGATGGAACTCTTATAGACACTGGAACTATTGGACACTTAGCTGCTAAATACAAATTGGATTCTTCTGCTATATGTAAGGTGTGTAATAGACAGTATAAGTCAACGGGTAAGTTAGATGGAAAACGCCTAGTATTTAGATATACATATGATGAATACACCTCTCTTGATAAGCAGAAATTAGAGAAGAATAATAAGGGATTTAAATCTGGAAAGCCTATAGCTGGCTATTCATTTGATACTGGAGCTGAATTATTTAGGTTTAACTCAGCTACTGAGGCAGCTAAAGCTCTTAATTTGGACTATCGCTCTATTTCCAACTGTGCAAGTGGTAAATATAAGTATTCTGGCAAGATAGATAACGTTAAAATAGTTTGGAAATATTTAGAGTGATAATGAATTATGCTTTAGGGTACGCCTTCAATATTCATGATATGTTTGCTAACTTTGATACTAGTAAACTTGATTTAGAAACTAAGAAGTGCGAGGAATTAATAGGAAATAGACATAAAGAAGTAATTGCTAAGAAAGTATTTAAGTATGCAGTTAAATTAGTAATAGATGATGTTATTAATAATAGTGCTAGATTTGAACTGCCAACTGGAGGTAAGAAGTCATTTATAGCTATGAAGAAATTTAGTGGAGATGATTTCAAGAATGCTAGAAGGCATGGTAAATGGAAGGATATAGATTTCTTAAATTCTAATTTCTCAGCATATTCTATGATATTTAACTATCAGAATCATGGCATATTTAAAGAGAAATTAGTATACTTGGACAATATTAATAATCACATCATAACTGAGAATACAAATGCCGGAAAGCAGTATTATTAAGAAGTATACAGACTATATAGAAGCCGTTAAGAAAGAGTTTCCGTATCTTAGTAATGCTGATATTAGAAGGATTCTTAAGTATGGATGGAGACAAATATATATTATTAATGTATCTGGAGGTGATACTTTGATTAATAGTCATAAATATAAATATTGGTTCTATATAGGAGAACTAACACGCAATTCTATAAAGCATTTTAGATATTACAGAAAGAAGATGCGAACTAAAGTAAGAATGATGTATAAGAGAAAGAATATTCAGTGGGATGGATATTATTATATAGCTATTACAGATGAAGAATATGAAGACTTTATGGCATCAAAGAATAAAAGAGGACGCAAGAAGAAATATTACATATTCGAGAATAAGTTCGTATATAAAATTCTAGACGAATGTAAGTTAACGTTCTCCGGCAATAAATACTTTCTTAAATTTAAAATGCCTATAGATTTAGGATACTTTTATAAGAAGGATAAACTTAGAGGTGAATCTCCAGAGATTGCATTTACAAGAGATAGGGC
>ERZ1023814.155-NODE-155-length-17360-cov-7.680786_pt1 | contig 17360 bp, 29 predicted proteins | sample MGYA00380377_ERZ1023814 | MGnify/ENA primary metagenome ERZ1023814 (study PRJEB33179, sample SAMN07449063) | human gut metagenome | biome: Human-gut; feature: Human associated habitat; material: Faeces | host: Homo sapiens | place: India:Kasaragod | collected...
CATCAATAGCTTCTGAAATATAACCTCTTTTCCAAAACGTATGTTCTTCAAAATGGTCAAGACATTTCTTAGCCATAAAAGTAGTAGCACCTTTATCCGTAAGATAAGCTAATTGATCGGCAGCAAGAGTTACAGTAACATTTGGATAAAGGTTAATTGTATTTGCAGCTTGACTACCACGTTTATAAGAGAATCCTTTACGACGAGCTTTAGCCTTAGTAAGATGAAATTTATTATTAGCAATAAACTCATCTATTTTGAAATTCCAATAATCACCATCCCAATAACGAGGAAAACCCATAACAGTTTCAACGTGTTCAGCACCTTCTCTTTTAAGCTTTTCTCTTTCTCTAGCGTTAGGTGTACGTTCAATTCTACCGTAATTAAGATAAGTATAATGAGCACCTGTAATACGCATAGGTGTGAGTAAAAGATCTCGCTCTTCATCAGTAGTAGCTTTATCAAAAAACTTAGGAATATCTTTATAATAAAGTTTAGCTTTTATAATAACACCTTTTTTACGTCTAGACGTTTCACGTTGCCAAAATGATTCATAAGCAGGAGTTGTAGGATCATAATCACAGTAAGTACCATATTCGTCAAATGCATCAGCAGATCTAGAAAGTCTTTCTATATTAATAACAATGAAATCAATATTCATAAGAATACCACCAGAATTACCAATAAGAAAATCATTATCTGGATCATATAAAGGTTTATTAGTAATATAACTAATACCTTCAGATGCTTTAGGATATTTACTCTTATCTTCACAAAGATAATCTATAAAAGGAATATCCCCACGTTTATATCCCCATTTATTCTCAGGTGCAGAATTGATACCATCACAACTATTTTTCCAATAAGCATGAATAAACATGAAGTTATCAATAGCATCTTGAGAAAATTCATATTTACTATTCATAGCTTAATCAATTATATCTATACCACTACCAACACCATTATCTATTTGATTATTAACATCCATAGAAGCAGCAAGCTCTTTACCTCCACGTACAATAGTTTTTCTAAGTTTAGACTTAATGTAATTATCTTCAGCTTCTTTAAGTTCTGCAATAAGTTTAGGAAGATCTTTACCCATCTTAGTAATCTCACGCATATAATTAAGCATACCTCCAATCTCATCCTTAGTAAAAGAATCTTTCTTTAGATCATTACGAAGATTTTGATTCATAACTGCCATTAAATCTTTACCGGCTTGAAGAGCATTAACAGTTTCAAAGAACATCTGACCTACATAATTAATATTATGTTCTATAAGCCAATTGATAGCATCAATCATATCTTTAGTAGGTCTAAAGTCAGAATTAAGTTGAGCAACTTCAATAGCATAATCAAAAGCTTTTTGATCTTTTAAACCATTACGATGTATATATCCATCTTCATCAGCATAACAATCAATAAACTTAAATATCTTATACATTAGTTCTCTATCATTATGCCAATCATTATATATAGTAGCAAGAACAGGAACTTTAAGAATCTGTTCAACATTAAGAATAAGTTTAGAACCTTCAACTAACCATACGTGTAATGCCATAACCAATAGTTTTATCTGTTTTATTACGAGCAACAAAAAAGCCCGTACCAACTTAATGATACGGGCAAATATAAGAATTACTTCTTAAATACAAAATACAATAATAACAAAATAAAATCTTTATAGTAACTATTACTTTACCATATATTATTAGTAACCAAATTAATAGTTTCAGTTCCCCTTCTCTATACAATAATATATTCCTCTTGATCATCAGCACTACTATAAGCATCACAGTTAACTCTTAATGCTTTATTACTGAAACTTTCATCAGGAGTAACAGTTACAAATGATTTTTTCATATATCAATAATATTAATCGAATATGAAAAAGAATTTTATTTGTACCGATATAACTCAAATTCAAACTGTTTATTGTCCGTAGTAGTATCTAAACTCATAGGTATAGGAGAATTTGGATATTGAATAACTTGCATAACAAATTCATGTAAACTTTGATAATTAACTTGATTATCTAAAACGTACTCTTTACAATTATTAGGATATTGAATAGTTTTTGAAATAGGTACTATATCATTACCAACAATCTGAACACCATCACCGGAATTAACGGTATTAACTCCCCTCCAAAATACTAATCTATGTTCATTAAGTACAACATTAGGATACGTAATCAAAGCTAAATCTCCCGAAGTACCTTTCTGTTTATTCATAAATAAAGCACCAGACAAACACCAATATTCCATAGTAGTATCTGTAAATACAATATTTAAATTGAAATCTGCACCTGTAATACTAATAGATTTACTTGGATAAGCCATAACATTTGCTAAGTTATAAACTAGATCTTCTCTATTATCAGCAAAATATAAACAACTAAATCCAGTAATAACATTAGTTTTAGTTAAGAAAGAATTATAGAGATCTATTCTAATCTTTTGCATAGAAGCAAACTTACTAGCAACAGAAGTATCTCCATCTACAGATTGTACTCCAACAAAAAAGTTACTTGTATCTGATAAACCTTCTTTAGTTACATTATTTGCTAAAGCAATATTATTAGCTTGCAACAATATAGTTCTAGTTCCACTAGCCGTAGCATCACTAATACAAGTACATTCAATAAGATTGTTACCCAATGCAATAACAAAAGTTTTATTTTTATACGAACCACCAGCTTGTTTAACAGTTACAGTTTTTGATACCCCCCCAGATACCGTTAAAATAGTAGATCTTTCATCTCCATTATTTTGTCCACAAACAACATCAAAAGAACCATTATTAGATCCAGAGTCATTTGCAACTTCAACAAAATCTTTATTCATATCTTTAGTTTTACTTATTTATCAATAAAAGTTTCAAATTGTTTCATAAACAAAGCAATTTGTGTAGCATAAGCATCCACTACATATTCAATATCATTAGCATAATCTTCATTGGCTTGAACAAATAAACAGTGAACATACTCATGCCAAAAAGTTTGATTTTTAATAGAATCAGGAATAACAACACTTCTATCAGATTCTATAATATAGATTCTACCAAGAACATGATCTGAAAGACCATATTGAATACCTTGAGTAGATTGATAAGATACTTCTTTCATATTATGAACAATATATCTTACATTACCTACATTAATTCTATCAGGATAAGGGGTATTATATTCCCATTCAAAAGTACTATCATCAAACCAATTCATAAAAAGCCAACTTAAATGAGCATAAGCTATATCATCTAAATGAGCCTGTTTACCATTAGGAAATTCTTTATTAAGATTAAGTTCATTAGCTATAATAATAAAGAATGCTCTAATAGTTTCTCTAAGTATAGCAGTTGAATCTAATGAATCATTAATTCTAACATTACGTTCATCAAAATCAATCTCAATACGATCAACATTAGCTCTAGCGAAAGTATAGTCAAAAGGTCCAATCTTTAAAACAACACCATCTACTTTCTCATTTAATTCAGTAGAATCAAAAGGATTACTAAAAACAGTTCTCATACTAAAATTAATAATACAATAAATATAACATTTAAACCAATAGAACAACTACCAATCTTAGACCAATTAGCAGAACGACGCATATACTTCTTAAGATCTTTAAGCATATCTTTATTACTCTTTTCAAGATCAGCAATAGATTGCTTATAAACGTTCGCTTGGTTAGTGAGAGTATAAAGAGTATGTTTTAAATTATTAATAAGAGTATCTTGCCCAACAACAATATTCTTTAAAGATTTACATAAAGCAGCATCATATTCTCCTTGTTTAAGAAGAATTGCAATCTTTCTATTATCTTCAAGAGTATATGTAATAACAGTATCTTTACAAACTTTCAATTCTCTGCCGTATATATCTAGTGATACTATCATCAGAAACAATATAAATATTAGAGAAGTTTTCAATATCTTTTTCATACTTTATAATAGTTTTATTAGTATTAGCTTTAAGGCTATCTATAATACGTTCTTGCTTTATAGCATATTCCTCCAAAGCAGATATGACCCTATTAAAAGAATCCAGAGTATGATAAGGAATATTATTTGTATATATTCTTTCTTCTTCATTACATTGGATTACATTAGTAACTATTAGCAATAAAAAAAGGAGTGCTATTAACACTCCTCGAAAATTGACTTTCATAATCAATCGAAATCAGATATATTAACCAAAGTGTACGTGAATGAATTTCCATACATAGTAGCGGCTTTCTTAACAAGAGGAATAAACTTATCCTCATAATCACGAACTGATTCAAATACTTGACACCCTGCTGAATAAAGACCAATAGTATTAACTATTTTCCATTTAGAAGCACGATGTATATTAATACCACACATTTCAAAAATAGGTTCACCGGAAATCTCAATATCACCATCTTTTCTAGTAATACGGAAAATAGGTAAAGGTTTAACTTGAACTAAAGCATCATAATCACCTTTATGTTTACCTAACTTAAATGCACCTTGAAATTGTCCTTCATCAAGAATAGCACAACCTTTAGAATTAATAGGTTTAATCAAATTCATATCTGAAGGATCAGTAGTAATAGAATACCAATCATAAATCCATTTACCATTTAGATTAGGATGAGCTTCATTAGCTTTATAAAAAACTAGAAGAAGATCATTAAAATGTTTGGTATCAGTAATATCACATCTAATACCCCAAATATTAAGATTATAGTTACCTTTATCAAAAATAGTATAACCATAAGTCTTAGCAATCTTACGAAGAACATCAATATTGGTTTTAGCTATGATGTCATCATAAGTAATCAAAGCATTTGTAAGTTCACTCATTGTTACTTGATATTATAATTAAACAAATTTGTATTAGCTTTACGTTCTTTATTTAATTGAGCAAGTCTGTAATCACAAATAGCTTTAACTTCTGCTTTAAGATATTTAATATCAACAAAAGTAATAACTTCTTCATGAGGCATATCATCAGGAATCATAGGATTCTCTACAGTTCTGATATGACAAAGCATATTACCAAGACACTTAAATCCCCATTGTTCAATCAAATAATCATACATACTTAATTGAAGAGAATAATGAATACCAGTTGAATCTTGAAGGTGATTAATAGGAAACAACATAGTTTCATTAGTGATAATATATTTATCTAAGTCAATAGTACCATCTGCTTTTTTTGCCCAATAACCACCTTCAAATCGAATAGGTGCTTTATTAGTTTTCCAATCAAGAATAAAGAACTCATCACCTTTAACAAATAAAATATCAACAAGACCTGAAATCAAATACTCTGGATGATAAACACCAATCTCAGCATAAATCTCAAATCCCATAGACACCATCTCACTTATAAAAGAATATATTTGAGGATACCTATCAGCAATACCTACAACTCTAAAATAATCAAGATCAAGTCTACCGTAACTATGAGTTCTTATAATATCATCAATCGTATAAATACGACCATTAATAAAACCATTTGCATTCAAATAGTAGTTATTACATCTTTTAACGCATTGTTCTAGGAAATTATGCTTTTCAGTTCCCTTAGCACAAGCCTTTTCAGTTTCAATTTTCCATTCAGCAAGAATCTGTTTAACAGTCTTACCTCTATATCGAATATATTTAGCGTAATTACGATGAGTAGGAGGAACAGGTCTACTGCCAATATTAGCACAAGCTTCAGCAATAGCTTTCCAATCCTTTTGTTCTACAAACTTACCAATAATTGTAGTCGTAGATATATACTCTCTATCAAGAGCATCTGTATATTTATGCTTTTCCTCGTCGAAGAATATCGGCAAGTCTCTGGGTATAATCTGCGTCATAAGCTGCTTTATCAGTAAGTTTAAGAAATCTTTTAGCACGAAGACGTTCATAGAATTTTCTATGACGTTCTTTCATATATTCATGACCAAGTGAAGTCATCTTATTAAAATCAAAACCACACTCGGCATAAATTTGATAAGTTTCAGGATGAATCCAATGACGACCAAAAGAAGGAACGTCTATATCTCTATCTACACGTTGCATTGCAGTAAGAACTGACATCCACTGACTATCAGCAATATCATTAAGAAAACGTTCAAAGTCTTCACGATTACGAACAAACGTAAGAAAATCTCTACACCAAATTTGTTCATCAGTATAACGTTCGATATAATTCTTACCACCTTTAACTTTATAATAGAATCTTGTAGGAGTTTTTCTTTTACTATCTACAATACCAACAATCTTTTCATATAATTTTGTAACTTGTAGAGGATATAAACGCGCACCTTTAGCCATAATAGAATAAACTTAATAAATCACACCACCAATTTGATTTAAATTGATAAGATTACATTCCCAAAACTCAACCTTACCATCTTCACCAATAATCATTTTAGAACGACTATCAAGAACTGGACGTCCATCAATAACTTTAATATTTCCTTCACCACCAAGAACATCAACAAGTTTATTTTCAAGATTAATAATCTTAGAACTTAAAGCAACACCTTTAGCTCCATAAGACATATCAAGAATAACTTCATGTCCTAAAGAATCAATATCTGAATCTATCGGAAGAGCAATAACATAAATGGATTTAGGAACCTCTCTATCTACTTTCATAACGTCAGTAACTTCAAGAGGTGACATTTTATATTTCATAGCAACAATTGCTCTACCACTAGATACTTGAATATTACAAAGAGAATGTTTAACATCACAAATATCATTAATGTTATAAGCTCCTGCTTGAATCTTAGCAATTTTAAGTTGAATTGAATCCATAGTTTAAATATTTACTTTATTAGATAATTCGGTTTAAGATTTATAACTTGAACATATTCATAAGCATATCCATTCACATATGTGGTAGTAGTATAAACAACTTGTGAATTACTAGGTGTAACTGTAACCATAACTGTAATCATAACTTTAAATTTAAAAGAACCTCGTTAATCAGAAGTAGTTTTGGTTGCACGAAGTGTTACGAGAATGATCTTAACAGAGAGGACTTCTTTATAACGAGGTTCATACATGGCAAAAATTTATCCAGACTATTCACTAATAAATACTTTTGTAAAAGCGGGATTACCCGTAATAGCAGCGATGTCTTCAGTTACAGCTTTACTTAGTACCCCCGCTTGAATATGATCAAAACTCGGATGAGCAAATGTATGAAATAATTTGATAATACAAGCGGTTGTTTGAATATATTTTTCTGAAACTAATATTTTTCTGTTTTAGCAATAGTATTCATTAGAAATACCATTTGAAATACCGTCTTCACCTTGCCGCAATCCCATGCACTCGTCACGAGATTCTGCAAAAGCAATGCACACAATCAGCAAGAGCATCTTCAACACCTCTTTGTTTATACGTGCGTACACGTACGTGCGCTATGCGGAGCTTTGCAATATATACAAGGATTAATAAAGGAATAAACAAGAATAATAAAAGGAACATCTTCATTTACTCAATTTCTCGGAGCGTAATATGTATTTAAATATATTCAAATAAACCTCATAATAACCTCTCTTACACTCCTATTCACCTCCCTCTAATATACCCCCTATAATCCCCCTTTCTTTCTCCCTCCTCTTTTCCTCTCTTTCTCCCCTTCTTCTCTCCTTTTCAAGTAACATCAGAGTTACTTAAAGTAACATTATATATATTTGTATCTTTATTATCTCTTTCTTTAGTAAGTACATTACACTTAGAGTTCCTCTAAGTATATATAGTAATAATAAGAATAACATTAAGTAAACTTAGAGTATATATAATAGTTCCGGCTCGACCGTCTGCAAGATTCATCGAAATATCAATAATATCTTTAGTAATATTAATAACATAATTATTAACATCTGCAATAATAATATTAATATGCGGAGCTTTGTAGATTCCCATATGAGGAACTATGTGGAGCTTTGCAGACCCCGGTAGGGAAGAAGGACTGGTAGCGCGCGGAGCATCTGTGGCAGCAATAGTTTTAATTATAGTATTAGAAGTATTAGTAAGATATTTTGAAGTATCATTAGTAGTATTTATAATATTCGCAGAGGATTGCATAATATCTTTATCATTAGAATTAACACTAGCATCAACAAAATTCCTCTCGTGACCACAGCTATCTCTCTACTGGGGATTACAAAGCTCTACAGAGTTATTATAAGTTCCATGATTAATATATGTATTCTTTGCAGCAGATATTATTTTAGTAATAATAGAAGATATACTTTGAGTTTACTTTAAGTTTACTTATAGTATAAACGATAATATAAACGATAATATATGCAATAGTATATTCAGTATAACTTAGAATAATATCAGTATTAGCAATAGCGTCTTTATAGTTCACTTTAGATTTTTGGCAGTTTATAAAGCGAAATGTCTTATTGATACTGCTAGTGATTCGGATGATTATTCTAATTATACTAGAGTTAATTCTAATTATACTCTATATACTTAGAGTATTTCTATTATTATAATGACAGCAAAATTTATTAGAGTTACAAAGAGCAATTCTTAAGAGTTTACTTATAGACTTACTAGAGGCTTTATTAGAAGCTTTATTTAAGTCTTTTCTAAGACTCTTAATGTTTTGGTTATAAATGGTTTTGATATTTATTATCTTATTGTTATTTCTATTTGAATTGCTATTTATTTTTATATAGGTATTTTTGCTTCTTTTACTCATGTATAAATTTCGGTATGAGAGGGTCTGATGTGGATGTTATTCTTATTGGTTCTTTTATTGCAGTTATTATTGAGTTTGCTTATATTATAGATTTTAAGAATATGGGTTTTATTTCTATTGAGTCTTCTATTGCTATTATGGATGGGTTTATTCATAGTAGGAATTTGGTGTGAGTGCTTGAGTTAGGGGACCTCCTTATACGACCGCACCCCCTTGTAATGCTTGGGGGAATGCCCCCGTCGATGATTCATGAGGAATGATTTTCCGAATTGGAACTGCAATTTTCCATAGAGATGTTGCAGTTACAATTTCTATTACCTCACGACTATCTCCGCTTGATAGCATGGATTTAATTAAAATAAATATTAATTTTGAACCTCACGATACTAAGGTGAATCGTATCTATCTTATGAATACAATGATTAATGCTCCTGAAGTTAAGAAGATGAATGCAATCGTATTGAATGCAATTGCTGTTCTTAAAGACACAGAAGATTATCAAGATCGTTATCTAATTGATTGCAATGATCTAGAAGGTAATACTATTGAACGCTTGTTCATTGGTAAGAAGATCTTTGATAAGATCGATGGTCTTGTTGGTAAGATCATTGATGTAGTCTATAAAGATTGCATAGCTGATGTTACTCAGTATATTGATGATGAAGACATCAATGAAAAGGTGAAGTTTCATACGACTACACACAAGCAAGTAGTTGATGTTGTTAAGACTAATGATATTAACTTGTTGATTGCTTGTGCTAAGCATGGTATTAAGGATATGTATAATGAATTAAAAGAGTTAAACAAATGAGAGTATTAAAGACGTTATTGAAGTGCATCATCATATTGGTGGTGCTCTTCTTATTATCAGCTGCTGAGAGTTTAGCTGATTGGTTTGCATCAGTTATTGATGGTGATGTATTTATTGGTTGCATTATTGGTGCAATTATTGCAGTTGTTGTGCTATCTATTATTAAACCTGATAAATTCAATTAAGCTATGAGTGATTACTATGAAGTTAATGGTGAAGATTCTATCGAGATTAATCCTTTTACTGAGGCATTATTAGATGAATTAGAATCTTAATGTGTTAAGAGTAGTGCTATTAGTGCTACTCTTATTTTTTTTAAGACCCTACAAACTCCGTCTAATCAACACGACTAACACCCTTATTGTACTTGGCGGGCATGGTGCTTGTCTTAATAATTCTAAAACTTAACATTATGGCAAACGAATTAAAAACTCCGATTAGACATTCAGTTATTGGTGAAATCATTTCTGTTAAAGATATTAACAAAGATGACTACAAAGAAGGTAAATTCAAACATGATTGTAAGATTGTTCGTGTTGATCCTTTGAATGGTAGTCCTCTTGTTGATGTTTATATTACAAATGATCAGTATAATCAATATGGTTTAGCTCCTATTGTATTTGAAGGCAATGTGGTTAATTTCACTATTGACGAAAATATTGCGGGGGAAACCGGTTATATTGATCCCGATACTGAAGAGTGGACATATCATGAAAAGAGCTTCAACAGTTTCGCTGGTGCGGATAATGTTGGTTCTTTAGGTCTTATTGGTGTATTTGGTAAACTTGGTGTTGGTGCTGATATGGTATCTACGTTTATCAAGAGTATCGAAACTGCACGTTCTCAACGCAAAGCTGTTGTTAAACCTAAAGTTACTACCGAAGATGTGGCAACTGAGCAGACAGAAGATGCTGCTTAATTGATTCATAATAGTGCTGAGTATTCTCACTTGGCACTATTTACCCTTTTTATTGTCTAATAAGCCGACTAATGAACATGAATGTACTTAATGTAATTTATAAAGATACAACTGTTAATATTAATCATTTTACTATTAACATTTATGAAGATTATATTCAAATCTTTTTTGTTAGAACTCAAGATAAAGATTGCAAATTCTTTTGTCAATGGCTTGATGCTAATAGAATTGATTATGAAAAAAAAGAAAGAGATTCTTACACAATTATTAAAGTTGATACTAATATATTCAATTTAGATATTGCTGTTAAATCTCCTATTAAATCTTCAGAAGTATATAATAACTTCTATGATGTCATTTGCAAACATGAGCGGAATATCGCTAATGCTGAAGCTATTATTGCTAAATATGAAGAATATGCTGCTGATAAGGCTAATGAAATTAGTAATATTAGTTCACGAAAACGTTCTGATGAATATTACAAATCTTTCGATAATACTCTACTAGAAATACTTGAATATACACGTTGTAAATATCTAGAAATCGTTGCTTTAACTAAAGAACATCTTGATGTTTCACGTGGAACATTGCCTGTTGTTGATGAACTTAAAGTAGCTTATCACGTGTCAGAATTGTTCAATAAAGATGACTATAAAAAGCTGATATATATTCAAGAATATTTAAATAACAAATCGAAATTGTCTAAGCAGGAAGAGCAGTATTTGGAGATGTTATGGAAATTAAATGACTATGAATATCCAGAAGTAGCTAAAGAAGTAGAAGCAATAGGACGAAAAAAATTCAATGAGTATTACGATAAAGCATTGGAGTTTGTAGAAAATGTTGAGGATTTGAAAGAGAATATAGAAAAGAAGTTAAATGAGATTTATCAATAGTGTTGAATAAAATTCACAATAGTGTGGTAAGGAATACAACATTAGTATAGCAGATGGGGTGATTAGTGTTGAAAAGAATACTACATTAGTGTTGAAAATAGTTGACAGAATTGAAGCAGCATCATCACTAGCATTAGCAGAAACGTCTTCAAAATGACCTTCAGAAAGCGCAATGCGACAGCAAAATTCTTCAAATTAAAATCAAAATGCCTAAAATCGAGAACCTACAGCAATAAAAAGTCTTAAAAAAAGAAATAGAAAGCCTCTAAATTTGCGTAAGTAAAAGCCTTATAATTAATTCTAATATACTCAAAATTAATTCAAAATGCAATAAATTTATTATAGCCATTAGTATAAAATTTAGAATATATCGTAGAAAGTATGTAATTAAGACTTTAATAAAAGCCTTTAAATTATCATAAATACTCTGCATAATTTCCACATAATCAAATCAAACAATTGCAAACTAAGAATACTTAATAGCAAAATGATTTGAATTAATATCTAAATTTACAATAGTAAAAGCTTTGAATTAATATTAGAATTAACTTTAGTATATATCGAATCAATGCAAAATTCAGTGAATCTATTAACGACATATCTATACCAATTATAATATTGAGTATAGAGTGTGAAGTATAGAGAATACTTAGAACATTTGCAATTTCATTAAAAATTCCGCAAAATATCATAGCATCATTTACGTAAATTCAAATATCATTACCGTTAACCTTAAAATAAGCATCAAATGAGAAATTAATATAATTAGAAACAAAGAATATACCTCTAATACTATTCGAATTCAAACTCATAATTATTTAGGTCTTCATAACACATTATATACGAATAAGAATAGATATTAGAGGTATTGATAGCATACGTATTATCTTTACGTATTTGGATTCATATAATATTTCAAAATTTAAGTGACATGAATTAGCATTAGTTATCATAGAATTTCTAATGCTACTATTTTTAATTATAAATTTAGCATCTATGATAGTATATATTAAAGACAGAATATCAGAAGAAGTTATATTTAAAACTAACGAAGTATCTGTAGTATATGGAAACGAATTAATATTTAAAAGACAAAAAGCATCTAAGATATTAGCTGATGCTTTAAGTAATTCGATATTATTCTTAGTACATAGAGAAGCATCACATTTCATATCATATACAGCAGAAATAGATCATTCTATTGTAACATTAACTAAAAATTTAATTGCAGTAGTATTTGATTTAGATAATGCTGAGTATAATAAGAAATACTTAGAATATATGTATATCTGTAATAAATTCATCAATGAGATCAAGAACACTTCGAATAATAGTCTATGATAGAGAAAGAGAATGGTTAGTTCCAAAAACTACATTCATATCATGGGTAAATGGACAATTAGTTATTCAATCAGCAACATCAAAAACAAGAGCTGAAATACAAGAATTTTTACGTGAAAATAATATACGCGTTGTAGAACTTGTAGATTCAAAAGAATTAATAATTGAACCATTAGAACTTGAAGAACTATCAATATCTGAAGCAAATATATCAACATCAGATTTATTAAATAGTATTCATGATGAAGAATTTTAACTTAAAGATTATCATTTATGACTTTAAGAATAACTGTAGAATGTGCAACGTATAACGTAACAATAAATATCATATGTTCACAAGATGTAGAAGTATCACAATCAGACACAGATATTACAATTCTAGTAAGATCAGTGAAAGTAAGGGAAAAAATAATATCTTTTTTCAAATTTACACGTATAGCAGTAAAAAAGAGTCTTATATTGCATAAACTTGTAATACCAAAAGAACCAAAGAAAGTATTTGTAAAATTAATATGAGTTTAGATGAGCTTTGCAGTCCCCGGTAGGAGGATAGGACTGGTCAAGAGCGGAATTTAGCTTATGCATTGGTTTCATCATTAGAAATAGTATTATTACATTCATGATAAAGGCATTAGTAACCCAAAAAGAAATTAAACGTCATATTAGACGTAGAGATGTATTAGAAAAGATATTTTATATTATATCTTTCTTTGTGGTACCATTTGTATTTTATATTGCTGCAAGACATAAGTATTTATTCGATGATATAAATGATGAAGATTTGCAGTTGTATTTAGATGCAGAACGAAGATATGCTATTGTAACTATAATTTGGTTATTATCAATAATAGCAATACTCTTATTAATTGTAGTAGTAAAGATTTGACCGCCATATATTAAGAATTGAGCCTTTGTCTATCGGGGATGAACTCTAACTCATCTCCGATAATTCAAGGTCTATATGAGCCAATGCAAACGTTTTAAATGGCATTTGCTAGATTTATTCTAGTATAGGTGGAATCAAGTAAACAAAAAGTAAACGCAAAATTCAATGTTAGTAGTTGTAAGTGCAATAGAAAAAGATAGCATAGATTCAGCAAGATGTGTATGTTTATCTGACGTATTCTCTATAACAGAAGATGAAGGTGTAATAATAATAGTTTTTAATAGTTCAACAGCAATACAAACAGCAATTGAAACTATATATAAAGCTGATATTACACCTAGAGCTGTAACATATTATAATGTACAATTTAAGAAAGAAAACGTAGTAGCAATATTAGTTTAAGTTATGACTGAAGATTCGTTATGTTGTAAAGTATATTTTTCACGTATAGAAGAAACAAATGAGATATTTCAAATAGAAATAAGATGCAGTAATGAATTACATTATATATTCATGGCTTCATTATTAAATGTATTGAAGATACCACATGGAACATATTTTCCTAAATTATCTTATTTCTAAAATCCATCAATACAAATATTAAAACAATTAGATGTATGGAATATTCAAAAGAGTTCTTAAAAGAGTTTAAAGTTGATACAGGGCAAACGTATATTGTTGTACCTGTAGATGGAAAATTACATGAAGTGCCATTAAGCAGAAAAAATACAAACAAAAAGTATTTTGCAATGGTTCGAGCAGAAGAATCACCTATAAGAGAATTTCAATGTTCTGCAATAGAATGTGATTTTAAACATTTAGATGAGTGTATAGGTTGTCGTTGTTTGCCGGGAGGACGCAAAGACAATAAAGCAGTAGTATTTAAAATAGAATATATATATCAAAAATCATGATTCATTTTATTTTAATTTTATTCGGATTAGGGACATTAGTTGCAGTAGGAACAATAATATGGCATATATTAATAACATTCATAGATAATCTATATAATACCAATAATTTAGTATTTATAATGATAAGTTTTATAATAGCTGTATTACTTATGTTATTTATGGCAGTATTTGCATTTATATTTGAGTCTTTATGTGTAACATTCGGAGCAATACAAGATGTAGCTACAATGTTATTCGCATAAACATAACTGACTGAATGTTAGGTTAAATCAAATTTAATGCTTATATTTGTACCTTTAATCATATTAGTATTACTAATATAGTTATTAATCATTTTGAAAATCATTCTTATATTATGGCGAAAAAAGAAAATCTAAAGGAATTTGTTATTCAACAAAGTGATATTGATAAAGCTCTCAAATATCACTTGGCTAAAGCTATTAGTCATAGTAATCCTACGAGTAAGGATCATTCTGACTTAGCTAATCATCTTAATCGTGAGGAATTTTACAGTTATGTTATTGAAACTGTAAAACGTAGAGTTCGTCCTTATGATGGATTTAGAAAGATTCTTGAACCTGTTATAGACAGCCTGTTTTGTGATAAACCTTCTATCTCAATTAAAATGGTAGATGTTGAAGGTGGTATTACTTATAGAACTGCAAACTGTAATGGTCTTAAATAAATGAGTGGTGAATGTAATAATTGTGAAACTAGGCAACGCTTGAGTAGAGATCCCCGTTGTCTAGTTTGTATTTACTTCAATGCTGCAATATTTAATACAGGTATTCCAAATACTACAGTTGAGCATCAAGAAATTAAAGTAGAAAAAGCTATTAATGACGCTAAAGAACTCAAACGTAAACTTAAAATTAATAATGAATCTACTAAAGTTAAAGATGTTAAGAAGGTAATTGATTCTATTAATTATAGTAAGTCTTTTACTCAAATCTGTAAAGATAAATCTAAACATTGGAAAGAACTTGGATTAGATATTGAAGAAGTATTTGCAATTAAAGAGGATACTATAAATGATATTGATAATGCTGAAGAAGTTAAAGATTGGTATTATTTTATATTCCCTAGTGTAAATAAATTTAGAAGTAAATATGTTCGCATTTATGGAACTAAAATATCAACGAGAAGTACTATTGAGAGAAAGTGTCCTGATTTAGATTATATACAATATGATTCTAAAGAATGGATAACTCCTGCAAAATATACTAATCGTAAACCTTGTGATTGTTATACAGAATGGATGCTATAGATGCTCTTAAACATATTCAACAGATGGTTCTTGCCGATAGAACTAAACAAGGTTGTAAAACTACTATTTGTCCTAAATGTTTTAAGCATACATATACTGTATCTCTAGATAATAGAGTTAAAGTTTGTGTTGATTGCGGTTATTATGAATTAACTAAGAATGGCAAAACTGAGATATTTGAAGGAGAAGGTGTATTTGCTTTAAATCATAAGGATAATGGTGGTATATTTCCTATTGAAAAAGGGAATTTTGAAGCTTGTCTTAAAGATATACTTATGGTTATCTCTGAAAAACTTCATACAAATCTTGATAATGTTGATGATTGTGTTCTGCATTCTGTTAAAAATGGAAAGATTGTTACTATTGATTTTAAAGGTATGTTATAAACTCTACAAAGCTCCGCACGTGACCAGTCCTATTCCCCTACTGGGGTTTGCTGAGTTCCGCAATGTGTAGCTTGTAATACTAAAACTAATACTATGATAGATATTGATTTTAATATTGGCGATAGGGTTATTACTTCTAGAGGAATCTATGGTACTGTAATTTCTATTGATAGAAATGCAAATACATCTCAAGTAAATATTGGTAATAAAACTGTCACACTGTATAATAATCAATTATGGTCTATTAAAAATAGAATTTCTGTTGTTTGTTATTATACAGATGGTTATGAAAATTATAATAAGCTAATTACTTTACCTAAACAATTTAAATTATATGACTTTACTAAGCCGTTAGATAATGAATTGTTAGATTATTGTAAAAAGTCTATTACTAAAAGTGTTAAAGGTATTTTTACTATTACTAAAATTGAAATTTAAATATATGAAAGCAAATCTTACTTATTCTATTATTTCTGCTGAATTAAAGCAAGGAATGTATTTATTAGTCAATGATCATCTTGGTTATATTAGTAGAATGAATGCTGAAAAAGCTATTATTTCATTCTATTATGAAGATGGTAAAGTTATTAAACTTGGTAAACAAGAAATGACTCGCGAAGATGCTATATCTACTTATAGTACATCTGTAATTAAATTGATTGCTATTGTTGACGGTAATCCTGTTTCTATAAATCATCAAAATTATAAGAAAATATTCTCACCTATGCTTACATTTGAGAAAGGTGCTGATGAATCTTATATTTTTCAATTCATTAAAACTAAAGAATGGGCTAATCCTATTTATGGTGATATTTCTCCTGTTTATTCTATGTTGAAAGTGGGAGATATTGTAAATATTATAAGTTTACCTATTGTAGATGCTTATAGTCTTTATGATCCTATGAAACGTCTTGTTAGAGTTAAATCTAAAAAAGGTAATTCTAAATATATTGTTGTTCGTATGGATAATGAATGTGAAGATAATTTTGAAATTACAGTAGATCGTACTGATGTTGTTTTAGGAGATAAAGATAAATATGATTTATTCAATATGAATTTTGATGCATTAAAGAATCTAGTTGCAAGTGGCGAAGCTAAAACTGTTGAAGCTAAAGGTAGAACTCAAAAAGAACCTAATCCTAATGGTAATGCTTTTTATCGTATTCATAAAAGTAAATGGCATGCTACTTATGATAGACTTCCAGGAAATGATGATTATCAATGGCTTGCGTTTCGTGATGCTAT
>ERZ1023814.161-NODE-161-length-16792-cov-8.009858_pt1 | contig 16792 bp, 17 predicted proteins | sample MGYA00380377_ERZ1023814 | MGnify/ENA primary metagenome ERZ1023814 (study PRJEB33179, sample SAMN07449063) | human gut metagenome | biome: Human-gut; feature: Human associated habitat; material: Faeces | host: Homo sapiens | place: India:Kasaragod | collected...
GAACACAGGGACTATCCCACCTACGGCCTCCAGTTCCATCCCGAATCCATTATGACCCCGGAAGGCGGGAAAATCCTGAAAAACTTCTTCACCATGGCGGAAAAGGGAAGAAAATAGGTTCAGGGTTCAGAGGGTGGTGGATTGCCCTGCGGGCAATGCTTATGAAATCTGCGTTACGGGATTTGGTTTTGTGTCACCAGTGCTGCAGGACGAAGAGCCAGAGCCCCCTTCCCTAGGAAGCGGGTGGCGCCAGCCACCAAAGGGGGGCATTTCCTCGCGCCGCAGGCGCGGTTATATGGTTTCCCTCGCCCGTAAGGGCGGTTGTATGGTTTTTACTAGCCCACCAGCTCACTAGTCCACTAAAGCTGTTTTATCCATACTGGCGACTTCAATAAATTAAAAGGCGTCCCACTCCCGACCGCGATCCCGACCGCGCCGTAGGCGCCCCCCATTCCCTACTCTCAAAAATATATTGACATCACTCCATGAATCCCTTATAATATAAAAGCTGTTCATATTCGATCAGCATAATTTTTAGAGAGGTGATTTACACAATGGCAACAAACAGAAATCTCCGTTTTAAGACAAGCAGACGTTTCGGCGTAAATATTTACGGCCATCCGAAAGCGTTAAAACGGCAGGTCGCTGACGCTCGTCAGAAGAAACAGTCTGAATACGGCGTACAGCTGTCCGAAAAACAGAAGGTTAAAGCGATGTACAACCTGCTTGAAAAGCAGTTCTACCGCTATTATGATAAAGCAAGGAGAATGTCCGGCGTCGTAGGCGAAAACCTGCTGTTCCTGCTGGAAACCAGACTGGACAACCTTGTATACCGTGCAGGCTTTGCACGTTCCATCCGTCAGGCTCGTCAGATGGTTACCCACGGACTCATCGTGGTTGACGGCAAGAGAGTAGATATTCCTTCCTACCCCGTTCGTCCGGGACAGGTTATTTCCCTGAAGGAATCCTACAGAACCAATGAAATGTTCAAACAGTCCTTCCAGGAACTGAAGACCTTCGATCTTCCATACATCGAAAAGTCCTTCGACAACTGGACTGCAACCCTCACCCGTTTCCCCCAGAGAGACGAACTCCCCTACAAGGACGAAGTCAACGAAACCAACATCGTCGAACTGTACTCCAAGTAATTCGTTTTTCAGCGGACTATGGACATACAAAAGAGGAAATGCTTTTCGCGAAGCATTTCCTCTTTTTTCATGCCTTTTTCCCAAAGACCCCTCCCCCAACGCAAAAATCCCACCGGATAACCGATGGGATTTTTTTATTACTGTTTGAACTTGTCTATGATTTTATCGAGGAAGGAGCTCTTTCCTTTATACTGGGAGCAGTCTTCTCCCATTTCATTGGCAAAGTGAAGGAGTGCGTTCTTCTGGTCTTCGTTCAGCCGCTTAGGCACCGTCACATGGACTTCCACATAGAGGTTCCCTTTGCGGGAGGACTGCAGATGAGGCATGCCTTCGCCGGAGATGCGGAACCGGGTGCCTGTCTGGGTACCGGCTGGAACCTTGAGTTCCACTTCCTTGTCCAGGGTCTTCACTTTGATGGTGGAGCCAAGGGCTGCTACGGGATAGGAAATATTGACGGTCTTGTAAAGGTCGTCGCCTTCCCTTTCAAAGTCCGGATCGTCTTCCACGTAAATGTAGACATAGAGGTCGCCTTTCGGACCGCCTCTCCTGCCGGGCTCTCCTTCGCCGGCCACCCTCATGCGGACGCCGCTGTCGGCACCGGCAGGGATATTGACTTCAATGGTCTTGGACGCTCTGACAGTACCACTGCCATGGCATTCCTTGCACTTGTTTTTGATAATCTTCCCTGTGCCGCCGCACTGCTGACAGGTGACGATATTCACCATCTGTCCGAAGGGGCCGTTTCTTACGATACGCTGCTGACCTGTGCCGTGGCAGGCAGGGCAGGTATCTACGGAGGAGCCCGGTTCTGCGCCGCTGCCGTGGCAGTGGCTGCAGGTATCGTTCTTGGTGACGGAGAATTTCTTCTTCACACCGGTGAAGGCTTCCCGAAGGGTAATGGTCATATCGTAGCGGAGGTCTGCCCCCTGCTCGGGGCCATTGTTTCTCCGACGGCTGCCGCCGGTGAACATGTCGAAAATGTCACCCATATCGAAGCCGCCGAAGTCGAAGCCCTGGCCGTTGAATCCGCCCTGGCCGAATCCGCCGAAGCCCCCGGCGCCGGCGCCGCCGCGGGAGGCCTGCTGGAAGGCATCATGGCCGAGCTGGTCATACTGGGCTCTCTTGTCGGCATCGGAAAGCACATGGTAGGCTTCATTGACCTCCTTGAATTTTTCCTCTGCCGCTTTGGGATTGTCCTTGTTCAGATCCGGATGTTATTTGCGGTAAAGTCTTCTGTCTCCTTTTTTGATTTCATCAACCGTGGCGGTTTTGCTTACGCCAAGGATGTCATAATAATCCTTGCTGTCTGCCATAAAGAAATCACACTATTCCTTATTTCTTATCGTCGTCATTGACAACTTTATAGTCTGCGTCTACTACATTGTCCTTGTCTTTTTTGGCTCCGGCCTGGGGTCCCTGCTGAGCGCCGGCATTCTGGGCCTGCTGCTGTGCCTGCTGAGCCTGCTGTGCCTGCTGGTACAGTTTCTCAGTCAGTTCATGGAGCGGTTTGGTGAGAGCTTCTGCATCGGCTTTGATCTTTTCGGTGTCGTCGCCTTTCAGGGTTTCTTTCAGTTTGGCAATGGCATCATTGACTTCTTTCACTTTGCCCTGGTCTGCTTTGTCTCCCAGTTCCTTCACTGTCTTTTCAGCCTGGTAAATAAGGGCTTCTGCATTGTTCTTGGCAGTAATGGCTTCTTTCCGTTTCTTGTCTTCTGCTTCATGGGCTTTGGCATCATCCTGCATTCTCTTGATTTCTTCATCAGAGAGGCCGGAGGAAGAGGTAATATCAATCTTCTGTTCCTTGCCGGTGCCCAGATCTTTGGCGGAAACATGAACAATGCCGTTGGCATCGATATCGAAGGTCACCTGAATCTGAGGAACTCCCCGCGGAGCCGGCGGAATATCGCTCAGTTCGAAGCGGCCCAGTGTCTTGTTATCGGCAGCCATAGGACGTTCACCCTGGAGGACATGGATATCAACGGAAGGCTGGTTATCGACAGCGGTGGAGAATACCTGGGTCTTGGATGTAGGAATGGTGGTATTTCTCTTAATCATAGTGGTGAATACACCGCCCAGGGTTTCAATGCCCAGGGACAGCGGAGTTACATCGAGAAGCAGTACATCCTTGACTTCGCCCTTGAGAACGCCGGCCTGAATAGCAGCACCGACTGCTACGGATTCATCGGGGTTTACACCCTTGGATGGTTCTTTATGGAATTTGTTGCGGATCAGGGTCTGTACGGCCGGAATACGGGAAGAACCGCCTACCAGAAGGATCTTATCAATGTCGTCAATGGTGAGGTTGGCATCCTTCATGGCTCTTTCCATAGGTTCTACGGTAGCCTGTACCAGGTCTTCCGTAATCTGGTCGAATACAGCACGGGTCAGGGTTGCATCGAAGTGGACCGGCTGGCCGTTGGAGTCGATGGTGATGAAGGGGAGGTTGATGTCGGTGGACATAACAGAGGACAGTTCGATCTTTGCCTTTTCAGCAGCTTCCTTCAGTCTCTGGTTGGTCATGGGATCCCGTTTCAGTTCAAAGCCGTTCTGGTTCTTGAAGGTATCTGCAATCCAGTCCATCACGCGGGCATCGAAATCATCACCGCCCAGATGGCCGTTGCCGCTGGAAGCTTCTACTTCAAATACGCCGTCTGCCAGATCAAGGATGGACACATCGAAGGTGCCGCCGCCCAGATCGTAAACCAGGAAGCGATGTTCCTTGCCGTCTTTAATCTTATCAAGGCCGTAAGCCAGGGCAGAGGCTGTCGGTTCGTTGATGATACGCAGAACCTTGAGGCCTGCAATGGCGCCGGCATCCTTGGTAGCCTGGCGCTGGCTGTCGGTGAAGTAGGCCGGGCAGGTAATAACAGCTTCTGTGACTTTTTCGCCCAGATATGCTTCTGCATCCACCTTCAGCTTCTGCAAAATCATAGCGGAAATTTCCTGGGGTCTGTATGATTTGACGTCAATGGTGACTTTCTAATCGCTGCCCATGTGACGTTTAATGTAAACTTCGGTGCGGTCCGGGTTGGACACAGCCTGTCTTTTGGCCAGCTGGCCTACCAGGCGTTCCCCGTTCTTGGAGAAACCTACCACAGAAGGAGTCAGACGAGAGCCTTCAGCGTTAGGAATAACGACAGGCTCGCCGCCTTCCATCACTGCAACAACGGAGTTTGTCGTACCTAAATCAATACCAATTACTTTTGACATTTAAAATGTCTCCTTTCATGCGTATATTTCTAATGGAAAACAGAAAATTCTATGTAACTGCCAATGTCAGCTGTTTTTCACAACCTGTACCTTGGCAGGCCTTAAAACGGTATCTTTATAGAGATAGCCCTTCTGGAAAACCAGGGCAATGGTTTCATCATCCATTTCATCGGATGCAACCATCATGACGGCCTCATGGAAATGGGGATCAAAAGGTTTTCCTTTGGCTTCAATTTCCTTGACGCCAAAGTCATTCATAATTTTGACCATCTGTTTCTGGAGAAGTTCAAATCCCTTCAGATAGGCTTCCCCGGAACCATCTTTTTTCATATGGGAAAGGGCCAGTTCAAAGTTGTCCAGTACCGGAAGGAAGGATTTCAGCGTTTCCGCCTTGTAGGTGTCTGCCGCTTTGGCTTCGTTGTCTTTCGTGCGGCGGCGGAAATTGTCGAAATCCGCCTGCAGCCGTACGTACTGGGACAGGGCGGTCTGCAGCTTGACTTCCTCGGACTTTGCCTTGTCTTCCGCTTCCCTTGCTTTTTTCTGGGCATCGGCGGCCTGTTTTGTGAGGAAAATCACCTGCTGCTCCAGTTCTTTGGCCGTAGGCTTTTTAGCCTTTTCCGCGTCTTTTCTGTCTGCGCTCTTTTCAGATTTTGGTTCTTCCGCATTCACTTTCACTTTGACTTCTTCATCTTTCATACGGGAGCCTCCTTGTCTCATTCTTTATTCTTCAAAAGCTGATCCAGTCTATCCTGCATAAACCGCATCATACCGATAATCTTGCTGTACTGCATCCGGGTAGGTCCCAGCACTGCCACCGATCCGATGACCCTGCCGCCCGAGGAAAACTGGGCTCTCACAATGGACAGGTCCGAAAGGGATTTCATGGGGTTCTCCGTGCCGATATGGACTGCAATGGGCTGATCCGAACTGGACAGAAGCATGCTTTCCAGCATGTCCCGCTGTTCCAAAAGGTTCAGGATATCCTGCATTTTCTCCACATTCTTGAATTCCGGCTGCTCAATCAGCTGGGATGCACCGCCGGAATAGACTTCCTGCTGCGGGGTCAATACCCGCTGCAGTGTTTTGAACACATTCACATAGGGGCTGAGATTCTTTTCTATATCTTTCTGGAAGGTAAGGATCTCTTTCTCATCCATGCTGTCAATATCACGGCCGTGGAGGAAATGGTTCATCCTGTCTGCCAGCAGCTGCATTTCATCAAAGGTACTTCCCTTTGGGATTTCCACCACTGCATTGGACACATCCCCCCGGTCTGTAACGACCAGCAGAATGGCTCTTTCTCCATCCAGGGGAAGGAATCGGATATAGTTGAATTTCTTCTTGATTCCCGCTGACGTTGCCACAGACAGGTTATGGGTGAGCGATGATACCGCCTTTGCCATGTTGCGGAAAATCTCATCCACCTTGGTCACATGATCCAGGAGCATGCTGTCAATCATGGATTTTTCTTCACTGGAAACGGGAGCCGGCTGCATGAGCCAGTCCACGTAAAAACGATATCCCTTGATGGAAGGGATACGTCCTGCCGAAGTATGGGGCTGTTCCAGATATCCTTCATCCTCCAGGTCCTGCATTTCATTGCGGATGGTGGCGCTGCTGACGCCCAGGTTGTACTTCTTCGCAATGGTCCTGGAGCCTACCGGTTCAGCGGTATCCGCATAATCCTGTACAACGGCCCACAGTACTTTTCTTTTTCTTTCATTCAGTTCATTGGCCCCAACGCGGGGTTCATTCTTGTTTGTTCTGCGTGCTGCCATCATTATCACCTTGTTATTAGCACTCATTGGTCTCGAGTGCTAACTTACGTTATTAGAATATCATTCATGTCCCTCCCTGTCAAGACTTTCTCCCCTTCTTTTCCATTTTTCCATGCAAAAAGCACCTCCCGAAGGAAGTGCTTTTTAGTGAGCTGGTGGACTAGTGAACTAGTGAGCTAGTAGACTAGTGGACTAGTGAACCATTCGAAGTCAATGTTAGCGGGAACCAAGATTCTTTGCTTCGCTCAGAATGACGATGGGGCGGTAAGGTTAGCACATAACACAGTCTGATGTCTGACCTCTACCATCTATCGTCTCCCTCACCCCACGTAACCCAGCCAGTGCCAGTAAGTGGCAGAGAATACAAGAATCATGGCATAAGCCAGCACGGTGAAAGGAATGCCGGTAATGAGGAAATCCTTGGACGTAATATATCCTGTGCTGTAGGCGATCATATTCTGCGGAGCATTCACCGGCAGGATGTAGCCGAAGCAGATGGTATACTGGAGAATCATGGTCATGCCCAGCACATCAATACCCGGCGTCTTCACGCTCTGAAGAACTGCAATGACAATCGGAATCATGGCCGATGCCAGCCCTGTGGCACTGGCAAAGCCCAGATGGATAATGGTGAGGAAGAAGGCCAGCACCGCAATGACCACAAGAGGAGACATGGTTTCCATGCCGAAGAGGGCCACGAAATGATTGGCCAGCCAGATGGCCGCCCCCGATTTCAGAAGAGCCGTACCCAGACTGATGCCTACGCCGAAAAGGGTAACGGTGCCCCAGTTGATATGGGGGACTGCCTGTTTCCAGGTCATAAATCCCACTTTCGGAAGCATCATGAGCATAATACCGGTAATGGTGACGGTGGTGGTATCAAAGGGATGAAGTTTCTTCTCCGTTACCCAGAAGAAAAGGAGCAGCACCGAAATCAAAAGCAGTTTCTTTTCATCCCGGGAAACAGGCCCCAGATCCTTCAGCATTTTTTCCAATGCTTCCCTGCCGCCGGGCATTTCCTTCACTTCAGGAGGCATGACATGGATGAGAAGGAAATAAAGCACCACCGACATAATGGCTGCATAGGGAGCAGCGGCGATAAACCATTCCAGCCAGCTGATATCCTTGCCCAGTACCTGCTGGATAAATCCGATGGCCACCATGTTCTGGGCAGCTGCGGTCTTGATACCGATATTCCAGAGGGAATCGGCCTGAGCCACCGCCATCATGAGCACAGCAGCAAAGGTGGAGCCCTTCTGGAGCCCAAAGGCCCGGATAATGCCTACCACGATAGGCACCATGCAGGATACACGGGCCGTAGTGGACGGAACGAAGAAGGAAAGCAGGAATCCCACGAAAATGACGCCAATCACCAGATGACTGGATTTTACGCCGATATGGGACATGACCACCAGGGCGATACGCTTATCCAGCCCCGTAATCATCATGCCTGCCGACAGGAACATGGCACCTGCCACCAGAGCCCAGGCTGAAGTGGAGAATCCGGAAAGCCCCATCTGCAGGGCTTTCCCGGTGCCAAGAAGAGTCTCCGGTTTGGCGGGATTAGGCGCCATGCCCAGAGAAAATGCCATAAACACCACAATAACAAACGCACTGACCGGATAGGAAACTCCTTCGGTCATCCAGATAATGACTGCAAACACAAGGATACCGATGAGCCGGTGTCCCTGGGTAGGCAGATCTACAGGAGTCGGGAAGAGGTACACCAGTGCCATGGCAGCCAATGCCAGGAACAGGCCATATTTCTTTCCAAATCCTTCTGACTGATTCATAAGCCACCCCCAAATATAAAAAAATGAAGCACCATTCATGCGGAAACAACGGGCATCGTCTCCATTCATGAAAGAGGCACTTTCCCTAAGCCAAAAAGCCCCTGTTATCCCCTGGGGGAAAACAAGAGCTTCGTTGCACTTTATGAATATATTTCAGTATATCCATGAAAGGTTGACTTGTCAATGGGAAACAAAAAGGTCCCCGCCTGAGCGGGGACCTTTGACGGTCATCAGTCAGCGCTGAAAGGAAGCAGAGCGATAGCTCTTGCTCTCTTAATAGCGAGATTGATTTTGCGCTGATGCTTTGCGCATGTTCCGGTCACACGACGGGGCAGAATCTTGCCTCTTTCGGAAACGAAACGACGCAGTGCAGCAACGTTCTTATAATCAATGGTGTCTACGTGATCTACGCAGCACTGGCAGACCTTTCTTCTCGGTCTTCTTACTCTATCTCTTCTAATCATGCTTTTCTATATCCTCCAAAATCAATGCATATCAGAACGGAATATCTTCATCTTTGGACGACGTACCGAACTGTCCAAAATTTCCTCCCGGCTGGCCTCCCTGTCCGGCTGGATTGTTGTTATAACCGCCATTTCCGCCGTTATAACCGTTTCCACCGAAACCGCCATTATTTCCACCGAAGCCGCCGCCAAAGGAACCTCCCTGCTGCGGACCGTAGGAAGAATTGCGCGGAGTGCCGATTGGAATGGCAATGGTATTGGCCACAACTTCTGTTACATATCTCTTTGTGCCATCCTGAGCATCATAGGAACGACTGGAAATCCGTCCTTCCACAAATACACGGGTGCCTTTTTTCAGCTGATTTCCAACAGCTTCTGCCAGGGGACCCCAGGCAACAACATTAATCCAGTCTGTAAGCTCCCGCTGTTCACCCTGGGGGGTTGTATAGGTACGGCTTACTGCTACAGAAAACGATGCTACGGAACGGCCGGTCTTCGTTGCACGAATCACCGGATCCCGTCCAAGATTTCCCAAGATTTGAACTGAATTCATTGTGCTACCTCTTAGTCATCCTGTTTTACAATGATATGACGGATAATTTCTTCATGAATCTTGATAACGCGGTCAAGTTCTTTAATCTGCGCCGGGTCAGCCTGGAAATCAACTACTACGTAGTATCCTTCACTCTGATGCTTGACTTCGTACGCAAGATGACGTTTGCCCCATTCATCAGTATTGTCAATGGTACCACCGATTCTGGTAATGGTGTCCTGTACCAGTTTGACAGCAGCCTTGATAACTTCATCATTAGCTGCATTCACAATGAACATAACTTCATACTTTTTCACGAAATTCGCCTCCTTTTCGGACCTATGTCCCGCACTCGCTGCGGGCCAGGAAGTTACTTGTAAAATAACAAGCTTATTTATTATACAAGAGCGGATGGGAAAAAGCAAATGTTTTTTGAAAGTTTCCTGTCCGGCTTGACGCTTTGGTGTTTCTTACCGACAGGAAACTATTGGCGAAAAGTTTCCTATTCGGCGTGACACCAAGGCTATCCTTACCGACAGGAAACTGCTTGCGAAAGGTTTCCCATACGGCATGACACGAATGCAACTCATACCGACAGGATACTATTTCTTCTTCTTGCTTACCATGAATCCCGTAGCCTGCTGGTTGGCCATGATTACCACATCACTGATCTGTACCCGTTTGGGCTGGTCTGCCACGAAGGCAATAATATTGGCAATATCTTCTGCCTGCAACGCATCCACTCCTTCATACACCCGGGCTGCCCTTTCCTTATCGCCATGGAAACGGACTTCGCTGAAAGGAGTCTCCACAATGCCCGGCTGAATGGTGGTCACTTTGATATCACTGTCTATGACATCGATGCGGACACCGTCGCTGAACGTTTTCACCGCTGCCTTGGTGGCGCAGTACACCGCTGCCCCTGCATAGGCATAAAGACCGGCGGTGGAGCCCAGGTTGATAATATGGCCCTCATTCTTTTCCAGCATGGCCGGAAGGAAGGCGTGGGTCACCAGGAAGAGGCCTTTGATATTGGTATCAATCATCTGAAGAATATCTTCTTCCTTTGTCTCCCCGTAAGGTTCCAGTCCCCTAGCCAGGCCGGCATCATTCAGAAGGATACGGGGCGCTCCCAGTTCTGCAAGGCAGCAGGAAGCCACCTTACGGATGGCATCAGCATCCCTCACATCCAGCTCAAAGCAGGCAACCGGCACAGCCATAGCCCCCTCGATTTCTTTTTTTACCTCTTCCAGCTTTTCTTTATTTCTGGCAGCCAGAGCCAGTCCATACCCCTTGGCGGCCAGCGCTTTGGCACTGGCAAGACCGATACCACTGGTGGCCCCTGTAATGAATGCGTAGGAACTCATGATAATCCTCCTTCTTTTTCTGCTATAATAGTAGGAACCGGCAGGAAATTCCCCGGTCTTATACATTCATTATACTGGTTTCATTTCCATTTTCATAATAAATAAAGGAGTTTCTATGAAATCCATTATTCTGGCCGCCCTTATGATAACGGCTGCCCTTTCCGCCGGCGGATGCGGCACGCCAAAGGCTCCCTCCCCCTCTCCGGCTGCTTCTTCTGCTGCTGTTCCTGCGGTCCACCAGATTAACGAAGAATCGCAGCAGATTTACCAGAAAGCAGTTACTGCCTACGGAAAAGGAGATCATCTCCATGCCCTGGAACTTGCCAATCAGGCTCTGGAGAAAGACGATGAAAATTACAAAGCCCTTTCTCTGAAAGGCATTATCCAGGCCTTTGATATATCACCGGAAGAAGGCATTGGGACCATCCAAAAATCCCTCTCCATCAACCCGGACTACGTACAGGCTTATTTCGATATGGCCATGGCCCAGAAACTGGGGAAACACTACGATGAATCCATCCGCTTCTTCCAGAAGGTGCTGGATAAGGATCCCCATAACACCTGGTCCTACTACGGCATTGCCACCAACTACGCTGATAAAAGAGACAAGGCAAAGGCTTTGGAATATCTGAAAAAAGCAGTTGATCTGGACCCGAAAAACGTAAAGCCCCAGGCTGCCGCCCAGGACCACTTCCAGTGGCTCCATGGCGATGCCGATTTCCAGAAGCTTGTAAAATAAAGGAGTTCCCATGAAATACGCTTTTATCCTGTCCATCGTATCCCTGGTCCTCTACCATGACAATGTCCTGTCTGCCGCCGGAGCTGCCGGATACCTTTCAGCCATTTTCTTTCTGGTCACGTACCGAGAAAAGCCCGCCATGCTGGCCATTGCCTGCATAGCGGCTGCCATCATTACCATCATGTACTTTTCCTGGGACTTCTCCCTTGCAGGCTACATGCACATAGGCATTGCCTGGTCCATGACCATTACTGCCTTTACCGCTATCCTTACCCTGGTAAGCCTTGTATACAAGATAAAGAATCGCTGATTCATGATACAAAGAAAGCATCATTGATGAGAACATCAACGATGCTTTTTATATTGCCTGTCAATCCGCGTTTTTAGGGGATTTAAATTTCAGGAAAAATCCCATAATAATGAGCATGCATACCAGACCTGTCAGATCTCCGAGAATACCGTTTCCTGTGATGCCATCCACCAGGTAGCCGGCCACGCAGCTCACAGCCACCACGAGAACATAGGGAATCTGGGTAGACACATGGTCTATGTGATGGCACTGGGCCCCGGCCGAGGCCAAAATGGTGGTATCGGAAATAGGCGATACATGGTCGCCGCCTACAGAACCGGCCAGCACAGCAGCCACCGTCATAATCATAAGATGGGTATCATTGGACACGATAGCCAGTACGATAGGAATGAGGATACCGAAGGTGCCCCAGGAAGTACCGGTAGCAAAAGCAAGGCCAATGGCCACCAGGAAAAACAGGGCCGGCAGCAGAATAGCAATGGTGGCGTTATCAGCAACCACGCTTCCTACATAGCCGCCGATGTTCAGGTAATCCTTACCTACAATGCCGGACAAGGTCCAGGCCAGGGACAGGATCATAATGGCAGAAGTCATCTGTTTGAAACCTTCTACAAAGCAGCTGCAGAAAGTGCTGAAGTCTAAAACCTTTCTGGGAATGTACAATACAAAGGTAAATACCAGAGCAATGAAAGAACCGATAACGAGACCTCTGGCAGATTCGCAGTTCGCAAAGGCTTCTGCCACGCCCTTTCCTTCCAGAATGCCGCCGGTATAAAGCATGCCGAACACGCAGCCGCCGATAAGGACCACCAGCGGAAGGATGAGATCGATGATTTTCCCATTTCCCACAGGCGCACTGCCTTCATCATCGGCATATTCCGCAGGAATCACCAGGGTGCCTCGGCTCTGCTTTTGATACATGGCCATACGGGAAAAATCACGGCCTGAAGCGATGAGGATAATCATAAAAATCAGGGTGAGCCAAGCGTAAAGGTTCAAAGGAATGGTTTCCAGGAAAAGAGCAAAACCATCAATGGAACTGCCCTCCGGAAGAGAGGAGGTAACAGCAGCAGCCCAGCTGGAAACCGGAGCAATGATACATACCGGTGCTGCGGTGGCATCAATAATATAGGCCAGTTTCGCACGGGTAATCTTAAACCGGTCTGTCACAGGGCGCATCACGGTACCCACGGTGAGACAGTTGAAGTAATCATCAATGAAAATCAGGATACCAAGAGCCATGGTTACGAAAAGAGCGCTCTTCTTTCCTTTAATGGTGCGGGCTGCATAATCACCGTAAGCCTGAGAAGCACCGGACTTCTGGATGGCCGCCACCATAATCCCCAGAAGGACAAGGAATACAAGGATATACACATTGCTTCCCACCTTGTCCGACATAATGTGGAACATGGTGTCGATAGCACCCAGTATACTGAATCCTGCAAACATGAAGGCACCGATAAAGATACCTATGGCAAGAGACATGTACACTTCTTTGGTGGCCAGTGCCAGAATAATGGTAACTACAGGAGGCACCAGGGACCATACTGTTTGAGACATATAAATCATCCTCTCTCTTTTGACAATTTCCCATATCGTCAAATTGCAATAATTTTTATTATTATACAATACTTTCCCCGTTTGTAAAATGTTCATAGTGATAAATTAGTGAACTAGTGGACTAGTGGGCTAGGGAGCTGGTGAGCTGGTGAGGATTGGGGCTGGGGACCACTAGTCCGCTAACTCACCAGCCCACTATTTCACATATTGCATTTTCCCCATAATGCTGTATAATATAGTACGTGGCTCTGCAGTACTGATTTATGGCAGTCTCCGGGCCCCGTGCAATGAAATCCCATGAACCCGGTCAGGTCCGAGAGGAAGCAGCCGTAAGTGGCCCTTTTCATGTGACACGGTGCATCCTGGAGGCTGTCATAAATGAGGACTGCAAGGCTTTTTTTATGTCTGGTTTTCCCTGCTGTATTGTATAATAGTAATAATAATTAATAAGGTAAGGATTCAGTTCCGGAATCCTTACAAATCCTTTTTCATCTTTCCTGCCGGGAGGTTATTTATGGCTTATTTAGCATTATATCGAAAATGGAGGCCCCGCACGTTTACGGAGGTGGTGGGGCAGAAGCATATTTCCATACCGCTCCAGCGGGCCATCGAGCAGGACCGTCTGGCTCATGCTTATCTTTTTTCCGGCCCCCGGGGTACAGGAAAGACCAGTATGGCTAAAATCCTGGCCAAAGCGGTGAACTGCCTTCATCCAAACGGCGTGAATCCCTGCAATGAATGCCAGAGCTGCCGAGAAATCAATGCAGGCTCCAGTCTGGATGTCTATGAAATTGATGCCGCTTCCAACCGCGGCATTGAGGAAATCCGGGCCCTTCGGGAATCGGTGCGCACCCTGCCGGCAGTGAGCCGGAAGAAGGTATACATTATCGATGAAGTACACATGCTCACCAAGGAAGCCTTCAATGCCCTCCTGAAAACCCTGGAGGAACCGCCGTCCCATGTGCTCTTTATTCTGGCCACCACGGAACCGGAAAAAATTCCTCTCACCATTCTTTCCAGATGCCAGCGGTATGAATTCCACCGGATTTCCGTGGAGGATATCAAAAACCATCTTCTCTATATTGCCAAAGAAAGCCATCTTCCCCTGACGGAAGAGGCAGCAGACCTCATTGCAGTCCGGGCAGACGGCGGCCTTCGCGATGCCCTGTCCCTGCTGGACCAGTGCTCCTCGGCCTCGGAATCCAAAGTTCTTGACGCGCCGGCGGTGTATGACCTTCTGGGCCTCACAGGAAAGGATATGATTCTGGATCTCTCCCATCATATCTTCAACGGTGACAGTTCTTCCGCCCTGTCCCTCTTTTACCGGATCCTGCAGGGAGGAAAAGAGCCGGCCTCCATTCTTCGTGACCTTCTGGAACATTTCAGAAACCTGATGATCTGCAAGGTCAATCCAAAGGCGCCGGAATTTTCCCAGTACGGAGGGAAGGTGGAAACGCTTCGTTCCGATGCATCCCGCCTTCCTGCACCTTACCTGGACTCCCTCTTTGACTATCTCCACGAAGCCCTCCATGAAACGAAACGGAGTTCATCACCAAGGCTCAGCGCCGAAATGGGCCTTCTCCATCTCTGCCGCATGAAAGGGTCTAAATCCCTGGATTCCCTGGCCCAGCGGGTAGCCCAGCTGGAAGAAGAGGTGTCGCGCCTGAAGCGCGGCGCCCTGTCCATCCCGCAATCTCCATCACCGGCCCCGGTTCCTGCGCCCGCCCCTTCCTACCCTGCCGCACCTTCTTCTCCTGCCCCGGTTCCCGCATCACTCATACCTGCTGCGCCGGCTGCATTTTCTGCTCCGGAGCCCCCCGCTCCCTCCGATATGCCCCCAAGGCCGGCAGTGCAGAGAAGGAACAGGACGCCGATCAGGGAAACGCCCCGAGCCCCTGCCCCCATGCCGGCAGCCGGACCGGCTGAAAACATGTCAAGCCAGCCGGCGGCAGCACCATCATCCCAACCTGATGCTTCTCTCATAGACCCCAAAACCTACCCTGCCATCTGGCAGAAGGTACTGTCCTATTTCATGTCCATCCGCCGTATCGATGTCTTCACCTGCCTTCGGAAGAGCACCCTCATTTACTGCACCCATACCAGGGCCATCGTGTCTGCGCCCCAGCAGTTTCTGGTGGCTGCAGGAAATAATAAGTCCTACCAAAAGGTAGCCGCCGAAGCCTTTGCTAAAGTCACCGGTTCTCCCATCCAGATGCATACAGTGCTGAAGGGCGGTGAGGAAGAAGCAGCAGCTTTTGCCCTGCTCCAGTCTGCCCCAAAGGCAGCCCCCTCCTCTCCTTCCGCTGAGATGGCAGAAAAGCCGATGCAGGACTACCGCCCTGTTTCCAGAGACCATATTCCGGAGAAGGACTTGAAGGATCCGTCTTTAAATGAAGCCTTGAAAATCATGGCAGACTGTGATATATATGAAAAGACTGAATCATGAAACAGAAAATTGATTCAATATTACCTTAAGGAGGATTCATTATGTTTGGAAATAAAGCACAGATGCAGAACATGCTGAAAAAAGCGAAGAAAATGCAGGAAGAACTGCAGAAAAAGCAGGAAGAACTGAAGAAACAGACCGTTGACGTATCCGTAGGCGGCGGCGCCGTTTCCCTCACCATGAACGGTGAAAAGCAGATTACCGCACTGAAAATCGCTAAAGATGCTATCGACCCGGAAGATCCGGAAATGCTGGAAGACCTCATCACCACCGCTGTCAACGAAGCCGGCAAGAAAGCCGATGAAATGGTACAGAAGAGCATGAGCCAGGTCACCGGAGGCCTGGGCCTTCCCGGCGGCATGTTCTGATGAATAAAGATCTGGAAGAAGTAGCCCTGCAGTTCAGAAAGCTTCCCGGCATCGGCGTAAAAAGCGCCCGCCGTCTGGCTTACTTCATGCTGGAACGTCCCCAGGAGGAAGTGGATTTATTTCTGGATACCATCCGCCATGCCAGGAGCAGGGTATGCTACTGCTCTACCTGCTGCAATCTGGCCACCTCGGACCCCTGCGACATCTGCAGTGATGACCGCCGTGACCATTCCATCATCTGCGTAGTAGAACAGCCCCAGGATGTGACCGCCATGGAGCAGAGCCAGGAATACCACGGCCTGTACCACGTTCTTCACGGCGTTCTCTCTCCTCTGGACGGCATAGGTCCTGAGCAGCTGAAAATCAAGGAACTCCTGAAACGGCTGGAGAAGAACGATGTGAAAGAAGTCATCATTGCCACGGATCCGGATACGGAAGGTGAAGCCACGGCCTACTATCTTTCCCGGCTCATCAAACCGTCGGGCATCAAAGTCACCCGCATCGGGAGGGGCATTCCTGCCGGCGGCGCCGTAGGCTATACTGACGGCATCACCCTGGCGGGAGCCGTGGAAAACAGAAAGGAAATCTGATACCATGATTGAATCTTTAGGCGCCCTGGGCGGATATGGCATTACCAGTGTCATCGTCATCATTGTGGCGTTCTTCCTCTTTGCCCGGTTTGTGAAAAAAATCATCGGCAATATCATTATGGGCGGTCTTCTCTTCTGGCTGCTGAATACCATCGGAATCACCCATATGACCCTTACCACCATGCATGGCATTGTGGTGGCCCTCTTCGGAGTCCCCGGCACCATTGTGCTGGCCCTTCTGAATCTGGTGGGATAAAAGGGCAATCAAAAAATCCTGAAAAGCTTCTGCTTTTCAGGATTTTTTTGATTGTCCCTGCCTGTGAGCATTCAGGACTCTGTTTTTTCTGCCAGTTCATCCCACTTCTCATACAGCTTGTCCAGTTTCTTTTTCGCTTCCGCGTACTCATCGGCCAGTTCTGCATAATTTTCAGGATTCATGCTCATCTGCACCGTCTTCAGATTCAGAGATGCATCCACACTCCCTAGT
>ERZ1023814.184-NODE-184-length-14111-cov-25.773335_pt1 | contig 14111 bp, 10 predicted proteins | sample MGYA00380377_ERZ1023814 | MGnify/ENA primary metagenome ERZ1023814 (study PRJEB33179, sample SAMN07449063) | human gut metagenome | biome: Human-gut; feature: Human associated habitat; material: Faeces | host: Homo sapiens | place: India:Kasaragod | collected...
CTTGTTGCCCAGGATGATGAGCTTCATTCGGGCTCTCGTCATCGCCACGTTCATGCGGCGAAGGTCTTTCAGAAATCCGATCTGTCCCTCGTCGTTGGAACGTACCAGGGAGATGAGGATCACGTCTCTTTCCTGCCCCTGGAAACCATCCACCGTGTTTACGCTGATCAGGCGGCGGTAAGGCTTGAAGAACTCATACTTCTTGATGAGTTTCTTGAGATATTGTACCTGGGCACGGTAAGGCGAAATGATGCCTACATCGATTCTTTCCTCCAAAACGCGCTGCTTGCCTATCTTGGTGAAGTATTCCGCCAGGGTGAGCAGGGTAAGTTCGGCTTCCGCCTTGTTGATACGCCCGAAACTCTCGCCCACAAACTGCTCCTTGAAGTTCAAATCTGAATTCTGATTGGCTGCAGAAGCTGCAGATGAGGCAGATGCAGAATCCTCGGGAGCATCTTCCCCCTCTATGGTTATCTGATTCTCCTCGTTTGAAGTATCAATCCACGTTATCGGATGGTCATAATCCAATACGCTCCGGTATTTGATCTGTGGCGCACTCTCCACCTTGCCCCCGTAGAACCAGTCGCTGGAGAATCGCATGATTTCATCGTTCATGCGGTATTGGATTTTCAGCAGGGTTACCACCTCAGGCTTGTTTTCGGCGATGCGCTCCATCAGGGTCTTGCCCAGTCCGGCTCTTAATGCCGCAATACTCTTTACGGTAGGCGGCAACTGACAATGGTCGCCTGCCAGAATCACCCGGCTGGCTCTCTTCATCGGAATCCAGCAGGCAGCTTCCAAAGCCTGCGCAGCCTCGTCGATAAAGAGGGTACCGAACTTCATGCCTTCCAGCAGATGATGGGCTGAGCCTACGAGGGTACAGGCGATGACACGCGCCTCGCCAAAGAGTTCTGCGTTGATGCGGAGTTCTATTTCGGCAGCACGGCTCTTCAGCCTGTCCATCTTCTGATGATAGGTTTCGCTACCCTTCTTTCTGTTCTTTCTTAATTCCCTGATTGCCTTGCGAATCGCCCAAAGCTGAGGGTAATCAGCATGGCTCTCGAAGCGGCGCTCGTAGGTGAAGCCCAACATCTTGTCGTTCACGCGGGTCGGGTTTCCGATACGGAGCACGTTGATGCCTCTATCCACCAGTTTTTCTGAAATCCAGTCTACCGCCATATTGCTCTGTGCACACACCAGAACCTGGCTCTCACGCATCAAGGTTTCGTTGATGGCTTCCACCAGGGTTGTTGTCTTTCCTGTTCCCGGAGGTCCGTGAACGATGGCCACATCCTTCGCCCAAAGCACCTCGTTCACAGCCCTTTCCTGGGTAGGATTGAGCCAAGGGAACTTCATCGGTTCGAAGGAGAATCTTCCTGCCTTCTGATGGGAATAGAATAAATCGCGGAGATAAGCCAGACGGTTGTTCTTCGCCTTCATCACGCGGTCCAAGGCCTCGAACATCAGTTTGTAGCTGGTTTCGTCAAAGGATAGCTGTACGCCGATAGGATCGGTTGACTGCTGAAGTTCGAGCAGAGGGGCAGAATCGGGTACGGTAATCACCATTCTGTCGCCATCCACATAACTCACGGTTCCGGTAAAGGAGAAATATTTTATACTTTGAACTTTGAGATTTGAATTTTGAACTTTATGATTAGCATCTGAAGCGTTTTTTGGCTGCTGAAGGGCTGTGTTGCCCTGGTTCTCATTCTTGCCCATCTTCTTGACCATAAAGAACATGACGGGGCGACCGAACTCAAAATTGTGCTCGATATCCTGGTCAGAGGTTCGGAAAACCTCTATGGCTGTCTGGTTCAGCGAATTATAAAAGCTCTTTCCCACCTGTAGCGGGAACCAGGCATCACCTCGTTTCACCTTCCGCTGCATTCCCATCTGTTCGGTAAGCTTGCGGAAGGCTTCTTTCTCGGTATAATACTCCAGCTGGAGCAGGGTGCGTTGCTGCAATAATGCCTGAATTGGTGAAATCTGTTCCATAATTGGATGCAAAGTTACACCAATTCAGGCAAAAATAAGAAGATAATAGGATAAATTATCTAAAATTTATTTCATGATGCGTTCTACGTCCTGGATGGTGCGGTTGAATGGTCCGTTGTGCTCCAGTTTGATGGTACACATGGCTGCAGCAAACTTGCCGGCTTCTACCGGATTGGCTCCCTGCAGGCGCTTGTAGAGATAGCCTGCCGAATAGGTATCGCCGCATCCGGTAGCATCTACTACTTCATGAGGAGGATAGGCTGGAATGTCGTAGAACGTATCATCTACATAAACCAGAGAGCCCTCGCTACCTAGGGTGATGATAACCTCGGCTACGCCCCAGGCATGAATCAGCTTGGCGGATTCCTTCGGGTCCTTCAGTCCGGTAATGGTCTCCATTTCGGTCTCATTCACCTTCAGATAATAGGTGTTCTTGAGCACATCGAGCTTGTCCTTCCAGTCGATGGCGTAAACTTTCTCGTCTCTCACCTCGCGCAGATATCCCTGCACATCAATGGAAACTTTTCCCTTCTTGGCAAGAAAGGCAACCACTTCTGGCGAGAAATCATCGCTCAGCAGACTGCCCAGGTGGAAGACCTTGGCCTCTACATGCTCCAGCTGCTGGATGGTGAAAGGATCTGCCTTGGCAAGCACACGCTGCTTACGGTCGTTAGGATTATCGCCATAAATATTCTCGAAGAAAACCGTATTGCGCGATGGGTTCAAGGTGACGTCTATTCCAGCCTTGAGCATTTTTTCAACCGGTTCCTTCTCGGTAGGATCCATCGCCGTAATGAGCGAGAAACTTACATCCTTTGGCAATTGGTTGATGGCGTAGGCAAAATAAAAAGAGGTGCCGCCAGCCATGTAAACCGTACTGTTCGGGGTCACGATTTTATCCTTTGTTACGTGCCCAATACAACAAATATCTTTCATTTTTATTACATTTTGCGGATGCAAAGGTACTGCAAATCGAGAATAATACAAAAAAAAATGGGAATTATTTTGTTTTGTTCGCATTTTAATGTACCTTTGCATCAAGAAAAAGCAATTTTAAAATATTATCTAGAATAGATATAAAGAAACATTATGTGGTTTGATAATTTAATCAACGTGCATTCGGCGGTGCAAGGCATCGTCATCCTATCTTTGATTTGTACTTTGGGTCTTGCCCTCGGCAAGATTCATGTCAAAGGAATCTCCCTTGGCATAGCCTTCGTATTCTTCGTGGGTATTATAGCGGGGCATCTAGGGTTCTCTATTGACCAGAACATGCTGGAGTTTGCAGAAAGCTTCGGCCTTACCATGTTTGTGTATGTGCTGGGTCTTTATGTGGGTCCTAACTTCTTCGGTTCGATGCGTCACGAAGGCATTTCACTTAATCTCTGGAGTCTGGCTGTCATCCTGGTGGGAACCTTGTTCTCGCTCGGCTTGTGCTGGATTTTGCCAATCAGTCTGCCTGATATGATGGGCATCCTGTGTGGCGCCACAACCAATACGCCTGCCCTTGGTGCTGCCCAGCAGGCGTTGCAGCAGTTGGGCTTGCCTAGCGAAGGTGCGGCTCTGGGCTGTGCCGTTACTTATCCGTTGGGTGTTGTGGGCGTTATCCTGGCGATGATGCTCTTGCGCAAACTCTTTGTGAAACCGGAAGATCTGGAGATTCGCAATAATGATGATGATGACCATACGTCTATCGGACAATACGTAATCGTGAATCCTGCCCTGAACGGCAATACCATAGCAGAGATTACGATGATGACGCATCGCAAGTTCATCATCTCCCGTGTGTGGAGAGGCGAACAGGTGATAGTTCCTCAGGCTGATACGGTTCTTCATACGAATGATAATGTGCTCGTGGTTACCAATAAGGAAGAGGTCTCGGCGATGCAGATTCTCTTCGGAAAGAAGGTGGATAAGGAGTGGAATAATGATAAGGTAGACTGGAATGCGATTGATGCGAAGGTAGAAAGCCGTATTATCGTTGTTACCCGTCCGGGACTGAACGGCAAGCGCCTGGGCAGTCTGCAGATGCGAAATTCCTATGGCGTGAATGTGAGCCGAGTGCTTCGTGGTGATATCCGTCTGCTTGCTACAGATGACCTCCGTCTGCAGTACGGCGACCGACTGACGGTAGTTGGCGACCCTACGAGTATCGACCATGTAGAGCAGTTTCTGGGTAATGCCGTAAAGACCCTGAACGAGCCGAACCTCGGCGCTATCTTCCTCGGAATCATTCTCGGTCTTGCCGTAGGAACCATTCCTCTGGATATTCCTGGAATGACGGCTCCTGTGCGTCTGGGTATTGCCGGTGGTCCTATCGTGATGGGTATTCTGATTGGTGCGCTGGGGCCTCGTGTGCATTTCATCTCTTACATGACGCGAAGTGCGGGTCTGATGCTGAGAGAACTGGGTCTTGCCCTCTATCTCGGTTGCCTGGGATTGGCGGCTGGTGGACAGTTCTTCGAGACGGTAGTCCGTCCGGAAGGTTTGATGTGGGTAGGCATCGGTTTCCTTATCACGGTTGTGCCTGTGGTTATCGTAGGTCTCATCATCCTGAAGACCAAGAAGTATGACTTCGGCAGTATCTGCGGAATCCTCTGTGGAAGTATGGCGAATCCGATGGCGCTTACTTACGCCAACGAGACGCTGGATGGCGATACGCCAAGTATCAGTTATGCTACGGTTTATCCGCTCGGCATGTTTATCAGAGTGGTGATAGCTCAGGTTATCGTGATGTTCTTTGTCTGATGTTACGATGTTTTCATCTGTTTCTGCGGATTCTGTCATCCGCAGATATGAAGAAAGGCTGGTTTCGGTTAGAAATCAGCCTTTCTTGTTATAGTCATCTTCTTTCCCGTCATCGGGTGCTCAAATGTGATTTCCTCTGCATGAAGATGCAGTCTTGTAGCCGGCTCGTTGCCGTAGAGCGGATCGCCGATGATAGGGGCATTCAGACCTTCCTGATGAGCACAATGCACTCTCAGCTGGTGCGTTCTGCCCGTTTTAGGATAGAGCGCCAGGCGAAGATGGGTATCGTCAATACGCTCTAGAACCTCGTATTCTGTAATGGCTTCCTTGCCCTGCTCGCGGTTTACCATCTGGCGTGGACGGTCTAGGAAATCTGCTATCAGGGGGAGCGAGATGTAACCTCTTCCGCTTTCAGCTTCTTTCAGAATCCGGTTGCACGATTCCTTGTCTTTTCCGCAAACGATGGCTACGTACTTCTTCTGAACCCGATGATTCAGAAACTCCTTCTGCAGGCGATGATAGGCAAACTCGGTCTTGGCAATAATCATCAGTCCGCTTGTTGCCATGTCCAGACGATGGACGATGAGCGGACCGGTAGCTTCCTGATATTTCCTGCGCATCAGAGCGTAGACGGAAGGCTGGGCTGCATCTTTCCCCGGAACCGAGAGTAAACCTTCGGGCTTATAGATGACTGCCAGTTCACGGTCTTCATAGAGCGTTTCCACCTTATTATATATAGTAGTTTCGGTCTGTTGGGTTTCAAAGACTGTTTTAGGCAGCATCCAATGTAGTATCGGTTTGCATTTTCCGTTGCAGGCAGGATAAAACTGAAGATGATGTCTGATTTCTTCTTTCGGACTCTCTCCCCACCAGAACATCGCCATCTGCAGCGGTTGGTAACCATGCTGGTAGGCATATTGCAGGAGTTTCGGCTCGCAGCATTCTCCACTTCCGGCAGGTGGAATCTTAACCGCCTCGTCCTTGAAAATCTCCAGCAGATCCTTGGTTTCTCCTTCCGCATTCAGCATCTGGAATTTCGAAAACAGCCATTGCTGAAGTTCTTCAGATAACTGTTTGCGGAGCTGTTTCGCACTTTTCAAATCCTTTTCGTAGTTTTCATATAGCGTTTCGTACGCCGTCTTTTCGTTTATCGACTTTTTCAGCCTTTTCAGTTCTGCCTTCATAAACTGGCTCTCTTTTATCATCGCTTTCTCCTCTTCCTCGCTCAGGGACTTTCCTGCCGAAAGGGCTTCCTGGCGCCTTGCATCTCGCTTTTCCTTTGCTTCTTTTATCTTTGTCTGATAGTTTGCGATAACTTCCTGGCGCTTTTGCTGCAAATCATCAATCAGGCTTTTTGCCTTTTTCAGGGTTTCGTTGGCTTCAAACTGTCTGATTTGCTGGTTCATTTCCGAAATCTCAGCCTCATGTACCTTGAAATATCCGTCGGGTTGAAGATAATCGAATACGGCTGGCACAAAACCTTCCCAGTCGCTTCTGCCGCCAATCTGTCCGCTATAAGCTCTCAGATAGCCAATCTTACTGTTGTCGGCTTCTACGATAAGTACGCCGAACATCTTTCCATGGTCTATTTCCTCCCGCCAGTCGTTTCGCTGTGAGAGTTCAGCCTGCAGCTCCTTGCATGCTTCGATGCAGAGCGGATGAGGTTCGTAGCTGAATGGATTGTTCATCCTTTCAGGTATATTATTTAGTTCTATATTTTTGAATAAATGCATTTCCATGCTACAAAGATACACATTTAAATGCGTTTTAGTTCATATTTTATATAAAAAATGAGTTTTTCAGTTATTTTTTTGTCTATTTGGATTTTTTGTTGTACTTTCGCAACTGAAACATAAATTCATTTAAATAGTCTATCATGGTAAGTGTATATAGAAAGATAATGACGATGCAGATTAAGAACGGACTGTGCCTTCTGTGGTTATTCGTTCTGATGCTGCTGTTTGCCGCTTGTTCTCATCGGCAGAAGGGTGATGAGTCGTGGCATAAAGATATCGATGAATTTGTGTCCGGTCACCAATCTCTCATGCAGAGTCATCCTGATTCGATGATCATGCTGATAAGAAATTTCAAATGTGAAGGTAATCCCGATAAAAGCGATCAATGGAAAAAATTATTAATAGCTAAATGTTATTATATGAAGGGGGCTGATGCCCAATGCCAGTCGTTGATAGATTCGGTTAACGCTTATTGCAAACAAACTCCTGACAACAGAATTCTTTCTTGTGCTGATAATCTGCAAGGCATACTTTTGCTGGTTTCCGGCAAGAGGAAGGAGGCTTTGAATTATTATGAGAAAGCTTATCATGAAATCATGAACCTTGACAGTTGCGGCGAGGCGATTGATGTATGTATCAATATTGCCGATGCGTCCAGACAGATGGGTAAGCTGGCGGATGCTTCTTCCTGGTATCGCCGTGCCTATTTCCTGGCAGATTCTCTGAATCAGCATGAAGCCCAGAACAGTATTCTCTCAGGACTGGGACAGGTTTATAATGATTTGCAGAACTATCAGCTGGCGCATCATTATTTCCAGAAGGCTGAACGCCTGTATCCGCCAAAGAATCCGAAAGATGTTCATTTCTTTTACAACAGTTGGGGAAATGTGTACAGCAGTCAGGAAAAACCGGCTGAGGCTCTGAAATGCTTCCTGAAGGCTCAAAAGGCTACACGGCAGATGGAACAGCCCCTGGCAACGGCTATTGTTGATGCTAATCTCGGACAGACTTATCTGGAACTCAACCGGTTGGATTCTGCACAGAAATATCTGACTCTTACCACGAAATTCTTCTTTGCCCAGCCCTCCATGCAGAGCGATGTACAATTCTATGTGGATGGGTTGAATGCATCTCTGGCTCTGAAGCAGGATAGTCTGGCGAAGGCTACCGAGATTTTGAACAAGCCATACGATCTCTCCAAGATGTCGCCTAATTATCTTTACCTTTATCATAAGGGACTGGCGGCTCTTTGTGAGCGCAAGGGACAATATGCCAAGGCTCTGCAATATCAGAAACTGATGAATCAGTACGACGATTCGCTCCGTAACGCTACGATGGTTTCGAATGTTCAGGAGAATGAATTGAGATTCAAGCAGGATACGGCCATCGTTCGCCGTGATTTATCCCTTAGCACCACGCAAGCAGAGGTAAGATCCTTTAGAGTCATCCTGCTCCTGATTATCGGCTTGCTGGTAATGAGCGTATTGGCTCTCATCGCTTTCCTCCGTTACAAATGGTTGCGCAGCAAGCATCAGCATCATGAGGAGATGAACCGGATGATGGCTCTGAAGATGGAGAATGTGCGCAATCGTTTCTCGCCTCATTTTGTATTTAATGTGCTCAATATCTTCGTATCTAATCTTCCGAAGGGGGTTAATGTCAAACCGCTTCAGCTCCTGATACAGGTACTGCGTGCCTACTTGCTTTCTTGCGATAAGATGGCGGTAAGTTTGGAAGAGGAACTGCAGATGGTGACGAGCTATTCTACTCTTCGCCATGAAACCAATCCGTTCCTTCCGATGCCTCAGTTCCATGTTGCCAAGGATGTGGATATGAAGCTCATGCTGCCGTCTATGATTATCCAGATTCCTGTAGAGAATGCTTTGAAACATGCTTTTGTGGGAATGAAAGAGACGGAAGATAAGCCTTTGCTGGATGTAAACATCTGGGTTGAGGACGATATGCTCCGCATAGATGTTACAGACAACGGATGTGGAGTTTCGGGTACCGTTGGCAAGAAAAAGAAAAATTGTGCTGCCAGTACGGGAACCGGATTGAGAATTCTGAACAGTACCATCGAAATGCTTAATGCAAGCAACGAACGCAAGATGTTCTTCAAGATGCAGAGCAACAGAGGAACATCAGAAGAGGAGGGTGGTACCAGGAATAGAGGAATATGTGTAAGTATCGGAGTTCCATGTAATTACGATTATAATGTCTTTAAGTAAGAAACTTTTCATAAGAATTTAAAACGAAATAACATGCAAGATAGAATTAAGGTTGTGATTGTGGACGATGAACCACAGAGCATCCACAGGTTGCAGGATGATTTGGCAACTCTGGAAGATTTTGAGGTGATTGCCACATCCTCTTCGGCGGTATCGGCAAAGAATCTGGTGATGAGCATACAGCCCGATGTGCTGTTCATTGATGTTGAAATGCCTGGACAGACGGGTTTTGAGGTGTTGCAATCTCTGAGAGATGAAATTCCGATGGAACTTATCGTAGTATTTTACAGCGCCTTTGATAAGTATATGATTGATGCGCTCAGAGCCTCTGCCTTCGATTTCCTGTTGAAACCTTATCAGCAGGATGAGTTTGAACTGGTGGTAGACCGAATCCGGCAGAAAATGAAAGATGGAGATGATGTGGATGAAGATGCTTCTTCCGTTCCAGAGTCCTCTTCCTGTTCTTCAGAATCAGTCTTGGCTTCTCAGAAGGCTCAGGATTTTTCGGGAATGAATGGGATGCTGGGAACAGCAGCCAAGCGTCTTGCCATTCAGACCATTTCGGGTTTATTGATGTTGAAGCCCGATGATGTGTTCAGTTGCACTTTTGATGAGGTTACTCATCTTTGGCAGTTGAAGTTGTCGAATGGGCAGGTTTATAAATTGAAGAGGCAGGTCACGGCAAAGACCATCCTTTCCATGTCGCCTTCTCTGGCTCAGGTTCGTCAGGATTGCATCATCAATCTCGATTATCTTCTCTGCATTGAGAACTATACGCTCCGCTGCATTTTTTCTCCTCCCTTCGACCATGAGGAAATCACGGTTTCCCGCCGCTGCTATAAGGCGGTAAAGGATCAGTTGGAGATATTGTAGGGATAGGAAAAAAGAAGAGGGTGTGCAAAATATAGTTTTTGCACGCCCTCTTCTAGCTCTGGTTTATAGCAGGGGTGTCATATAGAGTGGCAGATATACTATCCCATCTTTTTCCGCTAGGTCTGAGGTGTGAATGACATAAGGAGTCGATAGGTAATTCTTGTACTTCCTGACACACTTTTCCAAAGATGAAATGGTATAACGATTGGTAGACTTTACCTCTATTGGCGAGATGTTGTGCTTGCTCGTAATCGAAGGTTTCGCTATCAGAAAGTCGATTTCCATTCTGTCTTCTGCCTCACGTGAATAGTTGGAATAGAAAAACAGTTTGTGCCCCTTTGCCTTCAACATCTGTGCTACTATATTCTCTACAAGCATCCCTTCGTTTACTTCCAACTTGTCCATCATCAGTTTCTTGTAAAGTGATTCCTGCATGATTCGATTCTCGTCAAAAGCCATACTGATTAGCAAACCTGTATCTGCCATGTAACATTTCAAGCTAGAGTTTTCCAACTTGAGATTAAGTCCGATGTTTGGCTCCGTTGCTCCGTAGCAGATATTTGCAACCATAGCTTCGTTCAGCCAAAAGAAAGCGCCCTCGTATTCACGCATTCTGGCACCAGCCTTTATTTCAGACAGGCGGAATTTCTTCTCGTGTTTCTGAAGTTGGCTTGGAATCAGATCAAAGATGCTCGTCACTCTTACCTCGTTGCCTTCTGCGTATTTCTGAATGTCATTTCTATACAGGCTTATTATCGCACGTTTTATTGTATCAACTTTTGTAAAATCGCGAGTCTTTACATAGGTATCTACAGCCTTAGGCATGCCTCCTACTATCATATATTGACGGAATAAGGTCATAGCCTTGCGATGCATGTCGAGGCCAAGAGGCTTAAGCTTGGCAAATTGGTTTTTGATGAGTTGCATGATTGCCTCTTCGTCCATTGCCCAAAGAAATTCTTCAAAATCCATCGGATACATGTTGATTCTAATCTCTTCGGATGGAATCATGATGTTTTTTACATTCTTGTTGATGGAAACAAGTGAACCTGTTTCAATATAGTCGTATCGTCCATCTTTGACAAGATACTTGATGGCGGCTCTCGCTTCAGGAAAAGCCTGTACTTCATCGAAGATGATGAGCGACTTGCGCGCTGTTAACTTTACATTGAAGTAGAGTTGCAAGTACATAAAGAAAGTATCAAGATCATATAGGTAGTCCCTAAACAGATCTAATACTTGCTGCATCGTATTGTTGAAGTCTATCAAGATATACGATTCGTATTCATTCTTGGCAAATTCCTCTACGATATAGCTTTTACCGACACGTCGTGCCCCATCAATGAGCAATGCATTCTGCCCATTGTCGTCTGATTTCCATTCTAATAATTGACTATAGATTTTACGTTTCATAACTTCTTGGTATTCTTGTTGTTGCACGTATCCTAGCTTTCAGAGTGCAGGATTTTACACGTTTCCTAGGTTTTGTAATCTTATATTTTACACGTTTCCTAGGTCTCCGTTGGTGCAAAATTACACATTTCCTAGGATAAGGAGATGCTTTTCCCTGAGAATCTTGTCGTTTTTAATGTTTTTTACGTTAATATCAATGATGAGGGACCAAGATAGCATAATACGCTGGCAAACCATTTCTGTATACGCCCTTATAAGTTTTTTTCCTCTTTTTATCCATCACATCCCTCACGTTTCCTCTTTTTAAATCTTTAATCGTTTGATAATGAGGTAGTTGTCTCTTTTGTGTGGCGTGATAGATGGACGAAATGTTTACAAAATCCATCACGCTATCCATCACTTATCGCCTTTATCCATCACGTCTTTCAGCTTATCTTCTTGCTGAAAGTGCTTTTTTTATGCACGTGATTCGGGACAAAGATGAAAGTTTTCGGGACAAAGCTTGCATCTGGCTTTAAAATTTTGTATCTTTGCGGAGTGTTGACAACACAGATTCCACAATGGCAATAACCACTGCGAAACCTAATGTTTAATTTAAATATTTTTTTTATGGAATTAAATCTTAATGATTCTGCGTTTATCAAAAGTCTGGTAGATTATCATTGGATGTACTGCTTCAATGCCGATTGTCCTCGGGCAGCAGAATGCATCCGATTCATCTCGGCAAAGTTCAAACCCGATGATGTTACTGCCGGAAATGCTGTTTATCCCGATGCTAACCTCCATGCATCTTGTTCCCATTTCATGCGTGTGTACCAGTTCAAGGCAGCATGGGGATTTTCCCATCTCTACGACCAGGTAAAACATGTCGAAATGCAGACCATCAAGTACCGCATCATGGATGTTCTGGGCAACCGTACTACCTATTATCGTGTACATCGGGGGGAGAAACATCTTACGCCGGAAATGCAGGAGCAGGTGAAGAAGGTCTTTGCTGAATATGGTTATGGGGAACCTGCCTATGATCATTATGCAGAAGAAATCGGATTCGTTTACGAATAAAGCACAATCCCCTGCCGATGTATCTACAGCGGGAATGCGACGTATCGGTTTGTTCCACAGGGTGAAACAGAGTGTTTCTCCGCTTGAACCAAATTGTTTCATGGTATGAACCAAACTGTTTCGTATCGATAAACTTTTTAAAATGACAGACAATGAAATTTACCATAACACATAGAAATAAAAAGAACCAGCTCCTGGTAAGTACCAAGAGTCTGGAACGTTTCCTGGGGCGCATCGTAAACGATGACGCCAGGAATACCGTGGAGAACTTCCGTGAATATGTACCTTATCTCATGAATGGTTATGATGGGTATAAGGATATGCCAACCTGGATGCATGTTCACCCTGCGGCAGAATTTCAGAAATCGGAGAATGGACTCCTGAAGATGAAGAAAAACAACGGCGTTCTGCTGCTTACGTTTGTTGATATAAATGAGGATGGAGGTATGGATGCCATCAAGCAGAAAGTAGCCAGTCTGCCTTCTACTTTTGCAGCCTTTGTGGGAGCCGATGGCATCAGCCTGCATGTTCTGGCGAAATATGCGCTAGCAAAGGGGACGTTACCTGATGAGGAGGTTGCAGCCGACAGGATTTACAAGCAGGCCTTCCTGACCTTTGCTCCGCTTTATCAGACGCTAGTAAAGGCAAAGATGCAGATGCCCGAGCCTTCTATCTTTTCCGATTTTCTGATGACAAGAGATTCTTTTCCTTATTATCGTGAAGATGCCTTGCCCCTGACGTTGAATGAAGTCTTTCATGGCGCAGAAAAACCTGTGGAGATCGTTGATGAGAAGGAGACTGACCACTCTTCCGGAGGTGTGGATAACGACCGTAAGGAGTTGAGTGACAATATCATGAGTATGATAGGATTCCTGTGTAAGAAATATGATTTCCGTTATAATTCGGTAATGAAATGCACAGAATATAGACCGAAGGAAAAGGATTATTGGGGCTATCAGCCTGTGGATGCTCGTGTGCAGAAGCGTATGACGCTGGAGGTACAGCTCGCCAACATCCGTGTGAGTATCAAGGATGTGCGCAATTATCTGGAGTCGGATCTTCTTTCTACCTATAATCCTGTAGAAAACTTCCTGTTCAAGTGTGAGGGGAAGTGGGACGGTAAGGATCATATCCGTGCCTTGGCGCGCACGGTGCCTACTGATAATCCTTATTGGGAGGATTGGTTCTATACCTGGTTCCTGGCGATGGTTGACCAGTGGCTTGCTTACAGTCATCGCAAATACGGCAACTCTGTGGCGCCACTTCTCATTTCCAAGCAGGGCTACAACAAGAGTACTTTCTGCCGGTCTCTGGTTCCGCCGGAGTTGCAATGGGGGTATAATGATAATCTCGTATTGTCAGAGAAACGGCAGGTGCTTCAGGCGATGTGCCAGTCGCTGGTTATCAACCTGGATGAGTTCAACCAGATTTCTCCTCAGGTGCAGCAGGGATTCCTGAAGAACATCATCCAGTTGCCGAGTGTCAAGATAAAGCCTCCGTATGGCAGTCATGTACAGGAATTTCCGAGAATGGCGTCTTTTATCGCTACGAGCAATATGGAGGATATCCTCTCCGATCCTTCCGGTAATCGCCGGTTTCTGGGTGTAGAGCTCACGGGGCCTATCGATGTGAGCCAGCGTCCGAATTATGAACAGCTCTATGCGCAGGCGCTTTCTGCATTACGGGCAGGCGAGAAGACTTATTTTGATGCGGAGCAGACCCGACTGATTATGGCGAACAACAGGAAGTTTGAGGTAGTTTCTCCGGTAGACCAGTATTTCGATCTCTATTTCGACCTGACCGATGATGCCAAACAGGGTGAGTATCTTACGGCAGCCGAGATTTTCCAAGAGCTGAAGAGTCACATCGGTTCATCGTTGAAGTTGAACAGTCTCATAGCCTTCGGCCGCAAGCTTTCTCAGATGCCAACCATCCATCGCAAGCGTTTCAACGACGGAATGCGGTATCTGGTAGTGAGAAAATCGTGATGGATGATAGATAATTATCTAAAACTTATTCACGAATATGGCTGCGCTGGGTTACGAATATGGCTGCG
>ERZ1023814.186-NODE-186-length-14105-cov-8.234875_pt1 | contig 14105 bp, 5 predicted proteins | sample MGYA00380377_ERZ1023814 | MGnify/ENA primary metagenome ERZ1023814 (study PRJEB33179, sample SAMN07449063) | human gut metagenome | biome: Human-gut; feature: Human associated habitat; material: Faeces | host: Homo sapiens | place: India:Kasaragod | collected...
TCTCGGAGATGTGTATATGATAAAGTCTTAAATCTACTTTACTTGATTTATATAATACTATTGATGCTGATGGTCAAACCAAATTAAATATATAAGTATGCAATTCGTTAAACCTATTGCTGTTATTCATACAGCTCATAATTTAAAAGGTGGTCTTCAATTAGCCGAATTTGCTGGTCGTCTTTGTTATAAATCTGAAAGTAACACCTGTCCAGGAACTTATCAGAAGTTTCTTTTTATGCTTATGAATAAAGGTCATACTTCTATTTTAGAGCATTGCCCTATTTATATTTGTGGCTATAAAAATGATTTAGGAACTGTCGCAAATGCTATTATAAAATCTCCTTTTTCTAGATTTACTACTAGAACAGATACTGTAACTAGCACAAATCCTTTTTGTTATATTTATAGTAATCTTAGAGTTATTTATGATTTTGATTCGGATTTCGCTAAGCAACTTGTTATGACTTCTACTATAGAAGGAGATGATATTTGGAAAGATCAAGGTGTTGAATGGTTTGTTCCAAAATTTAATAGTCCTTATGCTCGTATGAGTGCATACATAACTACTCTCAGAAGTGTTGTTGATGAACTTGTACGTGAACGTATTCAATCAAATGCTATAGAATCTACTCGTTGGTGTGATTATTCTAATGATAATAAATTTGAAGGTATTGCTTTTTGTTTACCTCATTGGATTAATCATAATACTTTTGATTCTTGTATGAAGAAGTTTATCAATGATATTCGTGATATTCATGAAATTAATGATAAATTTGATAAACTTTATCAATATGAAGATGTTGCTTTTTGTCTTTATGCTAATTCTAAATCTATCGAAGAAAAACGTTGTTATCATTATATTAGATGCTGCGTTATGGATGAGATATTTTATAAAGAAGCTAAAGATGAACTTAAACTTCCAGCTCAAGATGCACGTGAGTATTTATTTTTAGGCGTTAAAAGTGAAATGTATTATACCGGTTATAATGAAGATTGGGATAATATAATTGAAAAACGACTATATGATAAATATGGTAAAGCTCATGAGAATATGCATGTAATTATGCAAAAATGTAAAGATCATCTTGATTCTATTCGTGTATCTCAAAAGGCAGCACAAGATGACGGAACAAGTAAAAGTGCAAGTAAATAAAATTGCAGCATTTATACCTATTAGAGAATATCTAAAATTATATGGTAGTCCTACTACAGTTTTTCATGGTCATTCTTTAGATATTCCTATGACTTTTAAACAACAAGTTTCTAAAGATGAAATTCTTGTTTATGAACCTCTGAATGGTAAACATTCTCTATATAATATAGATAGAATACTTGTTAAAGATATTGTTGTTCGTTTTAAAGATATTGAAGATTATACTCATTACCAAACTGAATTAAATTTCGATGAATCTGTTTGAAATACAAGCTAAACTTGATAATATATTTAATCAAGTTATAGAAAATGAAGGTGAACTAGATGAATCTCTTGCTTCTGAACTTTCAATAGCTCAAGAAGAACTAGATGATAAACTATATGCTTATTCTTTTGTAATAGATAGATATTCAAGTGATATTGCTTTATTAAAACAATACAAAAAAGCACTTGATGATCGTATTGCTAGATTTGAAAAGAATCAAGATAAACTTAAAGATGCTATTGCAGAAGCTGTTTATAAATATGGTGATCCTGTAGTCAAGAAAAATAAAGATACAGGTCTTAAAGAAGAAACTGGAGCTTATTCTTATAAAACTCCTGTTATCACTATTAACGTTCGTAAAACTAAAACTGTTGAAACTGATAATGACTTATATAATCACTTTGCCTTGTCAGTTGTCCAGCATATCAGCGATAATTCCATATTAGATATGCCAAATTTGCCCCAAATTAGCGCATTTGCGACAATAAATATAACAAGTGGATTAACTATACCACAGGCAGCCAAATTGCGAGAAATGGCAGCAAATGAAGGTATTTTGATAGATGATTCGGACATTAAAGTTAAAGTATCTAATAAGGAGCTTAAAGATGTTCTTGATACTGAACCTGAAGGTCTTGATGCTTGGACACTTGGTGAAAAGGATGTTGTCACTATTAGGAAGTAATTAATTATTGAAATAAAACTCGGTATGCCTTTTGTAAATTATCAAAGACGTCCTCTTATATTTAATGAGATGGGTAAACCTATCAATGATTTAAGTGTTAAAGAGGCAATTAAAGAAGCTGGTTTGGATTATAAAGTTGGTATTAAAGAAACTCGTGTTCGTCTTGCTGACGTTAATGATCCAGATAAGTTTCTTCTTTATAAAGTTCCAAATTCTTTTGCTACTTATAGAGAAGATAATAATCATGTATTTGGTGCTGTTGGTTCTAAATATGAAGTTGTTCAAAATTCTGTTGCTCTTGACTTTATTAATCAAGTTTGTGATTATGATAAGACAGTTCGTATTGAAACAGCAGGTGTATATAAAGATGGTGCCAGTATGCTTGTAACTGCAAAATTTCCTGAAGCTATGACTATTGGAAATAATGATCTTATTGATAAGTATTTATTATTTACTAATAGTCATGATGGTTCCGGTTTAATAACTTGTGCTGTTACTAATATTCGTGTTGTTTGTAATAATATGCTTAATCAAGCTATTAAAAACGCTGATTCAGTATTTGGATTCAAACATACTAAAAATGTTCACAACGCTATCATGAGTGCAGTTGAAAAGATTCGTTCAGCTCATATTTATCATGAAGCTCTTCAAGAATCTATGCAAGCTCTAAAGAATGTTTCTGTTAATGGTAGAGATGTTAATAAATTTGTTTATGATCTCTTTCTTACTGCTGAACAACAAGATCATATGAAACTAAGAACTAGTATATATTCTGCCGATAAAGAAGTTATATCTACTAAAACTCAAAATAAAGTTATTGCTGTTCTTGATACAATTGAAAAAGGTGTTGGTCAAGAGATGCATAGAGGTAGTATGTTATGGCTTTATAATGGAGTGAATTGCTATATGAATAATGTTGTTGATTATAAGTCATCAGAAGATCGTTTTGAAGCTCTTACTAAACGTACAGCTTGTAAAGTTAATCAAAGAGCTTTTGATCTTGCTTTGACTTCTTTAAGAGCTGCATAATGGAAGATCAGAAAACACATACGTGTTATATTGAAATTGATGGTAATGTAATAACTCGTGATGCAAACGGAACTCTTATTAATGAATTTACTGGTAATTGGTCCGTTTTGCATAAAGTATATAGATTTGCTACTATGACTGCTACTGAAAAGCAGAAACATAAACGCATTTCTCCTAATCTTTATATTGGTAGTATTAAATATGTTATGCGACATCCTGGTACTAATCAAAGTTTTATTGTTAATTCTACTCAAATTAAAAAGATTTTACCTTATATTGTTAATGTAAATAAAGTTAATTTTGGTGGACTTAATGAATGTGGTGTTGATAGTGAAATTGATTATTAGTCTTCTAAGCATAGTGCTGTTACAAGTGCTATGCTTAGTTCCGCACGCAACCACAAGCACTTTCCCTACTGGGGATTGGAAAGCTCATCTAGTATTATTAATAGTACTAGAAATACTTTCTTTATAATCATAATCACTAACAAGTTTGCCAATAGAATTATCAATATAATGATTATAAGCATAGCGGAACTATGCAGACCCCGGTAGAGGGATAGATGTGGAAGCGAGAGGAATCTAGCGTTAGTACTAGTAGTATTAGATTTAGTATAGACACAAAGAGAGAGAGGACTGACAGTATTATCTGAAAGCCCTCTCTCATTTTTTTTAAGTCCAACAGAAGTCCTTACTTATTTAGTTCAACTATCATCTGTAATATTGGGTTCTGTTGCATATAATATGTATTGTTCTTTGGTAAATAGAACATCTTGTTGTATTGATTGAATAATGGAATAGTTTTCTTAAATGCAATCCAACGTTTATCTTCATCTTTATATGTACCTCTATCATAAAGCATTTCTTCATCATCTACAATCATTGGAGCAATAAGTGTCCAATAAGCAAGATTAAGAACATTAGATATACTTGTTTCAAAAGGTATAGGTGCCTCCATAGTACGTTTATAGAATGAATAAAGACCCCAAGGTGAAGTTTCATAAAGTTCAGTTTGAACACCATAAATAGTATAACAAGCAAGAGCAAAGAATAGATTTTCATCAAGTTCATCGTCATCATCTGATGCGGCATACATACTTGCAGCAACAAGAGATAAACCAACAAGAGTTGTAAAATTAAACATGGCTCTTTTTATATTAGCTTTTTGAGCTTGAGGTAGAGTATTATATCTAAAGTTTATATCTTTGAACCAATATAATAAACCACAGAATCCATTGAATATAGCTTTAGCTTTAGTAGCAAAATCAATATCTTCATCATTTTCTATAGCTTTATCAATAGTTTCTCTATAAGCACTTCTACTATTAGATAATAGAAAATCTATCATATCCATGTAAGCACCACTTCTATAAGATTCAAGACGTTCATCAAATACAATTTTACCTACACGTTTACCCCAATATCTAATAAAGTTAGGACGAAGCCATTTACGGAATTGAAGAATAACCTCTCCCCTAATCTTACCAGATAACAAATATTTATCAAAAGTATTATAAATAACATGAAGACTATGATTGACGCCTTTAACTTTACCTAAGAATTTAGCAAAATCTTCAAGAGTTATACCACTATTTTCTTTAATTGAAGCTATACCATTTTTAAGCTCAAATACATCATATAGAGTAGTATGATTAGATTCAAACTTTTTCTTGGCATCTTTTAGTGCTTCTTTATAAGCTTTAACATAATTGTTTTTCCATTCTTTAGTAAAGTTATTAGCTTTATAAGAAATGAATCTTGAAAGATAATCTACAAATTCAATATTATTACCTTTAAGAGATTCTTGTTTAGTCTTATAATTTTTATATCTAGTAAAGGTATCAACATCTACCATTTGTTCAAACATTTTTTCTCTAAGTGAGAATACGAATTGATCATAATTCATAATAGAACCAGCAACAATTCTATGAGTTTGCATAGCAGATAAGAATGTAGCGAATTGAAGATAATGTTCACCAATAGTATTAGGAGAGAACATTATATTATCCCATTTAGACATACCAAGAGAAACAATGTTAGTCTTAGTATCTACACCAGCTTCAATATGATCTTCAAAAATATTACCAGCTAGCTTCATTAAGGCTGCATCAAGATTATCACAAGTATATTCACCAAGTGATGCCCATAATGATGGAAGAGCTTTAACATATATTTCATGAGCTTTAAGAAGTGTAGCTTTAGTAGTAAATTCACCACCAGTTGCTTCACTTACAATATTTATATGACCTGTACCAATATTCTTTAAAGCGGCAGTTAAGTTCATCCACATAAGAGATTTACTATTAACTGTATGAAGTGTATTAAGAAGTTGATCTGTTAATGTATTAATACGATTCTTACCTTCAAAAGCATCATAAAAAGCTTTAAATCTTTCAAAAGCATAAGTATCTTTACCTTTCTTAGTAACGACTTCAGTTTTCTTAGTATAAAGAGATAAAACTTTATTAATAATGTTTTTACTTTTAACACCATATTCTCTAGCTTGAAATTCAGGCATAGAAAGAATAGTTTGAAGAAGATTAAGTTCAGGTTCAAAATCACGATTAATCTTAATACGTTTTAGTTGATTAATATAATTAAGAGTTACATTAAGAGGATCATAATTCATTCTATCTTTAAGTTCACTCATTTGCTTATCAGATAGAGTTTGATTATATTCAACTATATCACTAATAGAAGTTATAGGTTTATGATAATTTCTATGTTTAGCAATATTATTAGCTTTTTCAATTAAAGCGTTATAAGCATCAACATTAGTTATAGAATAAAGATCATATTTAATTCTACCTCTAACTTCTGGACGATTAAGAGCAGTAGCTTTAAGATAATACTGAGTTTCACCACTTAATGTATTCTTATAATCATCTTCTTGTAATTCATGCCATCCAACAGCTTGTTTAAGAACATCTCTATAACTAGCAGATATAAATGTTGGAAAGAAGTTTGCTCCTTTAACAGTGTTAGGCATAGCAACATCATTAAGTTCTGCAAATAGTTCTTGCATTTCAACAATCATATCAATATCATTTTTAGTAAGTTTACTAAATTTAGAATCACGATATTCAGGACGACAAACTTTAATTTCAAGAAGAACTTTATTAGTAGTTTGACCTTGAACTTTAAGTTTAATACCATTCACTTGAGCAAATTTCTTACGTATCTTAGATTTATAAACACGTTCAATAAGTTTAGTATAGTAATAAGCTTCAGTATCTGTAAGATTAGGAAAATAATCTTTAGGATTAGTGTATACATTTTCAAGTTTTAATTCAAGTCTTCCTTTATATTCAGCAGGAATAGAAATATTCATTGTTGAATAAATGCCTTTACCGGCAGCTTTTACACGTTTTATATGAGCTTTTTCAAGTTTAGCTAAAGCGTCTTGGGCATTTTTAACTGTAATAAAATCGTCAGATTCAAGCGCAGGTTCAAGAGCTTTTCTTTCACGAATATATTCATCGTATATAGAAGCTTTAGCTTGAGCATAATCAAATGCGGCTTTAACTATATCAAATGGAGTAGTTAATTGAGCATTATTATCATTGATAAACTTAGATCTAAAATCATTAGAACGAGCTTGTGAAAATTTGATATTAGGTTTACCATTAGACTTTTCTGAATAGAAATTAGGATACTTCTTGAATAATGTAAATGTTTGCTTATTTTTATTAAGAGCAAATTCAGTAGCATTAAGAGCATGAAGTTCATATTGAGAAAGAACTGTATCAATAATAGGAATTCCACTTTGTGCAGCAGAATCTAACCATTTAATAGCAGTAGATAAATCAAGATTATCACCTAACATAGTACGTATATTTTCTTGAATATCTTTCTCAGTTACAAGATATGGACCAATATCATCAGATTCAAATCCAGTTTCAACAAGTTTATCTTGAATATATTTAAATTTAGTATTAAAGCTAGAATTATGTGATTTTTGATTCATCATAATACCAAAATAAATCTTAGAAGCATCAATAACTTTGCGTTTAAGAGGAATTATTTCCGCATATAAACCTTTAAGATTAAGAAGAGCTTCATTAAAATCTTTAATTGAATCTTTAATAGTTTGAGAAGCATTTTCAAAACTTGCTTCATCAATAGGATTTAAATCTTCAATATAAGTTTGAGATTTAATAAGACTACTAAGTTTATTTAAATCAGTAACCCATTGTTTACGATCAGCAGGAGTCTTCTTAGTCCATAAATCTGCAATACTATTAGTATTTAAATTAATGACTATATTATTAATCATATCCTTAACACTTTCAAATATTCTAGCATTATACTTAAAAGTATCAATATAATTAGGAAGACTATTCATGTCCCTACCTAGTTTAGCTATTTCATCTTTAGCTCTAGCATCTAGTTTCTCTAAATCAGTATTAAGTTCTCCCATGATAGACATTTCATCTCGAAGTAACTTAGTATTACCAATAGCTGTCTTCTCAATTTCATAGATAGTATTAATAAATTCTAGATTTGATATACCTAATCCAGTATTATCATCTGCTACAAACTGAGTATCTAAAACCATAGAGAACTTAGGTGTTGTACTATTAATAGTATGAACTGTAGTTGTAGCATTCTTTTTAATACCAATATAATCAACTATAATATCATTAATACCATCTGCCTGAATTGCACTAATATTTGTTGGATTTAGTCTTTGAATAAGGCTTTCTAAGCCCTTGAAAATTTGTCCTTGAACTTTTAATTGTTCGAGTTGAGAAAGTGGCTCTCCGTTGGCGATTAGTGCCAAATTTTTGATATTAGCAGGCAATGTTTCAGTATTATATGAATCCTCGATGAGCCGCTGAGTTGATATAGTAATTACATTATCATTAGCAATAAGACCTCTATTAGTATCAGATTCATTTCCAATATAAATAGTAATATCTGCATTACTTGTAGCTACATCAATAGCTTGTGTTAAACTTCCATGAGATTCAGTATTAGTAACAGAACTATTAAATTTACGATAGAACTTACTAAGAACTGTAGCTATTTTCTCATATATTTCTTGAGATTCAATGTTATATTTAAAGTAATCATTAGCTGTAGTTAAATATTCAGATTTAAACGTTTTATTAATAGGATAATAAAAAGTGCAATCATTAATATCAAAACGTTTATAAAGAGTACCTTCAGGTAATTTAGCTTTATAAGATTTCTTAAGACCAGTAAGCTCTTTATCTATAACCTTTTCACGAGTCTTAAGATACATATCATTAGCATAACGAGAATTATTAACAAATATTGTAGGTTCAACAATCATTTGACCAACAATATTCCATATATCATTATGCTTAACAATAATTGCATTTTTTAGAATACTATTGAGAGCATCTTCTATATACTGCCGAACTTCAGGGTAAACATCATTATGCCATTCATTTGCAACTCCGCCTTTAAGTCCAAAAGCATTTCTTGATAAATTACTTTTAGTAATCTTAGTAAAAGTAGGAGTTTGATCTTTAACTCTTTGTTTACCACTGTTAGTATCATAAATATATTCAGGTTTCATATATTTAACGATACGAGTATTCTCAGAATTAGCTCTAATAAATGCTTCAATAAAACGATCAAGTTCTTCATTATCTCTAAGAAGAATATTATCTTCATTAGATTGACTAGCATATAAAGCATTAGCATAATTATAAAGAGCTGCATTATTTGATCTAAAATTACTACCTCCATCGGTAATACCTTGTTCTCTCATCGCAAGTCTTATATCTTTATCGCTAGTACCATCAATAGATTCAAAATTAATAGAATCAAATTGATCTCCCCAAGTAGTCTTATAAGCACTTATATAACCATCATTTTTAGTTTTAAATCTACCATAAAGATCAATAGGAATATATTTAGATAGATTACGACCGAAATCAAGTTTATTAATCCAAAATGCGTATTTAACTAGATTTTCACCAAGAATACGACAATACTCATCAGGACTATTAATAAGTTGAAAGAATGTATCTCTAGTAAAATCAATATCATCACTTTCTTTAGTTGAAATACCTATGTAACCATTTCTTATAATAAGACTTTCCATAGTATTTGAAGACAATAAAGAAAGAATATGATTAGGATTAAGCTTAAGATTACCTTTAGTAATATATTGTCCATTAACTACTACATATTTACCATCAGTTAATGTATTTTTAACCATAGCTAATTGAATACCTACTGGTAAATCTTTAAACATAGCTATTTTTTCAGCATGAGTATAAGGTCTATTTTCAGTTTCATTATACCATGTTTTAAGATTAACTGATGTAAGTGATAAATCAGTAGCTAGTTGGAATCTAAATTCATTCTTATCGTTCTTAATAATTCTAGTACAACCTAAAAGTTTAGCTCTATCTTCAAGAACAGCTTCTGGACTTTTACTATTATCATTAAAGAATGACATATCTCGAATCTTATCAATTATAGCATAATTAATAAGAGCTTCTCTAAGTTCAGGATTATTATTCTGACTAAGTTTAGCCATACAATAATTAATCTTATCTTTAAAAAGAGGATTCTCACTAATGAATATATCATGAAACATATTAACAGACATCTCATTAGTAGAATATAATTGCTGTTGAAGAATAGGATAAGCACTATCTTCTATAGTCCAATTAGGATCAGTAATAGATGGAAATATAGCTTCGATCATTGATTGATTACCTATTCTAAAAGGAGATTTAGGTTTACTTAACTGAATAGGTTTATCTTCAATATCTGCAATAGATAAAAGATAATCATTTGCTTTATCAATCCAATCATCTATAACTTTACCTTTATCTGTAATAGTATTTACACTATAGTATTTATAAAGAAGTTCATCAATCATAGTGTCAGGAACTTTAGCGTCTTTTGCATTTTGAACTAAAGTATTAACATTATGTTGAAGCATAGCAATAGATTCAAAAAGTTTATTACTTTCAGAAGTTTTAGGACCAGCACCTTTCTTTTCAGTAATAAGACATCCTTGCGCACGTTTCATAGCATTTACAGCTTTATCAACATACATATAGTAATCTAAAACTTCAAGCTGACGATTAAGATAATTAGCATATGCTTCAAGATCTTCAACATTATGTTTATAGTTTTGACCTTCTTTGAATAAAGCATCAAGTTCAGTTATAGTTTTAGCTTTATTCTTAATTCCACTATTTATCTCATATGATGTAATACTTGTTTTTTCAGCAATAGCTTCAATAAATCTAGCCATAGCTTGAACTTGATTTTGATTTATAGTTAAACCATGCTCATGAGCTTTAGCTATAGTAAAATTAGATAAATCTTCTTGTGCGAGAAATTTATTAATTTTATTAATAACAGCTTTAAGACCTACATTATCTTGATTAAATGTAAAATAATCTTTAATAAAATCTTTAAGAGATTCACCTTTATTAATAAAAAGTTTACTCATAACAGTTGCAGCGTCAATCATATAATCACTGCGAACATTATGAAAACTAATATTAGTAAAGTTATTAGAGTTCTCTATAGATTTAATAGAAATATTAGTAACAAAATCACTAATGATTTGTTGAGATTCAATAAGGGCTGAATAAATATATCTATTAACACCTTCAATTTTAGCATTTTTAGTTTTTAAATTAACATTCCAACTTATAGGAAATGAAGCTAATAATGCAGTATTACCAACAGTATAAGTATTAAGATTAAACCAAAGATTATCCTTAACAGCATCAAGAATATGAGAAGTTAATTCAGAACGTTGAGCTGATATAGGTTCATTATTTATATCTGTCCAAGTACCATAATCATTATTATATAAACTGCGACACCAAACAGTGATTGTACTATCATCTACATTAATTTCAATACTACGTTCTCCATTAGATAACTTCTCTTCTTTAAAGACTTTAAGAATTTGTTTCTTAGCCCATTCAGCTTTATTTGGAATATCTTCACTATATCCAGCAATATCACTAAAATTAAGTCTAATAGGAATAGCAAAATCATCAGAGAGTTTAGTTTCAGTAAAACCCATGATAGATAGAGCATTATCTGCTGCAATAGATTGACCTTTAAGAACTGCAATATTATTGTTAATATTACGAATCTTAATTTGATCAATAAGAAAATGCTGATTCATCATAGAGTTATCATAACCAGCAATTCTATTTATATAAGAAGCAGCAGATTTACTATGTTCAAACTCATTAGGCTTTTCTTTATTAAGAGTATTCTTAAGATCAGAATGAATACCAATCCAAGTATCAATAATAGCATTATCTTTAGCAGCTCTTGGCATTCTTTTATAATCATCAAGTTCATTCCATTTAGCAGTAACGACATTATCTATAAACTCTTTATATTTGGTATCATAATCTTTCTTAGCTTCTTTAAGTTTAGAATAGATTCTATTTTTTTCATCATAAAGTTCTTCAAGTTCAAAATCAGTTATAACAGGATTTAAATTAGCTGCATTATAAGATTCAATTTCAACTTCTTTAGCTTGCATAGCTTTAGCTAAAGTTTCACGTTCGGAAATGTTTTTTGAGTAAAAGTGTTCTCTTTGAAGATCTGCATATTCAGCTTTTAATCTAGTTAATACAGGATCGTTTATTCCAATTTGAGAATTAATCTCTTCATTAATATCATTGAGTCGATTAATTAAAGGAATTTTAACTTTAAGATAATTTTGTTTAAGTGAATCTTTAGTTTTGGCAAAATAAATATCTGCAACATATTCCAAAGATTGACGTTTATATGTATCAGTATTATTCTTAGTACATTCAACATATTTACCTTTAATTACATCAAATTCTTTCATAGAAAGATAAATACTATCAATATCGTAGTCCCAACCAGTACGTGTAACAAGATGTTCAGGAACAATAGCTTGACTTGCACCATTATTCAGAACACCAACAACTTTAGCAACAAACATAGATTGATGCCCTTCAGTAGGAATACGAATACCGAACATAATTTTAAGATTCTCTGGAACAGTGTTTAAATAAAGATTACCATCAGAATATAATTTAAATCGAGAATCCCAATTATTAAGAATGATTTCAGCAGGATGAAATACTTGTTTAACAGAACCATCTTCTTGTTTAACTTCTTCCCACCATTCACTTTGAAGTTTAAAATCAGCATCTTTCTTAATAATAGGGGTACCATTGGCATCTCTTTTAATACTGCCATCATCATTTAGTTCAGCTCTAAGTTTCCAATAGTCATCAGAGAACTTAATTTGACCTTCATGATACATTTTAGAAACATTAGCTTGAGTTCCTTTAATTAACCCTTTTTTATCCAACGTAACAGATGCAGGCTGTAAGAAAGTATCAGGCTGAATAGTAACGTGAGCACCTTTAAGTTTAAGATTTGTAACTCTACGTGTAATACGAGCTAACAGAACAGATTCAATTCTACTTTTAATTGTAGGATGATAAAAAGGTATAAAAGGCCTACCGTCTACCATCATAGTAGCTTTAATGAAATTTCTATCAATTTCAGTTTCATTAAAATATCTACGAAGATCAGTAAGAACTAAATCTAAATTAACTTCAACTACATTCTTGTTATTAATAGATTTATATTTTATATTACCTTTATTATCAATAGCTCCCCAATCAGAAAGTAAACGATACATTTCATCATTAGCATTAGTAGCTAAAAGCATTTGATAATATTCAAATACACCAGCTTTATCAAAAGATTTATCTCCTGTTTTACCTTTACGTACAGTACCAGCAATAGAGTATTCTTCATTAAATACAAGATTATCAAGAATACGTTTTTGAAGCTGAGTACCAATTTTATTTTCTTCATCAATTAAATGAGAAGGTACTTCTTGTTGTACATAGAGATTACTATGACTAAGAGTATGTTTAAAAGCATCAATACCTTTAGGATAATTCTTTAATTCATAACGATTAGTAGATTCATTATATTGAATATTAAGAATAGCATCTTGTTCATTATTAGCAATATTAAAGAGCTTAACTTGAGGTAAACCACCGACTTTATGCCCAGATGCAAAGTTAATAGAATCAATACCTTCTTGTTTCATCCAATCATAAAGAGTTTCATAATTTGTACCTTTATACATACGTTTGAATACAACAAGAGTTGAATTCTTATCTTGATGTGAAAATATAATATCAGTATTAAATCTATTATTAAGAGTAGATTTACCTCGTTTATAGAAATAATACTTTAATTGCTCAACAATACGTGCATAATCTTGTGAACTAATAGGAGTATCTTCATCTTCTACAATTTCTTTAAGAGTTTTACCAGAAGGTAAAGTAAAACTATCATAACTACCCATAGCTTTAAAACGAGCTATACATTCATCTTGAGTTATGATATTAAATGCGTCCGCTGTTGTAATCTTATCAATACCAAATCTGCGTCGAAGAGTATTAGTTGTAGTTTCATCTGATTTAACAAAAGGTGCTACAATTTTATCAATCATATTATCTCTAAGTTTAACATCACTTACGATAATCTGAGTATAAGTTGTATTACTTCTAGTTTTAGAACCGGGTCTAACACCTTGAGATGCACGCTTAGCCCAATCAAGAGCATTTTTAAATTCAAAAGTATAACCTGTGAATAATTCTTGAATGGCAATATCTGCGATATAATGATTAGCTAATAAATTAGCAATAACAAATCCCCAATAACGATCATTTTTATAATCATCTGGAAGTTGTTCACTTATAACTTTAAGTTGATTCTTATAAGTTAGAGTAGATTGAATATTATCTCTGATAGGAGCTAAATAATCAAAAGCATCTTGTAAATGACTATTCATTCTATCAACAAACATTCGCATAAAAGCATTATCGATTACATCTCCGTATGCGGTAGAGAAATCTTCACCACATATCATGAAAGGTTCGAATTTGCCGAAAGAAGCTAATTCATCCGGATGTAATTCTTTAAATGCATCTTCTATATAAT
>ERZ1023814.190-NODE-190-length-13928-cov-8.006848_pt1 | contig 13928 bp, 9 predicted proteins | sample MGYA00380377_ERZ1023814 | MGnify/ENA primary metagenome ERZ1023814 (study PRJEB33179, sample SAMN07449063) | human gut metagenome | biome: Human-gut; feature: Human associated habitat; material: Faeces | host: Homo sapiens | place: India:Kasaragod | collected...
AGGACCTTGCCCTTGATGACTATCACCGGTTTGGCTGTCCAGGCAGCGCCGTAACCCAGGGCGGGCTGGCGGCAGAGGAAGGCAGGAATCTGCAGCATATCCAGCACTTTGGATGCCGGAGCCAGCTGGGTCACATCATGGACGTCGGACAGTACCGGCACCTGCAGCTCCTTCTTGATATCCGCCAGGATTTCCAGGCCCTTTTCCAGTCCCGGTCCGCGGAAAGAATGGAAGGAAGAACGGTTGGCTTTATCGTAGGATGCTTTGAATATATACTGTACCCCCAGCCGTTCACAGATTTTCTTGATTTCCCGGCCGATCATGAGCGTGCGGTCATAACCTTCAATAACGCAGGGGCCGGCGATGAGGAAGAGCTTTTCCCCATCCAGTGTCAGATTTCCTACATGGATTGTTTTCATAAGTGATTCCTTTCTAAATACTCATTGGCTTTCTTCAGGTCTGCTTCTGTATCAATACCGATATCTTCGGTTTTAACGGAAATAACGCCGATTTTATAGCCCATTTCCAGGGCCCGCAGCTGTTCCAGGGATTCCGTCTTTTCAAGCGGAGTCTGTTCCATTTTGGCATAGGCCAGAAGGAAATCCCGGCGGTAGGCATAAATGCCCACATGCTTCAGCGGCGGTTCTGCAAAATCATGGCGGGGATAGGGAATCAGGGAACGGGAGAAATAAAGGGCTTCTCCTTTCCGGTTAACCACCACTTTCACCGCCGACGGATCATCATACTCCTCTTTTCTGAGAGGGGTGGCCACGGTAGCCATGTCCAGATCTTCATGGTCCATCAGGTCCTTGGCCAGCCCGTCAATCACGTCGGGGTCAATCAGCGGCTCATCGCCCTGTACATTCACAATAATATCATACTGCGGAAACTTTGCTGCCACTTCTGCCAGCCTGTCGGTGCCGGTGGGATGGTTTACAGAGGTCATCACCACATAGCCGCCGAAGGCTTTCACTTCTTTTTCAATATCTTCATGGTCGGTAGCCACGATAACCCGTTCCGGCACCTTGGCCAGAAGGGCTCTTTCATACACCCGATGTACCAGCGTTTCGCCGGCAATCATGCGAAGGGGCTTGCCCGGAAGCCGGGTAGAGGCATACCTTGACGGAATAATACATACAGCTTTCATTTCAAATCCTCCCATTGCTTCCTTAAAGCCGCTTCCCCCTCCGGAAAGGCCATTTCAATTTCCAGTACATACAGGGGAACGGCCGCTCTTTTGATTTCTTTCAGATTCATCATCTTCACTGCATCTTTTTCAGTGGTCACAATCATATCTGCGCCATACTTCAACGCTTCCGATATGACGTTTCTCAAATCCTCATCACTGTAATGATGATGGTCATCATAGGCCATTTCGCCGGTGAGGAAGAGGCCTGCCTCCCCGGCCGTTCTGGCAAAGGCCGCCGGATTTCCTATACCCGAAACCAGGTATGCCCTTTTCCCTTTCACCAGTGAAAGGGGGCCTTCATGGTTCCTTTCCATCCATTTCGTGAAAGCCACGGCCCGGGAAGGGCGGTGGCAGGCACAGATAACAGGAATGCCCGGCGCCAGCTTTTCCAGCCGGTTTCTGATTTCCTCCACCTGTTCCTCATTCACCTGGTCGCTCTTGGTGAGAATGAAAAGGCTGGCCCTTTGTAATGCATCCAGGGGCTCCCGGAGAAGCCCGCGGGGGAGGGCATGTTCATAGCCGAAGGGATTGGTACAGTCAAGAAGCACCAGGTCCCTGTCTCTTTTCAGTTTCCAATACTGGAAACCGTCATCCATGAGGAGAATGTCCGCTTTCAGCTTCTTCGCCTTTTCCACCGACCGCAGCCGGTCTTTCCCCACCAGTACCGGTACATGAGGCAGTTTCAGGGCCATCATATAAGGCTCATCCCCTGCCATGGCCTGGGAGACGAGGATACGCACCCCGTCAGAAACAAGGCCGCCCTCTTTTTCAAGACCGCTCCGGTAGCCCCGGCTGATAATGGCAGGATGGAAGCCTTCCTTTTCCAGCATGTCCGCCATTTTGATGATACAGGGGGTCTTCCCTGTACCTCCGGCAGTCACATTGCCTACGGAAATGACAGGAATCCCGCAGTCTTCTGCTGCTTTTTCTTCCGCCTCCCGGCGCTTCACCACCTGGGACAGGTACAGCTTTTCCAGCTTGTCCAGAAGAGAGAGCATGAGCCTCCCTTTCAGGTCCGGAGAAGGATTCTTCATCAGGCCGGTGACGTAATTTTCAAGACTCATGCGTTTTCCCTCAGTTTGATACCATATTCCTTCACCAGTTCTTCAAAGGAAGCAATATTTCTTTCTGTGGCCCCCTGATTTTCATGAACCACTTCCAATGCCGCTTCTCCCATTTTCTTCATTTTCTCCGGATTTCCCAGAAGGTCAAGAAGCGTGGTTTCAAAGGATTTCTCATCGGGGGTCATGATGCATACGCCCCGCTGGGAAAGGAGCTCAAAGATTTCCTGGAAATTGAACATATAGGGACCTACAAGCACCGGTTTTCCATGGGCTGCCGGTTCCAGGATATTATGGCCCCCTACTTTGACAAAGCTGCCTCCCACAAACACCACATCTGCCAGGCTGTAGAGCCGGCCCAGTTCACCGATGGTGTCCAGAATCACGATTTGAGCGCCCTTGCCGTCATCCTCATCCGTTCCCATTTTAGAGCGGCGAAGCACGGTGTAGCCCTGGTGTTTGATCATGAACCGCACCGAGGCGGCACGGGTAATTTCGCGGACTGCCAGAAGAAGGCGGGCATCCGGATATTTTTCCAGAACCTTTCCGAAGGTGCGTACCACGATTTCCTCTTCTCCGCCATGGGTGGAGCCGGCCACAATGATGGGGCCCTTCCCTTCAAAGCGGAATTCCCTTCTGAGCTTGGCCCGTTCCTCTTCCGACACTTCCGCATAGGTCTGGTCATACTTCGTATTTCCTGTAATAACCACCCTTTTGGGAATGGCTCCCATGGAAATAATGCGTTCCCTGTCGATTTTAGACTGCATGCAGAATTTCCGGATCTGCAGGAGCATTCTGGTGGTAAACCGCTTGATGAGGGAATAGCGGCGCATGGAGCGGCCGCTGATTCTGCCGTTCATCATCATCACCGGTATCTTCTTTCTCCAGGCCAGGCGGAGGAAATTGGGCCACAGTTCCGTTTCAATAAGGATAATGGCCTTGGGGTTTACGATATTTACAATCCGTTCCGTAATGACCGGCAGGTCAAAGGGAAAGAATATATGCCCGTCTGCTTCCGGGATAATGCGCTGGGCCATGCGGTGGCCTGTGGCGGTAACCACGGACACCACCACCATTTCCTGGGGATATTTCTTCTTCAGCTCCCGCACAATGGGGCTGGCTGCTACCACTTCCCCTACGGAAGCGGCATGAACCCAGATGGCATTGTGGTCTGCAATCTGCAGCAGCGTAGGCGTAGGCATGATGCCGGCACTCTGCTTCAGTCTGTCATAAAAACCTTCTTCAAATACAAGACGGTAAATCAGAAGGGGAATCTGGAGAATCCAGTAAGCCACCAGACAGATGTTATAAAACCAATACAATGGGATATCTCCTTTGTCGGAACAATCAGGGGGAGAAGAGATTTGGGATTTGAGATTTGAGGGCTGAGGGAAGTTCTTGTTTCTTATGTCCAGCTGCCAATGTCTTGAAAAAACCGGGAAACTGGCTCACCAGCTCACTATCCCTCTTTCTTTTTGTCTTCCACCGAATCCTCTGCTTCTGTCACTTTGGCACTCATGGTGTAGAGGTCGTAGTAGAGACCGCCCTTTGCCATCAGTTCGTCATGGGTGCCCCGTTCGGCAATGACGCCGTCATTCAGCACCAGAATCTGGTCTGCATTCTTAATGGTGGAAAGCCGGTGGGCGATGACGAAAGCCGTACGGCCTACCATCAGTTTATCCAGAGCATCCTGCACCACTTTTTCACTTTCCGTATCCAGAGCGGAAGTCGCTTCATCGAGAATAAGGATTTTCGGATTTTTCAGGATGGCCCGGGCAATGGCGATACGCTGGCGCTGGCCGCCGGAGAGGATCAGTCCCCGGTCCCCTACCCTGGTATCAATGCCGTCAGGCAGTTCTCTGATAAATTTCTCCGCGTTGGCAGAGCGGACAGCCGCCCACACTTCTTCGTCAGTGGCATCCAGACGGCCATAGAGCACATTGTCCTTGATGGACGTATTGAAAAGAAGAGTATCCTGGGGCACCAGGCCGATCTGGTCGCGAAGGGACCCCAGATCCGCCTTTCGGATATCCATGCCGTCAATGTCGATTTCACCGCCGGTGATTTCATAGAACCTTGGAAGCAGGTTGGCAATAGTGGATTTGCCGGCCCCCGAAGGACCTACAATGGCAATGGTTTCACCGGGGTTGGCTTTGAAATTCAAATCCCTGAGGACCGGATGACCTTCTTCATAGGCAAACTGTACATGCTTTGCCTCCACCAGCCCTTTCTTCACTACCAGGGGCTTTTCATCTTCATGGTTCTGGTCTTCTTCCTTTTCATCAAGGATGGCAAAAACCCTGTCCGCTGCTGCCAGGGACTTCTGGATATTGCCGTAGCTGTCGGCAATACGCTTGATGGGGTTTGCCAGATTGATGGCATAAATAAGGAAGGCAATCAGCTCGCCGGCCGTCATAATGCCGTCAATGACAGACACGCCGCCGTACCAGATAATTACCGTAATGGCCAGGGCCGCCAGAAATTCCACTACCGGCGTAAGCTGGCTCTGCTGGCGGATGGATTTCACAGTTGCCTTGAAATTGTTCTGGTTCACCTGTCTGAACCGTTTCGTTTCATAGTCGCAGCGGTTGAAGCTTCGGATGATGCGAACGCCGGAAATGGTTTCCTACAGCATGGCCGTCACATCAGCCAGTCTTTCCTGCACGCTCCGGCCGGAGGAATGGAGTTTCCTGCCGAAGAATTTGATGGTCACCGACACCAGAGGCACAATGATAAGGCAGAGAATGGTCAGCTTCCACTGGAGGTAAATCATGGCGGCAAAGGAACCGATGAAAATGGCTCCTTCCTGTACCAGCATAATGAAATCGGTGGTCATGGCCGTCTGCAGGGCGCCAATGTCGTTGGTGAGATTACTCATGATTTCACCGGTACGCCTTTTATCAAAGTAGGCAATGGGCAGCTTCTGCAGATGCTCGTAGAGCTTGTTTCGTAAATCCCGGATCACCGACTGCCCGATGTACCCCATGAGGTAGCGGTGGGCAAAGGTGGTGGAACCGCGGATGAAGAACACAACATTACTGGAAATTATAATCAGATAAAGCATGGTGAGGTCTTTATCTTCCACTACCTTTTAGATGAAGTCATTGAAAATCCAGGGAACGTAAAGATTGGATGCCGATACAGCCACCATACAGATGATGGATATAATCAGCAGTTTGATATAGGGCTTCAGAAAATGGAGAAGCCTTTTATAACTGTTTAATTTGCTTCGTTTATTTGCCATGAACCGCTCCTGCAGTCTTTATAATAAGCTCGGCCACCCGATGGACAGCTCCGCCGGATCCAAGCGCTTTCCGCACTTCCCGGATGTCTTCCACATTCTTTTCCCTTTTCTTTTCATCTTCCAGCCAGGGAAGGAGGATGGACACGATGTTATCCGCATTGGCCCTGTCCTGGAGAAGCTCCGGCGTCACCTCCCGGTTCAGGAGAAGGTTGGGAAGGCCTGCATATTTAACATGAACCAGAAGATTGGCCAAAAACCAGGTCACCGGCGCCAGTCTGTATACCAGCACCGTAGGAAGCTCCATAAGAGCCGTTTCCAGAGTGGCAGTGCCGGAGGATGCCACGCAGGCAGTGCAGATATGCATGAGATCATATTGATGACCCTCGGTGATTTCAATGGAAAGAGAGGTATTTCCTATGATTCCCAAGAGCATGTCTTTGGGAATGGTGGAGGCCCGAGGAATAAAAAACTGGCACCTTTCCTTTTCCTCCAGCCTTTTCGCCGCCTCCAGCATCATGGGAAGAAGGCCGGCTACCTCATTTTTCCGGCTGCCCGGCATGAGGAGCACTCGCTTCCTGGAGGGATCTCCATGGAAATATGTCATGGCCTCCTCAAAGGACATGGAGGGCTTCACCGTATCCGCCAGGGGATGGCCCACAAAAGTGACGCGGGCTCCTGCCTTCCGATAGGCCTCTGCCTCAAAAGGAAATATGGAAGCCACCTGCTCCACATCCCGCACAATGTTTTTGGCCCTGCCCTTATTCCAGGCCCAGATGGTGGGCGCAATGTAGTAAATCACCGGAATTCCCAGCTCCTTTGCCACATGGGCCAGTTTCATGTTGAACCCCGGATAGTCCACGCACACCAGCACATCCGGCTTCTCTTCCACCATGGCTTTCTTCAGAAAAGCACGGAGACGAAAGAAGAAGGGAATATGGCGGATCACTTCCACCACGCCGATAATGCCCAGATTTTCTATATCATATATAATACGGACACCGCTCTTTCTCATGTCGGCGCCGCCCATGCCGAATATGTCCGCTTCCGGCATGATCCGTTTCAGCTCTGCCGCCACAGCAGCAGCATGCATATCGCCGGAAGCCTCTCCGGCAGACATCATTATTTTCATATCTTATCCTGTTCTACCGCAAGAATCACGATGCCCTTCCGATTCGCTTCTGCAAGGACCGCTTCCTTTTCCGCAAAAAGGGTATGCCAGGCCTCGATAGCCAGTACGGCGCAGTCTGATTCCTCCATGGAATGAAGGGTGGTCAGTCCCACGGCAGGCATGTCAAACCGGGTATCCTGAGATGGCTTTGCCGTCTTTACCACCACCGCGCCGCCTCTGGCCAGACTTCCGCCCCGGCGGATGCAGGCATCGGTGCCTTCGATAGCTTCCACTGCCATGACAGCCTGGTTTTTCACCACCACCGTCTGTCCCAGATCCATGGCGCCGATAGCCTTGGCTGCCTTGAAGCCGAAAGCCACATCAGCCATCTGTGCCTCAGTAGGTTTCTTTTTCGTAAACACCTGGGGCCCCGGCATAAGGGGCTTTAAATACTTCGTCTGGTCAAGGACGGAAATACCGTCCTTTGCCAGTTCCTCCACAATGGCCAGAGTCACTGTGTCGTCCTTGAAATTCATTTTTCTTAAACGGTTCAATACCTTGATGGCCCGAAGATCGGGGAAAGGATGGTTTTTAAAAAGCCACTCCTTCGTCACCTTGCCAATCATGGTGACTTCCTTCACCCCTTCGTTCACCAGGGTCTTAATCACCTTATTCAGCTTGAATGCGCTGATTTCATAATAGGCGTCTGCCAAATCTTTCAGACGGGGATCAATGCCCGGAATCACCGCAATGCATACCACCCGATAACCCTGGGATTTCACCGCCTCCGTAAATTCCACGGGAAGGGTGCCGATACCTGCCAAGAGACCGATTGTTTCCATAAAAACCTCCTGCGTCAACTCTTTTTATTTTATCATTTCCAGAGAAACCGTGCACTATGGAAGCTGTAAAAATACGATGATAAAACAGGCAGAAGGAAATATGTATATAGAATCCTGTCTATTTTATGATATTTATCAGGGAATGGCAAGCCCATTCCCCAAAGGAGAAATCCATGTCCCTTGACTGACTATAGGAATGGAGAACCGAAAGGGCCCGGAAGGGTCTCCCCTCTCCCTGCCTGTTGTGCACACACCCTGTAAGGGACAGGTGAAGGAAAGGGGAAAACTTCCTCATATGAATCGGAACTCTCAAGGTACTGAATACAGAAACTCCTGAATCAAAACCTGCCATTTCCCTTTCTTCCGTCCCGCTGCCGGAAGAAGGAAGAAATCCTGCCGGAAAAGGGTAAAAAATGATTCAGGAGTTTTTGCAGTGGATAAAAAAAGCTGTGAAAAAATGATTTACATTTTTTCACAGCTTTTTTATGGATCAATCAATGTTCATCCTTTGGAACCATGTCAGATGCTTTCAGTGTGCCATTCTTTCTGCGTTCTGCAAATTCTGCAGTGGCAGTGAAGAGCACGTCGCTGGAACTGTTGAGGGCGGTTTCGCAGGCATCTTCCAGTACGGAGATAATGAAACCTACACCTACCACCTGCATGGAAATATCATTGCCGATGCCGAAGGATGCGCAGGCAACCGGAATGAGGAGCAGGGAGCCGCCGGCTACGCCGGATGCACCGCAGGCACCAACGGTAGAAACGATGCAGAGCAGAAGGGCCGTAGCCATATCTACTTCAATACCCAGGGTATGGGCAGCAGCCAGAGCCAGCACGGAAATGGTAATGGATGCGCCGGCCATGTTGATGGTGGCCCCCAGTGGAATGGAAATGGTGAAGGTATCCGGATTCAGTCCCAGTCTCTTGCAGAGGGACAGGTTTACCGGAATGTTGGCGGCAGAGCTTCTGGTGAAGAAAGCATAGACACCGCTTTCACGGATGGTGGTCCATACCAGGGGATAGGGGTTCCTGCGTACTTTGGCAAATACGATAAGTGGATTCATCACCAGGGCTACCAGGAAGTAGGAGCCGATGAGGACGCCCAGCAGCTGTACATAGCCCAGAAGAGCACCCAGACCTGCGGTACCTACGGAATCAGCTACCAGACCCATAATACCAAGAGGTGCGAAATGGATGACCCAGGTGACTACCTTGGTAATACCGGCGGCAATATCATTGAGGCAGGCCTTGGTGGTGTCTCCGGCACAGGTCTTCAGCGCAATGCCCAGGATAATAGCCCAGCCAAGGATACCGATGTAGTTGGCGTTCATCAGGGCTGCTACCGGGTTATCTACGATGCTTAAGATCAGGTTGTGAAGAACCTGCACAATGCCGCTTGGCGGTGCCAGTTTCGTATCCGGTGCCACCTGGAGAGACAGGAACGTAGGAAACAGGAAAGACATGGTTACGCCCACCAGGGAAGCCAGGAACGTACCAATCACATACAGTTCAATAATAGGCTTCATGCTGCCGCTGGAGCCTTCCTTCCTCTGGGCCATGGCATTCATGACCAGGAAGAAAACCAGGATCGGCGCTACACCTTTCAGGGCTTTAACGAAAAGGTCACCAAAAATCTTGACCACCGGAATAGCCGGCGGGAAAAAGACGGCAATGCAGATACCAATCACAAGACCTACGGCTATCTGCTTGATGAGAGACACCTTGCCAAGGATGCTCTTAATCTGGCTAAACACGATAAACTCCTCCTCCAATGAAATAAAATCCCATTTACTCCCATTTGGAAACACCGGTCGAAACACCTCAGATTCCACTCCTAAATAAAACCTGAGTCAAACCGTGATTTCCATACTCCCAGTTTATTCCCCATGTATTCTAAATAGTATACCCTGCCGCACCTGCCATGGCAAGTGCGAAAACCATATATGATTAAAAGGTACACCATTTAGTTCATGCTATGCCGCCTTATGATGTCTGCATGCGGCAAATATCTGAAAAAGCCCTGTACTCATTATGAGCCAGGGCTTTTTATCAGAAAAATCAGTTATTCAATGACCATGAGCAGGTCTCCCGATTCGATTCTCTGTCCTGCCTTCACATGAATTTCGGAAACGATACCGTCCACCGGAGCGGTAATGGTGGTTTCCATCTTCATGGCTTCCGTCACGATGACCGGTTCGCCCTTCTTCACAGAAGCGCCTTTGTCTACCAGAAGCTTCACCACGGAGCCGGAAAGGGTAGCACCCACTTCACCGGCAATATCCTTGTCCGCTTTTCTGGCACTGACGGCACTTTCTGCCACATGTTTGTCATGAATCTTGATTTCCCGGGGCATGCCGTTCAGCTCGAACTGGATTTCCCGATTGCCTTCGCCGTCAGGTTTGGTAATGTTGTCCAGTTTCACCAGCAGCATCTTGCCTTCATCAATGTTCACCCGGATTTCTTCACCCGGCTTCATGCCGAAGAAATAGGTCGGTGTATCCAGAATGGAAAGGTCACCGTACTTATGGTACCGTTCCATATAATCACTGAATACCTTCGGATAAATGCAGTAGGACGATACATCTTCTTCCCTGGTGGGAATATGTTTCTCCTTCATTTCCATCTTCACTTTGTCAAAGTCCACATCGGCAGGATGACTTTCCAGATGCGGCTTCTGTCCGCGAAGGATGATTTTCTGCAGCTTCTCCGGAAAACCGCCGTAGGGGATGCCCAGTTTGCCGTCGAAGAAATCGACCACGGACTGCGGGAAGTCCAGGGTTTCCCCTTTTTCATAAATATCTTTTTCCGTCAGATGGTTCTGTACCATGAAGAGGGTCATATCCCCTACCACTTTGGAAGACGGGGTGACTTTGATGATATCGCCGAACATCATATTCACTTTGGCATACATGCGGCATACTTCCGGCCACTCCTGCCCAAGGCCTACGGCTGTTGCCTGCTGGCGCAGGTTGGAATACTGTCCTCCCGGCATTTCATGCTGGAATACGGTGGTGTTCGGGCTGGCCATGCGGGAATCTACGCCGGCATAGTAGGGACGTACCCCCTGCCAGTAGCGGTCGATGGTTTCCAGCGCATCGATATCCAGCTTCGGCTGACGCGGATGGTTCTGCAGCGCATAGTACATGGCGGTCATGGAAGGCTGGCTGGTGCCGTTGGAAAGGGCGCCGGTAGCCACATCCACAATATCTACCCCTGCATCTACAGCTTTGGCGTAGGAGTAAAGGGTGCAGCCGCCGCCTTCATGGCTGTGGAGGTGGATAGGCAGATCCACTGCATCCTTCAGAGCGGAAATCAGGGCATAGGCTGCTTCCGGTTTCAGAAGGCCTGCCATATCCTTAATGGCGATAATGTTGGCACCGGCATTCTTCATTTCCTTTGCCAGGTCCGTATAGTACTTCAGAGAGTATTTCTGACGGCTGGGGTCCATAATGTCGCCGGTGTAGCAGAAGCAGGCTTCTGCAATCTTATTCTTCTTCCGTACCTCATCAATGGATACGGTCATATGGTTCAGCTGGTTCAGGCAGTCGAAAATACGGAATACATCAATGCCGTTATCTGCAGCCTGGTCGATGAAATGACGGACCACATTTTCTGGATAGTTGGTATATCCTACGGTATTGGCGCCGCGGGTCAGCATCTGAAAAAGAATATTCGGTGCAGCCTTCCTCATCTGGCGGAGTCTGTCCCAGGGGCTTTCATCCAGGAAACGGTAAGCCACGTCGAAGGTAGCGCCGCCCCAGTTTTCAAAGGAGAAAAGCTCAGGCACATGGACAGCCGTATAATGGATGGCCTTCATAATATCATGGGTCCTCACGCGGGTAGCCAGCAGGGACTGATGGGCATCACGGTACGTGGTATCCATGAACATGACTTCCTTGCGGTCCAGTACCCACTTGGCAAACTTCTCCGGTCCCAGTTCATCCAGAAGCTGTCTGGTTCCCTTCGGTGCTTCTTCCTTGGAAGCATCCAGCACCGGAAGGGGAGCAAAGTCCGGTTTTTCCTTATGGCCGGCGCCGGCATAGCCGTTCACCGTGATATCGCCGATGTAGGAAAGAAGTTTGTTGCACAGGTCGGAAATCAGGTCAGTCTCCTGCAGGAGCCAGGGGTTCCGGTCAATATAGTTGACATCGCATTTCCCTTCCTGGAAATCCCGGGTACGGAGCATATTCTGCAGGAAGTAAATGTTGGTCTTTACGCCGGAAATCCGGAATTCATCCAGGCAGCGGAGCATTTTGTGGATGGTATCCTTCGGATGGAGGGCATGGGCTGTAACCTTAACGAGAAGAGAATCATAGTAAGGGGTAATGACAGCCCCTGCATAGGCAGTGCCTGCATCCAGACGGATACCGGGGCCGCCGCCGGAGCGGTAGGCAATGATTTTGCCTGTATCAGGCATGAAATTATTCTGCGGATCCTCGGTGGTAATACGGCACTGGATAGCCACGCCTTTGTACCAGATATCCTGCTGCTGGCCAATGGCGATTTCCGGACTGTCGATGGAGTACCCTTCGGCAATCAGGATCTGGGTCTTCACGATATCCACATCGGTAATCATTTCCGTTACCGTATGTTCTACCTGGACTCGGGGATTGACTTCGATGAAATAGAAATGCTTTTCATCCTGGTCTACCAGAAATTCCACAGTACCTGCATTGAGGTAGTGTACATGTTTCATGAGCTTCACTGCCGCATTGCAGATCTTCTGGCGAAGTTCCACAGGCAGGGACCAGGCCGGTGCCATTTCGATGACCTTCTGATGACGGCGCTGGATAGAGCAGTCTCTTTCAAAAAGATGAACCACATTGCCCTGTTCATCACCCAGAATCTGCACCTCGATATGCTTCGGGTTCATAATGCATTTTTCTACATATACATCATCATCACCGAAAGCCATTTTGGCTTCGGACTTGGCCCGGTTGTAAGCCTCTTCCAGATCCTCCATGCGGTCCACGTTGCGGATGCCGCGGCCGCCGCCGCCGTTAACAGCCTTGATCATAATGGGGAAGCCGTTCTTTTCTGCAAACTCCTTCACTTCCTCAAAGCTCTTCACCGCTCCCTTGGAGCCGGGGATCATGGGAATATCCGCTTTTTCAGCCTGGATACGGGAATTCACCTTATCGCCGAACATCATCAGATGTTCTACCCGCGGCCCGATGAAAATAATGCCTTCCTCTTCGCACCGTTTGGCCAGCTTGGCATTTTCAGCCAGGAAGCCATAGCCCGGATGGATGGCATCCACATCATGTTCCTTGCAGATACGGATAATATCTTCAATATCCAGATAGGCGTCAATCGGTTTATCCCCTTCCCCGACCAGATATGCTTCATCAGCCCGGTTGCGGTGCAGGGACAGAATATCTTCTTTGGAATAAATGGCTACTGTGCGGATTCCCAGTTCGCTGCAGGCGCGGAATACGCGGATGGCGATTTCGCCTCTGTTGGCTACCAGGACCTTACGAATATGTCTCATACAATCCTCTCCTTTAAAATCGGTTCCCTTCAGGGAACCGTAAAGCTGTCAGCAGGAAGGCCCTTCAACCATAAACAGGGCTTTCCCTTTGGGTTATATGTAACATTGTACTAAGGGGCTTTTCTAAAATCAATAGCCCTCTATAAATTGGTATCGATTTACCTATCGATTCATGAAACAAATAAGTTTATAGATTTAAAATAAATATGAATTGATGGTTTTATCCATATTTTTATCTATGATTTCTGTTTTTGATAATATATATGTAATTATTTCGTGTCGTTAAATATTGAAAATGTCTATTTTTATGTCTGTATATCTATCAGTTTGCAGGTACTGCACTTCTAATCAATGGATAGCAGAAGGAATAGACAAGAAAAAGTCGCCCCTCCTCTTCCTCATGAATCCCGAGTTTCATAACAAAAGGACTGTGAAGAAATGATGGAAGCTTTATCAGATAGTAAGCGATTGGAAAGGACGGAATTCAAATCCTGAAATCACATACCATAAACCACACAGATATCACCCCGTACCCCGTCATTTCGACGGTCGGAGCGGAGTGGAGAAATCTCACGCCGATGTGGGGCGAGCCCCATGGTGGCAGGAAATCTCTCGGCTCAGCGTTTCAATAAACTCCAAAGCCTTTACCCCCATATCGGCAGGTCCCCCGCTCGAGATAAGGATGTCGATGAGCAGCATCCAGTCATTTTCAGGGGAATCAACTGACCAAAATGCTGCCCCGCCCCCGTCATTTCGACCAAAGCGAAGCGGAGTGGAGAAATCTCACACCGAAGCGGGGTGAGCCCCATGGTGGCAGGAGATCTCTCGACTCAGCGTTTCAATAGAGATGAGTATCTATCACCCATAACGACAGGCAGCCCCGCTCGAGATGACGATAGCGGCAGGCCATATACAGCCATTCCCGAGGAATCTATTGGCCAAAATGCTGCCCCGCCCCCGTCATTTCGACCAAAGCGAAGCGGAGTGGAGAAA
>ERZ1023814.195-NODE-195-length-13705-cov-26.424103_pt1 | contig 13705 bp, 9 predicted proteins | sample MGYA00380377_ERZ1023814 | MGnify/ENA primary metagenome ERZ1023814 (study PRJEB33179, sample SAMN07449063) | human gut metagenome | biome: Human-gut; feature: Human associated habitat; material: Faeces | host: Homo sapiens | place: India:Kasaragod | collected...
TCGGGGTGAGAGGTGGAGCCCTCTTTAATGGTAAAGAGGGACGGGGTGATTTTAGAAAAAACTTATTGCCCTTACGCATATTTGTGCAAATTACACTTATAATCATGTGTTTTATGATGTGTGCGCGCAAACAGATTGCATAAACGTGCAAACGTTTGCACAAATAAATAGAACCTTTTTGAAATATTTTCTTGCTTACTATAGAAATTCTTCTTATATTTGCAGCCGAAAAAAGATACCAACTACAAACGAAGGCTAAGTTTAATATAAACGGAACCAATATATAAAAGTAAAGATATGATGAAGCAAACATTCATTAAATCAGCTATGTTGCTGCTGCTGATCCTTTCAATGGCAACGACGCGAGCGCAGGAGGTCGCTCTGAAGACCAACTTACTGGGATGGGCTTCCACATCTGCCAACGCCGGCATCGAAATCGGCACGGGCAAGAAAACAACCTTCCAACTCTTCGGCACCCTGAACCCCTGGAAGTTCTCGGGCGACAAGAAGATGAGATTCTGGAATGTTATGCCAGAATACAGATGGTACACCTGCCAGAAGTTTGGAGGTCATTTCTTCGGAATCCATGCCCTAGGCGGTGAATACAACATTAAAAACATTGACATGCCCTTCGGCATCCTGCCGAAAACTCTGGAGGGCAGGCACTATGAAGGCTGGTATGTTGGTGGAGGTCTCACCTACGGCTATCAGTGGTTGCTCAATAAGCACCTCAATTTCGAAGGCTCTATCGGTTTGGGATATGCCTACAGTCCTTACAAGCTTTACGGACGATGCGAAAAATGTCTCGACAAAGACCACCGCAACTATGTGGGCCCTACAAAAGCCGCACTATCTCTCATATACGTGTTCTAAGAATTTAACTTAACTGTTGTTTTAACTGACAATATAAACACGTAATAACTAGACAGAATACAAAAAATTTTAGGGAAATCATAATATGGATAAAATGAAGCTTTATGCGGTCATTTCGCCCCTCTGCATACTCTTTTCTCAGGGCATCATGCCTGCTCAGGCTCAACAGCTGGCAGGGGGTAAGATTCAGGTAGACAGTGTCTTGGCACGCAAGAACGGCAACCGGATGGACGTTGCCTTCCGTATGAACCTGAACGATTTGAAGATGAAATCAGAGCAGCAGATTGTTTTCACACCGGTAATGGTAGGAACTGATTCTATCGCTCTCAACCCTATCATCATCCAGGGTAGAAACCAGGCTGTAAGATACCGCCGACTTGCCGACAGCAAGAAGAATCCGCAGGCGCAGGTTCTTACCCGCAAGAACAAGACCAGTCAGCAGGTTTACTTCGCCCAGTCTGTTCCTTATCAGAAATGGATGAAGAAGTTCAAACTCTCGGTGAAAGAAGATCTCTGCGGATGCGGCAACCTGATGGAACAGGACAATACGCCGATTGCGGATATCGACCGTACACCGAAGATTACGAAGGATTTCTTCGTGCAGCCGAAGGCGGAAGCCAAGAAGGTGAGAGCCGAAAAGGGTGAGGCCTATCTCAGCTTTGTGGTTAACAAGAGTAATATTCTTGCCAACTTCCGTGAGAATGCTACTGAGCTGAAGAAGATTACTTCCACCATCGACCTGGTGAAGAACGATAAGAATGTTGAAATCACAGATATTGATATCCACGGTTTTGCTTCGCCTGATGGTTCGTATGCCAACAACAAGCGCCTTGCCAACGAGCGTGCAGCTGCCCTCCGCAACTATGTGAGCAGTCTCTACACCTTAAACAGCAAGCTCTTTACCTATCAGGCTACACCGGAAGACTGGGAAGGATTCAAGAAGAAGATTCAGGCTAGTCATCTGGCTGATAAGGAAGCAATACTCGAGATAGCTAACTCCTCGCTGGCTCCCGACGATAAGGACCTGAAGATCAGAAAGCTCCATCCGGCAAGTTACCGCTACATCCTGGATCAAATCTATCCTCGTCTCCGTCATAGCGACTATACGGTAACCTACACGGTTCGTCCGTTCAGCATCGAAGAGGCAAAGGAGATATTGAAGACCAAGCCTCAGCAGCTTTCTCTGCAGGAGATGTTCCTGGTGGCACAGACTTACGAGCCGGGTTCGCCAGAGTTTAACGAGGTATTCGACATTGCTGTCCGTCTCTTCCCAGATGATGAGGCTGCGAATCTCAATGCCGCCTGCACCGATTTGCAGAAAGGTGATCTTACTTCTGCCGAAAAGCATCTTGCCAAGGCAGGCAACTCGAAAGAGGCAGAACGTTTAAGAGATGTCTTCAAGCAGATAAAGGAATTGGAATAACAGAAAATTAGAGAATAACGATTATAAACAAGCTTAACTTTTAAGATTATGAAGATTAAACATTTATTTGGCTTGGCTGTCATCGCAGCTATGACAGCAAGCTGTTCAAGCAATGAGGATCTGGGAACCGCAGGTCCAGGTACTGGTACTAATGAAGCAGGTGTTGGTTATGCAACTTTCACCATCAACTTGCCTTCTACAAACGGCACTCGTGCAGACGGTGATCCTACCTATGAGCAAGGTACTCTTGATGAGTATAATGTAAATGACGTTACCTTACTCATCTTTAAGAAGGGGGATGCAACTAAAGAAGGCGACTTCACATTCGTAGAAAAAGCTAATTTGGGTAATATGGCTCCTTGGAAGAAAGACGATACTGCTAATGGTATTACTGCGTCAGCAACTATTACTGCAAAATTAACTGATGTTGCACTTACAAGTGAAGGTTCAAAAAGTGACTATTATGCATTAGCTATCCTTAATAATAATGCAGATGAACATGGTGAAGGAGGAAAAGTAAAATTACCTACAAAAACAAGTGACACATTTAGTTCATGGAATGACGCATCTAATACTGATGTCGCAAAATTCACCGTTAATACCAATGGTTACTATATGGCAAATGCACCTGTATTTGTCAAAGGTGGAGAACCAACTACTCTTGTAAATATTGATAAGGTATATGCAACAAAGCAGAAAGCTGAAACCAATGCGGCTACAACTATTCATGTAGAGCGCGGTTTGGCTAAGGTGACAGTTGCTTCGGCCGATTTCACTAAAACTTTTAACCCATCTGGTACAAAATATAACAAAGATGAAGTTAAGATTACTGCTTGGAACTTGGATGTTACTAACAAGAGTACATTCCCTATTCACAAGACAACAGGTTTGAATTCACCATTTACAACAATTTGGACTGCCTCAACAGATCCAGCTCCTTCAACAGGTCGTTTTGTTGATGCAGCTAACTCTGCCTTCAACCGTGTACATTGGGGTGTTGACCCTAACTATAGTACTGATTTAGATGAGACTGCATGTAAAAACGCATTTAAAATACTTGCTCCAAATGCAGAAATTAATGGTACAGCAAAAGAACCTCAGTACTGTCTTGAGAATACTTTCGACATTAAGCACATGCTGCAGGGGCAGACAACTCGTGTTGTATTCAAGGCCAAATATACTCCTAAGGACTTCGCTGACAAAGAAACATTCTATAAGATAGGTAATAATACAGATCTTTGGAACGAAGAGAATCTCAAGAAGCAGATTAAGACCGTTGCTCTCAATGTTATGGGTATTACAACTCCTGAAGAGCAGGCAAAATATGATGTAGACCTTTCTAAGGGCTCAAACATCAGCGGTGTGGCTGGTCATCAGCATCTCGTTCAGGCAGAAAACATTACCTACTCAGGCGAAGCTGCTTCATCACAGGTTAAGCCAGCTGCTATTACTGCAATCAATGAAAAGCTTGGTTTGTCAGCTGAAACCGGTATCTCTACATATCTCAATGGCGAGGCTTACTACATTGCCCGTATCAAGCACTTCGGTGACGTTCTGACACCTTGGAATGAGGGAGATGAGACTTATGGAGATGACGATGAAACACAGAACAAGAAATACCTTGGTCGTTATGGTGTACTCCGTAACAACTGGTATGAGTTGACTGTAAATAGCGTTAGTGGTCCTGGTACACCAGATGTTCCAACCATCAAGCCTGACGTTCCAGACGATGAGAGCTACAGATACATCAGCGTCAGCGTGAAGATCCTCGATTGGGCTAAGCGTTCTCAGAGCGTCGATTTGTAATCCATTTCACATTATTATATATAGCTCAGCCGCTCTAGCGCTAAGGAGCGGCTGGCTATATCGGAAGAATAAGAATCAATTTATACACTTTACTTTTTCATAAAACAGATAAGCATCATGGCAAACAAGAAGTTTAACAGTTGGATCAAGAATATATGCATGGGATGGGGATTCATCATGGCGGGCAGTATGCTCAGCAGCTGCAACGACTTGATGCACGACAACCTGCCTCCTTGTGACATGGGTGTTGACTTGCAGTTCAAGTACGACTACAACGTGCAGCGTGCCGACATGTTCAAAGATCATGTGGGCGGCCTCAGCGTATTCGTATACGACGAGCAGGGCAACTTCATTGCTCGCCATGATGCCTATAACGATGCGACATCACAGCCGCTCAAGGACCCAAACTATGCCATGCGAATCAATCTGGAACCGGGCAAATACAGATTCGCAACCTTCGCCTTCCAAAAGAAATACGAAGATGCACTCGCGCAGCCAGGTGCCAAATTCCAGATAGCTCTGCCACAGCAGGGTGACAACATCACCGCCCTCCATGCACGACTCGACCGCGAACAGGGCAAGGTGAACAACCAGAGCCAACCGCTCGATACACTCTGGCAAGGACTCAGCAACGAACTGGTTGAAGTAAAAGACCTGCAGGTTACACGCCATACCATCGGTCTGGTTCGTGATACCAAGCAGCTCACCATCAGCCTGCATCAGACCGACGAGCCTGCCAACATCAATGCCGATGACTTCAGTTATCAGATAACCAATGCCAACGGCGATATCAGTTACGACAACTCTCTCCTCCCCGACGAGGAGTTGACATATACCCCATACTACACCTGGACCACTGAGTTTAAAGATAAGGAAGGCAATGTAAAGGAGCGCACCGCTCATGCCGCCCTCATGTTCTCCCGACTCATCTGGCATCCGGCAGCAGAAAACGACAAGAACGCCATCCTTACCATCACGAACAAGACTACTGGCGAAGAGGTGGCACGCATCAATCTTGCTGACTGTCTGGCACAAGGCCGTGGCGCCTTCGAAGCCCGCCAATATTCAGCACAGGAATTCCTGGACCGTGAGTACGACTATAAGCTCGACTTCTTCCTCCAGGGCAACCAGTGGAAGTATATGCAGCTCAGCATTTCCATCCTGGATTGGGTCAAGCGCATCCAGCGTGTCGATTTCTAACCGTTTCAGGTGTCAGAGCCCCTTCCGGGCATTTAGCTCATAAGAGTATTTGACTTAAAAAAATTAGAAACAATGAAAATACGAGATTTCATTTTAAGTTTAGTTAGTTGGTTTATATTGTTGGTTACAGTAAGTTGCTCTGACGAACTTGGAGGCGAGCGCGCTCCCATTTCGTCAGAAAGCAACTTGCATGTACTCGTGCCAACCGTGCTCAGCAGCCGCGGCACCCGTGCCGACGATGCTTCTGACCTTCCTACCTATAATGCTACGGTAGATGAATGCCAGATCAACGACCTGACCCTCTATGCTTTCCCTGTCCCTACAGGAAATGGAAATGATGGCAAGCTCCTGGTAGAGACGCTCCCTGCCCCACTGGCTACAATGATGGTAGAGCCGAATGTAGCTAACTATCAGCTCAATATCGAGCCGGGCACTTACCATATCTATGTGGTTGCCAACATGAACAAGGTGTTGAGTGGTAAGAATATCCAAACTGAAGATGATCTCAAAAAAATAGTTCTGGGTTATGAAGGTGGAAAAGAACCGGGAATGCCTGTTTCTACAAACATCCCGATGATTTATGAGCCAAAGGATGTAAACGGTACTATCATCAATACAAAAATAGAAAAAGGTGGTAAGAAATATACAGAGGTAGCAGCTAACCTGAAGTTTACATGCGTAAAGGTTAAGCTGAATCTTATCTTCGATCCTACTGCTGAAGGTTCTGCATTCAATGGTAATAGCTATATCATCAAGGATATTCTGGCTCAAAAGCTTTCTCCTAGCACCACGCTGAGTTGGGATGGAGCATTTAGCAAGCCAGCCTCTAGTGTTAGCCAAGATTATGCCAATGGTTTTGAAAGTGAAGTTTATGCGACTTCTTCTGAGGCAAGCAATAAGGGTAGTTATTATAAGGCGGGAGACTGGACAGAGGATGCTGCTAATGCCAATGTGAATAATAAGGACATCATCACCCTTGTTCAGGGTGCTACTCCTAAACCTGCTCCACAGAATGCCGCCGATAAGTGGCTTTTCCAAGGCACATATTATCTGCCAGAGCGTTATATCGCCGAAGCCTCTCAGCAGTCTACCCTCAAAGTTAATGGCTCTGTGAATGGTAACATTGAGAACAACTATAAGATTAAGCTGGGACATCGTCAGGACGAGAGTTCAACTTCCAAAGAAGTCCCAACTTTCCCTCGTGGCACCTATTATGAGATTATCGGCAAGATCAAGAGTCTGGGAAACATGACTCTCAACTGTAATGTGAGCGTAGAGGACTGGACTCCTGTAACGATAGATGCAGACTTCAGCCATACCACACTGTGGGTAAACAAGACAAGCGCTCAAATAACCTCCATAGAGGAAGACTCTATTTCCTACAAGTCAAATTGGGTGAATGTGGAGTTTGGTTGCGATGTGATTGTTGATGGTAAGCCCCTCGTCGTTGTAGATAAAAGAGATGAGGTCAATCATATTATCACCTTTAGGATTAATCCCGAGATTCCCATGAGTGCTTATGGAAATGGGGAAGGTCAATTTCCTCCGAAAGGAACGACCAAGATATGGCTGAAGGCTAACAACCTGAAGAAATATCTGGATGTAGACTACAATGTAGAACCTCTGTTTGAGGTTGATCCATTGGAGGTAATCATCTATTATGTGGCAGGTGCAGAAACCAACACAAAGGTATTCACTTGGGTTACAAACTTGGGAGGTATCGTGCTTCCTAACGAGCAGACTTCCACCATTGGTAGCTCAACTATCAATATATCGAAGCCATCCGATGAAAACGCTCCCAAGGGAACATTCCAGGTGGAGGCTACAACCGACCCTGGAACAATTACAGTGCATACATTCCGAGTACACTCGAAAGACTCGTATAATAGCAACTATAAGTACAGAGATATTAAAGTAACAGTAAGACCTCCGGTTGACAATTACCGTATCTATTTCCGTGCCATTAATGACAGGTCGTCAAATTCGTCAAATAATGACAAGTTTAAAACTAACCAATTCCAAGGTATTTTGGATGAATACTATGGAACAGGTGATAACAATAACAACTGGAACGATTCTTGGAGTTGGGACAATAAGATGCAAACAAGTAGACATAATGTATATATTTATTCTCAAAAGGGTGAAACGACAGGAACAGCAATACCTAAAGAAAATGTGTGGTACTTTAATGGTAGATATAATAATCCAAGCGGTATGACTGGGGACACGAATAATCCAGGATGGTACTACCAGGACATGGATTTTAATGCTAAAGGATATAGATTGGATAAAGGCGACGGTCAAGAAACTACACCGATCAAGCCTGGCGAGACATTGATGATATTCTACAGCTTCATCAACGATGGTGCGGACCTTCACCGCTGCCCTCAGCACATGGCGCCTGGTATCCCCCTTTTTAACTATGAGGATAGAGAAGGTTGGATACTTTACGACCCGACAACAGACCCTTATTATCGTATTTTCGATGAGAAGCCGATAGTTAAGGATATCAATTATGTTGTCTATACCAAGACTAAAGTATTAGGCTGGGCGTTTAAGTTCGGTGTCGCAACAGACAATCCGACATCCTCAGGAAGTAATGACCAATATGTACATTGGGACAACACTTGGGATGGTCACAGCGCCAAGAGTTTTAAAAGCGAACAAGTAGGAGACTGGTGGAAGACAACGATAAGGTTAAAAGCGGTTGACGGCTATCATGAGAAGGGTATAGTCCTTCAGTTTGAAAAGGATGTCTATGATGAGAAATATACCCTTTTCAGAGGTAGAAGTTATGAGAAGTATAACGATACAGGATATTATGACAATAATAGCTGGCATCCAGGTATACCATCAGGTGTATAAACAAGTAAAGTAAGTAAGGAAATGAAAAAGATAATATCTCTTTTAGTGGCACTGCTGACATTGGCAGCATGTAGCGACACTTTGAACGAAGGTTCCAACCCAAGCAACAAGAATGGGGTGGAAGATGGGGGCATCACGCTCACCATCACACTTCCCGACTTTTCAAAAGAGGAACTGACAAGGGCTGGCGATACGGGATTGAAGAGTCTGAACGTAGTGGCTTACGATGATAAAGGAGTGTTCCTGTCGAACCAAAGCGTTTCCGCTTACGAACTTGTGTCGGGCACCGACAACACTTACGAAGTGAAAGTGCCAGTCACGGACAAGGCTACAATGATTCATCTGGTTGCCAATGCCGGTGATTTGTCAGATACTCAATGTCAGAGTGGTTTGGACAAGGCTGCCATTTCGGGAACAATCAACACAGAGAATCCTGTCTGCTGGGGAATGATCAGCGTGTCAGACTTGATGAAGGCAAATCCAGAAATCAGTTTGCTGCGCCAGTTTGCCAAGGTAAACGTCAAGTATGAGAAGACTACATCCAGTGATTTTAAAGACGACAATACGTTTGAATTGGAAAGCTTCCTGTTGTATAAAGCTGCAAACAAGGGAACCATAGCTCCCAAGGATTTTGACTATAATGCAGCAGCAGTCAATGTGCCAGCTGATGCAGGCGAAGCTAATAGCGGATGGCAGACAGGCGAAACACCTTTCTATGAGACTGCCGCCGGTCAAGCCTATCTCATCGTGAAGGGTAAATATAATAGTGTGGAGTCTTACTATAAAGTATCCTTCCTTACCGACAACGACATGACAAAACCGATGGCACTGCTGCGCAACCATGCTTATACGGTGACTATCAAGCACGTCAATACCTACGGATGGCCCACAGTGGATGGGGCTATTGCAGACCCATATCCCGAGAACCGAATGAGGGTGGACGTGAAAGATGATAATCCTTTGGTTAACGATATGATAGCCTGCAAGGACTACCATCTGGGAGTAAGCGACCAAGTAAGCGGCGCATGGGATGATGAGAATATTATCGCCACTGTCGTTACAACTATCAAAAACGGCGAGACGCCGACTTTCTCTACGTCCGATGACTGGATAAAAAAAGATGTTACGATCAATAAGACTAGCACTGTGACGGATACTGACGGTTCAAACTCTACTACAGGTAAGAAATATGAGATTTCGATTGCGGTAGAAAAAAATGAATACTCTGAGGAACCACGCACAGGAAAGGTAATCGTGAAGTCGGGCGACTTGACCCGCACCATAACCGTGACCCAGAAAGGTAAGGACTTCAAGCGTTCTAACAGACGCGTAAAGCTTGTGACATCAAGCGATGTGGGCACATCGGAAGAATATGATGACTATTTCAACAAATTCCTGCCAGGTACTAAAGGTATCAGCCCGAAGGATATGCAGAACGATATTGTCAGAAACGATGGTCTGCACTTCGGGGTGGGAACCAACCAGTTCAGTTATTTGATTCCAAAGAAAACGGGTGATGATGTGACTTATGGCGCAAACAGCAACTTGTTTAAGGTAGAGAAAGATGGAGCTAACTGGAAAGTGACGCTGGAAAGTGCCGCTGACAACTATGATGTCTGGATAGGTGACTTCACCATCACCTATCAGGAGAATGGACACGACATTGCTATCACGTATCCCGTTTATCATTGTGGACTCTTCCACAAGATAGATGCCAGCAACCAGCAACCGCCTGTTGATCAATCTCATGTCAGCGGCCGTTTCTACTACGGTGTAGTGAAGGTGAAAGGAAATAGTAAAACATACGTCATGCTCGACCGCAACCTCGGAGCCTCCAGCGACAGATGCTATGCTCCGGGCACCAAGGCGTTGGAAGCTAACAAGGGTGCTATTGGCGGATACTTCCATATTGCTAAAGCGAAACAGGATCAGGCAAATGCAGGTAATCTTATCGGCAATCTGCCTCAAGGTTTCACTATTCCCGAGAATAGTGTGTTCCAAGACATCATAGACGGCGGTAATCTGAAAGAGGAGACCCGCTACACCTTGTCGGGCGAGGCGTACAACAGTGTTGAGATAACAACTGACAATTCGGAGCTGCCCGTAATCTATTTGCCAGCCACAGGATATGTGGAGGGTGAGGCTTTCAGAAATGTCACCCATGTCAGCCTATGGACCCGCACGCTACTCTCAGGAAATCAGGGTTTCGACACCACCAGTCCTGAGTATGGCTTCTGGTATCGCTATTTAGATGTGTATGGTAAGATTTGCACCATGTCGAATCTCCGCTTCGTCAGCGGTAATGCAGGTAAAAACACCGGGACTTACAGGGCCATGCCAATCCGCCTGGTACATGTCCTGTAATAAACATAAGATAAGTGATAAATATAATAATATCTTTTACTTAGATATAAATATAGTTTAAAAACAGCAGTTTTACAAAGAAGAGGGTGTGTCATAAGCCACACCCTCTTTCTTGATTCTTAGCTTCACTCAAATCTGCACTAGTGTCCCGTTTAGTTTGGACGATTATTATATAAGTTATTAATATCCAATATTTTATGTTCTAGAAGTTGTGTATTCGATTTGATTTTGTACCTTTGCACTCATATGGTATCCTAGCCTATTTTAACCTACTAAAACAGTTCTTTCAACTAAGAAAAGAAACATTTATACCTAGATAAAATCTCCGTTCATAGACGTTGAATGTCCGTTCAACGTCGATGAACCGCCATTCATAGACGCTGAACCGCGGTTCAACGTCTATGAACGGAGATTTCAATAGGGTTAAAGAACATTTTATCCTATAATCAACCAAGACTTTTCCCGAGATTAACCCATTATTAATACAGCAAGAAGGAAGAAAGGAGATAAGAGGAAGCCTGAAAAGAAATAAAAGGAGGAGAGAAAAGAAATAAGAGAAGGGAGAAAAGAAATAAAAGGTATAAGGAAATGAGATAAGGGGCATAAATGAAGAAAAGATGTTTTTAATTTGGTGGTTTCACCATTTATTCGTATCTTTGCCAACAAAGAGAATATCACTTAAAAGAAAGGCGAGCAATTATGGCAAGAAAACTATATCCGATAGGATTACAAACTTTCGAACGAATCAGAGTGGAAGATAAGTTCTACATCGACAAGACGGAATATGTATATCGTATGGCACATACTGATGGTACTTATTTCTTCCTGAGCCGTCCACGCCGTTTCGGAAAGTCGCTGTTGCTGACTACCATGAAGAGCTATTTTGAAGGAAAGAAGGAGCTTTTCAAAGGACTCGCCATCGAAAAGCTGGAAAAGGATTGGATAAGCTATCCGGTGCTGCATTTCGATATGAGCATGGGCAAACACATGGAGATAGCCCAGCTGGAAAGATATTTCGACCAGCAACTTGCAGAACAAGAGCAGAAATGGGGCATTACGAATCCGGCTGTTGATGCCAACGTCCGCCTCATCTCACTTATCCAAACTGCCTATAGGGAAACGGGCAAGCAAGTGGTAATACTGATTGACGAATATGATGCCCCTTTGCTTGATGTGGTACACGAGGATGAAAAACTGGAAGAACTGCGCAACGCCATGCGCAATTTCTACAGTCCGCTAAAAGGATGCGAGAAATTGCTCCGCTTCGTATTCCTCACAGGCATCACCAAATTCTCTCAGCTCAGCATCTTCAGCGAATTGAACAACATCACCAATATCAGTATGGACGAGCCGTATGCCGGCATTTGCGGAATTACGGAAGATGAACTGGTGAACGGAATGCGGGATGACATAAAGGCACTTGCTGAAAAATTAAACTTATCGTATGAGCAGACGTTAGCTAAGTTAAAGGATAATTATGACGGCTATCATTTTACATGGCCTTCTCCAGACGTTTATAATCCGTTCAGCTTATTAACCTGCTTTGCCAAGCAGAAAATTGATTCCTACTGGTTTGGATCAGGCACTCCTACTTATCTGATCAATATGATGCGCAATTTCAACTTTCTGCCAGCGAACCTGGGCGAGAGCATGGAAGCCGGAAAGGATGACTTTGATGCTGCTACGGAAACCATGACCACCATCATGCCACTGCTCTATCAGAGTGGCTACATCACCATCAAGGATTATGATGAAGAAACGGAACTCTATACCCTAGCCATTCCTAACAAGGAAATAAGAGTTGGATTGTACAGAAGTTTGTTGCCTCATTATCTGACCTCAAAGACTGCAATGTGCAATACTACCATCGCCAAGATGTCGGTGCTTATTAAACAGCGCAAGATAGACGAAGCATTACAGTTGCTGAAATCGTTTTGGGAGACTGTGCCTTATTGCAACAACACCCATTACGAAGGTCATTACCAGCAAACGATGTATATCATCTTTGCCTTGCTCACGAATTTCAGGATTATAGTGGAGCAACATACGTCAAAGGGGAGAATTGATATAACCATGGAGACGGACGATACTATCTATGTAATGGAGCTGAAGTTTGGAAAGACTGCCCAGGAGGCTCTTGAGCAGATAGAAAGCAAGCATTATGCCGATGCCTTTGCCATGAGCGGCAAGGAAATTATCAAGGTAGGTATGAGCTTCAATATCAAAGAAGACAACACCATCGTGTTCGATTGGAAATCATCAGAAATTTAGATGATAAAAACAAAAAGCGTGCAGGCGACTATGATGTGGCTTGCACGCTTTTTCCTTTTATATTCTTTTAACAAAGCCAACGTTCAGGATTTTTATCTAGCACCTTACGCTGTAATGGTGATATACCAAAACCAGTACATAAACCTATATCCACTTATCCAAATAACATTTAAAATCCTCTATACCTATAACCTCCACTTTAGGAAAAGGAATATTTTCCAGGACCTTAAAGTGCTTGTCTTCTGTAACAATACACTTTGCATTTGCAGCAATGGCACAATCTACAAACTTATTGTCATCTTTATCTGCCTCAATTAAAGCAAAAGTATAATGAGGATCTTTGCGAATTACATTGGGTCTAGTCAATATAGCATAAACTATGGCCTCAGAAACTTGAGGAGATATATTACGAGATAAAACCTCTGAATACTCCTCTATTATTTCATTGGACACACAAAGGTTATAATCGCCACTAAGAAAAGCATTCCACACCTTACGATACGGACTTCTAGGGGCGATTGACATAATCAAACTATTTGTATCCAATACAATATTCATAACCTAAAGATTATAATATTGGTTTATTGTACGGAGTACGTTCATGGAGATGCCGGAAACTCTCGATACGTTCTTCATTCAGGGTTCCTTCATTCCACATCCTATCTAATTCAGCATCAGCCATCTGAACAAAATAATCGGAGATTACCTTATTCAAATCTCGCAAAGCCTCAGGAGTCTTGATAAATGACAGCATATCGAGGATTTGCAATTGAGCTTGATTCATTGTTGCTACCTGTGCCATAATAATTCATTTTATTAATATCTAACCGCAAAGTTACGCTTTTTCTTCGAAACCACCAAGAAAATCACAAGAAATCTGCAAGTTATCAACGAATAACCACG
>ERZ1023814.221-NODE-221-length-12439-cov-42.305879_pt1 | contig 12439 bp, 8 predicted proteins | sample MGYA00380377_ERZ1023814 | MGnify/ENA primary metagenome ERZ1023814 (study PRJEB33179, sample SAMN07449063) | human gut metagenome | biome: Human-gut; feature: Human associated habitat; material: Faeces | host: Homo sapiens | place: India:Kasaragod | collected...
TTAACACCCGTTAACCAATTCGTTTAAACTTGTTTCCAGGTGCAAAGGTAAAAGTTGTGACATACATTGATTTTTTAATTGTTGATACTCCGATTACAAACCCAAGCCCTTGCGCTTTTTCTTCTTTTTGCGCTTCATCGCCCGGATGAAAGCCTCTTCCTCGGCATCTACCGCCGGACCTTCGGGAGTGAGCAAGCCCATTCCGCCCGATACGTCTTCACGGTCGTATGCGGTCTGTCCGTGTGCCTTGTCCGCAGCATCCATAGGGATGGATAACGGTATCGGCGGTTGTCCGGCGTATGGCAGGGTGAAGTGTTCCTGCAAGGCATTCGCCGAAAGCTCCTTGCCCATGCGCGAACCGTTCAGCACACTCCCCGTGCGGTGGTCGATGAAGGTAGCCCCGTAGATGCGCCCTTCCTCCGTGTAGCGCAGTACGGTGTCGATGCCCTTCTCTTTAAGTTGGGAAACAAACCTATCCTTGTCATAAGTGCCTTGCAGCACGGAAAGAACGGTACGTTTCGTCATGTCTGCCAGTTTCCTGTCCTTAATCTCCGATCTGGAACGTACAAACTTCTTCTGCATGGCTTCATAGCCTGCGGACTTCCCGAAGAGCGAGGACTTGAACGGGTTGCCCACCTTGTTGCCCCTGCCGTCCGTGACGGAATAGACCAGCCCGTGATATTCCCGTCCGCGCACGTTACCCCTCGCTTCCTCCACCGTCAGGTTATAGATGGAAAGGAGCGCACGGTATTCGCCCATCGTCTGGAAACGGTACTGCCCGTTCAGAGCTTTCACGGTGTTGCCTACCTGTTTCTTCACATCGCCTGCCGATGCGTCCACCTTGCGCAACGGATTATCCAATCTCTGATTTTTACGTTCTGCCGGATGCAATCCGTACTTCTGTTCCAGTTCCCTGCGGATACGGTCGCTGCGGCGGTAGAGAAAATCCCGGTTGAGCCTTTTCCCGTTCTCGTCCACGTTGACCGTCACGATGTGCAGGTGGTGGCGGTCGATGTCCTCGTGCTTGAATACAAGATAAGGCTGGTTTCCGAAACCGAGTTTTTCCAGATACTCGCGGGCGATATTCTGCAACTCAATATCGGTCAGCACATCCTCCGGGTGCGGGTTGAGAGAGATATGCACCACCGGCTTCTCGATCTTCATCTGCGGTGGCAGGAAGGTGAGAAAACCCTCCATCGCCTTGCCTATGTCCACCGTTCCCGAACCGTCATTGTAGATGCGGTTGGTGGTGAGAAGCCGCCCCTGCGCCTCGTTAATCTTCTCCCCGTTGTAGGCAATCGCGCCGTACAACGAACTTCCTACACTGATTTTTGCGACCATTTTGCCTCCATTTCCCTTGAAAGTTCCACAATCCGGCGGCTCAGTTTCACGAGTTCGACGGTGTGTTGCTCTAATTTGTAGAGCAACGCCATCGCCTTTTTCTCTGAAAAAGCATTGTGAAAGCAAATCAAGCTATACTTGAATATGTAACCCATTCGCCTGATTCTATAGGTCTTGGAACGACAATAGTGCTGGCATGGATATTAAATGGATATGTATATATAGCGTGGTGTGGTGATAGCAGATGTTATTGTTTTAATCCTAATAGTGGACTTCGATTGCTAACCAAGGATCATTCGTTGGTGCAAGAGTTGATTGATAAAGGTGAGATTAGATGTGAAGAAGCATTTAACCATCCAGACAATAATATAATAACCAGATGCTTGGGAGATGTTGATGCAGATCCAGAGCCTGAAATTCTCACTTATAAGATTTGCGAGGGGGATATCTTCTTGCTCTGTTCTGACGGTTTGTGTGGGTATTGTAAAGACTCCTTGATTGAGAAAACGATGTATAGAAACTATAAGAATATGGAACTGTGCCAAAAAGCATTATTGAAAAATGCACTTGATACAGGTGGACAAGATAATATTAGTATTGTATTGTGTGCAACACTACCTTTGAATAGTACAAAATGTAGGGTTGGGTTAAAAGGTAAAATCAAAAAGTTTTTAGCAAAATTATAAAACATTCAATTGACACATTTTATGAAGGATGGCAAGAGTTTAATGCTTGCCATCCTTTTTTCGTTTTGGCACGGACTTGTCTGAACAGCGACATGAGGTAATATGCCATTACAATAAAATTCCCACAAGCCTCTGTTGCCAAGACGTTTTTTGTGACAAAATCATCTGAAAATATCACTCCAATGGTACCGTTGTAGCGGTCGGATGGTACCGATACCAAATATCCGCTACACACGCTGTCAAAGGGTGCCATGGTGAGTGTGCTACAAGGTTCCCTGAGTTAGCGTGATTTTCCTCCTACTCGATTTGAGTTCCATAATCTACACTTTGTTAGTTTTTGACTTTGTTGTCAATGATTATTGTTCAACAACAACTGTTTTTTTCTAACAATATACTATTTCTACCAAGAAAATACATAAAAGTTGTTGTAATATATGTAAATATTCGTCTTTGATGCTTTCTGCCATTATCTTTGCCGATTAAAATGTTAGTGCAAAGCAATAATGAAGTAATAGAAACGTAAAAAGTAAACAACATGGAACGCAAAGAACAGACCGGGCATATCTGTAGATGGATGGCTTTAGGCATCATGACTGCCATCGTCATCGTAGGATGTACCATTGTAATCGGCCTATTTGAATGGCGCGACAGAAAGGAGATTGAGTGTAGAAATGCAGAACTGCATCAGTGGCGAAAGAATGTGCATGACTTAAACTTGCACATAACGGAATTGTCACTGCTTGGTGAAATGGTAGCGGATTGGGACTCAACAGATGTAAATGAGTATCATTCGCTTCGATTGGAAGTGGACAGTATGCTTGAAGGCATCGCAGGTATTTGTCCGAAAGAAGATTCTGATACGATCTGCCGTCTTCTTGCAGAAAAGGAACAGCTCCTTCTGGATATAAAGGATGCTATGCAGGAACTGAATGCCACTCAAGAAAAGCTGACCGCAGAAGTTCCAAGAATTGTAGAGCAGAATAAAACTGAAAGCAAAAGACTTTCAGCTATGCCACAGCAGGCAAAGCCAAAGAAGCGAGGTTTCTTCAGCAGATTGTTCGGCAAGAAAGAAAATGCAGTAACAACAGGCAACCGTTTAACCCAAACTGAAAAGATGCTCACCAACCTAAACCAAACGGTTGTTGCTAAACATCACCAGCAAAGCCGTAAGGTAGTGGAGATATTGGATAGTCTTGGAAACAGAAATGAAGGTATCAATAAGCAGTTGCAAAGAGTAATCAGCATAGCTGATGAGAATGTGGATAAAGGCATAAAAGTTCGTGAGCGACAAATCGCAGACTTGGAAGGCAATTATACCTATTATTATATAGGGATGATAGGATTGTTGATATTAGTATTTTTCGTATTATTCCTATTGGTGTGGCGATTCGCATTCAAGACACGTAAGAGCAAGGAAGAAACAAGAAAGGTGATGCTGACAGTAACGCATGAGATGCGCAGTCCTTTGTCTGCCATCAAGGATTATGCTCGCAAGATTAGCGGACTTGATGATGCTACGGATGAAAGCAAACGATATGCCGACTTGATTGTTGACACATCGAAAGGCTTGACTTCTATGATAGACAGTTTCCTGGTTTACTCCAAATTAGCGAATGGAAAGGCGACCGTCAAGGAACGCCCTTTCCGTATGATGGACATTGCCGAGCAATTAAAGATAGAGTATGAGCCCTTTGCAGCGAAGAAACAACTTGAATTGAGCGTCAGCAATAAGGCAGATGGTGTTGTCAATGGAGACAAGGAAAAGGTGCTTACAATAGGACGCAATCTGCTTTCCAATGCCATCAAATATACGGGAAAGGGTGAGATAGTATTGTCCACAACCTATAAGAATGGTGTGTTCATGCTAAAGGTTAAGGATACAGGAACAGGATTGGATGACAAACAACAAAAACAAATCTTCAAGGAATTTGCAAGATTGGGAAATGCGGTCACCCAACCGGGATTTGGCTTGGGGCTTTCCATTGTCAAGAACCTCGTTTCACTGATGAAAGGAAAAATCGATGTGTCCAGTCACCAAGGGCTGGGAAGTATTTTTACCATTAGTCTTCCTATGGCTGCAGCCGAAAAGCAGAATGTGGAACCAATCCAGTATAGAACGAAACGACAAGATTCGTTTACTGTCATTGCCATTGATGATAGCCATGTGCAACTGAGTACCATTCGTGAGGCTTTTGCATCAAACGGCATTGTATGTGACACTTGTAATAATGCCACGGATTTATTGGATATGATGCGCAAAAAATCTTATGATCTGCTGATAACGGATTTGAAGATGGCTGAAGTGAATGGTATCGAGATTCTGGAAATGATGCGTATGGTGAACGTGCGTAACTCCAAGACCATTCCTGTTGTCGTTATGACAGCAGCACCAAATGTGAGTGAGCAAGAACTGCTTGATGCAGGATTTGTCGCTTGTCTGTTCAAGCCGATGTCTGACAAGGATTTGATAAACACTGCAAGAAAGTGTGTGAATGGCAAGATAGCAGAAAAACAAATAGACTTTTCTATGTTGCTGACCTACGGCAATGAAAAAGAGACTTTGGAGAATTTCGTAAAGGAAATGACTGATACATTGGGCAGTATCCGTAATGTAGCCAAAGAGGAGAACCGCAAGAAAATGTCTGATGTCATTCACCACGCAAGAAGCTCATGGATGATGGTACAATCTGACGAGTCTTTGAACTATCTTTTTGACCTGATTGAAGATTCTACATCATCAGACGACGTTATCAACCAAGCGGTTGAGGATGTTTTCGCACATGGTGAGGAAATCATCAAAGCCGCACAAAAGAAAATTGAGGAGGTAACAGCATGAAGAAAGTAATAATCATTGAAGACAGCCCTACATTTTGCAATATGTTGGGCAAGAAGTTGGAGGCGAAGGGATGGAAAACAATCTTATGCTACAATTACAGAGATGGTCTGAAAGCTGTGAGGGAATCCTCTGAATGGGATGTTGTCATTTCGGATATGCGCTTGGGGAATGATAACGGCATCGACCTGTTGGAATGGATGCGTAGTAACGGCTACCAGAATCCATTTATCATCATGACATCTTACGATGAAAGCATGAGTGCCGTGAGGACTATGAAATTGGGAGCGGAAGACTATATACCGAAGAAATTGTTGCTTGATGTAGTTTATGAACGTTTGGAAGAAATCATAGACAAGCAGAAACGACTCGTCGAGTTGAATAACAAGATTGTTTACCGCAAAAGTGAGAAGTTTCGCCGTATATATAAAATGGCAGAATTGTTTGCCAAAAGCGACATGGCTGTTATGATATTGGGCGACAATGGAACTGGCAAAGAACATATAGCGGAAAAGATACATCTGCAAAGCAAAAGAGCCGACAAGCCTTTTGAAGTAGTAGATTGCGGTACGCTTTCTGCGGAACTTGCCGTTTCCGCTCTCTTCGGGCATGAGAAAGGTGCATTCACAAGTGCAGACGCAGCAAGAAAAGGTTACTTTGAATTGGCTGCTGGAGGTACGCTGTTCTTGGACGAGATAGGCAACCTGCCGAAAGACGTACAGGCGATGCTGCTGCGTGTGTTGCAATCTAAGAGCTACCGACCATTGGGAGCTACAAAAGATAAAGTGGCTGATGTGCGCATTATTGCCGCCACCAACGAAAACCTGCAAGAGGCTGTTCGGGAAGGACGATTCAGAAGCGATCTGTATTATCGACTTCACGAAGCGGTTATTGAGATTCCACGGTTGCGGGATTGCAAGGAAGATATTATGCCATTAGCTAACTTCTTCCTGAAACTATATGATAGGCATACGGACAAAGAAATAAAATGTATCAGTAATGAAGCGCAAAGGGCACTTGTAAGCCATACATGGCCAGGCAATGTGCGTGAGTTGAAATCATGTATCATGCGAGCTATGCTGTTATGCGAGAATGAGATAATAGATGTCGAGGACTTGCAGTTGTCACAATCAGCATTGACAGAAGAGGCTTTGGACTTTGATGAACAAGAACGCAAGATCAATCGAGAGCGTATCTTGTGGGCTTTGAAGCAATGCAATGGCATCAAGCGTGATGCGGCAAAAATGTTGGAAATGAGCCATACTACATTCTATGCCCGTATGAAAGAGTATGGTATTCCTACTAATAAGTTGTAACGGTATAGGAACCGTGTAAGGAAGATTGGACGAGTGTCCGGTTTTCCTTACACTATTTCTGCTTGCAATTTCCTCGTGAAAATCTTATTCTCTTGATAAAGTTGCTGATTATCAGGAAATATCATCATCCTATTGTTTAGTCTGTCTTGGAATGGCATAGGTATTGGACTAATAAATGATGTGCGCACAGAAACATCAAATTAGTACAAACCCATAAAAGAGACAGCAACATGGAATACAACATATTGATAGAGACTGATTTTTTCAACTTGCTGAATGCAGGTCATAAGAACAAAGGTGGTAACGCTTTGGAGAACTCATATCGTGAGTTTATCAAGGTTGTGGTTGATTTATGCAGCACTAACGTGAAGCAAGCGGTCTTTGCACTGTCATACGCAGAGACCGAGCTTGACTTTCATCTGTCAATGCCCCATATAAAGGATTGTTTGGGAACCGTAGGCTTGTATGTGCGCAAGGCTATTGCATTTATCCGCAGAATGCAAGAGCATGTGGCAGCAACATATCATCTTCATGTGACCACATCCACTTCAGAAGCCTCCCCACCAGTATCATTAGAATCAAAGCCATTAGTAAAATGGACTGGCAATGCCGTTGACCTTGTAGAAATGGTATATGGCATCTGCGTAATGGGAAGCGTGAACGATGGCGATGTGAAATTCAAGGACTTGGCGCAAGCCATGTACCAGTTCTTCGGCATCAAAGCCAAGGACTGCTATCGTTTCTATACCGACATCAGAAGACGCAAGAACTATAGCCGTACTTACTTCCTTGACAGAATGCAGGAGAAGTTGAACGACAAGATGCGAAAGGATGATGAATTGGAAAGAATGAGACGATAATCGAGGTGTTTCTTATGTTATTTCTGAAAAAGATTAAAAACTTTTGGTGTTGCCACAAAAATATTGTAGTTTTGTGGCAAAATAAAGAGGAATGGCAACGAATAGCGCTTATAACGAGATAAAAAGGAAAATAACGTCTTCCAAACGGGGAACATTGTTCTTTCCCGATTCATTCGCTCAAATGGCATCATCCGATGCAATAAGGTCAGCCTTGGTGCGTTTGTGCAAAGATGGAGACATAATAAGAGTGGCACAAGGCATCTATTGCTATCCAAAGATTGACACAAAATGGGGAAGCGGAGTTGTACCGCCATCCATTGAAGACATTGCCAATGGCATTGCTAAACGTGATAAAGTTAGAATTGTTCCGACAGGTGCGTATGTGTTGAATGTATTAGGACTGTCAAAACAAGTACCGGCAAATGTGGTGTTCTTTACAGATGGGTCTTCTCGCAAGGTTTCTGTAGGCAAAGGTAACGGAATCCTTTTCAAGCATACATCTGAGATGAGAACATTTGCTTATCGATCAAAGCTTATGCTGTTGATAGTAATGGCTCTCCGTGAAATCGGTGATGAAAATATAACAGAACTACAGATGAACATCATCAAAGGTCATTTGAAAAATGTCCCAACGGGAGATTTTCAAAAAGACATTTTGCTGGCTCCAGCATGGGTTCGTAAAAAATTGCAACAAGTATGAATTATCAAGATATAGAAAAACTTGCTTCCTTAAAGGAAAGCAACAATTTGGAGTTTAAGGAATCGACAGGTCAATTAGACCGTTCGATGGAGACTTTATGTGCGTTTCTCAACTGTGAAGGTGGTACTATTCTTTATGGTGTAAAGGATAATGGTAAGATTATAGGTCAAGAGGTATCTGACAATACTAAACGCTCTATTGCTGAGGCGGTCAATAGAATTGAGCCTTTTGTAGAGTTGGAAATCTCGTATGTTCCTATTCTTGAGACTGACAAATATGTGATAGCCATTCATGCGGAATGTCAACGATTCATGCGTCCTTTCACTTATAAGGGAAGGGCTTATATGCGCATTGAAAGTACCACAACTTTTATGCCACAGGAACGGTATAACCATCTCTTAATGGAAAGAGGCGGAAAATATGGATGGGAAGCAATGATAAACTCCGATTTGAAGATAACCGACTTGGATGAGAATGCCATTCTCGGTGCTGTCCGTGAGGGAATACGAAACGGAAGACTTCCTGAAACAACTATTCGCGAGGAGATACCTGTAATCTTGAAAAAGTTCGGCTTGTTCCATGATGGTAAACTGAACAATGCAGCCGCCGTGTTGTTTGGCAAGGATTTGTATGGATACCCACAATGTCTTGTGCGTATGGCTCGTTTCAAAGGAACAACAAAAGAAGAGTTTATAGACAACCAACGTGCGGAAGGTAACATTTACGAATTGCTTGATGCCTCAATGGCATTTTTCTTTAAGCATCTCTCACTGTCTGGTAAGATAAACGGTCTTTATCGTGAGGAAGAGTTGAGCATTCCGTACAAGGCTTTAAGAGAGAGCTGCATCAACTCACTTTGCCATCGCTCGTATCATCAACCGGGTAGCTCTGTAAGCATCGCTATCTACGATGACCGTGTTGAAATACGAAATACGGGAACTTTTCCTGCCGACTTGCCTATAGAACGTCTTATGCAGGAACATGACTCCAAACCACAGAATCCAATTATCGCCAACGTACTCTATAAGAGCAAGATATTGGAGAGTTGGGGACGTGGAATAGGTACAATGGTCGATGAATGCAAACGTGTAGGCTTGCCTGCTCCAGAATTCAATACTGATGGCAATTTTGTGTGGGTCGTATTCAAATACAACAGGAACAATGTGGTAGTTACCCCACAGTTACCCCACAGTTACCCCACAGTTACCCCACAGTTAATGAAAGTAATTGCTGTAATAAGAGATAACATGATGGCCGCCAAGGAGATAATGGAATGTATAAAGTTGAAAGACAAGACTTATTTCCTTGATAAATATCTATATCCTGCAATGGAAGAAGGCTATGTTGAACCACTATATCCTGAAAATCCGAAACATCCAAAACAGAAATATATGCTTACAGAAAAAGGCAAGACATTATTGAAATAGAAAAAGAAAAGGCAGTGGAATAAATCGCCACTGCCTTTTCTTTTCCTATTTCTGTATCAAATGCTTCAAGTTTTCGTCACCAGCGATGCGCTCCAGCTCGTCCTTGACAATCAGCTTGACATCCTCCTTGATTTGGTTGTAATTGTCCAGAATAGCTTGCTTCATGCAGTCGTTGCCATCGGCATCCTTGAAGTCGTTGATGATGGGGATAGGCTGATAATGGCTTTCCTCTCGCTTTACCTTGTCGGTGTCAACGACAATCTCGGCATGGAAGATCTTCTGCTCTATGCGCTCGGTGAAGTTGTCGGAAACAGAGCCGACAAACATACCTTGGGTGAGTCCGCTAATCTTGCTCGGCGGAATGAGACTATCCATTTGGGTATTGATGGACGTAGAGACATCCTGTCGGTTGATGGAAATAGACTGGCGCTTTTGGAGCACTTTTCCAAAACGCTCGGATAAAGTCTTGGCGGTCTCGCCAACGACCTGTCCGCTGAAGATATTACCAACGGTATTGATAACCACCTTTGCCTCCTTGTCTCCATAATCACGGACCAATTGCGAGAAGTCCTGGAAGCCCAAGCAGACGGCAACCTTGTTGCTTCGTGCCGTAGCAATCAGGTTATCCAATCCCTTGAAATAGATGGTCGGCAACTCGTCAATGATAACGGATGATTTGAGTTGTCCCTTCTTGTTGATGAGTTTCACGATGCGGCTGTTGTACAAACCAAGTGCCGCACCATAAATGTTCTGACGGTCGGGATTGTTGCCGACACATAGAATCTTCGGTTCTTCGGGATTGTTGATGTCGAGTGTAAACTCGCTTGCGGACATCACCCAATAGAGTTGTGGTGAGATCATTCGTGACAGCGGAATCTTTGCGCTGGCAATCTGACCCGCCAACTGCTCCATCGCTCCACCTTGCCATGCATCCATGAATGGAGAAAGATAGTTCTCCAGTTCGGGATAGCTCGTCAGTATCGGAAAGACATCCTCGTATCTGCGGTTGAGCAATTCGATGGCATGGGGAAAGGTACAAAACTTTCCGTTCTTGTAGATTCTTAGGTACCAGATGATAGCTGCAAAGAGGATAATCGGACTCTCTACGAAGAAGTCGCCCTGTTTCTGGACCCACGTCTTGTTGAGGTTAAGCATGATGGTGTATGCACTCTCATAGGCATCGGAAATGTCACTCATGAAATCAGGGTGAATAGGATTGCAGCGATGACTTCTGCGAGGATCGTCAAAGTTGATGACATAGAACTGGGGCTTGACCTTATATCCATTCTGATGGTTCTTCATGTGGTTGTAGGCAATCGTAGAAAGGTCGGGAAACTTGAAATCATAGATATACATTGAATACCCCTTCTCTATCTGCTGTTTGATGTAGTTGTTCACTACAGCAAAGGACTTACCACTACCCGGTGTACCTAACACGATGGTCGCTCGGAACGGATTGACCACGTTGATCCATCCTCTCTGCCATTTCTTCTTGTAATAGAATCGTGTTGGCAGATTTACGGAATACTCGTTCTCCATGAGTTTGGTCTCCTGCATGAAACTCTCGTTCTCATTATTGAAGACATCTTCCATGAGGTTGTGTTTCAAGAGTCTGCTCATCCAGAGTCCTCCCATCAACAGGCAGATATAACCCGCTGTCATTGTAAATATGTACAGCGTGGCATTGCCCAAATTAGATATAGGCAACAATAATATCCACCAGTTGAGGAAGAACAGACAGGAGCCAACGACAAGAACCGTCCAAATCTTGTTCCAACTCATCTTTTCTGCTTTCACGCCCTTGGTTCCCAGACATGAGAGCGCCAGGAGTAAAAGCGAGAACAGCTTGGTGTAGAGGATAGAATGAAACAAGCCACCTGTACGGTTGAAGTTGATAAGGATTCTGTCAACAACCCCGATTGTCACTCCCCATATGTGCATTGCCTCGTAGCAATACCAATATACATTCATAATTGCGAGTATGATACTCACAGCACGGAGAAAATCCATTATTTTTCCCAATGCTCTCAAATCGTCTTCTTGTGCCATTGTTTTTCTGTTTTGAAGTTATACCTTGATAATACGATTAAAGGTTTCTCCCTTTTCGCTTCTTTTTCTTTCTGCGTAACTCTCTATCGAATGCTGCTTCCTGTGCCTCGTTGGAAGAACCATTCCCTGCCATAAGTCCAAGACCGCTGCCGTATTCATCGAACAAGCCAGAATCGTGACGCTCTTGTTCTGAGATTGCACCATCTTCCTTTGGAATGGTAAGTGGTATCGGCTGCTCATTCTCGTAAGGTAAGGTGAAATGCTCCTGCATGGCATTGGCAGAAAGATTCTTTCCAAGCCGTGAACCATTGAACACGCTTTGTGTGCGGTGGTCAATGAATGTTGCTCCGTAGATACGGCCGTCAGCTGTATGGCGGAAAACAACATCAATGCCCTTTGCTTTCAGCAGTTCAACGAACTTATCCTTATGGTAAGTCTGCTTCAACACTGCCTCCACACTATGTTTGGTCATCTCGGAGAGTTTCTTGTCCTCCTTGAACTTCTTGGCAGAATAAGCGAACCGCTTTTCTATCGCCTCCGCACCGACAGACCTGTCAATCTTGGAAGCCTTAAAAGGATTTCCCACCTTGTTGCCCTGTCCGTCCGTGGCAGAATAGACAAAACCATGATACTCACGACCGCCAACTTCGCCTCTGACTTCCTCCAAGGATATATTATATAAGGAAAGAAGTGCACGGTATTCGCCTAAGGACTGGAACCTGTAGGTAGCGCAGAGAGATTTTACGGTGTTGGCAACCTGCTTTTTCACATTGCCTTGGCTTACATCCACCTTACGGAGCGGATTGTCTGCCTGGCGTTGCTTGCGGTCTGCCTTGTGGAGATTGTACTTCTCCTCCAAGTCACGGGTGATAGCCTTGCTCCTATGGTAGTTGTATCGGCTATCTAAACACTTGCCGTTTTCATCCACTCGGATGGTCACGATGTGCATGTGATGACGGTCGATGTCCTCATGCTTGTAAACCATGTATGGCTGGTTGCCATATCCCATGCACTCCAAGTATTCCCGTGCGATGTTCTCCATCTCCATATCCGTCAGCACATCATCAGGATGCGGATTCAGGGAGATATGCACGACAGGCTTTTCCGTTCTTATATGCGGAGAAAGGTATCGCTGGAAATCACGCAAGGCGTTGGTGATGCTCGTCTTTCCCGAACAATCATCGAAGATCTTGTTTGTAGCTAAGAGTTTTCCTTCTTCCTTGTTAA
>ERZ1023814.230-NODE-230-length-11963-cov-7.150487_pt1 | contig 11963 bp, 7 predicted proteins | sample MGYA00380377_ERZ1023814 | MGnify/ENA primary metagenome ERZ1023814 (study PRJEB33179, sample SAMN07449063) | human gut metagenome | biome: Human-gut; feature: Human associated habitat; material: Faeces | host: Homo sapiens | place: India:Kasaragod | collected...
TTTAGGACTGTAAGTTAACGTTCTCAGGCAATAAATACTTTCTTAAATTTAAAATTCGAATAGATTTAGGATACTTTTATAAGAAGGATAAACTTAGATGTGAATCTCCAGAGATTGCATTTACAAGAGATAGGGCTGCTAAGTTTGAAGATATCTTAGTAAGCAATAATAACTACGAATATTTATAATATGAGGAAAGAAGCAATTAATACATTTGGGGAAGGAATAATAATGGATTTAAATCCATTGACTACTCCTAGTAATGTGCTTACTAATGCTCTCAATGCTACTATAATAACATATAATGGCAATGAGTTTGTACTTCAAAATGATATGGGTAATGGTAGAGTAGAGACTGCTTACTTACCTGCTGGTTATGTTCCTGTTGGAATTAAAGAGTATGGAGGGATTATATATGTTGCATCTTATAACCCCCTTACTAATAAAGGACAGATAGGTTCATTTCCTTCCCCTGAACGAAACATTAGTAGTCAAGAATTAGAAAGAGCTAAAGTAATTATATCTCCAAGTAACTTTAAATACTTAAACGGAATTTTAGATCAAACTATAGTGAAGGTTGAAATATTCCCCAAAGATACTATCTTACGCTCTGGAGATAAGTTTACTATACTTCTAGACTCTGCAAATGTTAATAGCTTAAAGCTATTTATATCAAATTTCTTAAATGCGTCCGGAAGTAAGGCAACATCTCCGAAGAATAAACTACTAACTCTGTCTGTAGCAGTATTAGACTCTAATAATAATCTTAGAGACATTACTAGCCAATTAAAACGATTTGATGCTAATAATAAAGTTATAACATTTGATGCATCAGCATCTCCAATATTGAAGTTTAATTCTGGATACTTTATTCAGACTATGAGTAATTCTGAAAGTACAGATGTAGACGAATTTAGAAAGAAGCATGCAGTAAATACCTATAATAATAAAGTATTTGGGAATTTATACTTAGTAGCTAGTTTAAATGTTATAGACTCTATAGGAGTTTCTACATTCGGATACAGAAACACTACAGATGCAGATGTAAGTTATGATGATATAGAGGTAACTGTTCCGGCTAAAAATGCGGCTGTTATCTTTGAAGTGGAGTATAAATACAATTGTCCAGACGGAATTTATGGTTCTCCGGACAGTAGCATAGTTACAAACATTGCTGATGTAAATACATCTTATAATTCCTATTACGGTAACTCTTCTGAATATTCTCCCAGCAATGTTATTCTAGGGACTCAGTTCAGTACTTCCAGGGATTCTAGCAAAGCTACTTATACATTGCCATTTCATACAAATCCTGCTTCTGACAAATCATGGCCTATATACGACTTAAATACTGGTTTATATGACAGAAAGGTTAGAGGACAACTCAATTTGTCAATAAAGGAGGACGTAGAGAATGATACTTTAGTGTATAGTGCTATTCCGTGTATGGAGTATACTAAGTTACCTGGATTAGAAATTAATGGGTCTATTAACTTAGCAAAGCTAGGTAGTGGTGATATAAGTATGAAAGTTTGGAGATATTATTGTAATCCAGATTCTATGACACTTACTTGGGGGCTTGAAGCTTATCCTAGACATGGTACAGCTATAGAATCTGTAATATTTGAATTTTATGATATATTCACCGCTTCAAAGGTAATGACATATACAGCTCCAAGAAGAAGAAGTTACAATGGTTCATTTACCGAAACTTTTAATTTTGGAGTTTTACAACCAAGAAGACTGTATCTAGTTAGAATAGCTTATAAATTAAATACTGACAATAAAGACTATTATACTACAGTAGGCTATAGGTGGATGTTTACAACTACTCTATATAATGCACAGTATTTTAGAACCGATGAATCATTCGTAGATGATTTTGCTAATCTAGATGTAGATACTCTTAACAAGTTAGTATTTAATATAGAGGACGCACTTAAATTACTAAGTAGACTTCCTAGTGCTCCTATTATTAGCGACGAGTCTTATATGACTAATGAAGCTAAAGAATATAACACTTATAAGAACTCTAAAACTGAATTTGTATATTCAGTAAATCCAGTGCATGAACTTGAAGGAGCTGAAAAGTATCCATTTAAAGTAAATGAAGCTAGTATTGAAACAGAAATAGAGGTATCTAGAGATAATGAAGAAACTAAGCCTAAAATGACACTTCCTGAAATTACTCTAATAGGTACCGCCAAACCAGGCAATATTAATGGATATAAGGAGTATAAATTCCAAATAGATAAAACTTCTACCTGGGATGAGTCTAAGGATGATGTTGACGATAGTAAATTCTTCGATGCTAGTAACAACCTTATAGGACAACAATTTAAATTCGCTTGGGATGATACTACTAATAGACTAAGGTTAACTGTGATCACTTTATCTAGACTATACACTAATACAGTTAGTACATCTATAACTCTAACAAACCCATATGTACCGTTTATTACTAAAGATACTATTCCAGACGTATTTGGATTTAATCCGGTAGAGGATTTAGATGGAAGACTTATCAATACTAAAGAAATTGGATTTAGAACCAGGGATAGAGGTCGTGTTGAGAGAGAAATAATAGACTATTTCTGGAGAGATTCTACTAATGCCAAGAGTAGACCCAATTACTATGGAGGAATGGGAGATACTGGTGTATGGCAGATAAAGGAGAAGGACGATTTACATGTTAGAGATTTTAGAGATAAAGTAAAAGAGGTTATTCAAAAGGTTATTGCTGAAAGACCTATATGTGTAATTGTCGGAAATCCAGGAGCATACAATCATTCTAACGTATTTGATGATAGCTCTAACACCTATGAACATATAAAGAGTAAAAGTGATAAATTCTTAGGAGGGCGCTCTAACCAAATATTGCTATGGTACGATGGTAACGATTATGTATGGGTAGAAGACTTCTGTTATGGTAATTCCTCATATCCTACCTTGGAAATGACTGAAATAGTGTACAGAACATTTAAAAATGTACTTATTCAAAAGGGGACAGCAGTAGCTCATACATTCTTCTCTTTGAATAAGAAACACTATGCATACAACGCTGAGTATGATGCTTCAGTGGAAGGTAATCTTACTTGTTCCTCTACATATGGTGACGAGATTTTAATTTCAGAGGACGGTTCCTTTATATATACTAGCGACTCTATTAAGGAACAAGTTAATAAGGTGCTAGAACAGGTGGATGCCATCATTAGCGGAGAAGAACAGGTTAAGGAGGAAGATGTTACAGAAATAGTTAAGCTAGCAACATTTAACCATGTAGATAATGAAGATTTTAACATCCCAGTTGAAGTTACAGTAGAAGCTCCAGGAATGGAGGATGTATATAATGCAGCTGTTGGAGTAGCAGATGGCAGTACATTCGGAACTGTTGCAGTATTGTATGATAATACAGTTGTACCTCTTGACTATAATGATAAACCATTCATATCAGGTGCTATATACTATGCAGAAGAGAACAAAGATGTTAAATTGGCAACTGTATCCTCTGGGGCAAATGTAGTTAGAAACCTAAAAGTACAAGACGGTACTCTCATGGTTAAACAAGCTACTAAAGTAACTAAACAGTTCGAGATAGTCGCAGGTGGAGATGCTACCTGGTATTTCGACGGCTTGCCAGTAACAGATATAGAATTTAAAGATAGTAGAGCAGTAGGAACCAATTGGGGTAAATTAAGCGTATACGAGTAATGGTACAATTATCCGAGGGCAGTTTTACAATTAGCAATTTAAACTTCCAAACCCTAAGCATATCTTATTACCTAAGTCAGATAAAGCCTGAAGGTAAGATTGTATATGAATACAATCCATTGCGTAACTTTAGACTGTCTGAGGATATAGATAATGAGGGTAGACATCCAGGCGATGTAGGCTTTAATAGCGATGAGGTCATTGAGGCTGGAAGTATAATAGACTTAGATACAGAGTTATTAGGATTTAGTTTAAATAATCCTGTAGATATCGTTACTCAGTCTTCCTACGATGGCTCAGTTAACCTTATTATTAATGACAATAGAAACATACCAAGATTAATAAACACTAGATTCTCTGTACTTCAAAACAATACTTATGAAGTAGTAGATAGAATCGGAAATAACGACACTAATCTATATGACGAGAATCAATTCGATTTAGATACATCTCTTTATAAAAGAGTTAATACAATCCCCTCATTAACATTCAATGGAGTTTTACATCATGGAAATTTAAGTGTAGGAAACTATGTATTATACTTTAAATATGCAGATGCTGATGATAACGAAACTGATTTCGTAGCAGAATCAGGTATTATATCATGCTTTATAGGAAATGATGGTGATCCGTTCTCTATTAATGGAGGATTTATTGATCAAAATAGTCATAAATCTATCAACTTCTTAGTATCAGACATTGATGGAAGTTATGATTATCTAAAAGTTTACTATACTAGAAGTACATCAGATATTAGCCAGAATAGAGTTGTAACTGCATTTAAAATAGAGAAGAAATATCCAGTAAGAAATGGTATATGTAATATAATCATTACTGGAGATGAAAATGCAGTTGAGATTCCTATATCAGATATAAATATGCAATATTTGATTGCTGATAAAGTTAAAGCCCAGGCAGTATGTCAGAACATGCTGTTCTTGGGTAACTTTAATAAGCCAGATCAAATGTATCAGGATTTAACTGATATAAGCTTAAGAATTCTCCCATATATTGATGTGAAGAAATCTGAGGACCTTATAGGATATGTAGATAATACCTATACTGATATAAGTGTTTCGAATACCCCTGGAGAGTATTATAATACTAAGAACATCTATAATTATGTTGGATATTGGAATGAGGAGTTTTATAGACTTGCCATAGTATGGGTAATGACTGACGGAACTCTATCTCCAGCATACAATATCAGAGGTAAGAATAAAATTCCAACCAGAGATAATTTATTTGGAGTTGATGGATATACTCTAGATGGGCTTACCGACTTGTTTGATAGTGAGGGTAAACGAACATATATAGCAGTTGATGAAGAAACTTACGAGATAGAAGATTCACAGAATTATGAGAATGCTAAGGGTGTTATTAAAATAGATTATACTCCAGATTCAGGAGACTTTACAGTATGTGGAATTGGAGTATTCATTCCTACAGAGGTTGCAGAATACTTGAAAGATAAAGTTAAAGGATTCTTTATAGTAAGACAGAAGAGAATTCCTACAATTTTAGCACAAGCATATGTATTACCTAGAGACATAAATTCTGAAGTACCAGCAATACCAACTGCTCAAGAATATAAAATTGAAAGGTTCTTGGATGATGATAGAATCCTAAATCAGAATTATTCTGAAAGATTAATGAGCATTGATTCAAACTCGTCGGAGTTAGGAGCTAGAGCAGCAATATGTCCAGAATACTCCACCAATCAGGGATATTTTAATTCATTATTCACTGGAACACAATATCTTACTAAGAACTCTAGAGTGCAGCCTACATCTAAGTATCTTGATATTGATGTATATAATGAGAGAAACTACTTCGTACCAGGATATAAGGCTAACTCAGATGATAACTTAGTAAATGCTAAAATAGTGGGAGTTGGTGACAATGTGCCATTAATTGCTATTGAAGATACTTCATTTAGAGGTAGAGCAGGAGAGGCTGAAGAAGCTTTTAGATTTAGGTATATTAAATCAGACAATAAGACTAAAGAGGCTTCTAATTTAGTAAGAGGTATTTACTCTCCGTATCTCGGAATCATAGGAAATACTACCATAGGTAATATAATAAACATATATACTCCGGGATATGGTACGTCAGCATATAAACAATATTTCACTACTAGATATGATGATACATCTCCTTATTATGCTATAGGAGATAGAGTCAGTATAGAGGATGTAATCAGTAAGTATGAATTAACTACAGTAGGAGATGTTTCTGGCTATGTTAAGACTTATTATAGAGGAGATTGTTATATATGCAACTATACTCATAGACTTAATAGAAACTTCCAAGACCCGTCAGCTCCTATAAATGATGAGATAGTAGACGATAATACTTGGAAAGATAACTATGATAATGAGAATAAAGAGAAGAATGAGAAGATAAATAGAGGAGACGTTAATGCAATTAGACTTGGAAGTTGGATTACCGTTAAATACTATACTTCCAGAAATCTATCTATAAGGTCTCTTGATTATAGTTATCCGAGTGAGGAAGGACTTACTGGACTTAAAAGAGGATTCTACCCCTTACAAGAAATGAGTACAGATGGTAATTATAAAATTCCAGAATCGTCTGTAGTAAATGAAGGGTTTGCAAGTACAGTTGGAGAGAAAGTCTCGTATACATTACCTGAAGTACCTTATATAAAGAATAGATTTGATACTAGGATATTGTATTCCGATTTAGCTATTAATGATGCTTTCAAGAATGGGCTTAGAGTATTCCAATTTACTCATTATAGGGATTATCCTAGAATTTATGGAGGATTAATGAAGATGGTTGAATGGTTCGGTAATCTACTTTGCATATTTGAACATGGAGTAGCTCTTATTCCAGTCAATGAACGTGCAGTTGCTGGAGAAGGTTCGGGTGGAAATGTCTTCATAAACACTTCTAACGTGCTGCCAGAGAATCCAATGATGTTGTCAGATACATTCGGTACTCAATGGCCAGAAAGTGTCATCAAGACTCCCTATTACGTCTATGGAGTGGATACAGTAGGAAGGAAGATATGGAGAACTAATGGCAAACAATTTGAAGTTATTTCAGATTTTAAGATACAGGAGTTTCTAAATGAGAACATTAGTCTAACTGAGCGTGAGCTGACTCCAATAATAGGAGTTAGGAATGTTAAGAGTCATTATAATAGATTCAAGCAAGACGTAATGTTCACATTCTATGATAATCTATACGGATTTGAAGAGAAAGTTTGGAATATATGTTATAATGAGGTTTTAGGTAAATGGATTACATTCTATTCTTGGGTTCCGTCTTACTCAGAGAATATTGATAATGTATATTTTAGCTTCGATAGGGATACTTCTAAATGGATAAGTAAATTGGGTTCTTCCCAGAAAGGTTCTACATCACAAGATGGAGTTATTCTATCTAACGTTGTTATTGATGAATGGGGTACTTATGGCGGGTTGAAATCTACGGAATTAGATTTAGTAAATAGAGCTGTTCCTAACGATGATAAAACTGGAGTTACTTATGAGAAGACTTTTAGTATCGTTAGAGACAATTTTGGATTTTACAAGCATTTCGACATTAGAGGAGGTAATCACTTAGTAATGCTTTCTGAACCAGATTGGAAGTATCCTGTAGTTCAATTAAATATTCAATGTGATATTACCGCTAGATACAAGTCTGGAACGGTTCCCACAGATATTAATGAATATTTAACTGGATGGAAAGATTATCTATCATATAATTTAGGATTATATCAATCTAGTATTGCTATTACTACTAAAGAAATTCTAGAGAACGGAGTGAATGACGGCTTGAATCTTACTACGGACTTCTGGAAACATGGTCAGGCAGGAATCATAGATATAAAAGATCCAATTAAACCCTGTTTCTGGTACGGTAAACAACATCCGTTTGAGTATGAATTTGTAGTAGTTGACAATCCATCAGTTCATAAGATATTTAATAATTTGCATATTATTAGTAATAAAGCTAAACCAGATTCATTCCATTATGAAATTGTAGGTGAGGTTTACGACTTCCATGACGATAAGAAGAATATGTATATAAGACAAGAAGCTACTAAAGACTTTTATCAATATAATGGCTCTGACATCTTATATAATAGAAATTTCTTAAATTTAAGAGGTTCCCAAAGACCTATATCTAGAAATGGAATAGCAACAGGAGCTATGGATAAATCTACTATGTTCCCTCTGTATTATGCTAGAGTAGATACTTTTAATGAAGTAGAGGATTACTATAGATTGAAAACTGCCCCTAATAAAGATTATGTTAACTTATCTGGAACTGAAATAGTATACAATGAGAAGTTAAATGAATTTAGAGTATGGACTCATGCTAAAGCAGTAGATATTAAAGACCCTACAGCTGGACGTCTAAGAGGTAATATGAATTATCAGGAAGATGTTTGGGATGTACAGATTAATTCTATTACCTTTGTGCAGAAGAATGAGCCAACTTGGAATAAATCTAATGTAAATGGAGAAGTAATTAATAAGGTTCCTATATCTGTAGGTAATTCTCCAATACCTAATGACCTTAAAGGTTTTGATATTTCTGAAAGTACACCAGTTGAGAATTTTATGCCTAGTGATTTAAGAACATTAGGATATACTATAAATGATATAGATGTATCTGATTGGTGGAATGGTAGGAAAGAAACTAGGTTGAGAGATAAGTACATTAAGATTAGAGTTAGATATACTGGTGAAGAGCTGGCTATAATTACTGCATTAAAGACATTATTTACAATAAGCTATGCATAACACTTATAAAAGAAGAATTCTGAAGGGGCAGGCAGGTTTGCTTGCTCCTATACAGAATGGAGGTTCTAGTTTCAGTCCATTACCACCGAGACCTCCTATTAATACGTTAAATCCTTCTGGAGGAAGATCTAGAAATGGCATCTTTAGTAAGTCCAATATAGGCAGTACCGTAAATGTTGCTAGTCAAGTAGCTGACGTAGTAAGATCATTTATGCCTGAGAATAATGCTTATCAAGGTCCTAAAGGATCTATTACTAGAGGTATAGATAATGCATATGACGCTGCTGCTAACATGGCTATGCAAATTAATCCTGTGATAGGAGGAGCAATGAAAGTTGGAGGTTTAGTATCAGATGGAATTAATGCAATTACTGGTGGGACTGATGGAATGCCAACTCAAGATTCGATATTTTGTTCTACATTAGGGACTTGAAGATGTTTAGGCATTATAAATAGTGCCTTTGGTAAAAGAGCTAATACTATTAATAAAGATAATGAGACTTGGGAACAGCAAGGTTCTGCTTACGGAGGGTCTTTAGCTAAGGTAGACGATGCTCTTACTAAGAGTGGTAAGAAGTATGGATTATTTAGTAATAGAGCCAGAAAGAAAGCCAATGCTCAAATATCTGAAGCTAAGAGACAGCAGAATTTAGTTGCCGATATTAATGAAGAAGCACAAGACGCATTTGCAGCATCTAACTACAGTGGCATAGGACTTAGAAATCAGATAGCTTTAAATGGCGGATATAGAAGTATGGCTATAGGTAGAAACGGAATAAAGATTTTGGATAAAGAATTACAATGGGCTAACTCTATCCTTAATAAAACTAAAGCCTCTGTTCCAGAATTTAAATCTGGTGGTAAAGTTAATGTAATTCCGGAGGGAGCATTACACAAGAATAAGCATCATTTAGAAGATGTAAATCCAGAATTTAAAGATGTAACTAATAAAGGCATACCAGTAGTTAGTAAGGAAGATGGTGGCGAGTTAGTACAACATGCAGAGATTGAACGTAATGAGATTATATTTAACCTAGATGTAACTAATAAGCTTGAAGAGCTAATGAAGAAGGGCGATGATGAGTCCGCTATTGAGGCAGGTAAGTTGTTAGTACATGAGATACTTAATAATACTATCGACAATACCGGAATATTAAAAGAAATTCAATGAGAAGAATTGCTTTATTAATTATCATGCTCTTCTTAGCTGTGGGGTGTAATAATAGACCTACTAATACAGAATCTTTACTATATTTTGAGAATAAATATACAGAAGCTTGTAACATACCTGTAGTTAAGAGCCAAGTAGGTAATCAAACTGCTTATTTTATAATAGATACTGGTGCTAACACATCACTTATAGATTCAGATTATTATAGAACACACCAAGAACTGTTTGTATTTAGTCATACAGTAGATGTACAATATCATGGAATAGGTGGTTCTACTGAGGAAATGACAGTAGATGTAGTTATAGGCGAACTATCTATAGGAGATGTAATATTTATGGAATCTGATTTATCATCAGTAAGAAGACAGCTTCAAATAGAAGGATATAATATTATAGGCATTATAGGTTCTGATTTCTTTGAGAGAACTTTGTCTATTATAGACTACGGAAATAGAGCACTATACTTTGCAAGTTTGGATTTAGACTCACTAAACATTGGTAACAAATGAGAATAGAGATAGGTGATAGAACATATAATGTTAAAGTAGCCGAATCAGAAGAAGATAGAATTAAGGGATTACAAGGCAGAAAGTCCTTAGCTGAAGATGAGGGTATGCTGTTTGTTTACGATGAACCTCAGACTGTAGGATTTTGGATGAAAGATACTGATATTCCTCTTGACATTATCTTTATAGATGAGGATTTAGAAGTGATCTCAATATATCAGGGCAACCCAAACGATGACACTATAGCTGAAGAGGATAACGTACTATTAGTACTAGAAGTTAATCAAGGCTCTGGAATAAGTGAGGGGGACGAACTTGATATAGAAGATGATGATGAAGTACCTACTATGAAAGTAATTGCTCCTGACGGTTCTACTCAAATGGAACTAGAAGGAGGAGAGAGAATCTTCAGTAGAAAGAACACTAAGACTCTGATTCGGATGGCTAAAAGAGCTAGTAAAAGTAAGTCAGATAAAGATTATAAGGCACTTGGTAAGAAGATGTTTGAATATTTAAAGCAACAAGACCAACGTGAACCTGAATATGTGGAAAAGAAAGATTAACTTGTTAGTTCCATTAACTATAACTACCTTTGTAGGACAGTTAAGGTTTAACGTTAAACAGTAATTTAACATGAGAATTCAAAGTAAATCAATTAAATTTATGCAACAAGGTGGCCCAGCTCCTGCACCTCAAGATGCACCAGCAGCTGCACCAGCAGAAGGAGCACCGGTAGAAGGTGGAGCACCAGAAGGTGGAGCTCAAGACCCAATGCAACAGATTCTTCAAGTAGCAGCTCAAGCTGTACAAACACAGAATTGTGAAGCTGCAATGGCTGTATGTCAAGCACTAGTTCAAGCAATGCAAGGCGGAATGGGGCCTGGAGAAGCTCCTCAAGAGGAACCAACATTCGCTAGAAATGGTTCTAAACTTAGAAGAGTTAGATAATCGTTTACAAAGTTAGAAAGGAGCATATATGATTATGTATATGTTCCTTTCTTAGTTTATATAAGTATGTCACAAGTAATTAGAAAGTATAACAGTGGCGGTAAATCTCCAGAAGAACCAGAATTATTTGAATGGAAAGACGTAGGTAAGTATAATAAGTCAGATCTAATATCTGGATTATATAGAAATGTAGATACTTACATTACAAATAACAACCTTTCTGGAAAGAAGGCTGATGCATTCAGAACAGCCACTTCTAGACTTATTGACGGAATCAAGAACGGAACTGTTACATTAAATGGAGACGGTACATTCAACGTTTCTGATAAGTCATTAAGTAGTACAGGACAATTTGATAAGAATTTCCTGGGAGGAGAGAAGAATACCGATAATAATGCTAATAATAGGGCTGGGGACTATGTTCTAGACTATATTAAAAGCATGAATACATATAAGAAGCCTACAGTAGCAGCCCCTAAGAAAGAGAAGTTTGATTTTAATAAGTATTTCACTGGAGAAGTATCTAGGAGATGGTACGGAGGCAATGACATAGATAACGATAATTTCTTTAATCGTAGAAGCGAGGAAGATAGATTGAAGTTAATGGCAGACATAGCTGGTGGTATAACTCCAGAAATGTTGAGTGGTTATGATCTAGAAGGTACTATTGGTGCTGATGAAATTCTCAACAGATCTAAACGCTTTGTAGAAGCTATTAATAATGGAACTTTAGACAACAATGATTATAATGCATTTGCAGAACTGGGCGGTGGAGGTCTAGATAGGTGGTTTAAGCCACAAGAAGAACAAACTGCTACAGTCGATGTAAGAGGCGATTTGAGAAAG
>ERZ1023814.233-NODE-233-length-11859-cov-24.777957_pt1 | contig 11859 bp, 8 predicted proteins | sample MGYA00380377_ERZ1023814 | MGnify/ENA primary metagenome ERZ1023814 (study PRJEB33179, sample SAMN07449063) | human gut metagenome | biome: Human-gut; feature: Human associated habitat; material: Faeces | host: Homo sapiens | place: India:Kasaragod | collected...
TTATTAACAATGCCTTGATGCCAAAACCTATATGGTGGATTCTCCGTGTGTTCCAGCACGTCCTCCTTTTTTTATTGGGGTTATACTTCGGTTAATGTTCGTTGCGGGCGGAACTTTTCCGCCCGCAACGGTTTACTGCTTCCTCAAGGTAGGCAATGCTCCGTTAAGTTCGTAACGCCACTCTGAGCCTGCGTTCTGCAAGGCGGTGTTCATGGCATCGACGGCTTTCTGCCAGGTAACGACAGAGCCGTCCACCTTCGTGGCTTCGGTGCTTTTCCTATTGTAGCCGATACCTTGTTCATGATTGTTCTTCCAATAGCAGGCGGTCACGGTGGTGTAGTTATTTCCCAAAAAGCCGCCGATATGCACATAGCCAGTGCTACTACCCGTACTGGTTACGTTGCCCGTGGCATAGCAGGCAAGGAGGCTGATTCCTGCGTTCATTCCCACCAGACTGCCGCCAGCGATATTCTTTTTGGGGTTTATTTCTATGGTCACGTTGCCCGTGGCATAGCAAGCGGTCAGGGTGGCACTCGAATTCGTCTGACCTGCCACGCCGCCGACATCGACCGTTCCCTTCACTGTGGCAGAGGAGCTGCATCCGGTGATGGAACCGCCTATTTGAACACCCACCACACCGCCGACATACACCGTGCCGCTGACGCTGCCCGACACCGAGCAGTTTTCAATGGTGCCCCAGCCAGATCCTACCACGCCACCAATACTGCCGCCATATATTTGATTGCTTGTTATCTGTACGCCCTCCATCACCACGTTCTTCACCGTACCAGCTCTATTGAGCCAGCCGAACAGACCCGCAAATTCGTCATTTGTCGTAAAGGTCAGCCCCGTAATGGTATGGCCGCCACCGTCGAAGGTGCCTTTGTATGAGTTGTCGTAGTCTGTGCCTATCGGTGTCCAGTCTTTGCCTGTGAGGTCAATGTCAGCGGTGAGGGTAATGTTTATGTCGCTCTTACCTCCGTTCACTAATTTGGCTATATTCATCAGACCATCGGCGGAGGTCACGGTGTAGCTGCCGTTGCTCTCTATGGTATAGCCCAGGTCTTTTGCCGCAGCGAGGGAGACGGTGTAGGTATATTCACCGCCCGCCTGCCAGTCGGTAGCATTCTTCATCTTATAAACGAAGGTCTTGCCGTTAGTGAAGGTGCAGGTGATGAAGGTCGTGCCAGCTGCCACACTTTGCGGGGCGACGATGGCGGTGTAGGTGTTGCTGCCCTTGTCATACGGGACGATTATATCCGGGTTGTCGCCTTCGGTGGAGAGACCCGTCAGCTGCACGGATGCCAGCCCCTCGGTGTAGTCCGTCAGAACGATGGTCACTCGCGCCGTGCGGTGGGTGAAGCGGAGCGTGGGGCTACCGTAGGTCACCTTCTGTCCGTCGGCTACGATGAGGTCGCTGCCCTCAAAGTCCTTCTGGGCACTTTGGATGGCTTTTACCTTCACAGCAGGCGGAGTTGTCTCGCCCGCGGTGTAGGGCCACCACGCTGTGACGGTGATGTCGTTGTGGTTGGTCCAGTAGTACGGGTCGGTGGAGGTCAGCGTGGCGCTGGTGGGGTCGGCGGTGGAGGGCGTCACGTTGTATGCCTTCACCGTGCCGTCCATCAGGACTGCCACGCTCTGCACACCCGTCCAATTGCCATCCGCGGGGGCACGGGTGCCGGCGGTGGCTGTCGCGGCGGGATTCAGCCCCGTGGCGGTGAAGACGATGGGTGTGCCTTCCGCCCCTTCCGGTAGGAAGCCCGCTTCGTCCTGCGTGCAGGCGCCCAATAAGAGGGCGAGCGCTGCAAGTGCAAAAAATCTTATCCTCATAATATCTGTTATTTTATTACTCTGGTTCTTTCCGTTGCGGGCGGAACATTTCCCCCGACGGTTTACTGCTTCATCAAGGTGGGCAATGCTCCTTTAAGTTCGTAACGCCACTCTGAGCCTTTGTTCTGCAAGGCGGTGTTCATGGCATCGACGGCTTTCTGCCAGGTAACGACAGAGCCGTCCACCTTCGTGGCTTCGGTGCTTTTCCTATTGTAGCCGATACCTTGTTCATGATTGTTCTTCCAATAGCAGGCGGTCACGGTGGTGTAGTTATCTCCCAAAAAGCCGCCGATATGCACGCCAGTGCCACTACCCGTACTGGTTACGTTGCCCGTGGCATAGCAGGAAAGGAGGCTGATTCCGTCGTTGAATCCTACCAGACCGCCGCCAGAGATATTCTGTGTGCGGTCTATTTCTATGATCACGTTGCCTGTGGCATAGCAAGCGGTCAAGGTGGCACCAAAACTCGTCTGACCTGCCACGCCGCCGACATTGAGCGTTCCCTTCACTGTGGCAGAGGAACTGCATCCGGTGATGGAACCGTCCCTTTGAGCACCCACCACACCGCCGACGCTCACCGTGCCGCTAATGCTGCCCGACACCGAGCAGTTTTCAATGGTGCCCCAGCTAAATCCTGCCACGCCGCCGGCATAACCCAACCTGTGATTGCATGTTATCTGTATGCCATCCATCACCACATTCTTCACCGTAGCGGCGGCATTACCGAAATTACCGAGATAGCCGAACAGACCCGCATATTCGTCATTTGTCGTAACGGTCAGCCCTGTGATGGTATGGCCGCCGCCGTCGAAGGTGCCGGTGTATGAGTTGTCGTAGTCTGTGCCTATCGGCGTCCAGCCTTTGCCTGTGAGGTCAATGTTTTTGTCGAGGGTAATGTTTATGTCGGTCTTACCTCCGTTCACTAATTCGGCTACATTCATCAGGCCGTCTGCGTTATAGACCGTGTAGGTCTTGGTGTTGCTGTCGTAGTTGTAGCCCAAATCCTCAGCCTCACCACTCTCGCCGCCGCCGTCAGCCCAATCACCGATGGTGCAACCCTCTAATGTCAAGCCAGTGGCGTTCACCTTGACGGTGTAAGAATAGCGGTTGCCCGCCTCTAATACGACGTCGTTCTGCGGGCGGAAGTAGAAGGTGCCGCCCCCGAGTTCCACCTTGACGAACGGCTTGCCTGCCGCAACGGTCTGCGGGGCGGTCAGTGCCTCGTAGGTGTTGCCGCTTGCGTTGTAAGTCTTGATGGCGGTCGGGTTGCCGTTATCGGCGGACAGGCTCACGAGGCTCACCGTGGCACCGGCGACGCTCGTGAATCCCGTGCCGGGCTTCAGTTCGATTGTCACGCGTGCCGTGCGGTGGGTAAATTCAAGAGTCGGGTTGTTAAATTCCACCTTCCGGTTCTCAGCAGAGATGAAGTCGCTGTTTTGGAAGTCAGCCAGTTTGCTTTGGTCTTCTGCCACCTTCACGGCAGGCATCTGTGTGATGTCAGCATTGTCGAAGGGCCACCATGCCGATACGGTAATCGGGTCGCGGCTGGTCCAGTAGTACGGGTCGTTCTCGCGTGAAAGTGTGGCACTCTTGAAATCGGTAGAAGCCGTTACGGTGTATTCCTTTACCGCATCGCCCATCTTGAGTGCCACGGAAGTGACGCCCTGCCAGTCGCCGTCCACAGAGGCACGGGTGGAAGGGGCTGCCAGCGGCGTTGCTTCTACGGACAATCCGGTGGCACGGATGACGACGGGGTATTCACCTTCGGGCAGACGGTTATCGCCAGCAAGTTCGTCCTGTGTGCAGGCGGCGAGGGCGAACAGCAGTGCGGTGGCTGCGGGGATAAATAATCTATGTCTCATAATTCTTCATTCTAATCAATTAATTATTAATATCTTACAGGTCAGCATCCACTTCTCCACCGTCTATATCGTTCCACTTTGCAATGGTGGCTTCGCTGACTTCAAGGACTTTGTTGCGTACCTTGACGGTATAGGTATAGTTGTTGCCCGCCTGCAGTGCGCCTTCGGGCATGGTGAGTGTGGCATGATATTCCTGACCTTTGTAATTCACAACCAACGGCAGGGATGCAACTGTCTGCGGGAAGAGGATGATCGATGACGTGAGATTGCCGTCTGCCAGATTCATGGTCAGTTCTCCGGTCTGTGCCCCGTTGTCTGCGGTGGCAATACCGTCGGCCGTGTTGAACGTACCGGTGAGTAACAATCCGTCCAGCGTGTAACGTTCAGGCTTGACCACGCTGAAATCCACACCATCGCCCGCCTCGAAGGTAAGGGTTATCTGGCTCATGCGGTGGTGGAAGGAGTTGTCTTCACCGCCTTTGTAGGTTTTGTCGGTAAAGCTCACCACCGGGCTGTTTTTGTCTCCCGTGGCTCCTGAAGCAAAGAGAAAGTCGATGGCAGGCTGGTTCTGCTGCGCCGTGGCATCGGTCGTGGCTGTGAGGATGCCTCCCGCCGCGTTGTACGGATAGTAGGCGCGGAAAGTATGGGTCTTTGTATCTTCGATATAGATAACCTTTCCTTCTGCCTCAAATTTCCCGTTTTTCAGGATGAAAGGCACGTTGCCGTACTGGGAATCGTTGCCGATGTCGGTGATGCCGATACGGTCGCCGGCAGTCCAGGTGGTTCCGCTGGCGCGGGTGGCGGGGGCGATGTTGGCGGTAAACTGGGCGGCCACGGGGTCACCGTTCAGGTTCTCGTTGTCGTTGTTGCAGGCTGCCAGTGCGAGGGCGAGCGTTGCAAGTGTAAAAAATCTCGTCTTCATTATATTAGTCATTATATTAGTTTAATTCCATTTCAATATTTGCTGCACCTCAGCAAAATCAAAGCAAGCTTTGCTCCTGCGTTCGGTTTACTAATTATTTACAAATCGGCATTTACATCATCACCTTTCACTTCTCCCCAGCCGTTGATTTCGGCTCCGTCCACTTCCATGCCTTCGGGAGTCTCAACCAGCGTTCCGCCGAGGGTCAGCGATTCGCCCTTTCCGGTGTTGAAATCCTTGAGGGCTTCCGTAAGGTCGCTTTTCAGCGTGGTGGGGGTCGGGTTGCCGTCAGCATAGCGGATTTCACCCCTCAGCAGTTGTTCCGTTCCGGTCACACCCAGCAGCCGCACCGTGGCTTTCCACTTGCCGGCATCGTCACCTTCGGTAATCTTGGTGAAGGGCAGCACGACGTTCGAAGCGGCTCCGTAGGTATCGGTAGCGAAGTCGAGTGTTCCGGCTGCACCCGTCAGATGGGCAACAATCTCCGTGATGCGTCCGGCGGCATCACCTGTAGGTTCGACGACAAGCGTCAGTTCGCGTACCTGCTGCTTCATTGCGGCGGTCAGCGGATAGTCCCTGTCTTTCTCGATGGTCACCTGTTCCGTATAGGTGAAGAACCATCCCGGGGCATTGTTCACAAAGGCATCCGTGCCTGCCCGGGTTCCCGTGGATGCGGCAATGGTGGCTGTGGTGCCGTTCACCGTGATTCCTTCAGCCGGGTTCCACACCGCAAGGGTGTAGCTGCCCGGAGCAAACAGATGGTCGGGGGTATGGGTGGCGGAAGTCTCCGTACCCGTATAGTCACCCATGGTGACCGTCCATGTGGCAGGTATGTCAATACCCTCACCGCGGGCCGACCAGTCGGCTGTCACTGCAATCTTCCCGTAGTCGGGATGCGGCGTGTCATAAAGCGTGTCCTTCACGCAGGAAGAGAGCAGCACGGCGGCTGCCATTCCCATCATATATATATATTGTCTTGCTTTCATACTCTATTCCTCCGTATTAGAATAACTTCCATACCAATGTCACACCGGCGTTGATGGGGCCACACCAATTTTTTGTCTCGTTGCCGCAGCGTACACGCACACCGTCGATGACTTCATATTTTTCGAAATCGGCATTCAGGTAGCCCAAACCGAGGTTGAAATCAAGAGCCAGTGCCTTGTTCAGCCGCAGCTGATAGCCAGCGGTGATGCCGCCACCCATCAGGTCGCCCTGCTTGCCTGTTTCGGAGAACTTGTAGTTGAACTGTCCGGCCTTGAACATCGCGCCCAGATACCAGGCTTTCTTCTCACCCATATAGTAACGTACTTCCGGAGCCACTTCCCAAAGTGCATAGCGGCGGTCTTTGTCGCTCCAGCTCCAAGAAGTCCACGAGCCGTTTACGGCAATGCCCCACGACGGGCAGATGCGCCATTCCACGCCAAGATCTGGTGTCAGGGTAGCCCAGCGCAGCAGGTTGGCACGCAGGGAGAGATGATAATCAGTTGTGATTTTGGTTTCCGACGGCGTGTCGGCAAGTGTATTTTGTTGAGCGGCTTTCTCGGCTTCTGCCTTTTCAGCGGCAAGTCGGGCTTCTTCCGCCTTGCGCTGCTCTTCGGCAAGCCGTTCCTGTTCGGCACGCTTTTCGGCTGCCAGTCGTTCGGCTTCCGCCTTGCGTCGTGCTTCCGCTTCCGCATGCATTACGGCTGTTTCCTTTACCGGTACCGTCAGGCGCACGGTGACAAAATCACCCTCTGTCGCATGGTTGCGGGTAATGAAATTCTCCTCTTTTATTTCCGCGCGTGTAATCAGTTCGGATTTTACTCGATTGGCACGGATCTTCGCCGTTGCAAGGTTCTCGGCTTCACTGCCCTGCGAATTGCAGTAGCCGTCAACCAATAGCGGCAGCTTGCCGTCAAAAATTGTTGCTTTGTTGTTTTCGATACATTCCAACAGGCGGGCAAGTTCCGTGTCATTGCCATTCCAAGGCACGTAGAACATGTCCTTCTGCGGAACGAAGCGGAAGGTGTAGGTCGTGTCTGCTTTCTGCTGCGCAATGACAGGAAAAGTTACCGTCATCAGCCACAGAAACAGGGTAAGAAAAGTGATTTTTCTGCTCATATAAACTTGAATTTATTATCTTTGTCTTCTCCAAAGGTAATAAATGCTATTCAGCGCCCAAAATATTACAAAAACTTTTTCTGTTGAAATACAGCGTTTTATAAAAAATAGTCGTTTGAGCACTTTTCAAATTGTCGTTAGAGCACCTTTTTGTCGAATTAGCACTTTTTTGTCGCTTGAGCACTTTTTGAAAATGGGCTTCTGAGACCTTTTTCATCGGCTTTTTACCACACAAATTATTCCAGATTTGCTTTTTTCCACTTGCCAGGCGTACATCCTTCCTTTTCGGTAAATGATTTGATAAAGTTACTGCGAGAAAGAAAGCCGGAAGACTCAGCCAGCTTCTGTATATTGATTTCTGGATGCTCCTTCAGTATGTTTTTCGCATACTCCAACCGGAGACCGGTTATCCATTCGCGGAATGTCATTTTATACGTAGTCTTGATATAAGCGGAAAGATAGGTACGGTTCGTATAAAGTATTTTGGACAGTTCTTTTATGGTAAGTCCCTGCTGGACATAGCCGTCTGTCTTTATCCAGTTGTCCACTTTCTCTATAATTTCTGTATAGGACACTGGAACTTCTTCCCCAGAAACTATTTCAGGTTCTGTTTCCGTATCTGTCAGAAGTTCTTCTTCAGACTGTATATCTTGCTCAAAAGCATTTTCCACCTGTTCATAGAACAGCAGGTAGTTCTGATAGCTGTAGAAAAGATAGCTGTAGAACGGTATTGACGACAAAATCCAGATAAAAACATATTTGTCTGGCAGAAATGTCAGCAATCCGCATCCGACACCGAAGATAACAGCCCAATAAGTGAATATGGAAAGCCATTCGATATATGTACCTATATCATCCGCCTGAGTTTCATTGAAAATCCGAATGGCTCTACGATATGCAATTATGACTCTGCGAGCTAAAACGATTCCAAAAACGATTAACCAGACAGCTAAAGCAAATAAAGAGATTTTTTGCATGATTCCGCTTGGCAACAGGAACAACACAACTCCGGAAAGAGTTGAGAATATAATCCATAAAATGATATGTGTCCACACACGCCGTTTGGTAATGTAAAAACGATCAAGCAACATTATCAATGCCGAACTGAACAGAGAATAGCACAGGAAGTATGTGGACATGTTCATCAATATGGCAGAATCCGCATTTTTGAATCGGATACCAAAGAAGAAATGTACCGAATAGTTTGCCGAAAGCAGTAGCATAGCTATACCCATAATCTGTCGAGAGCGGAGATAATTCTTGAAAATTTTCTTTTCAGGAGTCTTTGCAAACAAAAAATAAAAGCCGAAGAATAACATCAACGGCAGTGCGGTATAAAGTGAAAAACTGTATATAGATGGTTCCATTGTTATGCTTATTTGATTTTGATACAAAGTTACGTCTTTTTCTTCACAAATAGACACATAATCTATGATTTAACGTTATAGATTCGGTCATATTAGATTGAAAAATTATTAGAATTAAAGCCAGTGGTGAAAAATTCAACCACTGGCTTTTTCTGTCAAGACTTCGATATTAAAGTTTTACACCTTTGGATTCCGATAAACCGGGTCTCCCTATAATTAAATGACTGCGTACAAAGTCCACGTGCGGGCTTTCCGGCTGTTGTTCCGTCTGTTTTTTCTCGTTGCCTTGCCGGTTCTCTTCTGTGTTTTCCTGAGCCGGAGCCAGCTCAAGCTGTATCTTGCGGTCCAGTGCGGCGAGTTCGGACTTCAGCTGTTTCAGCTCGTCCTCCTTCTTCCACACCTTGCCCGCTATCTCCTGCAACTGCGGAATCTCCTTTTCCAGCACTTCGTTCTTAGACTTGTACTGGTCGATGATGGTCGGAATCCTCTCCAATGCGTTCAGAAAGTTTCGTGCGGCAGCAATCGGGTCTGCCATCGCCAGATGCCCGTTGTTGTAGGTGTACTTGTAGTTGCCCTCCACCACGAAGCGGTTGTCGGTGAACTCCAGACCTTCTTTGAGTGTCCTCTCGCTGACCACCTTTATCGGAAAGCCGTAAAGTTCCCCGACAGCCTTGTACAGTCCACCAGTCGTGGCGTTCTTGGCGATTTCCTGCAAACGCTTACCGATGACCTTCTCATCCGTTGAATCCACGCCGTCCACCTTGACAAGATTAAGGCGGCTGCCTTCCTTATCAGTCTGCACAACGGAAAGAAAACGGTTCCAGTCTTCCGTCATGGCTTCGATGAAAGCCGTGTTGTTGCGCAGTTCTCCCGTCTTGGATTCCAGCTTGAACTCCGAATCGCGCTTGCCCTTGTTGAACGACTTGCGTTCCCCTTCGAGCGAGGCGATACGCTTCTCTAATTTCGCCTTATCCAAAAGGTCGGTATTGCCGGAGAGCAACGCCATATACTCCGAGAAGTTCATACCCGATTTTTCGTCCATTGCTCCCTCGTCGATGGTACGTGCGCCCATCGCTCCACTTTTGAGCTGCGATATGAACGTCTGCTTGCAGTGCAGCAGATTGAACTTGTAGCTGTCCAGCGACTTTTCCACCGCGTAGATGATGATATCCACGTTGTTCTCGGCAAAATGCTTAGCAATCTCGTTCCCGGCTCTAACACCCCGTCCGTCACGCTGTTGCAGGTCGGACGGTCGATCGGGTAGGTCAAGGGCATTACTGCCCTCTTCCCCCCTCAGAACCGTACGTGAGAGTTTCCCCTCATACGGCTCAAGCTTTTCTAAATCTCTATTCTTATATAGAGACCGGCTCATACTACTTCTTTCTGTTGTCATTGGATTTGAGGGATATTTTGAAACATTCGTCATGAACCAATATATTGCACTTTCGTCCTTTTTGAACGGTTGGCAGTACATTCCATGCCTTGTGCGTATCTATCGGCTCTCCACATATTGGACATATTCTCCCTTGCTTTTCCCATAGGTGAAGCAAAGATTTACGTCCTTTTAGTGATACAAGCATTTTCGACTTCATTCTCTTGTTGAAGTATAAACGACAATCCGTGTCAAATGGATTCATATCTCCTTTAATCTGCGTATATGGCAGGAAAGGGAATGAAGACGAGAGCGTCAGCAATGTTAGCTGGTCATCCTTCCCATTTGACTTCTTGAACTTGGCAGCAAATGTCCAACTATTACCTCGGATGTTATGCCAATAACGGTCTTTAATCCATCGCTTCCCTTTCTTGGAATGGCGACGTTTAGCCCATTGCCATAGGGAGAGGAATATTTGATGGTCAATTCTGTGAAAAGAATCACGCGTTGCACCATGCTGATAATAAGCTCCCCAACCTCGGATTTTAGCGTTCAACATTCTGATTAAAGACTCCTGCTTACAACCCTTATTGCCTTTTATCACCTTACGGATATTCTCCATAAAGCGTTTTTCGGCTTTCTTGGTCGGCTTGGTCAATATTTCATTGCCGTATTTGCGGATATTAAAACCAAGAAAATCGAACCCGTCACGAATGTTGGTTATCACCGTCTTTTCTTCAGACAGGGTAAGCCCTCTTTCCGCCATGAACTCGGCTACCAAAGGCTTGATTTCGTTTTCAAGCGTTTCTCTGTTCTCACAAGTGATGATAAAGTCATCGGCATAACGTACCAGATTCACCATTGGAGAATAATGTTCCCCTTTTATGGTTCTTCTTTTATATCTCTCTGCGAGAACTTTCTGCAATCCGTCTAATGTCATATTGGCAAGCGTGGGAGAGATTATACCACCTTGAGGTGTACCCTCCTCTGTCGGGAACATCTGTTTATTAAAGATATAGCCACATTTCAACCATTTTCGGAGCATCGCCTTATCCATCGGAATGTTGACGAGTAACCATTCATGGCTGATATGGTCAAAGCACCCTTTTATATCCCCTTCCAAAATCCATTCGGGAGAATAGCCTTTTCGAAGGATATTATGACATTGCGTTACTGCATCCATACAACGACGTTCCTTACGGAATCCGTATGAACGAGTATCGGCTGTCGTCTCAGCTACTGGTTCCAATGCCATGAGGTAGAGTGCTTGCATGGCTCTGTCTTTTAATGTAGGTATTCCCAATGGGCGCAGTTTGCCATTACTCTTTTTGATGTGAACTCTTCTCAAGGGCTTCGGCTGATAGCCTCTGCGTCTGAGGTCGTTTATTGCTTGCATTTTTGTTTCGGGTTTCTCCCATGTTTCCATGTCAACCCCAGGGGTATTACCCCCTCCGTTAGAAGTAACCCTCTTTACGGCTAAGGCTTTTGCGTAAAAAGAGTGGGTCAGCGTCCACTGCAAGGATTTCACCTTGTTGTGTTTGCCGTCCTTTTGAGCCTTTACAATACGTGCTTGTAGCTTTCTAACAGACAGCTCTGCCTTAGTCCAGTCAATGCTGTCCCAAAGCGTTTGCTGATTGTCAGCAGGTGCACACGATGTTTTGTTCTCGTTCATTTGCTTTCCTTCTTTTGAAAGTTCTAAAAGTTAATTGTAAAGAATCACCATTTGACAACACTCGACTTGCTTGCCTTCCGAATGTCGTCACAGAAGTCTGCCCACTTTCGTGTCGGATGATGTTGTCTGCACCAGCTCGTGATGTCGACTCAATCCGTATCCGTTCCATTACAGAACGGCATTCGCTTTTTCTGTTATCTTATACCTGCATACCATTCAGCGTTCATTACTGTCTGCTTACCTATCAATCTGTATGACAGGAGATATACAGGCTTACCATGTTCCACATAGATAACTGACGGATAGGTTAGGTTCTGTCTCATCCTCCGGCGGTGCTTGTGTCCGTGTAATCCTACCATGGAGAGGATTAGCCGACCGCTTCCCCTTTGGGGAGAGTGTATCAGTATCTTACACTCTTTCGTGACATTACGAAGTTTACTAACAGTTCGCTTACGCTAACCATACTATCCAGCCTCGCCACTCTACGGTATGATACTAACCATACTTGACTTCCCCTCACGGTTCTGTCTTGTCTTGTGAAAGTGTACTTTGTCCCGACCGCTTAATACAACATTAAGGTGCATCGGTCGGTAGGCTACCGCTGACGGAACAGCGGGTTAAAGCTGATACTCGTAAGTATCATTCTAACAATTATCTATGCGACTTCATGTCGCACCCACGGTGTATCAAGGTGATGGATGGCGACGCATCTTTTCTGCGCATTCACGCCC
>ERZ1023814.235-NODE-235-length-11796-cov-8.176646_pt1 | contig 11796 bp, 10 predicted proteins | sample MGYA00380377_ERZ1023814 | MGnify/ENA primary metagenome ERZ1023814 (study PRJEB33179, sample SAMN07449063) | human gut metagenome | biome: Human-gut; feature: Human associated habitat; material: Faeces | host: Homo sapiens | place: India:Kasaragod | collected...
GCCCATAAAAGGGCCTTCCTTTCGATTGACCGACCGAACTGCGGGGGAAGTCCGGTGCAGCCCGGATAGGGGGTGTATCTGCCGAAGGCAGATAATTCAGCAGAATGTCAATCAAGCCCTATGACACCGAAAAGCCAATTCCGTAACGCTGACTTCATAAGCATTGCCCGAAGGGCAATCCGCAACCCTCGGCCCGAAGGGCCGTCAAACTTAAGAACCCTTGGGCCCGAAAGGGCCCATCCATCTTAAGAACCTTTCCTTACACAACCCTTCTACACAACCTGCCGCCGGCAGGCGGCCACAACCCTCGGCCCGAAGGGCCGTCAACCCTCACGCCTGCAGGCGTGTCCATAATTTTCCCGTCATTATCTGTTTATTCTGCTGTTCTGTGTTATAATTAAGAATATTGCAGTCTAAAGAGGAATATTCTTTTTAAATACAATGCAGGAGGCCTTTTTTATGAGTGAAAAACCAGCATATTATATTACCACCCCCATTTACTATCCCAGTGCGAAGCTGCACATCGGACATACCTACTGTACGTCCATTGCCGACAGCATGGCCCGGTTCAAACGGCTTGACGGCTATGATGTATTCTTCCTGACCGGCAGCGACGAACATGGCCAGAAAATCGAGCAGAAAGCGGAGGAAGCAGGGGTTACGCCGATCCAGTATGTGGATAAGATTGTAGCCCTTTTCAAGCAGCTCTGGAAAGAACTGAATATTTCCAACGACGATTTCATCCGTACCACTGAAGAACGTCATAAGAAAGTGGTACAGATGCTTTTCCAGCGGGCCTATGACAAGGGAGACATTTACCTTGGCAAGTACGAAGGCTGGTACTGCATTCCTGATGAAACCTTCTGGCCGGAAAACAAACTGACACCGGACCATGTATGCCCGGACTGCGGCCGTCCTCTGCAGCGGGTCAGCGAGGATGCCTATTTCTTCAAAATGTCCAAGTATGCAGACCGCTGGATGAAATATATCGAAGAACATCCCGATTTCATTCAGCCCGAGTCCCGGAGAAACGAAATGATCCAGTTCGTGAAGAGCGGTCTGGAGGACCTCTGCGTGTCCCGCACCAGCTTCACCTGGGGCATTCCGGTGCCTTTCGACCCCAAACACGTGGTATACGTATGGTTCGATGCCCTGGTCAACTACCTGACAGCTGCGGGCATTGTGGACAATCCGGAAAAATTCAAGAAATTCTGGCCTGCTGATGTCCATCTGGTAGGGAAGGAAATCGTCCGCTTCCATACCATTATCTGGCCCATTATGCTGATGAGCCTGGGCATTGAACTGCCGAAGAAGGTTTATGGCCACGGCTGGCTCATTGTGGACGGCGAAAAAATGTCCAAGTCCCGGGGCAACGTGATCGATCCCATTCCGCTGCTTCGCGAATTCGGCTCCGATGCCATCCGCTACTACCTCTTAAACGATATCCAGCTGGGACAGGACGGCAACTTCAGCCGGGACCGTCTCATTGCCCGCATTAACTCCGACCTTTCCAACGACCTGGGCAACCTGCTCTACCGCACCCTGTCCATGGTGGACAAGTACAACGGCGGCGTTCTCCATAAAGGCGATGCCTCTTCAGATCCCGTCATCGATAAAGCTTCCAGAGAAGTGGAAGCCAATGCGGCAGCTGCACTTTCCGCTTTCAGAAACGGCATGGACAACTGGAAGATCAATGATGCCATCAAGGCCGTATGGACCTATATCCGCTCCCTGAACAAGTATATCGACGTTACCATGCCCTGGGCTCTGGGCAAAGATCCCGCAAAGAAGGATCTCCTGAATGTGGTGCTCTACCACCTCTGCGAAGGCCTGCGCTTTGTATCCCTCCTTTCCGAACCGGTGATTCCTATTGCCGCTGAAAAAATCTGGAACCAGCTGGGCCTTGCCGATTTCAAGGACGCCTGCTACAAAGATCTGGTATGGGGCGGTATTCCCGACGGCACCATGACCCATAAGGGAGACCAGATTTTCCCGCGCATTGAAATCGAAGAGGAAGAAAAGAAGCCGGCTGACAACGAACAGTAGGCAGAAGTTGAAAACACGATTTCCATTGACTATTTCTTCAAAACAGACCTTCGGGTAGCTGAAATCCTGACGGCAGAAAAAGTTAAGAAATCCAAGAAACTCATCAAAATGACCGTCAGCCTGGGCGGCGATGATGTGAGAACCGTGGTGAGCGGCATTTCCGAATACTACAAGCCCGAAGACCTCATCGGCAAACATGTCATCTTCGTTTCCAATCTGAAACCGGCCAAACTGATGGGCATCGAATCCCAGGGCATGATCCTGGCAGCCTCCAAAGATGGAGCGCTCAAGGTGCCCTTCGTGGATATGCCTGCCGGCAGCAAGGTCAAATAATGAAACCCTTCGACACCCATGCCCACCTTTACGACAAAGCGTTCGACCGGGACCGGGATGAAGTCCTTTCCCGCACCCTGGAGGCGGTGAGCTTCGTGGTGATTCCCTCTGAAAACTATGAAACCGGCCTGCAAGCCCTTCATCTGGCAGAAACTTATAGCCCTGTTTATGCAGCCCTGGGCATTCATCCCCACGAAACAAAGAATGCCGACGAAGAAACACTGAAGAAAATAGGGGACCTGGCGGAATCATCGCCTAAAGTCAAAGCCATCGGCGAAATCGGCCTGGACTACCACTTCTTCTACAGCGATAAGGAAACCCAGAAAAAATGGTTTGGCCGTCAGATAGAACTGGCCAAAGACCTGGACCTTCCCTTCCTGATCCACGACAGGGAAGCCCACGGCGACACCCTTTCCATACTGAAAGAGCACAGAAGCAGCCGCATGAGAGGTATTATGCACTGCTTCTCCGGCAGCCTGGAAACGGCGGAAGAAATGATGAAACTGGGATTCTACATCTCCTTCGCCGGTCCCCTGGTTTTCCCGAAGAGCCGCCGTCTCAAAGAAGCGGCCCGGGACATCCCCCTGGACCACCTCCTTATAGAAACCGACAGCCCCTACCTGACACCTCCTCCCCATAGAGGAGAACGCAACGAACCGGCCAATGTCATCTTCGTGGCCCGGGAAATCGCAAGACTCAAGGGACTGACTGTGGAAAAAGTAGTGAAAGAAACAAGAAAAAACGGACTTCGCATCTATGGGATAGAATAAAAAACGGCCATTCGGCCGTTTTTTATTGACACGCTCTGGCGGGCGTGTGGGTTCTTAGGTTTGACGGGGCTTCGGGCCCATCAATCTTAAGAACCCTTATGCCAAAGGCGTATCCATATGGTATAGTATAACCATAGAGAATCACCGAAAGGAGGTATACCATGACATTTATACCCATCGACAGGAGCCGCTGGGACAGGGAGGAATATTTCTCCTACTTCTCTCATGAAGTGCCCTGCCTCTACAGCATGACCCTGAATCTGGACGTAACGCCTGTGATGAAGCGCAAAGAGAGACCCTATCCCGCCATGCTCTATTTCCTTTCGGTCGTAGAAAACCGCCATAAACGCTACCGCATCAGCTTTAACGAAAAAGGGGAGCTGGGGTACTATGATGTGGTACATCCAAGCTACACCATTTTCCACAAGGATGACCACACCTTCTCCAGCCTGTGGACAGAGTACAGTGAAACCTATGATGACTTCCTTGCCTCCTACGAGGCCGACGAGGCCCGCTACGGGAAAGTGAAAGGTCTCTTCGGGAAACCGGACCGGCCGGCCAACCTTTTCCCCGTGTCTGTCATTCCCTGGGTGCCCTTCCAGTCCCTCCATCTCAGCTTTCCCAAAACTCCCGGAAACTTCTTCCCCATGTACACCATGGGCCGGCTCCACCGGAAGAGAAGCCATTACTACATGCCCCTGGCCCTGGAAGTGAATCATGCCGTATGTGACGGCTACCATGCCGGCCGTATTTTCAAAGAAGTACAATCCCTCATCAATGGGTGGAGGTAGGAAAATGGAAAGACAAGAACTGATAGAACTTCTGGAAGACAAAGGACTCCTCTCCGGAGAAGACAGCTTCACCATAGTCAGCGGCAGGGAAGCCGCTTCCATTCCCCTTCATATGGACCATCTGCTCATTCTTCGGGACTGCCGCCCGGAAGAGGGAAAAATCTTTGTCAAAAGGCTTCTTGCGGCCTATGAAGAAGATGCTCCCCTCATTATCCTTGGAGAGGGAAATATCCTTCGTGTGACCGTCAGGGAAATGGAAACCCGCCGGCCTCCCTGCCCGGAGACCATCCTCTTCGACAGCCGCAAAGCCAAAGTTCGGGATGCATCTCCCTATGACCTCACCGCCTTGGATGATACGGTGCACCGCCTTCTGGCCCCCGGAGGCTGTCCCTGGGACCGCTCCCAGACCCATGAGACCCTGCGAACCTATTTCATCCAGGAAGTCTATGAAGTTATCGATGCCATCGACCGGAAAGACATGGACAACCTGAAAGAAGAACTGGGGGACGTGCTCTTTCAGATCCTCTTCCACGCGGCCCTGGCGGAAAAAGAAGGCTTCTTCACCATGCAGGACGTGGCAGACGGCGTGAACGACAAAATGGTGCGCCGCCACCCCTTCGTCTTTGACAAAACAGGCAAAGACAGCACCCTTTCGGCACCCCGGGAGTGGGAAAAACGCAAAAGAATTGAAAAAAACAGGAAATATCTGCTTTCCGGCGTGCCCAAAGGCTTGCCAAGTCTGCTTTTAACGTGTATAATTCAAAAGAAAGTTAGTTCCAACGGGCTTCAGAACCTCTTATTCCCTGAAGACCTTCCGGCGGACATGAAACAAAAGATTTCCCAATTTCTGGAAGATGACCGTGAAATGGACAGGGAAAAGAAAGCAGGCGCTTTCCTCTTCCACCTGGTCCATTATCTGCAGGAAAAAGGAATCGAGCCGGAACTGGCTTTGCACCGCTCTGATACAGCATTCATGAGCCGGCTTCATTCGTTTGAAGACTTCGTCATGCAGGAGGGAAAGAACCTTTCTCACATGAGCCCGGAAGAAACCCTTCAGCGGTGGAAAGACTTCATGGCACAAAAACCTTCCCATTGGAACTAAAGGCGGTTCAACCGTCAATTATTAAAGGAGGATGTTTAGTTATGAACAAAACAGAACTCATCGCAGCAGTAGCCCAGGAAGCAGAAATGACAAAGAAGGATGCTGAAAAGGCTGTCAAAGCAGTCCTTGATGTAGTATCCAACGCCCTCGTAAAGGGAGACAAAGTACAGCTCATCGGCTTCGGTACCTTCGAAGTCCGTCAGCGCAAAGCCCGTGTAGGCCACAACCCCTCCACCCAGGCTGAAATCAAGATCCCCGCATCCAAGACCCCGGCATTCCGCGTTTCCAAACAGCTGAAAGAAAAAGTCAACGTAAAGAAAGCAAAAGCTAAAAAAGCAAAGAAATAATCGGTATACCAAATAAAAACCTCCCTTAGGGGAGGCTTTTTATTTGCTGAAATAGGGAAAGCATGATTGAAAAGAATAGCACTTCCGCTATCCATATGTTTTTATGATACATTCCTTAAACTCATTGACGGATAGCTTCGTTTGCTTTTACAATAGGGGGGAATAGGAATTGGCAGATAACTATCAATGTTTATTTCACAGCTTATGTCCGGTACTTAACTAACCGGAATTAATCAGAATGCTATTTATTACCTTTTCTTTTATTTTCTGAATATTGTTTTAAACGAATGGGAGCACCTTATGGAGAAGACATCATTCGGTCGTGTTGGAGAAAAATTGGCCAGACAGTATTTAGAACAAAAAGGATATCATTTTTGGGATAGCAATTTCAGAACAGCCCATAGTGAAATTGACCTGATTATGAATGATGGTGGTACACTGGTCTTCGTAGAAGTGAAAAGCCGTCATAATCGCAGGTATGGAGAACCGGTGGAGGCGGTGAATCCTGCAAAGCAGAGGCATATTCGCCTGGGAGCCAGAGCATATGTAATGAAACGGAGGATAGAGGACACACATATTCGTTTTGATGTTGTAGAGGTTATGGTATCTCGGGAAGGGGAAACCAAATTCCGCCATACAAGAAATGCATTTTAATATTTTATTTTCTTGGAGGGATTCATATGTATGCTAAGGTACTGGGAACAACGACCTTTGGCCTGAATGGTCATGTCATCGGCGTGGAAGTAGATATTAATAAAGCCTTTCCTGCTTTCGATATTGTGGGCCTTCCGGCAGCTTCTATCAAGGAGTCTAAAGAACGAGTTCATTCGGCCATACGTAATTCGGGATATCATTTTCCGGTAGATAAGGTGACTGTGAATTTAGCACCGGCAGATTTAAAGAAAGACGGGTCTGGTTTGGATCTGCCTATTGCCATGGGTCTTCTGGCCGCCAGCGGTGAAGTACCGCTTGAATGTTTTCAAAATACTATTTTCATTGGGGAATTATCGCTGAAGGGTGAAATCCGTCCAGTACCGGGGATTCTATCCATGGTTTTAGCAGGAAAGGAAGCAGGAGTATCCCGTTTCTTTATGGCGCCTTCGGTGACGAATGAAGCTCTTCTCTGTGAGAATATTGAGGTGTATGGGCCAGAAACTTTACGAGAACTGATTGAGTTTTTGACTGGTCACCATCCCATGGCTCCGGCAGTACGTCATGAATCGGAGCACCTTCCTGTCAGTGATGTGGATTTTGCGGAAGTGCAGGGACAGGTTATGGCTAAGAGGGCCATGGAAATAGCAGCTGCCGGTGCCCATAATGTGCTTATGACAGGGCCGCCCGGATCAGGCAAGACTATGCTTGCCCGACGCATAACGACCATTCTCCCGCCAATGACCAGGGAAGAAGCGCTGGAAGTGACGAAGATATACAGTGTGGCTGGGCTCTTTAAAGCGCAAGATATTATGAGAGAGAGACCTTTCAGAAGCCCTCATCATACGATTTCCATGGCAGGACTCATTGGCGGCGGAACCATTCCCCGCCCTGGCGAAGTGACTTTGTCTCACAGGGGTGTACTTTTCCTGGATGAACTTCCTGAATTTCCACGTTCTGTGTTGGAGGTGCTTCGGCAGCCTTTGGAGGACAGGGAAGTTCATATTTCCAGGGTTAATGCATCCTTTACCTATCCTGCTGATTTTATTCTTATTGCCGCCATGAATCCCTGCCCCTGCGGTTATCTGGGAGATCCGGATCATCCCTGCACCTGCACTGATGGCGAAATCAGAAGTTATGGAAGAAAAATATCCGGTCCTCTTTTGGATCGTATTGATCTTCATGTTTCCGTGCAGCGGCCTAAGTACAGCGAATTAACAGCTACGATAAAAGGGGAAGCTTCAGCAGATATTGCAAAAAGGGTGGAAGAAGCCCGCCGCGTGCAGGCAGAAAGACTTGCTCCCTGGCACATGCAGAATAATGCGCAAATGGGACATCGACAGTTGAAAGAAACTTGTCACCTGGATAAGGATGGCACGGAAATGCTTCGGGAAGTATTTGAAAAGCTCCATCTTTCTGCCAGAAGTTATGACAGGATTATCAAAGTAGCCCGTACAGTGGCTGACCTGGATGGAAAAGCCGGTATTGAAGCTTCTCATGTGGCAGAAGCTATCAGCTATAGAAATATGATTCCTCGGAGGTAACCATGGACAAATACGCAGCGGCTCTGCCAGGATGTCCCCGGCTGGGAGCTAAACGTATGCGGGGACTCATTGAATTCTTTCATACGGCAGAAGATGTATGGAAAGCGTCGGATGAAGATATTCGTAAATCCCATGTGCTTCATGGTAATGGAGAAGCGGCTTTTCTTGCATGGCGTCACGAAACAAACCCGGATGCGGTTATGGAAAAATTGATTCAAAACCATATACGGTGCTGTACGTGGGAAGAAGAGGATTACCCGGCTCTTCTTAGAACTACCGCTAATCCACCGGCAGTTCTTTTTTACAGAGGGAAACTTCCGGATCACGAAAAGCTTATAGCCATCGTAGGTTCCAGAAAGGCTACCGCCTATGGTGTGCAGACAGCCGGACGGTTTGCCAGAGGGCTGGCAGAAGAGGGAATTACTGTTGTTTCCGGCGGTGCCAGAGGAATAGACAGCGCATCCCATGAAGGGGCGCTGGCAGGCAGGGCACCTACTATTGTAGTAGCGGCCTTCGGACTGGACCGGGTATATCCACCGGAAAACAGGAATCTCTTCCATCAAATCGTAGAAGCGGGAGGCGCCATTATTTCTGAATATCCTCTTGGCACTCCTCCCCTGGGAAGACAGTTTCCTGCCCGGAATCGAATCATAGCCGGTATGTGCCGTGGTGTGATTGTTGTAGAAGCGGTTGAACGAAGCGGATCTCTCATTACTTCTGACTTTGCCCTGGAAGAAGGAAGGGATGTTTTTTCTGTTCCCGGCAGTATTTATATTCCATCCTGCAAAGGGACAAATCAACTGATTCGTAATGGCGCTATCTGCTGTACTTCTTTCAAAGATGTTCTTTCTGAATATGGATGGGAAAGGCAGGAAGAGAAAGTAGAAAAACCGGGTAAAGAATCTTTGACTCTGGAAGAAGAAATGGTATACAAATTCTGCTGTACAGAAAATGAAGTACAGGCAGAGGATATTCTCCAGCAGTCCGGCCTTTCCGTAGTCAGGCTGACTATGCTGCTTTTACGTCTCCAGCTGAAAGGTTACATCAAAGAGACCGGTCCCGGGAGATATGTAGTCATAGGGCAGTAATCTTGTGAGAAGAGACCCATCGACCCAGCCCCCAGTCTCCAGTCCCGAGCCCCCAGTACCCAGTTCACTAAATTTCCCTTTGCCATTTTCTTTTTTTCTTATATAATTACATATGACTTATGAAGATGAAGATGAAGCTTCCGGCCAGGCCGGGAGTGTTATATGAGCCGGTGCTTCCTGCTTGAAGGCAGGGATTCCGGTTTTCATATTTTTTCCCTGAAGTGACAGAGGAGGAAATAGATTTGCCTATTACAAGAACGATTACGCTGGAAAAGAAGAAACGGGGCCGAAAGGCGAAGGCTGCGGCGCCGGTGCTGTTTAAGAGGAAGCCGAATCCCAAGGGGAAGACGCTGGTGGTGGTGGAATCACCGGCGAAGGCAAAAACCATAGAGAGGATCCTGGGACCTGACTACAAGGTCATGGCATCGAAGGGCCATCTCCGGGATCTGCCGCAGAAGACGCTGGGGGTAGATATAGAGAATGGCTTCAAGCCGGAGTATGTGGATTCCGCTGAGCGGGAGTCTATTATCAAGGATCTGCAGAAGGAAGCGAACCGCTCAAAGACTGTCCTTCTGGCAACGGACCCTGATCGTGAGGGAGAAGCGATTTCCTGGCATTTGTCCAAGCTCCTCGATGTGAATCCTGAAGATCATGTGCGCATTGCTTTCCATGAAATCACGCCGCCTGCCATCAAGGAGGCCATCAAACATCCCGGCCCCATCGACATGAACCGGGTAGATGCCCAGCAGGCCCGGCGGGTGCTGGACAGGCTGGTGGGCTACAAGCTGTCTCCCTGGCTGTGGAAGCTGATTTACCGTGGCCTTTCGGCAGGGCGGGTGCAGTCTGTGGCTACCCGTCTCATCTGCGAAAGGGAAGAGGAAATCAGGGCTTTCAAGCCGGAAGAGTACTGGACCGTAGAGGGACTGTACAAGAAGGCGGATTCGGAATCCTTCAAGGCGAAGCTGGTGCAGATCGATGGGAAGGAAGCCTCTATCCACAGCAAGGAAGAAGCGGACGCTGCGGTGGCTGATATGGAGGGGAAGGAGGCAGAAGTCCTTTCTGTGACCCGTTCCCGGAAGCAGAGAAAGGCCAAGCCGCCCTATACTACTTCCACCATGCAGCAGGATGCGGTGAATCGTCTCAATTTCAATTCCAGGAAAACCATGATGCTGGCCCAGAATCTTTATGAAGGTATCGAAATCCCCGGCCATGGTCATGTAGGGCTCATTACGTATATGCGTACTGACTCCACCCGTATTTCCGATGAAATGATCGCCCAGGTGCGGCCTTACATTGAAACGGTGTACGGCGAGGAGTATCTGCCTCCCAAGCCTAATGTGTTCGCAAAATCGAAGAAGGCCCAGGATGCCCATGAAGCCATCCGGCCTACCAGTCTGGAATTTCCGCCGGATGCTCTGACATCCGTGCTTTCAAGGGACCAGCTCAGGCTTTATACCCTCATCTGGAACCGTTTCATTGCCAGCCAGATGGCTCCCCAGATCCAGATGACCATCACTGCCCTTCTGGGAAGCGGCCGCTGCACCCTTCGTGCCAGCGGGAGCCACGTCCTCTTTAACGGCTTCACCATTATGCAGCCGGCTAAGGAAAAGAAGGGGGATGGGGAGGAAAACGCTTCCCTGCCGCCGCTGAAGAAGGGGGAAAAGGTGACCCATGTGAAAACGGAAGCGGAGCAGCATTTCACCACACCGCCGCCAAGGTACACCGAAGCCAGCCTCATCAAGACTATGGAAGAAAAGGGCATCGGCCGTCCTTCCACCTATGCCCCCATTCTGGATACCATCCAGAAGAGGAAGTATGTGGTAAAGGAAGGAAAGCAGTTTGTACCTACGGAAATCGGGTTTAAAGTGACAAACCTGCTGAAGAAATATTTCGAAGGTATTATCAATGTAGATTTCACGGCCAATCTGGAAAACTGGCTGGATAAAATCGCCGACGGCCATGCTACGTATAAAAAGGTGATGACCGATTTCTACAAGGTCTTCGATAAGGAGCTGGAAGCAGCCAACAGTCAGGCGGATAAGGAAAAGCAGGAAAGCCAGGAAGTAACCGATGTGAAATGTGAAAAGTGCGGTGCCAACATGATTGTAAAAATGGGCCGCTACGGCAAGTACCTGGCCTGCCCCCACTCCCCCAGCTGCCGGAATATCCAACCCTACAGTGTCCTTCAGGGCCCGGAAGAAGTGTCGGACGAGAACTGCGATCATTGCGGCACTCTCATGGTGTATCGGGAAGGACCCTACGGAAGATACCTGAAATGTCCGAAATGCAATGCCAATAAAGCCATCGTGGTGGATACCGGCATTACCTGTCCCAAGTGCCATGAAGGCCATATGGTGCAGAGAAAAACAAGAAGAGGCCGTACCTTCTACGGCTGCAGCCGCTATCCCCAGTGCGATATGGCTCTGTGGAACGAACCGGTGGACCAGTTCTGCCCCACCTGCGGCTCTATTATGGTGAAAAAGACCTATAAAAACGGCAAAGAACTCATTTTCTGCTCAAATCCTGACTGTCCAACGAATCCGAAAAAGAAAAAGGGAAAAGAAAAGGAAACGAAAGAGTGAGATAGTGTGTTGGACAAGCCCCTGTGGGGCTTGAAGGTTGACGGCCCGCTGGGCCGAAGGTTCTTAAGGGGCTTAAGTTTGACGCGCCTCTGGCGCGAGGGTTGTTGTAGGGCGCCTATGAATTATAGTAGGCGCCAGTTTGTATAAAACCATACAACTGCCCTGCGGGCGTTGGAAATGCAATCCCCCTTTGGTGGCTGCGCCACCACCTTTCCCCCGCAAGCGGGGGCACTACAAGGCTCCGCGAAGCCATGTACTCATAAGTTGCTCTACTTTAAGCACGGGTTGTTCTGCCCCCTGAATAGGGGGAAGTCCGGCGCAGCCGGATAGGGGGAGGCGAGCGCAGCGAGCCAATCCGCAGAATGCTTATCATGTCATATGGTACTGAAAGTAAATCCCGTAACGCTGACTTTATAAGCATTGCCCGTAAGGGCAATCCACAACCCTCGGCCCGAAGGGCCGTCAAACTTACGAACCTTAAGAACCCTCGGGACGAAGTCCCGTCAACCCTCACGCCCGAAAGGGCGTGTCATAAAGGGCGT
>ERZ1023814.236-NODE-236-length-11755-cov-7.828462_pt1 | contig 11755 bp, 7 predicted proteins | sample MGYA00380377_ERZ1023814 | MGnify/ENA primary metagenome ERZ1023814 (study PRJEB33179, sample SAMN07449063) | human gut metagenome | biome: Human-gut; feature: Human associated habitat; material: Faeces | host: Homo sapiens | place: India:Kasaragod | collected...
CGGCGCCAAGGGCGTGGGCAATATCACCGGAATACTGGATGCCGCCGTCGGCAAGGAGGGGCACCCCTGTGCCTTCAGCCGCCCTTGCGCAGTCATAAACAGCGGTAATCTGGGGCACACCGATACCGGCAACCACACGGGTAGTGCAGATGGAACCAGGGCCGATGCCAACCTTCACCGCATCTACGCCGGCTTCAATCAACGCTTTGGTGGCTTCATAGGTTGCCACATTGCCTGCAATCAGTTCCAGATGGGGGAAATCTCTGCGGAGGCGACGGATGGTTTCAAGCACCCCTTCGCTGTGGCCATGGGCCGTATCAATTACGAGCACATCTGCTTTGGCAGAGAGGAGGGCTTCCACCCGGTCTTCCACATCCGGTGTCACACCGATGGCTGCTGCTGCCAGAAGGCGTCCGTCCTCATCCTTTACAGCATTGGGATATTTCTTCATCTTTTCGATATCCCTGATGGTGATGAGGCCCTTCAGGTATCCCTCTTTATCCACCAGCGGCAGTTTTTCGATGCGGTGGGCCTTCAGGATTTCCTTGGCTTCATCAATGGTGGTATTTTCCGGAGCTGTCACCAGACCGTCATGGGTCATAATGTCACTGATAGGACGGGACAGGTCCGTCTCAAAACGCATATCCCTGTTAGTAATGATGCCTACCAGCTTTCCCTCTTCCGTAATGGGAACGCCGGAAATATGGTATTTATTCATCAGTTCGTCCGCATCAGCCAGGGTATTGTCCGGAGCCAGGTAAATAGGATCCACAATGACGCCGTGTTCGGAACGCTTGACCAGCTTCACTTCCCGGGCCTGCTCGTCGATGCTCATATTCTTGTGGATGACGCCGATACCGCCTTCACGAGCCATGGCAATGGCCATTTCCGCTTCCGTTACCGTATCCATACCGGCACTCATAATGGGGATGTTCAGCCGGATATGTCTTGTGAGCTTCGTGCTTACGTCCACATCCCGGGGAAGTACCGTGGAATGGGCCGGAATCAGAAGTACATCATCAAAAGTAAGCCCTCTCTTGCCAAACTTGTCTGCTCTCATCATAGCCTCCGTTTCTTGAAATCAGATTTCCTCTTTCACTTCAGGTATATGATTTTGAATCCATTAATTTAATCATTATAACATAAATAAAAGGTACAGGAAAACAGGAATTGCAAAGGGGAAAGGTTTGCGGCCCTTTACTTTCCGTCCTCTTCAAACAGTTTCTTGAAGAAGGCACCGCCGAAGCGATGGGAAAGCTCATCTCTGAAATCAGCGCCGCCATCCACCGCCCGCTTTGCCTCCTTCCTCGCCTTTTCCAGAAGAGGCAGGTCCTTCACAATATCTGCCGCCTTCAGGTCCGGCATGCCATGCTGGTGGTAACCGAAAAATTCGCCGGAGCCCCGAAGGAGGAGATCCTTTTCGGAAAGGAGGAAGCCGTCCTGGATTTCACACATCAGTTTCATGCGGAGCCGGGTGATTTCATTCTGGTTGTCGGAATAGAGGATGCAGTAGGACTGAGCACTGCCCCTTCCTACCCGGCCCCGAAGCTGATGGAGCTGGGAAAGGCCGAACCGGTCCGCCCCATAGACGAACATGATGGTGGCATTGGGCACATTCACCCCCACTTCGATGACCGACGTAGCCACCAGAAGATTGATTTTTCCGTCATGGAAATCAGTCATGACCCGGTCCTTTTCCGCATTCTTCATACGGCCGTGCACCAGGCCCACCTGAAACATGGGAAATACCTTGTCCTTCAGCTGTTCATACACCGCCACCGCAGAGGCCAGATCCTGCTTCTCGCTCTTTTCCACCAGCGGACACACCACATACACCTGATGGCCGGCGGTCATTTCCCTTCCCATGAAATTGAATACCCGCTGAAGCAGGGCGCTGCCGATGGCATAGGTCTTCACCGGATGCCGTCCCGGCGGCATGCCCCGGATGGAGGAGAGGTCCAGATCCCCGTAAATGGAAAGAGCCATGGTCCGGGGAATGGGCGTAGCCGTCATCACCAGGATATGGGGATAGCCTCCCTTCGTTTCCAGGGCCTTTCTCTGCTTTACGCCGAACCGGTGCTGTTCGTCCGTAATGACCAGCCCCAGATGGGCAAACACCACATCCTCCTCAATGAGGGCATGGGTGCCGATGAGCACATCAATGGACCCATCCTTCAGCCCCTTCAGGATTTCATTTCTTTCCTTCGTCTTCGTCTGGCCTGACAGATAAGCCACATGGATGGGAAGTCCCTTATAAAACTCCTGGAAGGTCCTGTAATGCTGTCCTGCCAGCACTTCCGTAGGCGCCATCAGCGCTCCCTGGTATCCGTTCTCCACGATTTTCGCCAGTGCCAGCGCCGCCACGGCGGTTTTGCCGCTGCCCACGTCCCCCTGGATGAGGCGCTGCAGGGGGATGAGTCCCTCCATGTCGTCCTCAATATCCGAAAAGGCCTGCTGCTGCCCGGCAGTCAGATGGAAGGGGAAATTGGCAAGCACCGACTGCACCAGCTTTCCCGACGGCGCGCACTTGATGCTCATCACATGGCTCTCCCGCTTCTTCCGAAGAAGCAGGATGCCTGCCTGCATGAAGAAAAGCTCCTCAAAGGCCGTACGGCGCCGGGCCTCCTTCTGCTCCTCCCAGTTCTTCGGATTGTGCATAGCCCGGGCTGCCTCCAGCCGGCCCATGAGATGCTCCCTTTTCAAAGTGTCCGGCGGCAGGTTTTCATCCATATCCTCCACCTGATCCAGGGCAATGGAAATCATATCCCGCATCTTCCCGATGCGTATGCCTTCGGTTAAAGGATACACCGGTACCAGCTTCTGGAAGGATGAAAGCTCCTTTGGCTCTACGATTTCGATTTCTGCATTGGAAATCTGGAGCTTACCGTAGTTGTACTCAATCCGGCCGTAGGCCAGCACATAGGTGTCCTTCCGGAAGGTTTCCCCTTTCCAGGGCTGGTTGAAATACACCAGGGTCACGGCACCGGTGCCGTCTACCAGAAGCACATTCAGTATGCTCATGCCCCGCCTTGGCGTGAGCATCCGAATATCCGCCACCCTGCCGTAAATGACAGCCTCATCATCGGGCGAAAGCTCCTCCATTTTTGTGATTTTGGTCCAGTCCTGGTAGCGCCGGGGATAGAAGGAAATCAGATCCTCCACCGTGGCTATGCCCAGCCGCGCCAGCTTTTCCTTCATACTGGGCCCTACGCCCTTAATATATTGTACCGAATCTGATAAATGCATGAGGAAAACCTTTCCGAAAACAGAACCCGGAAAAAGAGTGCCCGGGACAAAACAGCAATATCTCTATTTATTATATTCCTGAAAATTGATTACGTAAAAGACTTGCTTAAAAAAAGCAATTGTGATATATTATGAATGTTGCAATTGCGGAAGTGCAAGGAGGTGTAGCACATGGCTAACTATTGTGAAGTTTGCGGCAAGAAAACCGCTACGGGATTCAACGTATCCCATTCCCATCTGAAAACAAAGAGAACCTGGAAACCGAATATCCAGAGAGTTCGCGTACTGGTAGACGGACAGGTCAAGAGAATGAATGTCTGCACTCGTTGCCTTCGTTCTCATAAAGTAAACAGAGACATCTGATTTCTTTGCATTTTCAGCCGGCCAAAGCCGGCTTTTTTGCATGGTCTCTTTTCCGACCCCGAAAAGTTCATATATGGTATATAAATAAAAGGAGCGGTGAAATCATTGAACCTGTGATTTCACCGCTCCTTTCTCTTACCTTCCTTTAACCCAGGGGTGATTGGACCGCCGGTGGCCTATCCGCCTTCTGCCCCAGGGAGATACCACGCTTCTCGTGACAGGTCCCACCTTTTCCTTATGAAGGTCAGACAGGTCCCCTTTTACTTCCCGGTTATTCGCTTTTAGTTTTTTCGTCAGGGGAAGAAGCAGTTTATTCAGCTTTTCCAGCACCTTCAACGCTTTTTCCATCCCTTTCTGCCGCTTCAGCCTGTTTCTGGCGGGCCCTTTCTTCAATCTTTGCCCGATACTCCTCAGCGGTACTCATCATATCTGCCTTTGCCTGAGTGGCCGCTTCCACAGCAGCATCCCGATACCGGCCTGCCGATTCCATGACCTTGTCAGAAATCTCCTGGGCTTTGGCCTGGGCCGTTTCCGCCTGCTCCTGGGCCTGGATTTTCAGCTTGTTTGCCTGGATTCTGGCCTCCTGCATCTGTACCCGGCCCTGGGCCTTCAGCTTGTCCGACTTCAGCTTCATCTGCTGCGACTGGATTTCAGACTCCCGCTTCATTTCCTCTGTCTTCTTCTGGAGCTCATCCATCTGCACCCGGGCCTGGGCCTTCATTTCATCAGCCCGGCGGGCTGCGTCTTTTCTGAACTCCCTGGACTTGATGCGGGCAATGGCCTGCAGATCCCGCGCCGTTTTTTCCGCCGTTTCCTGGGCCACTTCCGATGCACCAAGGGCGGTGTACTTGGCCTTTTCAATCTGCTCGTCAGTGACGCCGGCCTTCTTCAGCGCATCCACCAGCTTATTTCCCAGCATGCCGGCAGACTCGGTGAGCTGGCGGGCCAGCTTGTCTACTGCTTCATGAGCCTTTTCCGGATATACGTCATTCCAGTTCTTCTTCAGCTCCGCTGTGAAATCCTTCTTTTCATCGCCCAGGGGTTCATCCTTCTTCGGATTCTCTTCCAGTTCCTTTACATCCTTTTCCCCTTCCGCCTTTTCTTCTTCAAAAACGGCACGATAGGGTTTCGTATCATCGGGCATGCCGTCCTTGATCCAGCGCTGGGCAGCCTTGCCGATGCCGTAGGTCACAGAAACGCCGATGGGGATCTGCATGAAGGAAATAGGAATCAGCGTAGCCAGCGTGGATCCCACCACCGTAGCCCCCAGGGAGCCGATAAAGGACAATACCGCCTTCTGGTTCAGCTCCACGCCATAAACCGTACCGATTTTAGAAATCATGTACACCTCATTGGCCACCAGGGCAGCAGTACCCAGAAGGGGAGCCGCCACAATGACTCCGGCCCGGCCGGCAGCCCAGCGGATGAGCCCTTCCGCTTCCTTATCCCGGTCATCAATGATATTGATTTCCATATCAGGCTCCGGAGAATCCACATGGACTTCTTCTGCTTCCTCCGCAGCAGCTGCCGGTACCTGTGCTTTTTCCTTCTCCGCCGGCAGGCCTGCCGGTTCCTTCTCAGCAGGAAGTCCGGCTTCCGCTTTTTCTGCCGGAAGGCCGGTCTCCTCCTTTTCCATGGGCGGCTTAGCCGCTTCCTTCACCTCAGGAGCTGCTTCAGGACAAACAACCGGTGTCTTTTCCATATCTCTTTCTTCGCTCATAGAAACCTCCCTGCCCGGACATCCGGGCCGTAAACCATGAATCTGCCAGTGTAAAGAATGACTGATGTATGGTGATTTCAAACCATTACTTATCTCTATTATACCTAAAATCATAAAAAGCACCAATAGAAATTCTGATTTCGCAGGCACCTGCCAGGCAGTCCCTGCCCTTTGAAATGAAATATTCTCTGACCGGCTATACTCCTCTTTCTATTTCTCCCCCTGATACCCTTTCCCCTTCTCCCTGACTATGCATATAGAAACAGCCAATGCTGAAAGCCTTCTTGTAAATCCTGCAGGCGCCCATCCATGGAGCAGGAGGGAGGAGGTGAAAAGAGCCCGGCTGCTTCCCTTCAGTGCACTGAAAACAGAAAAGTCCCTTCGGCCCCCGAAATGAAAGCTCTGATGCAGGAAGCCTCTTCATTTCATTCATGAGAAGTGCCTTTTCAAAAAAGGCTTCACCTCTCCGGTGAGGCCTTTTTGGCATGATGTAAATGGATGGCGTCTCGGATATAAAAACAAGAAAAAAGAAGGTCTTTCCCGGTGAGGAAAGACCTTCTTTTCTTTTTACCAGTCTGTAAGGCCGCCGTCCACCGGAATGGCGGCGCCGGTGATGAAGGAAGATTTCGGTGAGAGAAGGAAGGCAATGAGCTCTCCCACTTCTTCCGGACGGCCGATGCGCATCAGGGGATACCAGTCTCCCATTTCTTTGCGGCTGCCGCCGTAGTCATGAAGCTGCCTGTCCAGAAGGGGGGTATCAATGTCTCCGGGACATACCACGTTGGCCCGGATGTTTTCCACTGCCATTTCCAGGGCCAGGGAGCGGATGAAGGAAACCAGGGCGCCCTTGGTAGCGCCGTAAAGGCTGCACTGCACATTGCCCTGGAGAGCGGCGTCAGAAGCCACCGCCACAATGCTGCCTGCTGCCCCTCTCATGGCAGGGATGTCCTCCCGGGTCAGTTTCATGGCGCCGAAAACGTTGACGGAAAAAAAGTGCTCCATTTCCTCATCAGTGGTATTTTCCAGCAGTTTTTCTTCATAGATGCCGGCGGAAAGGACAAGGCCCGTGATTTTTCCAATGGCCGATGCCGCTTTCACCGCCTTTTGGCAGTCTTTTGTAACTGTCACATCGCAGGGAATGTATAGGCTCCCCTTGACCTGCTCCTGGGCCTTCTGTCCCCGCTCTTCATTTCTTCCCAGAAGAACAGGCCGAATGCCTTCACCTGCCAGAATTTTGGCAGTGGCAAGACCGATGCCGGAAGTGCCGCCGGAAATAAGAACTGTCTGTACCATGGAATTCTCCTTATTTAGCAAGAGAAGAAACGTAAACGAACTGGATGCCCTCTTTTTCCAGCTGGGGCACCATCTGGCGGAAGGCTTCCGCCGTTTTGGGTCGGCAGTGTCCGATAATCACGTAGGTGCCGTATTTCTGCGCCCGTTTGTCCGCTTCCAGGATCATGGCGGATATGGCCGCCACGTCGGCTTCATTATCTACGAAAAGGTCATTTCTTACATAGGGCACGCCGTAAGAGGCCGCTGCTCCGTCGGCAGCGGTAGTGGAATTGGTGCGGCTGTCGAAGAAGAAGAGATGGCGGTGGTGGAGCTCATTCATTACCACCTCCATGGTGTGACGGTCGGTAGTGGCCTTGGAGCCCTGATGATTATTGATGCCTACTGCTTCGGGCACCTGGGACAGGGAGCTCTTCAGAAGGCTCCGGATTTCCTCATCGCTCATGGAAGTCAGAATGACCTTGGATTCCATACCGATACCGGAAACCGATTCCATGGGCTGGTGAAGAATCACAGGAAGGCCATGGGCATGCCAAGACAGGGCAGCATCCCTGGTGTGCACCTGGTTCGGCATGACAGCCAGAGTCAGCGGGATGCCCAGGGATTCATAGACATGCTGGGATGCCAGGTCCCGTCCTGCATCATCGATGACCACGGCCAGTTTTCCCTTTACTGCTGAAGGTGTATTGGGCTTTGGCGCAGAGGCTGGCGCAGCTTTCAGGGGCGCTACACTTTGTTTGGCAGGAGCCTTTGGTTGTCCGGCATCCTTCTTCACAGAAGGAGCAGCAGCTGCCGGGGCCGCAGAAGCAGAGGAGGAAGCAGAAACAGTGGACGAAGGGGTAGATGAAACAGCGGAGGAAGCCGCTTCCGTTGGCTTTCCCTGCAGGGAAGGAGAAGCTGCTGTGTTCTCATGGCTTTCCTCTTTTCCTGTAATTTTAGACACAATAGAAGGCAGACTGAAGGATGCTTTTTTCGCCTTTTCCGATGGCTGGATGCCTTCCTTTTTGTCTCCGGTGGAAACGCTGCTTCCCGCGGGTTCTTCGTCATCGGCCTTTACCTGCACCCTAACCACCTTATCCATAGCGGCTTTGATTTTTTCTTTCACGCTTTCCGGCGTACCCTGATCTTCCTTCGGCACCAGTCCCTGCATTTCCTTATCGTTAAACAGGTGGCCAATGGTGGTAACGTTCTGGGCCACCTCCGAATCAGGGGCATTGGTCATGCGGTCCGTCATATAGGCAGAACCCATAATAAGGGCTATAAAGAAGAGAAGCACCAGAAAAGGATGGCCTCCCTTCTTTGCCGCTCTCGTTCTCCGCACCCGCTTTTTTCCTGCCATAGTATTCTCCTCATGTATGAAATAGTAATAATCGAATTTATTTTCTATATTATAGCATACGGCGAAAAAAGGTTCAGAGCCTCAAAGGATTCACCACTTCGCCCTGGGTTATGGCCTGCTGCAGCAGGCAGGCTATGCGGAAGGGCTTTGAAACGTAAAAAATACTGACCATGGACAGCCATAAAAAAAGGACTGCCCGGGCAGTCCTCTTTTTACATAGCCATCAGTAGCCCTTTTTCTTATCCACTTCATTCAGCAGCTTCTCGCCGCGGCTGAAGGCGATGAAATTGGTTTCCAGAAGGAAGGTGAGCTTATTCCAGAAATCCGGTACCATGGAGGCAATGTGAGGGGTCATGATCACATTTTTCATGTCCCAGAAGGGATGATCTTCAGGAAGCGGTTCCTTGGAGAAAACATCCATGCAGGCACCGGCAATGTCCCCTTCCTCAAGAGCCTTCACCAGGGCCGGTTCATCCACCACAGAGGCCCGGGCAATGTTGATGAAAAGGGCTGATTTCTCCATGGCTTTGAATTTTTCCTCGTCGAAGAATTTATCCGTTTCCGGTGTGGCAGGAAGAGCAGCGATGATGATGTCTGCCTTGGGCAGGACATCCATGATTTCTTCCTGGGTGTATACATGGTCTGCGAACATTTCATGGGACAGATGTTTCTTCACTGCCAGAATATGGGTTTCAAAAACCTTGGCCCGCTGGGCAATGGCCCTGCCGATGCTGCCAAAACCTACAATGAGGATGGTCTTGCCGAAAAGGGATTCCCCATGGGGTCTGGACCAGGTATGGGCACTCTGACTGCGGACAGCATCAGGGATGCGGCGGAACCAGGAAAGAAGGAGGGCCATGGTGTGCTCCGACACCGCCCGGTCATGGACACCGTGGGAATTGGTGAGAATAATGGGTCTTTCCATCATACTGGGAGTGAGGAGTTTTTCCACCCCGTCAGACAGGGAATGAACCCAGCGCACATGGGGCGCTGCCTGAAGGAGGGGCTCCACATCCTGGAATCCCCAGAGAGCAATGGCATCGGCGTCTGCCACATGGGGCAGGGCTTCCTTCGGTGATTTGTAGGCTTCCACCACGGAGCCGGGCACCGCCTTTTTCAATGCATCGATTTTTTCATCGGATAACTTGTTAATCACAACCAGTTTCATAGGAATCAACCTCTTTCATTGAAATCATGGCAATCCTGTTTTCTGTATTATATCATACTGTGGGGCCAGAAAATTCTTTTCACAGCCTCTCAAAGGCGGAGTGCCCTGACCGCCTTACTTCCTGTTTCCCCGTGGGGGGAATTCCCGTGCAGCGGGAAAGGGTGTACGTTGACGGGGCTATGCCCTTGGACACGCCTTCGATGTGAAGGTTCATAGGGTTCATAGGTTTCAAAAGATTCAGAGGGTGGTGGTGGCGGCTTCGCCGCAATATATAGCCTGCACAGTAAGTGAGCACCTTAATGCCCGACAGTAGCGCCGCAGGCGATGGAGGATAGCAGGATTTTCGCTGAAAATCCGCGGCCCCGAAGGGGTCTGATGTGACTTTTAACGTTTATCTCTAAATTCCCGGCGGCCGATTTATGACCTAATATGCCATCGGAGATGCAGAATGATCCGAGATAAACCACTCATCACAAAAAATCTGGTTAGTAATCTGGTTAGTAACCCGATTATGGCTATTTTTAGGAGTATTTCAGCGCTTCAAAGCAATAGAAAAAAGGCCTGGAATGAATCGTATTTATCGATGAATTCCAGGCCTTAAATTCTTGGAGCCGGCAACAGGATTTGAACCTGCGACCTACGCATTACGAATGCGCCGCTCTACCAGCTGAGCTATACCGGCATGAACATATATATATTACAGGACGTCCCTGTATTTGTCAAACTCTATTTTCCCTCTCCCTGATGGGCAAATAAAAAATCCGCCAGAAGCGGATAAAAAAATGGAGCGGGTGAAGGGAATCGAACCCTCGTAACCAGCTTGGAAGGCTGGCGCTCTACCATTGAGCTACACCCGCATAAATGGTCGGAGCAGCAGGATTTGAACCTGCGACCCCTTGGTCCCGAACCAAGTGCGCTACCAAACTGCGCTATGCCCCGACAACGTAATTGATTATACCAGCAGACCTGCAATCTGTCAATGGATTTTTGGGAAAAATCTTTATTATTTTTTCAGCCTGTGGCATAACAGCAAACCTGAGGAAGCCTTTTCCTTTGGCACAAGGAAAAGGCTCCCTCAGGTTTGTGCCTTTGAAGAGAGCCTCCCCAAGCCCAGGGGCAGGCTCTTTGCAAGCCTTATATTTCACGTACAAAAAGGGGCTTCCTGTAAATTATTTCTTCACAGCCCCTTTTGATTTCAATAATCTTCGTCCCAGGCGTTGATATATACCGGCTCCAATTCCATCATTTTCTTCTGGTCTTCGGTGAAGTGCTTTTTCAGAATCACTGCTTCATATACAAATTTCTGGAAATAGGCTTCTGAGCACACAAAGTACCCGTTGTCCCCCACGTCCTTGCCCCAGGAGTTCTCGATTTTCCAGCGGTCCGGTTTTCCTTTTTCGTCCAGATGGACACCGGTGAGAAGCATGGCATGGGTGGCGGAGCTGGCGCTGTATTCCAGCTGTTTCCCCTTCTCCATGTCCATGGAGAAGCCACCCAGAAGGTCTTCATACCGCACGCTCACCGGATCCCACACCCCTTCTTTTCTGGCGCCTGCCGCACCGGCATCGCAGGCAAACCACACGGGCTCGCCGGCTTTCAGCTGCTTCACGCAGAGATCTTCCATATCCTTCCCCGTGAGATTCAGCCCCTTCATATCCCGGCCTGCCATGTTTTCCACCCCGTGGAATGCGATGAGGCGGCCCAGAGGTTTATCAAAGGTAGGTTCATTGATGACAGCCATGTAGTCATAGAGAGAAATCCCTACGTACTTGTGATAGAAATCGAGGGGCGAAAGTCCCCGGTCCTCATGGAAATGGTTATCCTTATCGCGATAGGAGAAATCGAAAGTCTGCACTGGCTCGCCGAAGGCAATGCATTCTGCCTTGTATACCTCTTCCATCATTTCCGCCTTTCTGGCGTAGGGATCCCTGCCCGCCTTCACCAGCTCCCGAAGCTCCATGGCATCCTTCCGGAGGAGGCGGTTCAGGGTAGAAACGAAGCGGTCCGTATGGCCGGACTGGTATGTTTCCAGCTGCACCTGTTTCGGCACCACGCCGTACTTCTCTACCAGGTCCGCCGCCTCGGTCCAGTATCCCCCGTCGCTCATGCCGCGGAGCACATACTGCATAAGCTGTCCCTTCACCGGCGCATCTGCATTTGCAATCACCATTTCAAGGAAATTGTTCGCTTTCTCCAGCTTGTCATAGAAGGAAAGGTAATTCTGGGACAGCTCAAACTGATCCAGATGGCACTTTTCTGCCACCTTTTCCCTGAGAATGTTCAGCGCCGCAAAGAGCCAGCAGCGCCCAGACTGTTCCTGGGCCGTAATCCCCCGGGTCTTCACTTCCACTGTGAAGGCCCCTTTCAGGGCCGCTCCCTTCTCAGGGTGGTAAGCCAGATTCATCATATCCGTCTTCGCCAGGGCGCCATGAAGCACCCGGGCATTTTTATCTGCTTCATAGGATGTGCGAAATGTCTGAAGCAGGGTATCTGAAATATCTTTCATCATATTCCTCCTTTGGGCCGCTTTGCGGCCCGGATTCAGATGGTTCATAGGGTTGTGGTATCGCCCTGACGGTGCACAGCGAACACATTTTGCACTATGCGAACTGGATTTGTAAGGGAGCAT
>ERZ1023814.238-NODE-238-length-11685-cov-16.687532_pt1 | contig 11685 bp, 8 predicted proteins | sample MGYA00380377_ERZ1023814 | MGnify/ENA primary metagenome ERZ1023814 (study PRJEB33179, sample SAMN07449063) | human gut metagenome | biome: Human-gut; feature: Human associated habitat; material: Faeces | host: Homo sapiens | place: India:Kasaragod | collected...
ATCTTTTCTGCGCATTCACGCCCGTTCCGAGCATACTTGTGGAGCCGAACAGCACTCGCACTGTCCCTGCGTTCATGGCATCTATCACCGCCTTACGAGCCTTATCCGTCTTACACTCCTGAATGAAGCGCACCTCACTTGCCGGTATGCCGTAATCCTCCACCAACTTGCGTTTTATCTCGCTGTACACGTTCCATCCTTCCCCCGGCTGGTATGTCCCCAAGTCGGAGAACACGAACTGCGTACCCTTGTGCGTCTCGTACTTGTGGTAATACTCTGCAATCATCTTGGCACAATGGCTTGCCTTGTTGTCGGGATGGTCCTCGTAGTTCGGGTCTATCATGCGCATATCAAGAGCCATCTTTCTCGCGTAGTCGGTGGCGATGAGCATCTTCGCCTTTTCCTCCGTTTCCGACAGGGGTAACCTGCCAAGCAGAGTGGCATCGCCGGTTTTGGCAAACTGCATCAGCTTCTGTATGAAGTCCTCCTGCTCCGGTGTGGGCGGTATGTGGTGCAGTATCTCATTCTTGTTTGGTCTGTCCACACCTACATCCTCCGCCGTGCGGTAGTCGGTAATCTCGTTGTAGAAGGCGGCAAGCTCCGGCACCTTGATGAAATAGCGAAAACGCTCCTTCTGAACGATATTGTTCGTTACGTTGAACTCAAAATCGGTCGTCTTTTTGGCGAAGATGGCAGCCCAAGCATCGAAACAGCGGATGTCCTGCCGTTCCAGTTCGTTGGGGCGCAGGTATTTGAAGAGCAGGTACAGTTCCGTCAGACTGTTGGAAATGGTCGTGCCCGAAAGGAACGTAGCCCCCAAGTCCTTGCCCGTGCGTTCCTGTATGGTACGGATGGCAAAGAGCATATTCAGGGCCTTCTGGCTTCCTTCCGAGTTTCCCAATCCCGCCACACGGTCATGACGGGTGTTGAAAGTCAAGTTCTTGAACTGGTGACTCTCGTCAATGAAGATGTGGTCGATGCCCATCTGCTTGAAGTCCACCACATCATCCGTGCGGGACTTGATGGCGTGTTCCACCTTCTCCAGCTTCGCCACAAGGTTGTGCTTGCGCTTCTCCAGCCCTTTCAGCATCGCCCGCGACACGTTCTTGCCCTGCTGTCGCAAGACTTCGAGATTTTCCTCCACCGTGTCAAGCTCCGCCTGCAGGATGCGCTGCTGCAACTCCGGCGACTGCGGTATCTTGCCGAACTGGTCGTGCGACATGATGACGCAATCGTAGTCGTTGTTCTTGATGTTGTTGAAGAAACGCACACGGTTGGCGGTCGAAAAGTCCTTTTCAGAAGCGTAGAGGATGCGGGCGTTAGGATAGGCCGCCTGATAGGTGGCGGCAATCTCCGCCACATTCGCTTTCAGCCCGATAATCATCGGCTTGTGCGCCAAGTTCAGACGCTTCATCTCATGTGCCGCTATGCACATTATCAGCGTCTTGCCGGTTCCCACCTCGTGGTCGCAGATCCCGCCGCCGTTCTGTTTCAGCATCCAGACGCAATCCTTCTGCGACGGGTAAACGCTCTTGATTCCCCGGCTTGCCAGCCCTTTCAGGTTGAGGTCGGGAAAAGTCTGGTGCGAGCCGTCATACTTCGGGCGCACGAAACAGTTGAACTTGCGGTTATACATCGTCGTGAGCCGTTCCTTGAACTGCGGCGACTGTTCTTCCAACCATTCGGAGAACCCGTTACGGATTTCGTCTATCTTCGCGTTGGCGAGCTGTATGCCCTCGCTGTCGCGTACCTTGATGTCGTTGCCGTTCTCGTCCTTGCCGATACTTTTCATCATGTCGGGGCAGGTGTTGTGCAGGGCGTGCTTCAACAGGTGCATACCGTCATAGTTCCGGTAATAGCCCTTTACTAAAAACTCGTCCGTGATCTTCATGGTGCGGTAGCCGCACGCCACGGAAAACTCGTCCATGCTTGCGGAGTAGGCTATTTTCACGTCCGTGTCGAAAAGGTGGCTCATGTAGGCGGCATACACACCCGTGGGAATCCAGCGTTCCCCGAAATTGAAGTCGAGGTCTTCAAAGGCGATGCGCTGCGGTTCGGCCTCCTTCAATGCCTCCCACGCCTGTTTCACCTCCGGCATCCGCTCACTTTCGGGATTGTCCTCCATCCAGCCCTCTATGCGTTCCGCCTTCTCTATCACGTTCCCCGCGATGAAGCGGTCTTTGATTTCGTAACCGGTTACGAGCGGGTTGTAGAAGATGCGCCCCTTGAGGGCACCAAGCAGTTCCTCTTCCGTGGTGTCGGTTATCTCCCGCATATAGCCGAGATTGACCGTGCCGAACTTGTTGAGCGATGCGGACAAGGCTTCTTCGGGAGAGCCTGCATTGACACGGCTCTCCACCGAGAAGGAAACGGGACGGTCGAAGATGTCCGCCTTGACAAACTTGCCGTCCTCCGCACGTTCCAGCGAAAGGATGTCGCGCCCTCCGGCATCCATCATCACCAGTTTCACGTTCTGTCTGGCGTTGAGGTTACCGTAACGCATGACAAACTCATCGTAGTAGGTGTTGAGATACCCGCGCTGCGGTTTGTGTTCCGTATGGTTCTCCGTCTCGTGGCTATACAGACGTTCGTAAGCGTCACGGAGCGATATATACAGCATCGCTTTCTCTTTTTGATAGCCACGGAGGTCGAGCGGTTGGAAGGTCGCACCGTAAGGCGTGAGGTCTTTCAGGTAACCGAGATTGCGTGAAGCATCCAGCACCATCGAGCCGTCACGGTGGTGTGGCTCCAGCAGGCCGTTGAACGGACGGGGAGAAAGGTCCATGACTTCCTCCTTCGGCTTTTCCGTTTCAAGTTCCGGGAACAGGGAAGTGGCAACCGTTTCGGAAGTAGGCACAACTTCTGCCAGTGTTTCAGGTTGCTTTATTTCTTCCGTTTGTTCCGGCTTTTTATCCATATTGTCCGAAGAAGGCGCAAAAGCAGGGTTCAACGTGTCTTTGATACCCATCTTTTTCAGTTGTTCCTGCCTGTGCCGTTCTGCCTCAAGCCGTAGGGCCTTGCGCCGTTCCGCTGTCAGGCTCATCATTGTCTCATAGAAGCCGTTGATGGGAGGATTGGTTTCCCAATCCAGAGTGGCGTAAATGTCGTCCGGGTCGTTTGGCTTTTCGGCATTTTCCGGCTTTTCTTCCTTATTACCGTTTACCGGCTTGGCGGCTTCAACGGGTGGAGTAACTTTGACTTGCGGTTTAGGCGTGGACGGCATAGGCTTCGGCTTGCTTTCCTTTTTCGCTGCCTTTTTCTTTTTTACCGGTTCCTCTATGGGCATACCCCAAAGGTCGAGCAGGGTAAGCTGCACGGCTGACGAATGATTGGGTTGGCGCGGCTCAATCTCCGGCTTTTCCTCTATGGGCTGTGCCTGCGGCTTCTCCACTCCCTTGACAGGCTCAATTACAGAAACGGGGGCTATTACAGAAGGTGATACCTTTTCTGTTTTCGGAGCAGGTTGCACTTCCGCAGCCGTGCTTCCCTCCTTTGTCGGATGCAGCCTGTGTCTCTCATACAGTTTCCTGTCAAGTTGTTGCAGTTCTATTTTCAGATGCTCCCGCAAGTCTTCCGCCAGTTGTGCGATGTCCCCACAGTGCAGGAGTTTATAGGCTGGTTTCCCGTACGGGTCGGTACTTCTGATCAAATCCGTGTGTGAAAGCGAGCCGATGCTCCATACATACCCATTTACGGAAGTGCCGATAGGGGTCTGTTCGGTCTGCACGAAGAGTTTTTCGTTGTAATACAGTTCACCGTTCTTTCCGCTGTTCTTTTGCAGGATAATCAGGTCGCTGCCCACCTCCGTTCCCGCGTTATCCGTAAAGAGGTTGTTCGGCAGGCGGGCTACGCCCACCAGATTGGCATGGTTCATCATATACTCGCGTATGGGCGCGTTGGTCGGGGCATCCAGTACCCCCTGCGAGGTGATGAACGCCACGATTCCGCCTTCACGCACCGCGTCAAGGCTTTTCAGGAAAAAGTAATTGTGTATCGTCCGTGCCGCCGAGAGCCTTGCAGGATCCTTGCTGCCCGAAAAATCCGGGTCGAACACCGCCACATCGCCAAACGGTATATTGGAGACAGCCAAATCAAAATGGTTCATGAACGGCTTTTCTATCTTCTCGAAGCCCTGTACCCTTACTTTCTGTCCGGGATGCAGGTGCTTCAGTATCTTGCCCGTCATCAGGTCTTTCTCAAAAGCCATGATGTCCGCGTCCGGTCTGTTCTCCAGCACGGCGTCCACGAATGCACCGACACCTGCCGACGGCTCCAGCACCCGGTCGGGACGGATGCCGTGTTCATGCAGCACGTCCGCGATGGTCCCGGTTATCTCCGGCGGGGTATAGAAGGCGGTCAGCACGGACTGCTTCATGGCATCCATATTCCGTTTGTACTCCGTCTCGTCTTTTGTGTTCTCTCGCAGCAACCTGTGCAGTTCCACGGTAGGGGCAAACAGTTCGAGGTCGGACTTCGCCCAGTGGACGGCATCCGTCAGTTCCCTTGCAGGGTTGAGTATGTTCTTCAGTCCCCCGAAACCGCAATAACGTTCTAACAAGAGCCGTTCGCGTGCGGTGGGTGTGCGCTGTTCCCTGTCAAGGAGGAATGCCGTCCGTATCGCCTCGATGTTGTCCCGCAGCCTCTGTTTGCGGTTAAACGCCATACTCTTCGATATAGAGGATGACGGCTCCCGTCAGCTCCGTGTAGAGCAGGTCATATTCGGGCGACAGGGCGAAATTGTCGTCCGAGAGGTCATAGATGGAGAATACGTTTCCGACAAGCGGTAGCAGCTTCTGGGTAAAGGCTTCACATTTTTCTCCCGGTACTTCACCCGCAAATTCGTTCTCCACGACTTCGCGCAGGATGGCGTGCTTGGAGTAGCGAAGGCCCTCCGTCAGCACCTTCATCGCCAGTTCCTGCGCCCCGTCGGCAGGATAGCCTTCGAGCCTTGCCTGTTCATACGCTTCGGCGGCACGGTCGGTTCTTTCTCGGATGAAGGCTTCATCGGCTGCCTGTTCGAACTTGTTCGTGGTGAGGTAGTCCAGCAGGTACAGACCGTAATAGGAAAAGTCGGTCCGACCCTCGTTTTTCTTCTTGTTGTTCATTTCTTTGGAATTTAGTGGATTGATAATGATGATAGGGATAATCGTTGGAAAACGAGAAGAAAAAGGCACCCGGTATCCCTCCGAGTGCCACCACTAAATCCAAAGTATGAGTGTAATCCGGTATCGAAGAACAATTCATTACTCTGAACCAGTGGCAAAGTTAAACATTTATTTTCTTCTTTTCGCAGAGGTCGCTTTACTTTTCCTTTCTGGGAACACGAAAACCGTGTTATAGTCCCCGTCAAAGGCGACTACGGCATCAAAACTCTTGCCCTGCTTGCTCTTGAATCCTTTGAGCAGTTTCGTGTGTCCGTCGGTGAGCAGGTTTTTGATTTCATCATCAGAGAGGGTGCGGTTTGCTTTCAGGCGGAACACGGGCAGACCGCACTCCGCGTTGTCGCAGCGGACGACCTTGCCGTAAAACTGCATCGTCCCCGCTCCGCACTTGGGACACTTGCAGCCGGAATCCCTGCGGGCGAACAGCTTGTCGCACGACAGCAGTTCGGAGGTAATTTCCCGTGTATATGCCTCAATCTTCCTGCGGAAGTCATCGGCGGGCAGTTCCCCACGCTCGATGCGTGCCAATTCCTTTTCCCATTCGCCCGTCATGGCGACATCGGCAATACGCATCGCCTTCACGACCGAGTAGAGGGCAAGCCCTTTTTCGGTGGGGACAAGCGACTTCTTGCAGCGTTCCATATAGCCGCGCTTGAAAAGCGTTTCGATGATGGACGCACGGGTGGCGGGCGTGCCGATGCCGCAATCCTTCATAGCCTGCCGCAATGCGTCGTCCTCTATCTCCTTGCCAGCCGTTTCCATCGCGGACAGCAGGGTGGCTTCGGTATGCAGCGGCTTGGGTTTGGTCTTTCCCTCCGTGATGGAGGCGGCTTTCAGTGCCAGCGTGTCGCCTTCCTGCCAACAGGGAATGGCGGCGGTTTCCTCTTGGCTGTTGTTCTCTTCTCCATTCTCCTTGCCATAGACGGCACGCCATCCGGCTTGCCTGATGATGCTGCCTTTTGCCACGAACTCCACTCCGGCACACTCTGCCGTGACGGTGGCAGTGTCCTTGACGCATTTTTCGGAGAAAGCCTCAAGCATGCGCCCGGCTATCATGTGATAGACGGTGCTGTCCTCTTTGGAGAGGAACAGCGGCTTCTCGCCCGTGACGAGCAGGGCATGGTGGTCTGTCACCTTGCCGCCGTCCAGGCTGCGGCGTGTCGGCACGGCTTTCGGCTGCAACTTGCCCTTCCATTCGGGCAGGCTGCCGATGAAGGCAAGCAGCTTGGGGATTTCCGCGAACACGTCTTCGGGAATGTAGCGGCTTCCGGTTCGCGGATAGGTGATGAGCTTCTTCTCGTAGAGCTTCTGCGCGATTTCAAGCGTCTGTTCCGCCGTGAAGCCATGCTTGGCGTTGGCTTCCTTCTGGAGCGTGGTCAGGTCGTACAGGAGCGGTGTTTCCTCCGTCTTCTCCTTGCGTTCGGCTTTCGTGACGGTGGCTGTGCCTGCCGACTTCACCTTATTATACAGTTCCGTCGCGGACTCTTTCTCTTTCCATTTTTCGGAAGAGGAAAACTTCACCGTTCCTTCATCGCAGCCGTCCGTTGCGATATGGAGCTGCCAGAAGGCTTCGGGGGTAAAGCGGCGGTTCTCCCAATAGCGTGCGCACACCATCGCCAACGTGGGTGTCTGCACCCGCCCGACGGAGTAAGTGCCGTGTCCGGCGGCGATGGAAAGTGCCTGCGTGCCGTTGATGCCCACGAGCCAGTCGGATTCGCTCCGCGCTTTGGCGGCGAGGTAGAGGTTGTCGTACTTGCTCCCCGCTTCGAGGTTGCGCAGTCCCTCGCGGATAGCCTTGTCGGTAAGCGAGCTTATCCAGAGGCGGACGAACGGGGTGGTGCATCCGGTATAATGATAGAGGTAGCGGAAGATAAGCTCACCCTCGCGTCCGGCATCGGTCGCCACGATGATCTGTTCGCTTTCCTTGAATAGCCGGGCGACGGTTTTGATCTGCGCCACCACGCTGCTGTCAGGCTTGTAGCCCTTCTCCGTCTTTACCTGACGGGAGACGAGCGTGAAGGTGTCGGGTATGACGGGCAGGTTGTCACGGACAAAGCCGCGTATGCCGTAACCGTCGGGCATGGCAAGCTGCACGAGGTGTCCGAACGCCCATGTCACGGCGTAGCCGCCTCCCTCGAAATATCCTTCCTCTCTCTTTGTCGCGCCCACGATACGGGCGATCTCACGTGCCACAGACGGCTTTTCTGCAATGATTGTCTTCATATTTTTCTGTCGTTTTGAATTTTACAAATGTTACTTCGGATTTAGTGGCGGACACCGGATTACATCTTCATGCCCTTATTGTTTTTCTTTTGCGGCTTCTCCTGCTGCTGTTGCTGTGCGGTGTCCTTCGGGGCGGTCTGTCCCTTCCGCAACGGCTCCTTCAGGTTCTTGGTAGCCTCGTTGGTCTTGCCCTCGCTGTTCACCGCCACCTGCGTGCGGCTCTCGTTGGAAGGCGCGACCTTCTGCGCGTTGTCGGGGTTGGTGTCGTAGCGGTACGGGCGTCCCTTCTCCGGGTTGAACTTGATATACATCGTGGCATGGAAGCCCTGCTTGTCGGTCACGTTCTCCAGTTTCACGGCTTTACCCGCCACATAGTCGGCTTTCTGCTGGTCGGTGAAGCTCACGCCGCTCCATTTGCTGATGGGGCGGATGCTGCCGTCGGCGTTCGTCCACGTGTTGCGGCGTTGCTCCTTGTTCGTGTTGGCTGTGTTTTCCGTACCCTGCGCCTGTCCCTGTGTGGGGTTGTTCTTGGCTTCCTGTGCTTGTGCGGCACGTGGCGACCTGCCGGTTCCCGGCACGAACTCCACGCCGCGCTGCTCCACGTTCACTTGCAGGGTGGTGACGAACTTCCTGCCGTCCTTGCGCTCGATGAGTTTGTCGCGCACAGGCAGCCCGGCACGCAGCATGTCCTGCTCCTGCTTGGTGATTTCCGTCTTGCCGATGCGCTCCGGTATGCGCACCTTGTTTGCCGGGACATCCGTGATTTCGTTCGTCTTGCGGTCGATGCTGACGAACGAGGGGATGATCTCGCCCGTTTCCCTGTCCACGAGGTCCACAACCCTGCCGAGGTTGCCCGTTTCGCGCAGGTTCTTCCGGTCGTCGTCGGAGAACTTGTGTTCCTTGTACTCGTCGAGTTTCTGCTCCTTGCGGATGAAGTGCGGCACAAGGCTGACGTTGCCCTCGCCGTCCTTCTTGAAGGAGAGGCGGGCATCCAGCTCGAAAGCCTCTCCGCCGAAATTGGGCGCCACCCTCACCAAGTCGGACTTGCCGTAGTTGAGCATCCTGTCAAGGTCGCCCGACTTTTCAAGGTCGCCCGACTTTTCAAGGTCGTCGCGCTTCACGCCCCATTTCTCCTCCAACTCCTTCCAGTTGATCTTGCTCTCGTCGATGGGTTGGTAGCCCCGGTTGCTCTGCGCCTGCTGCGGGTTTTCCTGATTCTGTTCGTTTTTCTGTTCCATTTCTTCCTGTTTTTTAGGTTCGTCATCTTGTTTCTGTCCCGGTTGTTCCTGCTTTTCGGCGGACTGCTCCTCCTGTACTTTCTTTTCGTAGCCGGAGGTGTCCACCTTGTGGGGCGCAAGCATCTCCTTGTTGCCCTCGGGGTCTTTCAGCAAGTCCTTGATAACTTCCAGCAGCTTGTCGGCTTGGTCCGCCGCGACACGGTAGAAACCGAAGCGGCTGGGTTCCTTGCACTGCCGGAAGAAGTTTTTGAAGAAGTTGTCCAGCACGTCTCCGTGCCTGTCGAATTGCAGGAAACTCTGCGCGTTCTCCGCCTTTGCGGGGGTACGCTTGGGTGAGCCGTCGGCGTTAAGCCCGGCTACCACGCTAATCTCGCCCGTCTTCTCGTCGCGGACTATCAGCACGTCTTTTTCTGTTGTTTTCTTTGCCATTTGAAAAATGTTTTAATGGGTTATTTATTAAAGAAATTATGGATACGCGCCTTGTAGAAGGCTATATCTTCCTTGCGGAAATCCTTTACGTGTTCGGAGAGGAATGTCAGTACGTCCTCCTCGCTGTAATAGGTCTTTTTGCCGAGCGTCTTGTACGGCAATGCACCGATGCTGCGGTAGCGCTGCAGGGTACGCTTGCTTATCTGGAGCAGCATGCAGAGGTCTTGGTTGTCGAACATCCTGATACTTTCCATCGGGTTTGGGGCTTTGCCGGACGGTCGCAGGGAGAGCAGCAGCTCGTCCTGACGGTCGAGCCGTTCCATCAGCTTCTGCATCCAGTCCTCAAAATTGTTTCGTGTAAGCAGTTCCATATCTTATGTCCTCCTTCCTTTGGGTTTGCCGCCGCCCGTGCGCAGCGTGTGGTTGCGTTTCAGTTCCGTCAGTGTCGCTGCATCTTCTGCCACGGTGCAGTCTGCGAGCAGGCGGTCTATTTCCGACCGGCGGTAGCGGCATTTGCCGCGCAGCACGATATAGCCGATGCGCTGTTCGCTGCGCATACGTTGGAGGGTACGGGTACTCACGTTCAGCAGGTGCGCCGCCTCGCGGGTGGTGAGCAGCATGTCGGAAGACTCTCCCTTCCTCTCACCGGAAACGGCACGCACATAGACCGCTATCTCGGCTATCTGTTCCGTCAGGGCGGTGAAGGCGGAACTTTCAATCGTTATCACTTTCATATTTTGTCCTTTCTTTTGTTTCTCTGCGGCAAAATTCGGCAATAAACAAAAGGGGCTTTAACAACTCATTACGTGACTCACGTAAGATTTTCTTTGAAAGTGACTCCGTAACCCGGACAACCGGCGCAACAAGCTGCCGTATAGCGGAAAACGGCACGCATTCAAGGCGGCTGCGTTACCTTTGCGGTAAATCATTAAATGTTTTGGTATATGGAAATCGTATCTATCGAGAAAAAGACCTTCGAGATGATGCTGGCGTCATTCAACGCCCTCTCGGAGAAAGTCGCCGCCCTCAGGCGCAAAAGCGACGGCGGGCGGCTGGAAAGGTGGCTCACGGGCGAGGAGGTCTGCGGGCAGTTGAGAATCAGCCCGCGCACGTTGCAGTCATTGCGTGACAGGCGGCTTATCGGCTACTCGCAGATGAACCGCAGGTTCTATTACAGGCCGGAGGAGGTCAGGCGGCTTATTCCGCTTATCGGCACGATCTATCCCGATGGAAAATGACTCTGTTTTTATTAACCACTTAATCCGATGTTATGATGAACGAGAACAACGAGGTTTTCTCAATGGAGGACGAGCCGGTTGCCACCGCGATACAGAATATGCTCAAAGGCTCCAAATGGCTCTCCGCATTTTTGGAAAGTTACCGTCCGCCACTGGACGGGGAACATTACCTGACGGACAGGGAGGTGGCGGAAATGCTCCGGGTAAGCCGCCGCACCTTGCAGGAGTATCGCAACAACAGGATGCTGCCCTTTATCCTTCTGGCAGGTAAGGTGCTTTATCCCGAATCGGGACTGCGTGAACTGTTGGAGGCGAATTACCTCAAGCCGCTGGAATAAGGCGGTTGCATGAAAAAAAAGGAAACGGACAGCACCCGATGGTGTTGTCCGTTTCCTTTTTCGTTGTCTGTATGCGTGTTCAGCAATATCCGGTTTTCCCGTTCTGTATGAACATCACGTATGCCTGCCTCTTTTCCTTTGAGAGAGCCTTCTCCACCAGCCACATGCGGAACACGTGTGTATAGTAGGTGTTCAGCCGGAAGGCTACTGGAATGATGATTTCAAGCGAGTAAACATCCGCGTACAGGCCGTTTTCAAGCTGTATGTAGCGGCATACCTCGTAGTCGTTCAGCACGTCCGACTTGCGGACGGCTTTGATGGCGGCGTTCACTGCCGGGACGGTGGCATGGAACTCTTCGGCGATTTCCCCGGCGGTCATCCATACCTCGTTACCGGTTACGCTGACCGTCTTGTCCTCTATAATGATTATGTCACGTTTCATGGCGTCTCTGTTTTAGATGGTACATCCTGCAAATTCCTCGATTTGGTTCAATCTTGCGGCAAGGTTCTCCATGTCTTGGTTGAGCTTCTCTTTGGTTATCTTCGCGTATATCTGCGTTGTCTTTATACTCTTGTGTCCCAGCATGGAACTGACTGTTTCGATGGGTACACCGTTGGAGAGGAACACCGTCGTGGCTGCCGTATGGCGGCTCTGATGCCACGTGATATGCTTGGTGATGCCGCAACGCTTGGCGACGGCACGGATCCCGGCGAGGCACGTGTTGTAGTGGGGAACAGGGAAAATCCTGCCGTTTTCGCACAGCCCGCGGTATTTGTCGATGATTTGTTTCGCAATGTCAAGCAGGCGGATGTTAGACACCACGCCCGTCTTCTGGCGGTTGATGTTTATCCACTCGTGTTCATCGAAGTAGGTGCGGATGTTCTCTTCCGTCAAATTGCGCATATCGGCGAATGACAAGCCCGTGAAGGCGCAGAACAGGTAGAGGTCGCGGTATAGTTCCTGTTTGGCGTTCTTCAGTTTACCTTCCATCAGCAGGCGGATTTCGTCTTTGGTCAGGAAACTGCGTGTCGTTTCCTCCTTCTTGATTTCATACTC
>ERZ1023814.245-NODE-245-length-11379-cov-14.250795_pt1 | contig 11379 bp, 15 predicted proteins | sample MGYA00380377_ERZ1023814 | MGnify/ENA primary metagenome ERZ1023814 (study PRJEB33179, sample SAMN07449063) | human gut metagenome | biome: Human-gut; feature: Human associated habitat; material: Faeces | host: Homo sapiens | place: India:Kasaragod | collected...
GGTTAATGGGTAGAAATTTAATAAAAATTTTTGATAATAAATAATGTATGCGCAAATAATAAAATTTTTGAGATATGCAAATATTTTCTGAAAATTATTCTTAAAATAATAAAATTCATTTTTAACAAAAAATTTTTCTCGAATTATTTTGTAGATTAAAAATAAAGTCCTATCTTTGCAATGTCGGAAACGATAAGAGTTCTAAAATTTAATGAGAAATTTTTCAAAAAAAAATCTTTGAAAATTTTGCAGATTAAAATATTATTCTTATATTTGCATAGAGAAATAAAAAAAACCTTTTCGAGTTTCTAATAAGACTTGAATTTTTATCGAAAAGGTTATAATAAAATAAATTCAAAAATTCAAGCATTTTTATTATGGAAGAAAAAAAATTAAATTCAGTTGAGAATGTAAATGTAGTTGTTGAAAATTCTTCAAAAGAAATAATCAACAAAGTAAGTGCTAAAAAAGCTAAAGCACAATCTAAAGCAAACAATATTCTTTATAAGGATATTCTAGCTAATTTAAATAAATCTACTGAAGGACTTTTAAAAACTTCTTTTGGAGTTAAAAAATCAGACATTTACAAAGAAGAAATTTTTTCAGAACTTTCAGATAAAGAGAAAAAAGTTGCTCGAAAGAAATTTCGTAATACAATTCTTTCTCTTTCTGAATCTTTGACACAAGAAAAGGACAAAACACGGTTAGAAAAACTAAAAAAAGCGTTTTTAGACTTTTACAAACAAGTTTACAAAGTAAATGATTTTTCACTTTCTTCTGTTTGTTCTGAAAACATGAAAGAAACAAATAAAGAAATTTTGAAAAAGGCTTTACAAATCGTGAAAAAATAAATCAATGTTTAACTAGAGTAGGGATTTAGTTCCCTACTCAAAAATTATAAATCATTATGAAAACAATTAAATTTTTACAAGAAAGTTTTGAAACAAAAGAAAGATTTCAACAAGAAATTAGCTTTAAATACTCTTATAATCGAGATACAGTAGAGAGCATAGATTTTCGTATTAATCAACGCAATATTAGATATTTTTACGAAGCTATGCAAAATTTTGAAAATTCTTTAGTAAACGAGTTCAAAGAAAAGAAAAATAATTTTTGTGATGCAAAGCAATTTTTAGAAAGCATTAATGACTTTGATAAAATTATTTTTGTAATAATTACTTACATGAAAACATATTTTGATTTCTGTAAAGATTATTCTAAAATTAGTTTACATATACATTTAGTCCAATTTGATTTTACTACGAGTGTTTTAATTCAAGGTTTCTATAATTATACTCATAGGGATTTAAGTTTTTCTACTAAATTAGAAAGTGAAGTATTCGATTCTGAAATTGAATTGCTACAAGAAAAATTAGACCTAATTAGAGAAGAAATTTGTGAATTAATTGGAGTAGACCCCAATTTAGAAAAACAGGGACACGAAGATAATTACGTGTTTAATTTAAATATAGAATCTGATAATCAAATAGGATTTTTCTTGCAAGCAACTGAATTATAATTAATTCTTAAAAATTTTTAGAAAGTAAGGGAATATTTGTCCCTTACTTTTTTTTTGACTTATTCTAAATAAGGGCTACCGTACCCCGCATTTAGTACCTGGTATTTTTAGGCCTTCGTATTAAGGGGTACCTTGAACACAAACCAATGAATTTAGTACCACAACTTTTTACCTCCTCGTATTAAGGGCATTGCCTAGAAAAGCCTTGAACACACACTAAAAATTTTTTCCTACACACACGTTAAGGGCATACCAAGACACAACACACAAAAAGCCAGAGAATAAAACATCTCTGGCTTTCATACTACAGAATAATATTCAATATCTCCTTAATCCTACCCTTCCCTAGAATCCTCCTACCTTTCCTTACTTCATAAAAGAAAACATAATATTTCTGAATCTCAATACACCATAACCGATCACCTCCCTCTAATAAAGGTTCTATTCTCATCATATCTCCCGGGTCAATCCAAATCTGATACCAAATACTCTTACCTTCAGAACATCTTAAGATTCTCTTTTCACTATCTTCTCTTAATCTATCAATCCTTACCATACTCTTCCTTAATCCTTTCCAAATCCTTTAAAGCCAATTTCAAAACCTTAAGCCTATGTGGGATATACTTTTTATAGGGAGGAAACCAATACCCAAATATCCGATCCTCTCTATCAATCTTATCTATGGGAGTCTTCAACCATCGATTACCTCTTATAGTATGATACTCTCCATAACCTATGTGACTAAATCCTGAAGAAAACCCGAGATGGGTAATACCAAACCTTTCAGGTTGGAACCAGGGTTTAATTACACTATGCCAGAATTCATGATTCTGATTATCGAATATCCTACACATCCCTAGGTTAGTTTCTGCATGTCTTAGGAAATCAATTACCTTGATTATCTCATACTTCACTTTCTCATAATTTTCGAATATCCTCATCTCTATGGTGAAGTTATTCTTTGCCTTTTCATCTATATTGCTCATGATACTAATCCATATAAGAATATTATAAACCAAACTACTAAGATAAATATATAGGGGATTGCATACTTCTTAAATGGGTATCCCTCTATCCCATCATTGAGGGCATATATAAATACTATGGGCCATAGCAATATCATTAATGCTACTCCCAGTAATTTAAACCAAGTAAAGCCAAGGCATACTAGAGCATCAAAATTCATTGAGCTACCCTTATAATTACCGTGACTATCGAAGTGATAGTAGTTCTTAGGTTTTAATACTTGCTCAGATCCTAGGTATGGTGGTAGGTCCTTTTTAATGAACCTACCCTTGCTATCTCTTCTCCTTAATATCTTAGGAGCAGATAAATCTTCGTCGTAATCTTTAATTCTAGCCATTGTTTCTCTTTTTAAAGAATATTAGGTAAATAGGGAATAAAGGTAATACTAACCAGATGGTAAGAAATAATAGGTGAGGTTTAATCATCCTAATTTCTTGACATAACATCTTGGTTAGAAATATAGATGGGATTAGGCATATCCCATAGATTATGCCTAATATTATCCAAGTACTATTCATTGAGCTTTTCGATTAATTTTTTAAGTTTCTTATCTAAGGTTATCACTTTCTCAAGGGTTTCATCATCCTTGTGTTTCCCGTTATCATCCAACCATTTTTTGATTGCCTCCAAGGATTTCTTGGATTGATGATATGCAACAAAGGAATTGTACTTCTGTTCATTCTCTGTAGTACAAGGTAGGATTATTGCATTACCTTTTCCATCTAATCGAGTAAATTGACCCTCTAGATTTGTTGTTCTAGTAATTATTACCTTATTAGATAATATTGCAGTACCATTCTTTTTATCGATAGATACTACGTTTGCCTTTTCCATTAGGGTTTTGTCTTGGTAAATTACCGAGTTACCCTCTTTGAGTTTTATTACTTCTTTTTTCATATAAATAATGTATTTATTTCGTTATACAAATATACTATTTTATTTTTAAATATCAATCATTATTAAATAAATTCTGCAAATCTTCTGAGGTTATTCCATGCTGACGGTAGTAGTCGTATTCCCAAGGATTTAGAGGTTTGCAATTGACTGGGTATTCGTCTCTTAATTCGAAAGGCAAATAGCCAAGAAATTCTATACTATTGAAATACTGTACCTTACCATCAGTAAATAAGAAATATTTCAAAGGTCTATCGATTGCCTTACCGAAATTACTTCCTATTAATCTAATATCCTTGTTGGCAATGTAAACATGATACTTATCAGTTATCAAATATACCTGGGTATTCCAGGGTTTCTTCGATTCATCTAAGGTTTTCCTAAACCAATCAACCATAATCTGTTGTTTCTTTCCCATATCCATAATTAAATTATTTATTCATTGATAAATAGAACTCGATATACCCACCTAAGAAAGGCTACAAGCAATACTTTACCATCTTTAATGTAAACTCTAAGAATTTATATTATGGATAAACTTACTAACGAATTAATTGCCAAGGTTGCGAACAAGTTAAACCTTGAACCGGCTCTGTTAAAGACAGTAACTGTAGTAGAATGTGGTAATCGAGACGGATTTTTACCCTCTGGTAGACCTCAGATTCTCTTCGAGGGTCATGTAATGTGGAAATATTTGAAGATAAAACTCGATGGAGAAGGCAAAAGAACCTATTTATACAATCTAGCCAAGAGAAATCCCAGTCTGGTTTATCAGAAATGGACCAAAGAATTCTACTTAGGAGGTGAAGGAGAGTGGAAAAGACTCGAAGCAGCTCGTAAAATTGATGAAAACTGTGCTAATTTAGCTACTTCTTGGGGATTGGGACAGATTATGGGCTTCAATTATCAGCTTTGTGGATGTCAATCAGTGGATGAAATGATCCAAAAGATGTCTGAATCTCATGAAATGCAGCTAGAATTGATGTATCATTTCCTCTATAACTCTGGTTTAGTGAAGCATTTGAAGGCAAAAGACTGGGATGCCTTCGCTAAAGGATATAATGGTCCTGGTTACAAAGATAATAACTACGACCAAAAGCTAAGAAATACCTATGAAAACTTTAAAGACAAGCTATGAAAAGATGTCATTTTAACAGTTGGGTAGCAAAGACATTCCTTTTCCCAAGTTACAAAGCCATTACTCTGTTGTATAATTCATTCTTCAAGTATAGAAGAAATGAATGTTACCCTGAAGATATAAACCATGAATGTATTCATCAAATACAGCAGATTGAATGTAGTATAATTGGTTTAATACTGGGTATAATACTCTGGTTATCCTTTGATATATCACTTTGGTGGGTACTAGCATTGACTTTTGGTTTCTTTTATCTCTGGTATGGAATTGAGTACTTAATCATTCTTTGTTTTGCTAAATGGAATAAGCAGAATGAAAGATATCATGATGTAAGTTTTGAGGAAGAAGCTCATAATAATGATAAAGATCTGGATTATTTAGAAGACCGTAAGCCATTTGCTTGGTTCAAATACATAAAATTGAGAAGTTATAAGAAATGAAAGAAGACTTAAGAGTACTGGGAGTATGTGGAGGGCAAGGAGCCCTCCTATTCCCTTTTAAAGATAAACTTATTGGAAATATTGAACCAAGATCTGTTTTTCACACAAAACCCGAAAGTCAGTGGAAAGCTAATTTCAAAGGTATACCTTTCTTAAAAGAGTACGAATTACCCGAAGATTGGCATCCAGATATCATATTATCTAGCCCTGATTGTGGTAGTTGCTCAGTTATGAGGTTATCTAAATCAAAGACTCTTGGTGACCCTAAAAGTAATAAAAGTATACAACTAGTATTTCAGTCAATTCAATATTACGAACCTGCTCTCTTTCTTATAGAAAACCTACCAAGACTACTATCTCTCATTTCTAAAGAAATGTTAATGGACTTCTTTAAGAACTATAAACTTATTTTTCACGAAAGAAGCGTTTCTGACTTCGGAAACTCCCAAGTATCAAGAAAGAGATTAGTTATTGTCGGGGTTCATTTAGACAAGGGTAAGAAGTATTTGAATTCATTTAATGAAGTGTTTCAAGTAAATACTCCAAAACTTACTAGAGATTTACTAGTACCAGCTCCAGAGGAAGCTTTTATCCCTTTCAATCATAAAGTATGAGCCATGTATGATTATCGGAAATTACCTGAAAAGAAAAATCTTACAGTTAGACAGGTTAGACAACTTTGGATCAAGGATTTCAAAGATGAAAAGAAATGGCCAATCAAAACTGCTAAGATGAGTACTTTACCAGGAGTATATCGATTAGAAAATGATAAACCTCCTTTAACTTTGAGACCATCAGATAGGCAATTCAGACCCGATGGTTATCCTTTGGGAATAAAGGATTTCAAGGCAATTATGGGATTTCCTGAAAACTACCGAGTATTTATTCGGGGATTTGCTACTTGGGACCCTAAGACTTATCATTACTGGTTAAATAAAGCTAGGTATACACTTGCTAAGGGTTCCGTATGTGAAGTAGGATTATGGTTTAAGGCCTGTATATAATATACTTGTATATATTTAAGTGGCCTAATACCTTCCCAATTCCCATCTTAACTTACCCATTAGGATATTCCTTCCTTCGGAAGGAAGGTATCTTTAGCTAAAGCTAAAGCTACTGTGTGCACGACGCGTTAAATTATATTATAAAAGAAGCCATACTCTTCGAGGTACCAAGTTTACTATGGAACATAAACAAACCTAAAACTCAAGAAATATGGAAAATTTGAAATTGACTTATGAAGAACGAAGAATACTTAAGTTGAATGGGATTCTTCCACAATCTATTGCTAAGCTAGTTAAGTCTAAAGTTATCCGATTAGCTTTCAAGTTAGGAAGTAGAATTTCAATGAGAGAATCTGAAAAATGTTATTTCATTGGAATTACTCTACCAAAATCCGAGAACTTAGACCTGGATTTATTTGAAGAACTGAAGAACAATGCTAATGAACTCAAAGAAATCATTCAAAAGTCTAAATTATGAAGAAACTTAAAGTTGCCATGATAGTCCTTTTACTAGGATTTACTATTTACCTTTGCTTCAGGAATTACAAACTGAATCAACAACTCAGTATGTTACCTGATAAAGAGATCATTCAACATACTGATACAATTTATTTGAGGAAAGATTTCCTGCCAATTTCCTACGATAATTTACTTAACCCAAGTAGAATCCTTCTCTACAATTCTCCGCATTCTTCGGTTAGCCAGGGTTTATGCAGTACCGATTCAGCCGAGATATCAGAGAAGGATTCTCTTGTTCAATTAGTAATCGATAAGAATCAACTTACATTGAGTTTCCTTAATCAAAACTCGGGAATTTATTCTAGTAGGTTATTCAATATCGACACTAATAACTACAAGTATTCTTGGTATAACGGAAAACTTACCACACAAGAAATTAAATCTAGAATAAGATTAGTTCCTTATGTTTATGGTAAGTACCGACCCTTTAACAATCTATGGGATTTGGGAACAGGAATTTCAATCGAGACTAGGAGATTTAGTTACAAACTGGGGATAAACAGTTTTTATTACCCAAGATATTTCTCAGGTATCAAAACTGATTTAGAACTGGTAGTAACTTATAAATTTTAGATTTTATGGCAAAGAAGATACAGGAAACACCCACTAACCTTACAAGAGAAGAATTATCTAATCTATCTAAGGTTACAACGGATGTTTTCTTTTTCAGTCTTTTTTGTTATGTGATACATCCAGTGAGAGGAAAGGTTCGATTTGAATTATATCCGTATCAAAAAGCCGTACTATACCAATTTATACTCCAGAGATTCAATATCTTGTTAAAGTTCAGGCAAGCGGGTATTACAGAACTTATATCTATGTACTGCTTATGGCTGGCATCATATCATCCTAATAAGAAGATAAACATTATCTCCATTAAGGATACAACAGCTAAGAAGGTACTTAAGAAGATTAAGTTCATGTATAAGAATCTTCCATGGTATATGCAAACCCCGATCATTAACGGAAGAACTGGGGAATTTGGTTCTGCCTCTATGATTGAATTCGATAATGGTTCATTCATAGAATCCATCCCAACATCTCCCGAAGCCGGTCGTTCAGAATCTCTTTCTCTCCTGGTAATTGATGAGGCTGCAATCGTTCGGTGGGCTTCAGCTATTTGGGCAGCTGCCTTCCCTACGCTTTCCACCGGAGGTTCAGCCATCATCAATTCTACTCCATACGGTATGTGTAATTTTTACCATTCAACATGGGTAGATGCTATAGCTGGAGGTAATCCTTTCAATGCTATTCGATTATATTGGCAGATGCACCCAGAACGGGATCAATCTTGGTATGACCAGATGGCTTCTGCATTGGGTCCAAAAAGAACTGCACAAGAAATCGATGGAGACTTTCTTTCTTCAGGTAATACAGTATTTGATATGGCAGATATCAAGGCTATCGAAGATTGCTTAAGTGATTATCCAGTTTTAAAATATCGTTTCAATCGTCAGTATAGACAATTCAACGAACCAGATCCAAATAAACAGTACTTTATCGGTGCAGACGTTGCAACAGGTAGAGGCTCAGACTATTCTTCTTTCACTTGTATGGACAAGCTGGGAGAAGAACAAGTTGTGTATAAGGGAAGAATGGCAGTAGATAAATATGCTAGGTTACTGGGAGATACTGGGCAATTATTTAATTTTGCTGTTGTAGCTCCAGAATCTAACGACGTTGGGTTAGCAGTAACTTCTGCTCTTCAATCAGAAGGTTACCCTAACCTATACTACTATCAAAAGCTTCTGAAAAAGAAAGGTAAGTCCAGACCCGAGGTTGATAAATCTCCTGGTTGGTTAACTACTCAAAAGAATCGTTCAGTAATTATAGAGGGTCTAGAACAGGATATTCGAGAAGAGAATATCATTGTGAAGGATCCTTTCTTTGTTCAAGAAGCTCCTACCTTTATATATGATGGTTTGGGTAGACCCGTAGCCATGGGTAAACACAGAAATAATACTTCTGCTGTAGATGTGGATTTGGAAGGAGATGTTTATTCTGATGATGATATATTTGGTAAAGCAATTTGTAATCACATACGAAAAGGAAAAACTAATGTAATAATACAACCGAAATGAAAATTCTTAAGTTTTTTGGATTCGATAGAAGGAATCGATCTCCAATACAAGAAAACAAGGCTAATCCTCCAAGTAAAAAAGAGGAGGTACCTATTTCACCCGGTAGAGTATCGGAACCGGATGATGACCCAGGTAACTTCATTCATACATTGAAAGGCTTAACTCAGATGGTTACGCCTTCTTTTCGTGTTGAAGTGATTCAGCTTTTAAGGGATTTATATAAAGTGAATCCAGATGTTAACATAGCTTTACAGGACATGTTTAAGCTTGCTAATACTGGTCACAACATAACCTTCCCTAATAATACCGATAAAGAGGCTGATAAGATGAGAGATCATCTTTCTAAGGTATCCTCTAAATGGTCTAACTATACTGCTGGTATGGATGGTTTGGTAAACAAGATGATAGTTCAATTGATGATTAGTGGAGCTATCTCAGTAGAAGCTGTACCAAATGAAAAGTTAGAGGGTCTAGCTACTGTATTATTCCTCAAACCAGACAGGATAGTATTCAAAAGGGAGAATAACGGAGTTTATAGCCCATATCAGAGGAACACTCTTTGGAATGGCTCAAATAAGCAAGATTATATCAAACTTAATACAGAGACCTATTGTTATGTGGGTATGTATAATGATACCGATGAACCTTACGGAATACCTCCTTTTATGGCATCATTGGACTCATTAAAGGGTCAGCATGATATGAAAACCAATTTTAAACATATCATGGAAATCTGTGGTATGGTTGGTTTTCTAGAGGCTTTGATGGAAAAACCACAACAGAAACCTAATGAAAATGTAGAAGCTTATACTAAAAGATTAAATAGGGAGCTAATACGTTTGAAACAGAATGTAAGGGAAGGTATGAAGGATGGAGTAGTAACTGGTTACATTGATGACCACCAGTTTAAACTTAACTCTACTTCAAAAGAGATGAGCAATATTGATAAACCCTGGAATATGAGCCAGCAAGCAGTTGCTAATGGTTTGGGAGTAAATGGCAACCTAATTGGAGTACAAGCTTCCATTGGAGAAGGAGCAACTGGTATTATGGTTTCTAAGCTTATAAGTCAGCTAAAGAATATCCAAATGATAGTTTCTTATGTTCTTAAGTTTATTTATGAACTAGAACTACGTCTGGCTGGCTTTGATTGTAAGGGAATATCCATTACTTGGGGATCATCCACTATCTCTGATGAGGTTAAAATCCAACAGGGTAGACAGTATAAGATTCAGAACCTTGACTTACTTTACAAGGCAGGTATCATTTCTCAATATCAATATGCTTGGGAAATGGGTTATGATTCTCCTTCAGAAGAAGAACCAAGAGTTTCATTGGAAGACCAATTTGCTAAGGGAGGTAATTCAGACCCACAAGAGGGTACTAAGAAGAAACAGAGACAGGATGATAAGAATCAATCTGCTCGTAGATCAAGAGATAAAAATAACCCGGCTCCTTCACGAGGAGATCAAAATACTAAATCAAGATGAGTAAACCGATTACTAAAAAGAACAGAGAACATTTGGATTCTTTAGTGATAGGTAGTGGTCATACTATAATGGCTGGGTATATCCCAACATCCATAGAACCACAAACCTTCTCGGAGAATTTTTATAAATGGGCTCAAACTTCTAAGGAGTCAGTCAGTCAATTTGGTTTTTGGGGAGGAGAAATAGATTATAATACCTATTATCCTGACTTGAAGCCAGAAGAACTTACTCCTAAAGATGAGGAGTTTATAGAACCAATGTTCAGATTATTATCTGCAACTATTGTGTCTAAGAACTGGAACCCTACCGATTTTGGTCAAAATGGGGTATTAAAAGCTTCTATGAGAATGCTCTTAGGACAAACAGTAAACTGTGACCATGAGACTAATATTGGTAATGCCATTGGAGCTGTATCACAAGTTATCTGGCAAGATGAATACAAGGATGGTTCTTTTGTTATTCCTGCAGGTATTAATGGTATATTAAAGATTGTTGGTAAACCAAATCCGAGAATTACTAGAGGCATTCTTATGCATACCCCCTCTATCCATTCTAATTCAGTAACATTACAGTTTAAGTGGGATAAATCTCACCCAAATATGGAAGATGATGAATTCTACCAGAAATTGGGTACCTATGATTCTAAGGGAGTTATGGTACGAAGAATCGTTACTGAAGTAGTAAGATACTTAGAAACTTCTTTGGTATCTCATGGAGCTGATGCTTTTGCTCAGAAGATTGGGGATGATGGTAAAATCATTAATCCCAATTTTGCCAAGAGAACTTGGGCTTCATACGAAGAATATAGGGATGATAAGTCTAAACAGTATTTCTTCTATGATACGAAAACTGATCTAGCTTTGTTCAGTGAAAATAACGATACTTCCCAATCTTATGATGATAACCAAGGAAATCAAAATCCTAATAATAAAGATATGAATGAACTACAAAAATTTTTAGAAAGAATCTTTGGTAAAGATTGCCTTACTCTTGCCGAAGGTACAGAGATGAACGAGGAAACTGCATTTGCAGCCATTCAGGAATTGGTTAATTCTCGTAACACTCTTCAGACTACTGTGGATAACTTAACTACAGAAAAAACTTCTCTTACAGAACAGGTTACTAATCTGAATGCAGAAGTTGCAAATCTGAAAGAAATGGCTCAGGTAGGTAAAAACCACATTGCTTCTGTCCGTGGATATGCTGTTGCAACCTATAACAAACTTATGGGTCACAAAGCTGCTGCAACGATCGTTACAATGATGAAT